>Ga0102590_1000199_pt1 | contig 161836 bp, 138 predicted proteins | sample AraplaMF_Col_mMF_FD_76859 | JGI IMG/M metagenome (GOLD analysis project Ga0102590, IMG submission 76859) | Arabidopsis root microbial communities from the University of North Carolina, USA - plate scrape MF_Col_mMF | ecosystem: Host-associated > Plants > Roots > Endosphere | place: USA...
CGCTGCGTGGCTCCGATCGCCTCATGGATCGGATGCTGGCCGCCGGCCGGGAGCGCAGAGACGCTGCGCAGGCCGTGCCCGAAGCCGCCGCTTGGCTACGATCGCTCGGTGCGGCCTATGCCGGCGCCCTCGATGCCGAGCGCCAGGCGATCGCCGAAGAGCGACGGCGCATGGCGGTTGCCATTCCCGGCCTGTCGAAGGCGGCGGAAGAAGCGCTCATGCGGCTGACTGCCGAGGCGAAGAACGACGGCCGCAAGCAGAATGCATCGGCTGCTGTTCTTGATCCCACCATTCGCCGGGAGTTTGCCGCAGTCAGCGCGGCGCTCGACGAGCGCTTCGGCCGCAATGCAATCCTCCGAGGAGAGAGGGATCTCATCAACCGCATCCCGCCGACGCAGCGCCGCGCCTTCGAGGCGATGCAGGACAGGCTGAAGGTCCTGCAGCAGACCGTCCGCAGGGAAAGCAGCGAGCAGATCATCTCGGAACGCCGCCAGCGCACTGTCAACCGCGGCCGCGGCGTTGATCTTTGAAGTCCATCGAAGAAGGCAAGGATTCGGCCGGGCCGAGGAGCGGATGGGGGTGGCGTCGAGCAGATCTACGATACGCGTGAAATAGGTGCGTTATCGCGGGCTCTCGCCATGTAGTAACGGCTCGCTGAGGATATTGATGTCGACGCTCGGATAAACCCGCTCTTCCAACAATTGAAGGGATCTAACGCTGACTTTTACGGGCAAGATCCCCGCGTCAAAGTCGACCGCTGATAGCCATTCTACCGCAGAAAACCTGAACAATGTCATGTGAGCAATCTGGGGCGCGGTTGGACGCCAATGTTCGAAGTGGATAGCATCTGAAATGGCGGACCGAAGGTCGCACAATTCCAGCGGCTGCTGGGCCTTTACGAAGAAAGCGGCTTCTGAGGCTGCGACCTCATCGAAATGGAGGTCAAACGGCGGGGTCTCTTCGACCAGTTTTTCCACGATCTCCTTCCATCTTTCCCTTTTCCGCTTCCAGACTTCGTGGTTTGGAATCCTCAATTGGGTCGCTGCGTTGAGCAACGTGGCGACCGTCATATGCAGGCTTGTGGCGGGACGCGCAGAAGCGGCGCAGTGATGGCGCCTCGCGATCGGGAAAAAACTGCAGATGAAACGCGGCACCGCTTAAACCACAGTGGATCGACCTTCGTTCGGATCATAGCCGCAGGCCCCTTCTACCTAACACAGCAACCAAACTATGCAGACACTTCGGGATCTTGCAGCCACGCGGGAATGTCGCGCTTCATATGCAGAATACGCCATATGTCGACATAATCGGCGTGCTCAAGATAGAAGACGAGGTATGGGAAAGCCTTCAGCGTCATGCTCCGCAAATCGGGCAAACCGAGTTCATATGCGTAGCGCAACGACCCCGATGCAGGATGCGTTGCGATTAAACCGAATGTCGGCTGCAGCGCATCAACGAAGCTTATCGCGACTTGCGCGCCAGCCTCGCGAGCATAATAGTCTACGGCATTCTCGACATCCCTGCGGGCCGACTCGCGGGGAACGATCGACTTTCCCGTCACCTGGAGCTTTGCCGCGAGGCACGGTCTCGCAGACTATCGAAATAGGCGGCATCAACCGGCTCCGTCGTTTCGGATGAAGCACCCTCAAGCAAAAGATCACGCAAGTGCTGGCGATCTTTGTCGCGACGGATCAACTCGCGGACGTATTCGCTGCTGGTCCCATAGCCTCGCCCTGCGACCTGCTTGTCGACGAACTGCTTCAGGTTCTCCGGCAGCGAAATGTTCATAGTGCTCATCGGGCTAAAATACCCCGGATGGCAAAATTTGGCAAGGTAGGAACTCCACCAGTCCCCATGGGGCTTACTGTGGAGATCATGAATTCTTCGCTCCGGCTACATTCATTTGTTTGCTCCGTGCCTACGTGTCTTGCAATATCGCATTTCAATTCGAGCGGGATGCATGATCAGTGCGAAACCGGCCGACCTATAAGGCGGCCAGATTCATAGTGTCGGAAAGGACCGAATAGGCGTGCGACATAACGTTCAAAGTTTATGACAATCGCTTTTGTTTTCGAATTTCCATGAACTCCTCTGGTCCCAGATGCTCGAAGACGCGCACCCAAAATTTGAAATCGCCTGAGCGTCCGTCAGATCGGGCGCAGATTGCACACCAGGCGGCGGCTGTTTTCGCATGCCGTCCATAAAGCAAACGGAGAGCGGTACTTATGTCCCCAAAGTCTACATCACTCCAAAAGTCCGGTGTGGCTACTGCGCAGCCGGCTGAGAACCCTTCGAATATTTCGCGCATTAAAAAGCCCCGTTACCGTCCGGAAACAGGCTATCAAATTATGCCGGACGTCGATCCCACTGCGTGGGCCACGATCACGTGTCGTCCCTGGCAAATCTACGCTTCTGTGCGAAGTGCTTCTCAGCTTCAACATTATGTTGTAACAAAATTGAAAGGCAAGCTATAAAATAGCCGCCGTCACGGTGTATTTCGCAGTCAGTTTTGCCCGCCAGGGTCGAGGTGCCGCCCAATATGAAGCAGTCCCGCGAGAATTTTGTCGTATCAAACGAGTTCGCAATACAGGCAGTAGCGAGGGAGGCGAGCCAATGAGCGCTCTTCTGGCGATCGTATCGCGTGATGCCGACTACTATTTGATGCTGTCATATATCCTGAAGGGCGCCGGATACAGGACCGTCCTCGTCGATATTCCAAATGAAGCAGTTGCGACCGCTGAGGCGCGCGGGGCTGCAGCCATCATCGTCGACTGCCAGCCGGGTTCACAAATTCTGGCAGATATCGCGTCGAGTCTGGAGGAAAAAGGGCTTGCCGACGGCCTCACGCTCATCGCGCTCGTTGCCGAAAAGGCCGCCTATCTCGACATACTGAAAGCCAACGTCGATGAGAGCTTTACAAGGCCGATGCCTCCGGAACGTCTCCTGACTTACCTGCACCGTGAAATAGGCAATTCCTCAAACGAAGCGTCTGACCGTTTCGTTCCGATGTTTGACGATATGAAACTGGACGTCAGCGGCCGGCGTGTCTTGGTAAAGGGGATGCCGATTAATCTCAGCCCGATCGAGTTTCGTCTGCTGAGAGCTCTTATGGGCGACGCGGGGCGCGTTCTCGGTCGCGCGGAACTGATTGCCGCTGCTTGGCCGGAATCAGCCTTCGTCGAGCCGCGGACAGTCGATGTTCACATCGGCCGGCTCCGGCGCGCATTGAGGCGGGCGCTTGGCCGCGACGTGATCCGCACCGTGCCAAAGGAGGGATATGCAATCGAGATTACCCAATATATGTGACTTCGCTACGTTCACATGTTCACTGGAACTTCCCGAAAATTTGTGGCCGCCTTCGTTGTATAAACAACGATCTCGCGCATAGCGTGAAGCCCATGGAACACCTGGGAGGTCAGCATGCAAGAGTTAGCTTCGGGCGCCGGATCGGCGAAAACATCCCACAGAAACACCGCGGGCCTGATCAGTCACGCAAGTCCCCACTTTGCAGCGGCCCATCTTGACGGCCTGATGGCACTCTATGTCCATCCGTCCGATGGGCGAGCGGTGGAACTGCCAGTTTCAGAGGGCAGATCGGAGCGCGTCATCGACTTCGTCCGCTGCTCGTATCTCGGGCTCGACAATCATCCCTCAATCATCGAAGGCGCAATTGAAACCATTCGGCGCTATGGAACCCTGCATTGGTCGTGCGCCCGCACGCGGCTCAATTTTGCAGCCCTCGGAGACCTTGAGGATGCTCTTTCTGATCTCTTCGGCGCCAGGGTGATCACCTATACAACTGTGCTTGCCGCCAACCTGAGCGCGCTTCCCCTAATTGCGTGCGGCGTTCTGACGGGCGGCAAAAAACCAGTCATGGTATTCGACCGTCTCGCGCATGCAACGTTGGCCTTCAACAAGCCCGTCGTTGCCGAAGAATGCGAGGTGCGCACCATAGGCCACAACGATCTTCAGGCGCTCGAGGAAATTTGCCGCCAGAACGAGACGGTCGCTTATGTTTGCGACGGTGTGTATTCCATGGGCGGCTGTGCCCCAATCAAGGAGTTGCGGGAGCTTCAGGAGCGATACGGACTCTTCCTTTATATCGATGATGCTCACGGCATATCGATCTTTGGGGAAAGAGGTGAGGGGTTTGCCCGTTCACAAATGCCAGAAGGTCTCGGTGAACGGACGATCATCGCAGCTTCGCTCGGGAAGGGCTTCGGAGCCTCGGGCGGCATTCTGTTGCTCGCAACAGCCTTCCAGGAAGAGATCTTCCGGCGCTTTGCTCTCGCGCACGCCTTCTCGGCCTCTATCAATGTTGCCGCGATCGGTGCAGCTCTCGCGTCTCAGTCGCTCCATCGCACACCGGAACTCGGCGTGCGGCAAAGGGCGCTCGCCGAACACGTTTCTCTTTTCGACGAACTGGTGCCGACCGCACAAGCAGGATCCCCACTCCCGATCAGAACAGTCATGGTCGGTGACGAGCTCGCGGCAATCGGCGCTGCCAGACTGGTGCTTGATTCTGGTTGTTATACGTCGGCCATTTTCTTCCCGACAGTGGCTAAGGGGAGGGCGGGGCTGCGGATATGCCCGACCGCCGGGCACACGGCTTCCGAAGTGCGCGACGTCGCAACTGCCATCAACCGTGCACTCAAGGGATGAAGGTTCGTCTGAACACCTCCGGGCGACATTGGCGCCCGGAGGTGAATCATCATCGGATCCAGGTATTCCAACGCTCGAGCATCATTGCGGCATTGTCGTTGATCCATTTAGCGTCCGGGATGACGATGTAGTCCCGGATGTCCTCGTCGCTCGGCAGGGCCACGCGTGCAGCCGGTGACATCAAATCGATCGCCTTGCGACTCGGTGGCGTGCAAAGAAGTTCGTCGCACACACGGGCCTGCGCTTCCGGATGATCAAGCCAGTAGGCGATCAACTTCAACGCGTTTGCTTGGTTCGGCGCATCCTTGATGATCGTCAAGCGATCGCCAACGAGGAACGACGCTTGCTTGGACCAAGCGATTTGGCGCCCTTCCGCCTTCAGTGTATTTGCGCGCGTCAGCCAGATCTGCCCGATGCTGTAGTCGCCATTGCGAAAGCCCTGAACGCTCTGATCGCCGGTCTTCCACCAGAGCGATATTGCCGGGCGTATCTCGTTGAGCTTGCTGAGGGCGCGGTCGACGTCGAGCGGAAAGAGCTTATCGCGCGGGACGCCATCGGCGAGAAGCGCGGCAGCCATGACCCGCCACGGATCGTCGAAATTTGGAAACGCGCGACCACCAGGGAACTTTGTCTCGTCCCACATATCGGCCCAGCTCGATGGATTTCCATCTTTAAAGGCAGTTGGGTCGTAGGCCATCAGCGTTGCGGTTGAAAAAAGCCTGGCCCCTGCACTGACGCAGGCGTCCTCGACCAGGTCTGGCCGCCCCTGGAAAGTTTTGCAGAAGTCGGTCAAGTCTTCAGATGTCAGCCGATGCGCTTCGGCGCTCGCCTGTATCTCGCCGTCCGGGTAAAGGTCCCAGGTCACATTGCTGGTCTTAACCATAGCAGCAGCTTTCGCGCGCATCTCGGCATTCGTTGCCGCGACCGAAACAACCTTAATGCCGGTGTCTCCGGTAAATGGTTCGAACCAGAATTTTCGAAGCGCCGCATCATAGGCGCCACCCGTGGTCGCAATGATGACCTGCTCCTCAGCTTGAGCCGCCCCCGCACCGGCAAGCATAAGGCAAGCCGTAAGCATTGCATTGATCTTGGTTCGCTTATTCATCGCGTGTTCCTCTGTTCGATTGATATGGGCCACGTTAGTCCTCCCCGCGGCCGGTAAGGAGATGAACGGTCGCCATGAGCGCCAGTGATACCGCAACGAGCAGTGTCGAAACCGCAGCAATGACCGGGGTGAGGTTGAAATCGATATCCTCGAACATCTTGCGGCTGATCGTTTTGCCGCCAGTATCGGAAATGAAGAAGGCGACTGTTGCCTCATCGAACGACGCTAGAAATGCAAAAACCGAAGCGGCAGCCACTGCTGGTGCGATGTTGGGAAGCACAATGCTGAAAAAGGCGCGGCTCCGGCTTGCCCCGCAATTCAGTGCCGCAAGCTCGAGCGACGTATCGAAGCGCTCGAGTGCCGCCGAAACGGTGATGATCACGTAGGGAACCGCAAGCACGGTGTGCGCGATCAGGAAGCCAGTGAAATTACCGGTCAGGCTGAGCGGGGAAAAAACCAGATAGAGGGCCACGCCAAAGACAACATGGGGAACGATCATTGGCCCCAGCGATAACGCTTGCAGAAAGGTCTTGCCCGGCAGATTGCCTCGAACGAGCCCGATGGCAGCCAACGTTCCGACAACCGTCGAAGCGACCGTCGTCGCCAGCGCGATCTGCAGACTGAACATCGTTGCTGCCCGCCAGTCCGGATCGGATAGAAATTCGGCATACCAGCGAAGCGTTAGGCCCTTCGGCGGAAGCTCGATATAGCTGCTGTCATTCAGCGAAATCGGGATGACGAGCAGCGTCGGCAGAACCAGTAAGAACAGGATTGCTCCGATCAAGAGGCCGCCGAGGAGCTGCAAGGCTGCTTTGCCGTAAGGTCGATGGGTGCTTTTGACGGGAGAGCCGGCGAATGGGGCGATGGCTACGGGTTCAGTTGACACTGTTCATCCCTTTACTGAGGGAAAGCGCCTTGCGGAACACAAGGACGAAGACCAGCGTCGTGGTCAGAAGGACGGTCGCGAGCGCTGCGGCAAATGGCCAGTCGAGCAGGACGGTGGTTTGCTGACCGATCAGCGTTGCCATCATCAATGCTCCAGGCCCACCGACGAGTGCCGGTGTGATGTAAAAGCCGATCGCCAGGATGAAGCACATGACGCACCCGGCAAAGATTCCGGGCAAGCTGAGCGGCAAGGTCACGCGCATGAACGCGCCGATCGGGCCGGCGCCGAGATTGCGGGCGGCTTGGGGGTACTCTGCAGGAATAGTGCGAAGAGCGTTGTAGATCGGCAGGATCATGAAGGGCATCAGGACATGCGTCATCGCAAGGATCACTGCGCCTTCGGTGTAAATAAGCTTCAACGGGCTGTTAATGAGGCCGCTCTCGATCAGCAGACCGTTTACGATGCCGTTTCTCTGCAGCAGCACGATCCAGGCGTAGGATCGCACCAGCACTGAGGTCCATAGCGGCACGAAGACCGCCGCCGATACGATCACCGCCGTCTTGCCTTTGGCGCGGGACATGAGAAAGGCAACCGGATATCCAAGCAGCAAGCTCGCCACTGTTACGATTGCACCCGTCTGCAACGTGCGAAGCAGGACTTCCATGTAGAGTGGCTCGGTCACGATCCGCTCGTAATGCTCCAGCGTGAATCCCGGCGCCATTAGGCTCAAAGAGACGAGCCGCCCAATTGGATAGATGAAGCCTCCGGCCAGTAAGAGCATCAACGGCACAATAAGCAAGAGCGTCAGCGCGTGCGAATACTGGCGCGCCGAGCGTGAGAAAATCCAGCTTGCTGGACGGGTTGGTGCAACCGGCAAATTATCGACTGTCATGGTCATTTCATGCCTCCGCAGCCGTAAAGAGCCGTAGACCGTCGCGTTCGGCGATGACATCCACGAGTGCCCCCGTTGCAAAGGGCACCCGCTTTCCGTCAGCAGGGATCTGCACCTGAATGAGCTCTCCGCTTCCGAAATCGGAGCGAACGAGATGAAGGTCGAAGGAGCCTGCAAAGACCGACGTTTCGATCCGGCCGGGGAGGGCGTTCTGTCCCCCTGCGCCACGCGCTGCAAGGCCAAGGCGCTCAGGCCGCAGCGCGAGCCGAACGCGATCACCTATTTTTGCCGAACCCTCGAAACCATGGGCTGCACCGGGCGTATCAATAACCACGTCGTCACCCAGTCTGATCGTCTGGCGGCCAGCGGTCCCGCCCAGGAATTCTCCCGTCAGGAAGTTCATCTTGCCGATGAAGTCGGCTACAAAGGCACTCTGCGGATTACAGTAGAGATCCGTCGGGGTTCCGAGCTGCGCGAGATGCCCCTTTGCCATGACAGCGATCCGGTCGGACATCGTCAAGGCCTCCTCCTGATCGTGCGTCACGTAGATGACCGTTGCACCGAGGCGCCTCTGAAGCTGCTTGATCTCGATCTGCATGGATTCGCGCAGCTTCTTGTCCAGTGCCCCGAGTGGCTCGTCCATCAAAAGAACAGGCGGTTCGAACACGATTGCTCGCGCGACCGCCACCCGCTGCTGCTGGCCGCCGGAAAGTTCGTGGGGATAGCGCTTGGCGTAGTCCGGGAGTTGAACGAGATCGAGCGCCCGGCCAACGCGTTCTGCCCTGAGGTCCTTGCGGATGCCTCGCATCCGCAAGGGAAAGCCGATGTTTTCGGCGACGGTCAGATGTGGGAACAAGGCATAACGCTGGAAGACCATCCCGATATTGCGGCGGTCGGGCGATACGGCGGTGACATCTCGACCGCCAATGATGATGCGTCCGGCAGAAGGGCTTTCGAAACCGGCGATCATTGTCAGAAGCGTCGTCTTGCCCGATCCGGATGGACCAAGGATCGACAAGAATTCGCCTGCCGAAATGTCCAACGTCACTTCGCCTACGGCAGTCTGGCTGCCGTAGGCCTTGCCTATGCGATCGATAAAAACAGGCGCGCCAATCAAAATGATATCTCCTTTTGTGTGCTTTGAGATGCATGGACCCCCCCCGGCTCCGCCCGCGCGGCGCCAGGTGCTGTGAGCGTCGTGCCGGCAAGACCGGAGCTATTCAGCCGCCGGGGCCAAGGCGTTGCTAATATTCGCGATCCCGTTATGCTGTCACATTACGTGATCAATTTTTGCGTGATGCATTTTTGTTGCAACAAAAATGTGAAAATGTCAACTCGTGGGGAGTTAATTTTGAACGATAATACAACTGAAGAGGAATCGTCGGCGTCGGAATTGCCCTCTGGGCGCCTCAGCGACTTCGCCTATTCATCCATCAAAGAGCAACTTACGCGGGGTGTTTACAAGCCCGGTCACAAGTTGCCGATCCGTTCGGTTGCCGAAATGCTGAAGGTTGGTGCCACGCCAGCGCGCGAGGCAATCAACCGTCTGGTTTTTGAGGGTGCGCTGGTCATGGTAGGTCCAAAAACGGTCATCGTTCCACATCTCGATCTTGCGGCACTTTATGAAGTCACGCAGATGCGGCTTGCGCTTGAGGGATTGGCGACAGAAAGAGGCACGCTTTGCGCGACGAATGATGTCGTCGATAAGCTATTGGCGCTTCAAGAGAAAATCACGCTGTCGCTCGACGAAAAGCGTTATTCGGACGCTCTTCACGACAATAAGGAATTCCACTTTACGATCTATCGACTGTGTGAGATGCCGCACCTTCTTTCGACCATCGAAGCCCTATGGTTAAGGGTGGGTGCCGCGTTCCACGACCTCTATCCCGAGTTTGCGGAAGCAAAATACGGTGTCCACAACCATCTGGCCGCGATTGAGGCTCTGGTGGATAAAGATCCCTCCGCCGTCCGAGCCGCAATGGAAAACGACATTCGAGACGGCTATCGTCGCCTCAAGAAAGCAGCGCAGGAGCGTCTCAAGCGAGAATAGCATTGTGGCCGGATTTTTTTGTTGCAACTTCTTCGGGTTCATGATTTTTGTGATAACAAAATTATGAAGGGTCGCACCGTGACCCATTTGCCGGAGAAGATCGAATGTTTCACCCTTATATCTTGCGCGACGGCCGGGGATTTTCCCGGTCGAGGTCCGAACATTTCTTCAAACGGGGTCGTCGCGTATTTCCGACCGGAATCACGCGGGTCACGGTCAATCATGAGCCTAGCCCGCTATACATTTCACGCGGGGAAGGCGCCTATCTCTTCGATGTCGACGGCAATCGCCTTCTCGACCTGAATAATAATTTCACGACGCTGATACACGGCCATGGCTTTCTTCCAGTTGCCGACGCGGTTGCAGATCTGCTTCATCGCGGAACGTGTTTCTCTAACCCGACTGAGCACGAGATCACTCTGGCTGAGCTGTTGATCGAGCGCATTCCAGCGATCGAACATATTCGCTTCGTCAACAGCGGGACCGAGGCAGTGATGTTTGCGATAAAGGCCGCTCGCGCCTTCACCTGCCGGCCAGGCATTGCACGGATCGAAGGCGCCTATCATGGCGCCTATGACTGGGCGGAAACGGGGCAGGCGGTGACGCCGACTATATGGAACGACCCATTGGGGTCGCCGGCCGTACCCGCCTATCGCGGTATGCCGCCTTCGGTAGGTGAGGAGGTGACCGTTATCCGCTTCAATGACATCGCGGATCTGGAGCGCCGAATTGCTTCGGCTGCCCCTTCGCTTGCCTGTATCCTGATCGATCCGATGCCGAGCCGCGCCGGGCTGATAGCGCCTGAGCCGAGCTTTTTCGCGGCTGTCGAGGCGATCGCGAAGCAATATGGGATTCTCATCGTGGCCGATGAGGTCCTCAATCTGCGGCAGTCATATACGGGGGCATCGGCCCGCTATGGTCTCCACCCTGACCTGGTCGCCGCCGGAAAAATCATCGGCGGAGGTTTTCCCGTCGGGGCCATCGGCGGGCGCAAGGACGTAATGCGGGTGTTCGCAAGCGACAGCGGTAAGCCGCTGCTGCCGCAGGGCGGCACGTTTTCGGCAAATCCCGTGTCGATGGTCGCAGGCCGGGTCGCCATGGAGGCGATGACGGAGGACGCTTTCGCTTCACTGGAGAGCCTTGGAGATCGCATCCGGGTCGGACTTCGAAAGGAAATCGAACGCCATGGTGCAGCCTTCAGCGTGACGGGAGCTGCCTCTTTGTTTCGCATCCATCCGAAAGGAAGGCAGCCAAGGGACTTTCGCGAGGCGTATCTCGCACCGGAAGAGGCCGAGTTGATGGGTCGGCTCTCAAAGCATTTCCTCAATTGCGGCATCCTGCTTCCCGATGGCGCTGCGGCCTGCATTTCGACGGCAATGACGACCGCTGACGGTGACGCAGTCATCTCAGCCTTCTCAGACTTCCTTTCAATCCTCGAAGTAACTCCAACCGAAGCAGGCATGTGACCATGGCAACCAATAATCTAACCGTCGCCGAGCGGATCGCTCTTTGCCTGAAGAGGCATGGCGTCACCCATATCTTTGCTCAGAGCCTGCCTTCGGCGGTTATCCTTGCGGCCGAAGCAATCGGCATCCGTCAAATCGCCTACCGACAGGAAAACATGGGAGGGACCATGGCCGACGGCTATGCGCGCCTTTCCGGCAAGGTCGGCGTGGTCGCAGCGCAGAACGGACCTGCCGCAACGCTTCTTGTTCCGCCGCTGGCCGAGGCGCTGAAGGCGAGCGTTCCGGTCGTTGCTCTCGTCCAGGATGTCGAACGCGATCAGGCTGACCGTAATGCATTCCAGGAACTCGATCATCTTACCCTATTCCAATCCTGCACGAAGTGGGTGCGAAAAGTTCTCGTAGCGGAGCGGATCGACGATTATGTCGATGCTGCCTTCACGGCAGCCGCCTCGGGCCGGCCAGGACCGGCAGCTCTCCTGCTCCCGGCCGACCTCTTGCGGGAGCAGATAGTCCCTTCGCCCTTTCGTCGTGAGGCTGTCCTAGGCCACTGGCCGCTCGATCGGTTACGTCCGCGCGATTGTGACATCGAGCGCGCGGCCTCAATGATCGCCACGGCCCAGGCACCCATCGTCATAGCCGGAGGAGGCGTCCATGCGAGCCATGCCGCTGGCGAGCTTTCGGGGCTACAGGACGAAGCCTCGCTTCCCGTGCTGACGACCAATATGGGAAAAGGCGCCGTCGACGAATACCACCCGCTGTCAGCTGGCGTTCTCGGGGCTCTCGTCGGGCCGCGATCGCTTGGGCGGCACACGCTTGCCCTTGTCGAAGAGGCCGATCTCGTCATTCTGGTCGGAACGCGAACCAATCAGAACGGCACTGACAGTTGGCGCCAAATCCCCCGGTCCGCATCAGTCATCCACATCGATGTCGATCCCACCGAAATCGGGCGCAACTACGAAGCGGTCAGATTGGCAGGCGATGCGGCCGAAACCATTAGCGCACTTCGAAGCGCGCTTGCCCGACGCGATCTCTCGTACCGCGCATCGCAGCGCGATAAGATGACGGCCCGGATCGCCGGTTTCTGGCGCGCGTTTGACACGGAGCGGGAATCCGTAGCTGGTTCGGAGAACAGTCCGATACGTCCCGAGCGGGTCATGTCGGACCTGCAGCAAGTGCTGACGGCAGAGACGACCGTTGTTGCCGATGCGAGCTATTCCTCAATGTGGATAGCTGGCCAATTGCGGGCTCTTTCCTCCGGTATGCGCTTCCTGTCGCCGCGGGGTCTTGCTGGACTCGGGTGGGGCTTGCCACTTGCGCTCGGTGCAAAAGCGGCGAGGCCGGACGAGCCGGTGGTCGCCATCGTAGGGGACGGCGGCTTCGCGCATAGCTGGGCGGAGCTGGAGACCATGGTGCGGAGCAAGCTACCCGTACTCATCATCGTCTTGAACAACGGCATCCTCGGCTTCCAGCGTGATGCTGAAACCGTCAAGTTCGGCAGCTTCACCACCGCCTGCAGCTTCGCGGATGTCGATCATCGACAGATTGCCGAAGCTTGCGGCTGCCCGGCTGTTCGAATCTCTGATCCCGCCGATCTTCCTCGTTGCCTCGAGCGCGGCCTGCGTGAAGAAGGGCCTTTGCTGATCGAGGTGATAACGGACGCCGACGCCCATCCCCCGATTTCGCTATTCGCTGCATTGGATCAGGCAGCATGAGCCAGGATACCCCGCGTGTTGCGGTCGTCAGCGGTGGCACGACCGGAATCGGTCTTGCCTCTGCGTTTCGTCTGCTCAGTGCGGGACATCGGGTTGCCGTCTTCAGCCATGGTGATGCAAGCGTCATCGCCGCAGGGGCCGCGCTTGCCGAGGCTTTCGAGCCAGAGCGGTGGCTGGCGAAAAAGGTCGATCTCCGCGAACCTGAGGCCATCAATTCCTTTTTCGGCGAAGTCGGTCGTGTCTTGGGCGCACCTGGGATTCTCGTTTGCAACGCGGGGATTTCGCCAAAAGGTCTTTCCGCCGACCTTACCCTGGAAGAGTGGAACGACGTGCTCTCCGTCAACCTGACGGGGGCGATGCTGTGTTGTCGAGCCGTTTTGCCCGTGATGAAGGAAAAGGGTTACGGACGGGTCATATTCGTTGGCTCTCTTGCCGGCCGGACGAGACCACGGATCGCAGGCGCCGCTTATGCGACGTCCAAAGCCGCACTTTCAGGGTTGTCCCGTGCGCTGGTGTCTCAATATGGCCCCTATGGCATAACATCAAATGTCGTGGCGCCAGGTCGCATCCTGACGCCACTGACAGGCTCCCCGCAAAACAACACCAACATCGACGCGCTGGCTCGTATTCCAGCCGGCAGGCTCGGTTCTCCGGACGACGTCGCCGGGGTCATTGCATTCCTGGCATCGGAAGATGCCGGGTTCGTCAATGGAGCCATCATAGATGTCAACGGTGGCGAATTCGCGCCGAGTTGAGTTTTGCCGTTTTGTCTGGCTAGGAAAGAGGCAATCGACATGGCTTCTGTCATTCTGGTTTGCTCACGGAACGCTGAGCTTTATCTGCTCCTCGCGCATATCCTGCGTTGTGAGGGCTTCGAGGCGCGTCTTGCTGCAAGTGACGACGATGTCGTGGTAGCCTGCGCATCTGCAGGGGTTTCCGCCATCGTACTGGATTGTGCAGGGTGGTCGAGTGATATTGCGCCGTTATGTGCGCTCTTGAAGAATTCAGGGATTCCAGTGGGTGCTCTTATCGGTGAGGACACGCGTGCCCAACACTTGGAGTTGATCAAGGCCGGGCTCGACGAAGGCATCACACGTCCTTTGTCGCCGTCAAAGCTTCTCGCCTTTCTCCACGGCATAAGGCCGCGCTCGGAGGCGCTAACCCAACCAAATTTTGCTGCCACCGCCGAGGTCGTCCTCGGGTCGCACGTCGTCGTGGTGTCAGGCACAAGAATAGCACTTGCGCCAATGGAGATGAGAATCTTTAGATTCCTATTAGAAAGGCAGGGGCAGATCAGTACGCGCATGCAACTCATCGAGGCCGTTTGGCCAGCTCCGCACGCCGTGGAAAGCCGGACGGTTGACGTGCATATCGGCCGGCTGCGAAAAGCATTTGCAGGACTCCGCAATCTGAAGATTCGCACGCGATACGGTGTGGGTTACGCTCTTGAATGTCACGATCTTTGATGCCCGATCATAGCTTCAGCCGGGGTGGGTCCGGATTGGCTAGCCTGAGAGATCGGTGCCAGTGGGAAGCGGCGCAGCCAGAATTTGACCTCGACCTGCAAAAACAGACTTCGTTTTCGAATTGGTTGGCGCAGCTAATGAGGTCGACAAGCTGACAATCTTCGAAGACACCCATTTTGAACCGGGCGATCGTTACCGTTCGGGAACGGCGTGCGGTGGTGGGGATTGCGAGCAGCGGTACTTCGAAGGATGCGATTGTCTATCTGAGAGAAATCGCAGGCATGCCTGGACGCCATGCCGCGTCCGAGAGTGCTTCCTTATGCAGCCGCTCGATCAGCCATCTTAACGGCTCCTTCCCATACCTTTTGTTGAAATACATCGTTAAACCATGGCATACATCGGAAAGAAACTCGTAATTTGCTTCCATTTGTGAAAAACCGTAAAGTTTAACAATGCGCTACGATATCGACGGTGCAATGCTCCAAACTCTGCTTCCCTCCCTTACCGCGGCGGAGGATGCGCTGGCGCGGCTGGACGAGCGGGTGTTGCGTTCGGTGGTCGGCGAAGGCTTTGCCGAACGTAGTCATTTCTTCGATGCCGCCGGCGCGCTTTGGGTGGCCGGCGAACTCGTGCATGTCGAGGATCTCGTTTTGCATGATGCGCATATGGATAGCCGCGCTCCGACCCACGAACTGACGATCGCCCATTCCGTGCTGCGGGCGCGTCGGCGCATATGGACCGGCGAACCCGGCTGGGCACTTGGCGTCGCGGGCCTCGCAACGCTGACCGCGACCGGCGGGGAAGGGGAGGGGAAAGCGCAGGACGCCAAGAGCCTCGCAGCTCCGGTTGAGGCCGATGAAGAGGGCGAGGATGAGGACGGGCCGCTCGCGGCCGAAATGGCGGAGATCGATGCGCTGCTTGCGCGCTCGCAGAAGCTGCTCGATATCCATACCGGGAAAACGCCGGCAGGCGAGACGGCCGTTGTCCCGGCAAGGCCCAACGAAGATCCTCTCGGCTTGCTTGGTGACGACGAATGGGACGAGGAACAGCGGCTTGCGGAGTGGCGGAGCGTACTGCCATTGGCCGACAGCCTGCCGCCGGTTCTTGGCGCCGTCATCCTTTTCGAAGCCTGGGAGAGAATCGAGCCGTTGCGACGTCAGCACTGGCTCGGCGGTCTTCTTGTCGCAAGCCAGCTGCGCGCCCGCGGCAAGGTTGCTTCGCACCTCTTTTCTTTCTATGGCGGATTGAAACTGGTGCGCCATGAGCGTCGTCGGGCGCGCGATCGGGCCACACGGCTGCTAGCCTTTCTGGAGGCGATGCATCTCGGTGCTGCGGCCGGCCTCAAGGAAATCGACCGCCTGTCCCTGGCGCGCACACAGATGGAGCTGCGCTTTCGCGGTCGCCGTTCGAACAGCAGCCTGCCGGAGCTTGCCGATTTCATCCTGTCGCGGCCGATGGTCTCGGCGGCGATGATCGCCCGTCATCTGCGCATTACGCCGCGCGGCGCGCTCAACCTCGTCAACGAGATCGGCATTCGCGAAATCACCGGCCGCGGCCGCTATCGCGCCTGGGGTATCATCTAATGCATGTCGCCCAAAAGTGTGCAGCGGCTTTGGGACAACGACATGCATAAGACAAAGATTTAAAGCGCGTCGCATGAGTGCGATTTGACGCGATGCGCTTGAAACGAAAACGGCCGGGCGTTGGCCCGGCCGTTTCCTTTAGGTGAGCACCCAGTCAGCCATCCTGTCACAGACTGCAGACCAGGCGCTCTTGCGCTTCCTTTGCCCCCAGAAGCGCAGTCCTATTCCCGCTCGCCGGTGAAGTTGAGCAGAAGCTGGAAGATGTTGACGAAGTTCAGGTAAAGCGAGAGCGCACCGAAAACGGCGAGCTTCTGGTTCGATTCCTGATCGTAGTTTTCCGAATACTGTTCCTTGATGTTCTGCGTGTCGTAGGCGGTGAGGCCGACGAAGACGACGATGCCGATCACCGAGATCGCAAACTGCAGTGCGCTCGAACCCAGGAAGATGTTGACGATACTGGCGATGATGATGCCGAACAGGCCCATCATCAGGAACGAGCCCAAGCGCGAGAGGTCACGCTTGGTGGCATAGCCGTAAAGGCTGGTGGCGCCGAACATCGTGGCGGTGATGAAGAAGGTCCGCGCGATGCTCATCCCGGTGAAGACCAGGAAGACGGAAGCGAGCGACAGGCCCATCACGGCGCAGAAGGCCCAGAAGGTGATCTGAGCGGTGCTGGCCGACATCGTCTGGATCTTGAACGAGAAGAAGAAGACGAAGGCGAGCGGAGCAAGCATCACCACCCACTTCAGCGGCGAGCCGAAGATCGGTACGTAGAGTGCCGGCGTCGAGCCGACGACAAAGGCGACGAGGCCTGTAATGACCAGGCCGAGAGCCATGTAGTTGTAGACGCGCAGCATATGCTGGCGCAGGCCTTCGTCGAAGAGGGCCTGGGAGCCGGCGACGGCACCGTAGCGGGGATTGATCGGGTTCATGCTGATCTCCTCGGTTTGAATTAATAGAGCGAGCGGGCGAGCCGTTCGGCTGCCTGGTCGAGATTGAGACCGCTATCGTCGGCGATGAGTGCATAGGCGACCTCGCCGATCTGCCAATAGGCGGCTTCTGCTTTCTCAAGCGTGAGATGACTGACCGGCTTGACTTCGAAGGCGCCCGGGCGGACGGCGAAAAGCGACAGCCGCTTTCCATCGGACTGCTCGATCGCCATTTCGACGCTGGGGCCGAATTCGGACGGGAAGATCTGCACGTCGGCAACTTTCCAATCCCTAGGCAGTTCGGGCATCACGATCGCGGTGGCGGCGCGGATGTCGTCAGCGTTATAGGTGGCCGATGTCTGCGAAGGCATCGATTGGCGCAGGGCCGCGGTCTGATAAGCGCGAACGGCATCCTCGACATAGGCGGGCGCCGGGACGGAAGCCGACACCTCCGTCGCCGAGAAGGCGCCGAAGGAATTGTGCGCCACCCAGCCGGCGGCGATCAGAATACCGACGGCGGCAACGCGCTGCATGGAATGGAAGATGCGGCCATAGGAAAGGCCACGTTCCAGCCGGCGGGCGGCATCGCGGGTCTCTGGGCGGCCGAAGGCACTTTCGCCGGCAAGCGCCAGACGCAGTTCGCCCTTGACGCTGAGGTCGGCCATCACCTTGGCGGCAATCGCCGGATGCTCGGAAAGATAGGATTCCACCTGGATGCGACGGGCGACATCGAGTTCGCCATCGACGTAGGCGTCGAGATCGGCATCGAGGATCGGATCAATTGCTTTCATTGCCGTTCCCTCCGATGATTCTCAGATGCGAAACGCGTGGCGTCTTCTCCTCGAATTCGCGCAGCTGCGCACGAGCCCGCGAGATGCGCGACATCAGCGTCCCCACGGGAATGCCGAGCGCCTGGGCTGCTTCCTGGTAGGAAAGGTCTTCGATGGCGACGAGATGCAGCGCCTCGCGCTGTTCCTCCGGCAGGTCGAAGAAGGCGTCGCGCACCTGCTGCAGGCGCACAGCATGTTCCTGGCCGGCCGGCAGCGACTGCTCGGCTTCGACAGCCGCCTCGTCGTGGCGGCGCGTCAGCGACCGGTTCCGGCGCAGACGGTCGATATGGGCATTGTGCAGGATGGAGAGCAGCCAGGTGCGCAGGTTGCCGCCGCTGCGGAAGCTCTTGCGCTTCTCGAAGGCGCGCACCAGCGCATCGTGCACCAGATCCTCCGCCTCGTCCGAATTGCGCACCAGCGAGCGCGCGTAGCGTCTCAGCGCTGCAAGCTGTCCGATGACATCGAAGGGGCGGTCTTTGCGTTCCATGATTGAGTATACGCAAGTGCAGCCGATTTTATTCCCGGCCGAGGCAAAAAAGTTGATCAGCCAAAAGAATGCTGCCCGGACCACGATCGGACATTCTTCTCCAGTGGACAGGCGCCTCAAATCGGCGATTGTGTATGACAATTACATGACAGATCATGACGCCGCTGATTTGCAGGGGAAAAATAAAGAATGAAGGAAAAGAAGCGGGTCTACGAAGCTCTCGTGGACGGCGCCATGGAAGGGCTGACGGATGAGGCGCTCTATGATTTCGTCAAGGCGCGTTGTCCGAAGGCCACCAGCAAGAAGATCGTCCGGGCCTCGCTTCTCGCGCTGACCGATCCTCATCTCAGAGACCGCAATATTCTCGACGTGATCTATGCGCTGGCGATCAAGCATAGGCTGGATGACGGCGTGCTGGACGATAGTGAAGACGACGAGCCCGACGAGCGGGCTCAAACTTCGCAGGCGGCCAACCAGAACATGCCGCCGCTTTCCTGATGCAGGCCGCCTGAATCGGCCTGCTCGTGCGAAATGGTCAGGCGCCGTCCGAAAGCTCTTCGAGGATCGGACAGTCCGGCCTGTCGTTGCCGTGGCAGGCATGCACGAGGTGCTCCAGAGTCCGTCGCAGTTCCGTCAGCTCGCGGATCTTGCGGTCGATCTCGGTAAGCTTTGTCTGAGCGATATCCCTAACGTCGGCGCTCGCCCGATCCTTGTCCTCATAGAGCGCCAGCAATTGCCGGCATTCCTCGACCGAAAAGCCGAGGCCGCGCGAGCGCTGTAGGAAACGCAGCTTATGGACGTCGGTCGCGGCATAGTCGCGATAGCCGTTTCCACCCCTTTCGGGGCGGATGAGGCCGATATCCTCGTAGTAGCGGATGGTCTTAGACGGCAGGCCGGACCGTTCCGATGCTTCGCCGATATTCATCGCTATCTCCTATAGTTTTGCAAAGCGCAGTCTCAGCGCATTTGAAATCACCGAGACGGATGACAGGCTCATCGCTGCCGCGGCGATCATCGGCGAAAGCAGCAGCCCGAGGATCGGATAGAGCACGCCGGCGGCGACCGGCACGCCGAGCGCATTATAGCCGAAGGCGAAGCCGAGATTCTGGCGGATGTTGCGCATCGTCGCCTCCGCCAGCCGCCGCGCCCTGACTATGCCGGTGAGATCGCCCTTCACCAATGTGATGCCGGCGCTTTCCATCGCGACGTCGGCGCCGGTGCCCATGGCGATGCCGACATCGGCGGCGGCAAGCGCCGGCGCGTCATTGACGCCGTCGCCGGCCATGGCGATGATAGCGCCTTTGCTACGCAGTTCATCGATCAGCGCCTTCTTGCCTTCCGGAAGCACATCGGCGCGCACCTCGTCGATGCCGAGGCTTTTTGCCACCGCCCGCGCCGTGCGCTCATTGTCGCCCGTCGCCATGATGATCTTCAACCCACTGTCATGCAGAGCCTGGATGGCGGCAGCCGTCGTCGGCTTGATCCGGTCGGCAACGGCGACAAGACCGGCAAGTGCGCCGTCGAACACCACGAACATCACCGTCTTGCCGTCGCCCCGCAGAGCTTCGGTCTTCTCGCTAAGTGCTGCCGGATCGATGCCGAGATCGGCAAGCATCGCCGAATTGCCGAGCGCGACCATCGTGCCGTCGGCAATGCCCTGAACGCCCTTGCCGGTCTTTGCCTCGAAGCCGGTGACCTCGACGAAGGGTACACCGCGCTCCTCGGCGCCGGAAACGATCGCTTCGGCCAGCGGATGTTCGGAGCCGCGCTCCAGGCTTGCCGCCAGCGACAGAAGCCGGTCTTCCCCGACCCTGCCGAAGGCTGCGATATCGGTAAGCTTCGGCTTTCCTTCAGTCAGCGTGCCTGTCTTGTCGACGATCAGCGTATCGACCTTGGAGAAGCGCTCAAGCGCCTCGGCATCCTTGATCAGCACGCCTTCCCCAGCGCCGCGCCCCGTTGCGATCATGATCGACATCGGCGTCGCAAGACCGAGCGCACAGGGGCAGGCGATGATCAGAACGGCGACGGCGGCAAGCAGGCCGTTCGCCATGCGCGGCTCCGGTCCGATCGCGGCCCAGGCGAGGAAGGCAAGGAGGGCGACCGCGACGACCGCCGGCACGAAGACGGCCGATACTCTATCGACCGCCCCCTGGATCGGCGCCCGCGAGCGCTGTGCCTTGGCGACCATGTCGACGATGCGCGACAGCACCGTGTCTGCGCCGACCTTCTCGGCGGACATCACGAAGGTGCCGTTCTTGTTGATCGTGCCGCCGGTCAGCGGATCGCCTTTCGATTTCTCTACGGGCAGGGGCTCGCCCGATATCATCGATTCATCGACGGTCGACTGGCCCTCGAGGACGGAACCGTCCACCGGCACCCGCTCGCCGGGGCGAACGCGCAGCCGGTCGGCGACATTGATATCGTCCACCGGCACGTCACTTTCGTTGCCTTCGGCATCGATGCGCCGTGCCGTCTTCGGCGCAAGGTCCAGCAAAGCGCGGATTGCCGAGCCGGTGCGTTCGCGCGCTTTCAATTCCAGCACTTGGCCAACGAAGACGAGCGCGACGATGACGGCCGCTGCCTCGAAATAGACCGGCACGGCCGCGCCATGGCCACGAAAACTCATCGGGAAGATGCCGGGCGCAAGCGTGGCGACGACGCTGTAGAGATAGGCTGTGCCGACACCGAGACCGATCAATGTCCACATATTCGGGCTGCGGTTGACAACGGACGCCCATGCGCGGCGGAAGAAGGGCAGGGCGGCCCAGAGCACCACCGGGGTTGCCAGCAGCAGTTCGATGAAGGTCGCCTGCGGCTCGCCGATCGCTTCGCGGAGCGGCAGGCCGAGCATCGGCCCCATGCCGAGCGCCAGCAGCGGCAGGGCAAGGATGGCGCTGACCCAGAGCCGCCTGACGAAATCGACGAGTTCCGGGTTCGGGCCTTCGTCGGTTGGGGGGATGCCCATCGGCTCCAGCGCCATGCCGCATTTCGGGCAGTCGCCGGGGCGATCGCTGACGACTTCAGGATGCATCGGGCAGGTATAGAGCGTACCCTTCGGCGCCGGTTTTGCCGTCGGGCGCTGGCCATCGCGGTAGGCTGCAGGGTCGGCTTCGAACTTCGCCTGGCACGCGGCCGAGCAGAAATAGAATTTCTCGCCCTCGGCTTTCAGGAAATATCTCGCCGTCGAGCGATCGACGCTCATGCCGCAGACGGGGTCCTTCGCCGTCAGGTAATCCTCGGGTGCAGCCGCAAATTTCGTTCGGCAATGCTCGGAACAGAAATGATAGATGCGGCCGCCATGGCCGAGTGAGGGCTTGCCGGCCTGCGGATCGACGGTCATGCCGCAGATGGGATCACGGACAATGGCGTCGGCAGCCTTCTCCTGATCATGGCCGCAATGGCAATGATTGTCGCCATGGGCGTGGCTGTGATGGTGATCATCTTCTTGCTTGATATTCATAACTCTCTCCGCGCCGGGAACGGCATCTGGATAGGGTTATGAACCTTCCAGCAACTGGAAGGTCAAGCGCTATTTTGACGAATGTCCAATGCGTTGGCGCTGGATGCCTCAGAATGGGGTGATCAGCCCGACCGGCTGGCTCCCGAGCAGGGCGGCGACCGAGATGCTGCCCCCGGGCTCGATCGTCTTTCCGGTCACCAGATCCGCCTTCAGCCCGTGAAGCGGGGAGGGGACAGCGATCGCCGTATCCTCCCAAAATTCCGGGCCGGCAAAGAGCACGCCAGGGTCGAGCCAGCCGAACATCAGCCGCGGCGCGGCGACGATCGCGAAATCACGCTTATGCACCCGGGCAAAGGCGAGCACATGATCGCGGCGGTTGCCCGTCACCTTCAGCGGCAGATAGTCGCCTCTGGCAAAGAGGTCCACATACCGTTGGCGCAGCTGCAGGCCGATCGCGACGATGCGCTGTTTCAGCGCCGCCGCCTGCAGCTTGGCGATCGGCCCGGCTTCATCAAGCCAGGCCGCCGGCCGTTCATGATCGACCGGCCGGCGGTTGTCGGGATCGACGAGGCTGAAATCGAAACCCTCCGCACCCTGGTAGATATCGGGAATGCCGGGGGCTGTCAGCTTGAGCAGCGTCTGCGACAGGCTGTTGAGGTAACCCGCCGCTATGAAGGGCTGTAGCACCCTTTCGAAATCTTCGAGGAAGGCGTCATTCTCAGGCGCAACCAGCGCCGTGGCATAGGTCGTCACCGCCTCCTCGTAAACGGCATTCTGTTCCGTCCAATCGCCGCGCAGTTTCGCCTCGCGCACGGCTTTGACCGCGTAGTCGGCGAGGCGTTCGCGCAGTTCTTCCGTCCGTCCTCTGTCGAAGTCTTCCGGCCAGATGCCGGCCAGCGCCTGATAGAGCATCCATTCGACATTCGGCTCCGGCGCAACGCCATCCGCCAGTTCCTGCAGCCACGGCCGGTTCATGTCGCGCCAACGCTCCACCGCCTGGGCAAAGACATCCGCGCCCTCGCTCAGCGCGTAAAGCCTGGCGCGCGCATCCTCACCGCGTTTGGTGTCGTGGGTGGCGCTCGCCGAAAGCCCATGCGGCTGCAGCCGCGCCCGCTTGGCCATGCGACGGTGGAATTCCTCCATGCCGCCGGGCGCCTTGCCCGGTTCGCCGCCCACTTCGTTTGCGGCAAGCAGCCTGTTGTAGCGATAGAACAGCGTATCCTCTGTCGCCTTCGCCATCACTGGCCCGCTCAATTGCTGGAAGCGGATCCGGAACGCATGGGCCGCCTCACCTTCGATCTTGCCTTCGAGAAGCTTCAGCACATGGTCGCAGGCACTGCGATCATCGAGCTTTGGCAAAACCTGCGACGCGGTCCCGGCAAGGACCGCTGCATCCTGCCAGGAAAGCGGGCCTCCGTCGCCATAGGTGCGGTAGACGGGAAAGGCGATCAGCAGTTCGCAGAGCGCGGTGGCGATCTCGTCTCTTTTCAGCTCGGGAAAGATGCCTGCCGCGATCGACACCAGCCTGTCGGTCTCGCCGGCGAAATTGCGTTCAACCATCAGTCGCTTGGCAATCTGCCGGCTCTCTTCGAGATTGCCGGTCTCGCCGGCGAGGCTGCGATAGGCGCCGTCCAATATGCGCAGACCGCTGCCCTCGATGAACAGCTCGCTGAGCGCGGCGATGAACTCATATCCCGTGGTGCCGGCGACCGGCCAGTTCTCCGGCAGGACCTCACCGGGTCCGAGGATCTTTTCGACGACGATATAGGTGTCTGGTCCCACCGCCTCCCGCAACCTGTCGAGATAGGCTTTGGGTTCGGCCAGCCCGTCGACATGGTCGATGCGCAGGCCTTGCACCTTGCCATGGCGCACCAGCTCGATCACCAGCCGGTGCATGTCCTCGAACACCGCGGGATCTTCGACGCGGGTTCCGACCAGGCCGGTCACCTCGAAAAAACGGCGATAACTCAGATGCCGTGCCGCGTCCTTCCAGTGGGTCAGCCGCCAATGCTGTTCCTCGTGCAGGCTTCTCATGAAATCGAGATCGGCCGAGACCTCGTCGAGCTTTTGCTGGAGGATGGCCCGATCGCCGCCATCGAAGAGGATATCGCGCATCGTGCGGTTGAAATCCTCGCCGGACGTCTCGGCCGCAGCCTCCGCCATTCGGGTGGCGACGGGATCGTCGAGCCGGTTTGCGAGGGCGCCGTAACTCGTGGGGTTCAGCGGCAACAGCGTCTCGAAGTAACCGAGCGCGAAATTGCCATGCGTTTCGTCGAGCGCGATGCGCAGCTCGCCGCCGGCCAGAGCGCGATCGAAATCCTGACCGAGCTGTGGCAGGGTCAGCGGCTCGCTCCAGTCGATGTCGAAGTGGCTGGCATATGCGCTCTGCCGGCCGAATGCCAATACGTCGCGCCACCAGCCGTTTTCCGGCGAGGCCGCCATGTGGTTCGGGACGATGTCGAGGATCAGTCCCATGCCGGCCGCGGCGAGACTTTCCGTCAGCCGCTCGAATCCGGCCCGGCCGCCAAGCGTCGGGTCGATTTCGTTGGCGTCTGTCACGTCATAGCCGTGGGTCGAGCCGCTGACGGCGGTAAAGATCGGCGAGGTATAGAGGTGGCTGATGCCAAGCGTCTTGAGATAGGGGACGAGGTCGCAGGCGCGATCGAAAGTCATGCCGTTGCGGAATTGGATCCGGTAGGTCGCGGTCGGAAGTGTCATGAGGCCGTCTGACGTTGGAGGGAGACCCTCTCCAACGGTTGTGCCCGGGTTTTTGTTCCCTTACAGCACCGCGCGTCCTTTCAGACGCGCAAAGCACGATGCGTTAGTCGATGAAGACGCCCACGCTTGCGGCCCTCCCGGCCGAGTCGATGACGGTCAGTTTCGAGTAGCCGCCGCCATCGGGCAGCCATTGCTGGGTGCGCCGGCGCGAGAGGTCGGGCAGCGGCTTGCCGTTGGCAAGCCAGCGGAACGGCGCGCGGCCGCCCTGCAGCTTCAGCATCAGGGGTGACAGGTTGCCTGCTCCAGCGCCGAGATCCACATGCGCGCCCTCGGGCGGATAGATGATCTGAGGTGCTGCCTCGCGACCGGAGGCGACGAGCAGGCCATTGGCATTCAGCGCAAAACGGCGCTGGCTGATCGGCAGCTCGGACTGGGCGATGCGCATGGCGCCGGCCGGCGGGCGGGGCAGCGGCGTCGTTGCGATGCCGGACTTGGCGAAGCCCTCGAACAGGATGGGTGCTGCGGTGCCATAGCCGGTCAATCCCGGCACGGCGCTATTGTCGGGCCGTCCGACCCAGACGCCGAGCACATAGCGCCCGTCATAGCCGACCGACCAGGCGTCGCGATAGCCATAGCTCGTGCCGGTCTTGTAGGCGATGCCGCGCTGCGGCGCGCCGGCGGGCGGAATGACGCCGGAGAGAATATCGGCGACGTTCCAGACCGCGACCGGCTCCAGCAGCGGTTCGCCGTCGAGCTTGCCCGGCGCGCCGGTGACACCGTCGCCGAGCCTTGCCGGCTGGCCGCGATTGGCGAGCGCCGTATAGAGCTGCACCAGATCCTTCAAGGTGATGCCGACGCCGCCAAGACCGATCGCCAGCCCCGGCGTCTCATTCGGCGGCAGGACCGGGCGCACCTCGGCGCGGCGGAAGCGTACCATCAGCCGCGACGGCCCGACGGCATCGAGCAGCTTGACCGCCGGCACGTTCAGCGAAAGCTGCAGCGCCTCGCGCACGGTGACGTCGCCCTGATAGCTCATGTCGAAATTGCGCGGCCGGTAGCCGAAGAAATCGGCGGGCCGGTCTTCGATGATCGTTTCCTGGGACACCAATCCCTGTTCGAAGGCGAGCCCATAGATGAACGGCTTCAGCGTCGAGCCCGGCGAGCGGTTGACGCGGGTCATGTCGATCCAGCCGGAGCGGCTGGTGTCGAAATAATCGGCCGAGCCGACCTCCCCGACGATCGCGCCGGTTTGCGCATCCGCCATCACCATGGCGAGCGACAGCTTCGGCCCGAGCTTCATGGCCGCTGCCCGCGCAACCGATTCCAGCCCCTGCTGCACTTGCTTCTTCAAGGTCGTCTGGTGCTTGAGGACATCAGGCTCCTTGCGCAGCGCGGCTTCCGCGACATGGGCGGCAAGTGCGGGCAATTGCATGCGCCGCGGTGGGACCGCGACACCCTCGGCACGCTCCGCTTCGCCATCGCCCACGGCTTCCGCCACCGCCACACGGTCAAGCACACGCTTGCGCGCAGCCTCGGCTGCCTTGAGATTGCGGTCCGGCCGGCGCCGTTCCGGCAATTGCGGCAGGGCGACGAGCAAAGCCGCCTCTGCGACCGTGAGGCGGCGCGGTTCCTTGCCGAAATAGGCAAGGCTTGCGGCGCGCACGCCTTCCAGATTGCCGCCATAAGGCGCATGCGTCAGGTAGAGATCGAGGATCTGTTCTTTCGACAGCCGCCGCTCGATCTGCACGGCGCGCACCAATTGCAGCAGCTTTGCCGAAAGCGAACGCCCTTCGCGCGGCTCGATCAGCCGCGCTACCTGCATCGACAGGGTCGAGGCGCCGGAAACGATGCGGCCATTGCCGAACAATTGCATGGCGGCACGCCCGAGCGCCCAGGGATCGACGCCGCCGTGATCATAAAAACGCTGGTCCTCATAGGCGATCAGCATGCGCAGGAATTGCGGATCGACGTCGGAGACCGCCGTCTTCAGGCGCCAGCGGCCTTCCGAGGTCGCGAAGGCGCGCAGCAATTGCCCGTCGGCATCCAGTACCTCGGCGGAGACGGCATTCGCCCTGTCCAATGGCGGCGGATAAGCCTTGTCGGCAGAGTCGAGCGCAAAGAGAGCCGCGCCGGCAAGAACGATGCCGGCCGCGGACCCGATCGCGATCTTGTGCCACCGCTTCATTATTGCGCTGCCACGACCTCCATCTTGCCGGTCGCCGTGCGGGCCGAAAGCTCCGGCCGGTACATGTCCTCGACGCTTGCCGCCGGATGGTCGTAGGTGCCGGGGGTGACGGCGCGCACGACATAGGCGACGTTGAATTCGCGATTGTCGCCTGCTGCGCGGTTGAAGGCGGCAACGAAGCGGTCATAGCGGAATTCGGTATGGGCGGCCGAGATCTCGCCGATCCAATCGAAATTCGTCATCTGGGCGCTGTCGACGAGATTCGGATTGTCGATCTCGAAACCGGCGGGCAGGAGATCGGTGATGACGATGCGCGACGGCCAGTCATTGGTTTCGCGCACATGGATGACGACGACGTAGCGTTCGTTCTGCTTCGCCTCGCTGACATTCGCCTCTTCGCCGTCGAGCGTGTAGTAGCTGCGCTCGATGATGAAGCCGTCGCCACCGGCCGGCAGCGGCACTGTGGGGGCGGCAACGGTGGTGACTGCAGCCGAAACCGTGTCGTTCGTCTGGTTGGTCAGCGTCAGCGGATGGTCGGCGAGCGCATCGCCGGTCATGCGGGCCATGTAGGCGCCGGTATGCGGCGCGCCATTGACATCGACCTTCAGTCCATCGTCACCGCCCTGGATGGCGCGAGCGGCAAGCAGCATCCAGGTTTCTTCCTGCGTGCTCTTATATTTGCTGCGCCCCCATTCCTTGCCGACGGCCTTGGCGAGTTCCGGGATGACAGGCGGCACCGGCCGGCTTTCGGCGGCGAGCGCCAGGATCGCAGCACCATCGCGCAGGATCGTGCCGTAGTCGGTGCGCGACAGGTTCACGCGCGACACCATCGATTGCTCCGACATCTGCAGCGCGTCGAGGAAGATATTCTTCGAACGCTGCGCATCGCCATAGAGGGCCAGTGCCGCAGCGATATGCGCCTTGGCGAGCGGCGTCGGGAAGTCGTTGATCATCGTATCGGCATAGTAGCGCAGATCGCTGATCGCGGCCTTCTTGTTGCGGGCAAGGACGTAGATGGCATAGGCGATCTGATCGCCCTGGCCCTTGATGTCGGTGGTGTAGGACAGAGTGTTCTGCAGGTTTTCCAGCGCCTGCACGAAGGCCCTTTCCGGCACGTCATATTTCATTTCGCGGGCCCGCGTCAGGAAATCGGTGGCGTAGGAATCGAGCCAGACGTCGCCCGAATCCGGTCCCCAGAGGCCGAAGCTACCGGCCGAGGCCTGGTAGGAGAGCACGCGGTAGATCGCGTCCTGCACACGGCTGTGCACGTCCTCGTCATTTGCCATGCCGGCCTGCTTTGCCACTTCGGCGAGGTAGAGCAGCGGCAGCGCCCGGCTGGTGGTCTGCTCGGCGCAGCCGAAGGGATAGCGGTCGAGCGTCATCAGCAAGGCCGGGATATCGAAGGCGGCCGAACGTGTGACGTTGACGCTGATCGAGGCGCCGGGCAGCACGCTATCGGCCAGCAGGTTCTTGTCGACGGTGAGCTTTGCTCCCGGCTTCAGCGCCAGCACCCGCCGTTCGGTGATCGGCAGCGATGCAGGGCGCACCGGCACGTCGACGGTTTGGTCGAGCGACAGGCCGGAAGCATCGGAAAGGTTGATCGAGACGCTGCCGGCGCCTGGCTGTTTGCCGACGAGCGAAAGCGTCAACTCGGATTTCGCTCCGGCCTCGAGGCGGATCGTCTGCGCGGCGGAAGCCTGTTCGATGCCGACGGCATCATTGCCGGTCAGCTGCAGCTTGTAGTCGCCGGCCGGCGCGTCGGTGTTGGCGATGTCGAGGCGCAGATTGGCCTTGTCGCCGGGGGCGAGGAATTTCGGCAGGCTTGCGGTCACCACGACAGGGTCGCGGATGATGACATCCTTGACGCCGTGGCCGACACCTGATTTCGACCAGGCGACCGCCATGACGCGCGCCGTGCCGTTGAATTGCGGAATGTCGAAGGAGACATGGGCCTTGCCTTCGGCGTCGAGCTTCACCGGCCCGGAGAAGAAGGCGACGAGCTTCTGCGTCGGCGGGCTTGCCTGCAGCGCCACGGCGCCGCCGTCACCACCGGTCCTGAGCTTGCCGGTCGCACCGAGCGAGCCGTCGATCAGCCGGCCATAGAGGTCGCGGATTTCAAGGCCGAGTTGGCGCTGGCCGAAATACCAGTCTTCCGGGTTCGGCGGTTCGTAGCGCGTCAGGTTGAGAATGCCGACATCGACGGCGGCAACCGTCACATAGGCGTCCTCGTTGGCGCCGGCGCCCGTCACCTGCAGGCCGATATCGAGCGGCCCGCGCGGCAGCATTTTTTCGGGTGTTGCGAGCGTCACCTGCAGCGCGCGCTGTTCGGGATCGACCTTCAGCCATTTGATGCCGATCGAGCGCATCGGCATATGGCTGTCCTGGGCATCGCCGGGACGGAAGAGCGTGGCTGTAACATAAGCGCCGGCACCCCAGTCCGCTGTCACAGGGATGTCGACCTCGCCGCCGGTCTCACCGATCGCAGCGTTCTGCACGGCGACCAGCTTTTCGGTGCCGGCTGTCACCATCAACTCGCCGCCGTAACGCGAGGTGACTTTCAGCTTGGCGGTCTCGCCGATCTCGTAGCTGTCCTTGTCGAGGGCGATTTCCAGCCCGTCGGGCGTTTCGGTCGAGGTCGAGGTGACGAACCAGCCGGCGTCGAATTCGACGCTGGAGGTCGGGCCGTCGGCATCCGGGCTCTCCACTTCGAGACGATATCGGCCCCAGGTCACCGGAACGGAAATCTTGCCGCCATCCATCGTCGCGTCGACGCTGCCGTTGGAAACCTGCTCGGCGGTGTAGACCGGCTCGTATTTCCACGCCGTTCCCTCGCGATACCATTGGTATTCGCGATTGAGGCTGTAGAATTTCCAGCGCAGGCTCTTCGCCTCCTGCTTCTGCCCGGCGGCATTGACGCCGATCACCGTGAAGTTGGCGATCGAGTTCTCGGGCAGGTCGCCGGAAAATTCCGGCTTGATGCCGATAGACGCCCGCTCGTTCTTCACCGGAATGGTCAGAGAGCGCTCGATGGCGCGGCCGCCCGCTTCCTGCATGCGTATGTAGACAGTGGCGTTGAGCAGCTGCGTCGTGGCCGGCAGGTCGCTGATGGTGAGATCCGTCGAGGCTTCGCCGTTCTCGTCGAGTTCCGGCAGGCCATCGATCGGCAGGCGCGAATCCTCGCTCGCCTCTTCGTCGGCGAGGCCGAACAGAAAGCCCTTAAAGGCAGCACTCTCACGCGTCGGCTTGACGACGACATCGCCTTCGAGCGTCAGCCCGGCGGCCGGGGCGCCGTAGAGATATTTGCCCGAAACGGTGATCGTCGCCGGCGTGTCCGGACCGACTTCCTTGGCCTCGGTCTTGATCTCCATGTCGGTGCGATCGGGGACGAAATCGTCGACCAGGAAACTCTTGCTGGCGATCGCGCTGCCCTTGGGATCGGTATAGATGTTCATCGTCCAGGTGCCGCGCATGGCGGTTTCCTGGGTCGGGAAATCGATGGAATAACCGCCGAGATTGCTGGTCTGGCTGACGATCCGCCGGTCTTCGACGCCATCGGGGCGGCTGAAGATGAAGGTGAGCGGCAGGTTCTCGATGGCGTTGCCATCGGTGTCGCGGGCGAGCGCCTGGGCATGCACCGTTTCGCCGGCGCGGTAGATACCGCGTTCGGTGAAGGTCAGCACGTCGATCGCGCCGGGGGCGGCGCGGCCCGTCACGCCGCGGTCGGAAAGGTCGAAGCCGGCGCGTGTCATGTCGAGGAAGACGTAGTCCGAGGTCCCGTTCCTGGCGGCGATGACGGCGGGTGTGAGCGCCGCCGTGCCGCGGATCAGGCCGGCGGTGAAGGTGGCGCGGCCGTTTTCGTCGGTCGTCGCGGTGCCGAGCACTTCATTGTTCTTGGCGAGAAGCTGCAGTTCGACGCCTGCGATCGGCTTGGCCGAGGCGAGCGAACGGGTGAAGACGTTGAGCCCGTCGGTGCCGGCATAGGTGGTGACGCCGATATCGGAGACCAGGAACCATTGGGTCGCCTGTGAATCCCACTCCTGCGCCGGGCCGTTCGGGCCCGATGCCGTCAGCACGTAGATGCCGGGCTTGCGCTCGGGCAGCGCCTCGTCGACCGGGAAGCTGGTGACGATGTCCTTGTTGAGCTCGTTGGCGATGTCGATCGAGCCCTGCCAGACGAGTTCGCCATTCTGGTCCTGAATGTTCTGGGCGCTGTAGCCGTCGAGCTGAGTCAGGAATTGCGAATTGGTCAAGAGCGGCGCAATGGCGCGATCGCCGATGCGGTAGAGTTTGAGATTGGCCGAGTTCAGGTTGACCGAGACGAGCGGGATGCCGCGGCGCGCCGTCGAGGGCAGCACGAAGCTGTCGCCGGTGAAACGCACCATCTGGCTACGGTCCTTGATATAGACGTCGATGCTGACGGGTGCTTCGAGCGCCTCGTCGACGGAGGACGGCAGGCCGGTGCGGAAAGCGATCTTGTAGGTCTCGCCATGCGTCAGCCCCTCGACGCAGATCTGCTTGTTCTTGGTTTCCAGCGCCTTGGGAGCTGCCCCGTTCAGCGTCACGAAGGGCGTGTAGTCGGTGGTCTTGACCAGCGCCTCGGAGAAGGTGACGCAGGCGCGCGGCGTGGCGCTGTCGGCATCGACCGTGTGTTCGGTGATGCGGAAGCCCTGCGTCGATTTCAGCTGCAGGTAGGCGGTCTGAACATCGTCGGAGGCAACCAGCGCCAGGCTCGCCTTGTAGGCGTCGAGCGCCGGGCGGTAATTGGCGTTGCGGTCCAGGGCGTCAGCGAGGACGGCGAGCGCCTCGGCGCGCTTGGCCTTGGTGCGCGTCAGCTCGTAGCCGTTCAGCGCGTCGAGCACGGCCTGGCCGGATGTGTTGGTCTCGGCGTTGCCGAGCGAAGCGGCGGCGCGGGCGGTTTCGAGCCAGAGATCGGCGTCGTCAGGGGTGATCGACAGCGCGCCATGGAAGGACTTCAGCGCCTCGGCCAGATTGTTGGCGGTGAGGTCGATGCGGGCATTGGCCGTCAGGCTGTCGACGCCCTGGCCCTGCTGGTCGTCGGCAAGCGCCAGATTGTCCTTGAAGTCATGGGCCTGCTGGATGAGGTCGTTGGTTAGGAATGTCAGGCGCGGCGCGGCGCCGATTTCGGGCTCCTGCTTGCCTGATGTTTCGACGATCTTGCCGGCGATCGCGCCGGGGAAAGCATTCATCGTCTTGAAATCGGATTTCAGGAAACACCATTTCACCTTGGGATTGTAGGTGAAGGCCTTGCAGCTCTTGTCGCCGATGCAGGAGGTCTTGCACTGATCGAGCGAGACATTCTGCTCGGTGCGAAGATCGAAGCCGAAGAAATCGGCGTCCTTGATCGTCTGGATGTCGCGCTTGGTGTCCGCAGCGACGGCGGGAAGGCTGACGGCGATCGTGGAAAAAAATGCGATTGTCGCGAATGCAAAGAACGAGCGCACGGACATAGGTTCCCCCCGGAAATGCAGGCTCTGATCGGCGGCACTCTCCTCACTCCTCGCGGGATTGTCAACTCAAGTTGAGCGCTGTTTCATGTTCGCACAGGGGCTTTCGTCCAGCTGTCACATCGGCGTGAGTGACCGGCTTGTGATTTGCGGGTTTTGCAAGGATGCGCAAGAATTTGGGCTGTCGCAGGAGGTAGCGCAATGCCCACGTCTTCCCATCGCAGGCGCCTTGCCGCGTTCCTCGCCGCCGCCGTCGTCTCGCTCAGTGCGTGTGGCGTAGCCGCGGCCGAGGAGGCGGTTGTCATCCCGCCGCCAGCCATTGACCAGGCGGCCGGATCCGGCACCGAGACGGCCATTTTCGCCGGCGGCTGTTTCTGGGGCGTCCAGGGCGTCTTCCAGCATGTGAAGGGCGTTAAGAGCGCCGTCTCCGGCTATGCCGGCGGCGATGCCAAAACGGCGCAATATGAAACCGTGAGCACCGGCGCGACGGGTCACGCCGAATCCGTTCAGGTCAAGTTCGATCCGAATCAGGTGAGTTATGGCAAGTTGCTACAGATCTTCTTCTCGGTGGCGCACAACCCGACGCAGCTGAATTTCCAGGGTCCGGATCGGGGAACGCAATACCGCTCGGCGCTGTTCGTCTCCGATCCCGAGCAGCGCAAGGTCGCCGAGGGCTATATCGAGCAGCTCGACAAGGCGCATGTCTTCGCCCAGCCGATCGTCACCAAGGTGTCCGACGCCATCGGCTTCTATCCCGCCGAAGCCTATCATCAGGATTTCCTGACGCTCAATCCGACCTATCCCTATATCGTCTATAACGACCTGCCGAAAATCGAGAACCTCAAGTCGCTGTTTCCCGCCGACTATCGCAGCCAGCCGGTCCTCGTCCTGAAGGCCAAGGGCTGAAAAGGCCGTGGCAACAGTTCAGGGCATAATCTCGATGGGTGTATGGTCGGGTACGCGAGCCCAGATTTCGCGCATCTCCGCGTTGGTGACCGCAATGCACCCATCCATCCAATCCCACAGTTGATGGATGTTTCCGAACAGGCCCCAGCCATTGGGAAGGCCGTGGATCATGATCGCGCCACCGGGAGGGAAGCCGCCGGATTGAGCGTTGCGCTGGTCATCAGGATTTGGATAGGAAATGTGCAGGCTGAGATGCGCCATGGAATTGGGATTTCGCCAGTCTATCTCATACCGTCCTTCGGGTGTTTTCTCGTCACCTTCTCGCTGCTTGGGACCCTCGTCGGCAGCCCACCCAAGAGAAATCCGGTATGTCGAGAGGGCGGCATCGCCTCTGAGAAGGACCATGCGGCGTTCGGATTTATAAACGCGAATGAGGTCAGCCCGTTGCTCGAAAGGCGCATCCGCAGGCGGCGAGCCTGAACCGACCCCGGCCATCAATTTGGTGTAAGCGAACAAGCCGATGATCACGGCGGCCAGAACGATAAATGTGTTTCTCAATATGATTCTCGTTTGAGGTAACGCAAGGGTTTATACCGTCTTATCGCGCCTTCAGCCATAAGATGTAGCCTCGAGCTTAAGCGCGATCCGGCTCCGCCTTTTTCTCCATCTCCTTGTTATTAAGAATTTATCAACGTTAACAATGCCTTAAATATGGCAAATCGCGTTCCACCGCGGAACATATCTTCGAGTTGCCCGTTACCGCCATGAGTTTCGCTTGAAGGACAGGCTGGCGGAGCGGATCCCTCTTTCGAAGTATAGGCGTAACAAGGGGACGTATCATGGCCACCAATGTCGTGCGGCGCTGGCAACGAGATGATCTGATGAAACAGAGAGTATTGATCGTCGAAGATGAATTCCTGATTGCGCTCGATCTCGAGGCGACGGTGGAAGGCATGGGGATGCAGGTCGCCGGCCTTGCCAATGATTGCGAACAGGCGTTACGGCTGGCGCCGCTTGCCGATATCGCTTTCGTCGACGTCAATCTCGCCGACGGCCCGACCGGGCCTGAGATCGGCCGGCGGCTGGCGCAAGAGCACGGCATCGCGGTCGTCTTCATGACCGGCAATCCAGAAATCGTCGCCGATGGGGTCAAGGGTGCGGTCGGCGTGGTCCAGAAGCCGGTCATGCCTTCGGTTGTCGAACAGCTGGTGAAATATCTCGCCGCGCGCCGCGTCGGCATGTTCGCGGTCGTGCCTTCGCAGATGACGGTCTTTGCCTGATCAGAGGGCCCCGATCAGAGGAGGCCTGATCAGCCTGAGATGGCTGCGAGTTGCGGCTGCTGGCCGGCCTTTTCGGCCACCGGCCTGCCATAGGCCTTGAGAAAAGTACGGACGGCGTTGCGCGCCGCCTTTTCCAGCTCTTCATCGGTGGGTGTGGCGCCGAGAAGGATCATCATTTGCAGGTCGGCATTGCCGAGTGCGACGAACTGCCGGGCGGCGACGTCGAAATCGTCGATGACGAGCGTTCCCTTGTGGGCAAGCCGCGCGAACAGTGCGGAAAGGGCAGTGATCAGCTTGCCCGGCCCCTGCTGGCGCCAGCTTTCGAAGAGGTGCGGATACCGCTCGCCTTCGGTCTGCACCAGCTTCCGCAAGAATTTTCCATCGTGGTTGCAGATGCAGTTCTTATTGAGGCGCACGGCGAAAGCCGTCAGTTCACCCTCAAGATCGTCGGCGTTGTCCGGGAAAGATGACAGCACCGAGAAGAGCATGGCGTTGGCGCGGTTCATGACGTCTTCGACGACGGCGACGAACAGCGTTTCCTTCTCGCGATAGTGATTGTAGATCGTTTGGCGGGATACGCAGGCGACTGCGGCGATCTCGTCGATGCTGGCGCCGGCAAAACCCTGGCGGCAGAAGACGTCGGCGGCGGCATCGAGGATCGACATGCGCTTGGCGCATTGGCCGCGCTGCGTATGCCCCCCCATCCGGGCTGCCGGTGTCATGCGATCTTTCATGAGAGCGAAGATAAGACGTCTTGACGTTTTAGACAATGGCGTCTAATTTTACATCCGTGTCCAAATTTGTTGACACTCTTGGTTTGCCGCTGGAGATATGAGCTCCCAACTTCGTCTTCGCGCGAACGATCATCATTGAACCCTAGCGCATCGGCCCGAAAATCGGTTCGATTTTCGGAAAGCACGATGCGTAAATTCAAAGATTAGAGCGTCCCTTGTGCGTCCGAGAGGACGCATGGCGCTCTAAGAGCAAAGTCGCGGAGCGACGATCCGGTAGCTCCGCTGCGCTTTTAAGAAAGATCACCATTATGACGGCTTCCTTCTTTCGCATTGCCCTCATTCTCGGCCTTTTGTCGGCCATCGGGCCTTTCGCCATCGACATGTATCTGCCTGCGCTGCCCTCCATCGGCCAGGACCTGCATGCCGATAACAACGTCACTCAGCTCACCCTTCTCGCCTTCTTCATCTCCTTTGCGCTCGCCCAGCTCGTCTACGGTCCGCTGTCGGATATGTGGGGTCGCAAGCTGCCGCTCTATCTCGGCATCGGCCTCTTCGCCATCGCTTCGATCGGCTGTGCGCTGGCCACCGATATCGAAACGCTGATCGCCTTCCGTTTCGTTCAGGGTATCGGCGGTGCCGCCGGCATGGTCATTCCGCGCGCCATCGTCCGCGACATGCATACCGGCGTCCAGGCCGCGCGCCTGATGTCGCTGCTGATGCTGGTCTTCTCGATCTCGCCGATCCTGGCGCCGCTGACGGGCAGCGCCGTCATCGAATTCTATGGCTGGCGTGGCGTGTTCTGGGCCGTGACGATCGCCGCCTTCATCGGCCTTGTCCTGCTCGCCACCCAGCTCGAGGAAACCCGTTCGGCCAGCGAGCGCAGCGGCAGCGGTCTGAAGAGCGCCATGGCCGCCTATCGCCTGCTGCTCACCGACCGCAACTTCCTGACGCTGACCTTCATCGGCGGCCTCGGCATTTCGAGCTTCCTCGTCTATCTCGCCAACTCGCCCTTCGTGCTGATCCAGCATTACGGGCTGACGCCGACGCAATACAGTTTCGCTTTCTCGATCAACGCCGTGTCCTTCTTCGCGGTATCGCAGGCGACGGGCTGGCTCGGCGAGCGGTTCGGCCTCGTGCGCGTCATGCGGATTGCAGTCAGCGCCTTTGCCCTTGCCATGGTCGTCATGGCGGTGGTGATGGCCGCCGGCTTCAACCAGCTGCCTGTGATGGCGACCTTCCTGTTCATCGGCTACGGTTTCCTCGGCTTAGTCATTCCGACGAGCGCGGTGCTCGCCCTCGAGGATCACGGCGAGATCGCCGGCACGGCCTCGTCGCTGATGGGCACGCTGCATTTCGTCATCGCCGCCGTCGCCATGGTCATATCGAGCGTCTTCTTCGACGGCACCGCCGTTCCGATGGCCGCCGGTATCGCGCTCTGCGCCTTCTCGGCCTTAGTGCTGACCCAGGCAACGATCGGCCGCCGCTCCGCCGTTGCCGCGGCCGAATGATCGACGACAGGCCGCACCCGGTCTCCCGGGTGCGGCCACATGACTGGTCGCACTTGCGTGAGAAAATGCAACGCGCAATTGATTATCATCTGACCGCTCTATCTACGCCGTGACGAAGCACTGTCATTTCGGAGGATACGCATGGTCGACGAGAAGCGGCTGATCTCGAAAATCACCTGGAAGCTGATGCCCTTTCTCGGCATCCTCTATCTCATCGCCTATATCGACCGGCAGAATGTCAGTTTCGCCAAGCTGCAGATGGTCGATGCACTTGATATGAGCGAATATGCCTATGGCCTCGGCGCTTCGCTGTTCTTCATCGGTTATTTCCTCTTCGAGGTGCCGAGCAATCTCTTCCTCGACCGGCTCGGCGCCCGCGTCTGGTTTGCGCGCATCCTGGTCTCCTGGGGCCTCGTCACCGTCGCGCTCGCCTTCACGCAGAACGCAACGATGTTCTATATCCTGCGCTTCCTGCTCGGTGTGTGCGAAGCCGGTTTCTTTCCCGGCGTCCTCTATCTGCTGACGCTCTGGTTTCCCTCGGCCTATCGCGGCAGGATGGTCGGGCTGTTCATGATCTTCAGCGCGATCGCCAATGCGGTCGGCGCGCCGCTCGGCGGTATGCTGCTCGATCTCGACGGTCTCTACGGCTTTGCCGGCTGGGAGTGGGTCTTCCTCGCGACGGGCGTTCCGGCCGTCATCGCCGGCATCGTCACCTTCTTCTATCTTCCCGGCCGGCCCGAAAGCGCAAGCTTCCTCAGCGGTGAGGAGAAGGCCTGGCTCGAACGCAGGCTTGCCTCGGAAAATGCCGGCATGGGCGAAAATGCCTCAAACGGCTTCAAGGCGCTCATCGACCCGCGCGTGCTGCTGATGGCGCTCTGCTATATCGCCTTTCCGCTTTCGGCCTATGGGCTCAGCTATTGGCTGCCGACCATCGTCCAGGCCTTCGGCGTCAGCAACACGGTGAACGGTTTCCTCAACATCATTCCCTGGGTGCTGGTTGCAGTCGCGCTTTATGCCGTTCCCGCCATGGCCGACAAGGCGCCATCGAAGACGCCCTATATTGTCATTCCCGCTTTCATCGGCGCTGCCTGCCTGCTGCTCTCGGCGCTGATCCCGAACCACGCTTTGCAATTCGCCTTCCTCTGCGTCGCCGCTGCCGGCATCTTCGCACCCCAGCCTGTCTTCTGGAGCCTGCCCTCCCGTTTCCTCAAGGGGGCGGGTGCTGCAGCGGGCCTTGCCGCCATCAATTCGGTCGGAAATCTCGGCGGCTTCGTCGCCCAGAACGTCGTGCCCTGGATCAAGGAAGCAAGCGGCAGCACGATCGCGCCGATGTTCTTCCTGGCCGCCTGCCTGGCTGCCGGCGCCCTGCTGGTCTTCGTCGTCACGCATCAGCTGTCGCAACGGGAGCATGCGGCGGCGGCGAGCCGGGTCTGAGAGAGGTTCAGATCGTCAGGGTGAAAGCGTCGCTTTCACCCGGAACGAGTTCCAGCGGCCAGATCCGGTTGCGGGCGCCCTGCGGATAATGATCGGCATAGGCCGGCATGGTGGCGAGCAGGGTTTCGCCAAGCTGGGCGCCGAGATCGCGCAGCGACATGCGGAAGGAGGTCAGCGACGGCTGCAGGAAATGCGTGCGCGGCTCCTCGCGGAAACCGACGACGGCGAGGTCGCGGCCGGGCACGATGCCGGCCTCGGCCAGCCGCCGGTAAAGCCCGATCGCCATCAGCTCGTGGATCAGGATGATCGCGGTCGGCCGCTCTTTGATCATCAGCAATTCGTGGCCAGCCTGATAGCCGCCCTGTTCGCTCGACTTGACGCGGATGACGAGAGCCGGATCGAAGGCAATGCCGTGCCGTTGCAGTGCCTGGCGGTAACTGTCGAGGAAGATGTAGCCGAGATTGATGTCGGAGGAGGGGGCGGCTACCGCGATCCGCCGGTGGCCTTTCGCGACCAGCCGGTCGACGCCGCGCGCCGCCACGCCCTCGAAATCGAGATCCATCCAGGTATAGCTGCCGCCGGACGCGCTGCGGCCGAGCGCCACGAAGGGGATGCGGGCCTTTTCCAGAAGCTCGATGCGCCGGTCGGTGCGTCGCGTCGCCGAGATGATCAGCGCATCGACGAGGCGGCGCGCCACCATGCGCTTCAGATATTCGTGCGGATCCTCGTCATCGGGGCAGGGCAGCATGACGAGATCGAGCTTGTGACGGGAAAAGACGCTCTGCAGCCCGTCGGTGACGCCGAGGAAGAAGTCGTCGCTGTTTTCGACCGTCTCGCGGCTGACTTCGAGCATCAGCCCGATGACGTTGGTCATGCCCTGGCGAAGGCTGCGGCCCGACTGGTTGGCGACGTATCCGAGCTCCTCGGCGGCGGCAAGCACCCGTCGGCGCGTTTCGTCGTTGACGTCGGGCTTGCCGTTCAACGCACGGGATACGGTTCCGATCGAAATGTCGAGATGTTTGGCAAGCTGGCGAATTCCCTTCATCTCAGGCGATCTTCCTCCCTTACAGCGCCCAGCGTCATATAGGACGCACAAAGGACGCTGTAACACTTTGATCTACGTGTCTTCTTGCCACAGGATAGCGTCCGCGAAAAGCGGTTGGGGAGGTTAGGGTTCGAAGCTCTGGCGGATGATGAGTTCCGGAATGACGCGCTCGTACCCTGGAGGCGCATCGGGGTTTTCAAGCCGCCGCTCCATCAACTCGACGGCGCGCAATGCCATGGTCAGCGGATCCTGGCGGAAGGTGGTGAGCTGATAGCTCAGCCAGGCGGATTCCGGCACGTCGTCGAAGCCGATGACGGCGACATCCTCGGGGATGCGCAGCCGCGCTTCCAGGCGCACGACATCCATCAGCCCGAAGGCGAGCTGGTCGTTGACGCAGAAGACGGCGTCGGGCTTGATTTTTTCCGAAAAGAGCGCGCGCCCGGCAGTGACGCCGCCATCATAATCGGAATCGCCGCCGCGCCCGACGACGACGGATGCACCGAGCGACCCGGCCGCCAAAAGGAAGGCGTTTTCGCGCTCGATGATGGCAGGCGTTCCCGTGTTCGAGCCGATGACCGCCAGCCGCCGTCTGCCGCTTTCGTAAAAGGCCGTCGCCGCCTTGCGGGAGGCTTCGGAATTGCCGGCGCGCACATGGTCGGCGCCGGGTTCCGAGCGGCCGATCACGACGAGCGGCTGGCCGTTTCGCTGTGCGAGTTCGAAAAAACTCGCCGGCGGCGAGCCGGAGAGGATGATGATCGCTTCGGCGCGGTGGCCGATCAGCATCTTCTGGGCGGCGAGCAGCTCGTCTTCCGTCTGGCCAGTGTTGATGAGGATAGGGATGCTGCCGCGTTTGATCAGGCTTTTGGCCAGTGCTGCGGCGAGATGCGCGCGAAAGCCCAGCTCCGGCCGCGTGGCGACGATGCCGACGAGACGGCTCCGGTTGGCAAGCACGCCGCGCGCTGACGTGATAGCCGAGTTCTTGCGCTGCCCGCAGCACCTTTTCCCGCGTTGCCGGCGCCACGCTGGCGCCCGGCGTGAACGTGCGCGACACGGCCGAGCGCGAAACGCCTGCCAATTGCGCGACCTGCTCGGCGCTGACGAAGCGCATGCGTTCTTTCTTCGGCGCCTTGCCGCCGGTCACCGGACCATCATTCATCGGCTTTCAGCTATTGCTCGTCTCTTACAGCCGAATGACAAGAAGCGCATGGGCAGCCAGAATTTTTTAATGAAAATGCCGAGGCTGCAGGACGCAACCTCGGCGGATGGGCGAAAATAATCAGATGAACGCCCTCGGAGGCGTTCAGGTCCGCTACTCGCAGACCCGCACGGTTTCGGTATGATAGCCGCCGTCATAGCGGTTGCGGACGTCACGGTCCTCATACCAGCATCGCGGCGCGGGTTCGACATAGCGAGGGCCGTCGACATAGCGGGGACCGCCATCGACGTAACGCGGGCCGCTATTGGCGATCGCGCCGCCGATCAAGCCGCCGACGACACCTGCGGCAACGCCGCCGGCGATGACACGACCGGTGTCGTTGTGATGATGGCGATCACGCGCGGCAGCAGGCTGAATGGCCGATCCAACAAGGGCCGTGGCGATCAACAGGCTGCTTATAATTCTCTTCATAACGTTCTCCTCAGTGGCAACTGGGTCCCCCGATAGGAGATAAATGGGGCAGCACGGCGTTTGTTCGTTCAAACTTTGCAACAGGCATTAATGCATGCTGCCCGAGTCAGGTCGCCGATTGCGCCGCCGTCGTCTCTTCCAGCACGTCTTCGGGAATGTCGTCGAAGGAGGCGTAGTTGAGATTATAGAGCTTGGAATAGAGCTTGCCGTTCTTCATCAGCTGGCGGTGGTCGCCGTTTTCGATGATTTCGCCGTTCTGCAGCACGATGATGCGGTCCGCCTCGCGGATCGTCGCCAGCCGGTGGGCGATGACCAGGCCGGTGCGGTTTTCGAGCAGCTTCACCAGCGCCTTCTGGATCAGCATCTCGGTATAACTGTCGATATTGGCCGTTGCTTCGTCGAGCACGAGGATCTTCGCGTCCGCCACCAGGGCGCGGGCAAAGCTCAAAAGCTGGCGCTGACCGAGCGAAAGATTGCCGCCGCGCTCACCGAGAACGCTGTCGTAACCATCGGCCAGTCGCATGATGAAGTCGTGCGCGCCGACGGCCTTCGCCGCCTCGATCACCTCTCCACGCGTCGCCCCCAGCTTGTGGTAGCGGATGTTTTCGAAAACAGTGCCGGTGAAGAGGAAGGGCTCCTGCAGCACCATGGCGATCTGCGCCCCGAGCGAATCCTGGGTCAGATCACGCACATCATGGCCGCCGACCAGCACCTGGCCCTGCTGCACATCGTAAAAGCGATGGATCAGCGACATGCAGCTCGATTTGCCGGACCCGGTCGGCCCGACCAGCGCCACCGTCTCGCCGGGATTGACCTTGAAACTGACATGCTTGAGCACCGGATGTTTCGGATTGTAGCCGAAGACGACGTCCTTGAATTCGACCGAGCCGTCCATGTCGCGCGACAGCGCCGTGGCACCAGGCGCATCCTTGATGTCGACAGGCACGTCGAGCACTTCGGTCAGCCGCTGGCCTGACGCCATGGCGCGCTGCATCACCGAATATTGCAGGGTCAGCGAACGGATCGGGTCGAAGAAGCGCTGGATATAGAACAGGAAGGCGATGAGCACGCCGACATCGAGCGCCTGGTTGAGCACGCGGGCGCCGCCGACGACGATGACGAGCGCCATCGCCACGCCGGTCAAGCTGTCGACGATCGGCACCATCACCTGCGCATAACGCGCCGCTGTCAGATGCGTCTTGAGGTTGGCATGCGCCTTGTCGTCATAGAGCGTGAAGTTGACGCCCTGCCTGTCCATGCTCTGGACGGCGCGCACGCCGTGGATCGCTTCGGCGAGTGCGCCGGCAGCAACCGAATTGGTCTCGTGCGCGGCCATGAAAGATTTGCGGGCGAGCGGCAGCCAGAACAGCCGGACGATGAACAGCACCGGCAGCACCGAGAGCGTCAGCAGTCCCAGCTTGAAATCGAGATAGAGCATCACGAATACGATGCCGAAGAGCAGCACGATGTCGCCGACGGAAAGCACCGAGGTTTCGAGGAATTCCTGCATGGAGTTTACGTCGCCCTGCAGGCGCGACATCAGCCGGCCCACTTCGGTCTTGTCCATGAAGGAGAGCGAGACGCGCTGGAGATGCGAAAACATTGCCTTGCGGATATCGAAGAGCACCTCTTCCGCCACGCCGCCGACCAGCGTCTCCTGCGCGTAGCTCGCCGCATAGTTGATGACGATGGCAATAGTGAAGGCGGCAATCGACCAGGCCAACGCAGAATGGTTGCCGCCGGGCGACATGCCATGGTCGATGGCATAGCGGATGATCAGCGGGATGATGAGCTGCATCATCGTGAAGGTCAGAACGGCGACGACGGACCAGAGGACCTGACGGCGATAGGGGTGAACGAAAACCCAGATGCGCTTGACGATGTTGCCGTCGAAGGCCTTGCCGAACATCTCCTCCTCGACGCGATGCGAACCGACCACCGCCCGCGGCGGGCGGCGTCCATCCTCGCGAACGTCGGGACGCTCGGTTTCCAGTTCCTCGGCCATGACATTCCTCCCGCGGCCATCACTTCCGGTGGCCTGCATAGTCACTACACATTCCTCTCCACTTGGCAGCAGTGGGGAACGTCTCCGTTGCTAGGCACTCATCGCCTCGTCGCCCGGCCGCACCTGAAGGTCGTAGAGCGCCTTGTAGCGCCCGCCGAGCGAAAGCAGCGCCGCATGCGTGCCGCGCTCGACGATCCGGCCGTCTTCGACGAACAGGATCTGGTCGGCATGCATCAGCGAGCTCAGGCGGTGGGCAACGATGATCGTTACGCGGTCAGCGGCATAGCGGCGCATGGCACCGCGGATGCGCTGCTCGGTGGCCGCATCGATTGCCGCCGTCGAATCGTCGAACACCATCACCGCCGGTTTCAGCATCAGCGCGCGGGCGATCGAAAGACGTTGCCGCTGGCCGCCGGACAGCGAAACGCCACGCTCGCCGACGACGGTGCCGTAACCGGTGGGCAGGCCGAGCACGTAATTGTGGAGCTGGGCGCTTTCGCTGGCGCGCTCGATGCGGCCTTCCTTCGCCCACGGGTCGCCATAGGCGATATTGTTTTCGATCGTCGTGGTGAACAGGAAGGAATCCTGCTGCACGACGGCCACCGCCCGGCGCAGCGATTGCAGCGTCGCCTTGCGGATGTCCTGGCCGTCGATGGTGATCTTGCCGCCGGTGACGTCGTAGAAGCGCGGGATGAGATGGGCGATCGTCGACTTGCCGCTGCCCGGAGGCCCGACGATGCCGATCGTCTGGCCGCGCCTGGCTTCGAAGGAGACATCGTGGAGCACGGTGCGCTTTTCCGAACCCGGATAGGCGAAGCTGACATTCTCGAAGCGCAGCACGCCATCGGTGAGCTTCAATTCCTTCGCATCCGGCGCATCCTTGATTGATATGTCGAGGTCGAGCAGGGCAAAGAGGCGCGTGCCGCAGGTGGAGGCGCGGGCAAAGGCGTTGACCATCAGGCCGAGCTGGCGCACCGGCATCTGCAGGATGGTCATGAAAGTCAGGAACGAGGCCAGCGTGCCGACGGTGATCTCGCCCGACATCACCTTGCCGCCGCCGACCCAGAGCACCAGGCCCATCGCCGCGAAGAAGGAGAAGGTCATGGCGCTGGTATTGGTGACGCGGATGCCGACGCGCTGATGCGCGAGCGCCAGCGCATTCTTCGACGCCGCCTCGAATTTCGACATTTCGTGATCCTGTGCGGCAAAGGCGCGCACGACGCGGATGCCGCCAAGATTCTCCTCCATGATGCGGGTCAGCACCGACAGCCGCTCCTGCAGGTCGAGCCAGGTGGCGCGCAGCCTGAGCTGCGTCACCGAGGAGCGCCAGCCGACGAAGGGCACGAAGGAGAGCGCCAGCAGGCCAAGGACGATATCGGTCGACAGGAGCATATAGGCGCCGATTCCGATCAGGATCGACAGCAGGATCATCCGGACGAGCGCGGTGGAAAAATACATGCGCACGCCTTCGAGATCGAGCAGGCCGACGGTGATCAGGTCGCCGGAATGCACGGTGTCATGAAAGCTGAAGGAGAGCCGCTGGATCTTTTCGTAGCAGGCCAGCCGCAACTCGTAGCCGATGTGATGGCCGACCGATTCGCTGTAATAGTTCTGGACCATGGTGAAGAGGCCGCGCAGCACGCTGGCCCCGAGCAGCAGCAGCGCCGTGGTCAGAAGCGCGTCCTGCGCCACCTGGCCTGCCGCTCCGCCGGTCATCGCCATCTGCGTGTGGTCGACGGCCTGGCCGAGAAGGCGCGGGATCATCAGCTGGAAGGTGGAGGCGACGAGCGTGGCGCCGATCGCAAAGCCGGATTGCCAGGGGTGGCGGAAGGCCATCATGGTGATGCGCACCAATGTGTAGAGGCCTCGGCCCCAGCCTGCCGCAGTTGCAAGCGCCATCGAAGCCGAAGGCTTCGTCGCGCGTGTTAACGCATCGCTGCTCACGGTATTTTTTCCAATAGATGTGTGGTCGGACGCTGGCCCGAAAAGACGGCAAATCCATGAAGGGATTGATAGCATCTTCACTTTTGCCGATTCCATTTGGGGGTTCAAGTAAAGAATTCACCAGTTGGTTATTTTTACGTGAGGTCGCCTCGCCACCCCGGCGGGAACAATCTGCACGCGAACAGGTTGCAGCAGGCGAATGCCCGACAGCCAGCCTTTACCGGAGAGACCCATGCCGCTCAAAGCTCTCGCCCTCAATGCCACGCTTAAGACCAGCGACGCCAAGGAGGCGTCCTCGACCGACCGGATGATCGGCCTGATCGACAAGGCAATGTCCGCGCACGGTGGCGTGACCGAGGTGCTGCGCCTTGCCGATTTCAACATCAAGCCGGGCGTCACTTCGGACGAAGGCGCCGGCGATGACTGGCCTGATATTCGCGCAAAGCTGCTCTCCGCCGACATCCTGGTGATGGCGACGCCGATCTGGCTCGGCCAGCCATCCAGTGTCTGCAAGCGGGCGCTGGAGCGCATGGACGCCTTCCTCGATGAGACGGACGATCAGGGCCGTATGGTCTCCTATGGCCGGGTCGCGGCCGTCGCCGTCGTCGGCAACGAGGACGGCGCCCATCACGTGTCGGCCGAGCTCTTCCAGGCGCTGAACGACGTCGGTTTCACCATCCCCGCGAATGCGGTCGCCTATTGGGTCGGCGAGGCGATGAGTTCCACCAATTTCGTCGATCTCGACAAGGTGCCGAAGGTCGTGGCGACATCAGTCGAGATGCTGGCGCGCAACACGGTGCATCTGGCAAACCTGCTGAAGGCCAAACAATATCCGGGCGAGGGCAGCTGAAGAGGGGCGGCCCGGCCGGACTTTATCCGAAATATCTGTAAATTATCTTTATATTTCAATTGATTGAAACGATGTGGCAATAAAGCTCTTGCCACATGCGCCATTTAGCGCTTTCATACACTACTAGTTTAATAGACTATGGACGAGCGTGATTGCTCCCCTAGTTTCCTTGCGGGGCCGCTGGTTCGGACCGCCGATGCCGCGGCAGATGTTGCGAATGGCCGCATGAACCTCATCAACGCATGATCCGCTGTTTTATGCGTTGAAACCTCGATCGACCCATAGTGCGGATGAAGCCGCAAAGGAGTTGCGATGACGGTTCAGGGACTTTTTTCGGCGAGAGCCAATGCGGCGGCGCAGATTTCGGCCGTGCCGCGCATCGCCATCGTCGGGCGCGGCTTTTCCGGCATGATGACGGCGATCGCGCTGATGAAGACGGTGCGCGCGCCCTTCCATCTGCAGCTGTTTGATCCGAATTCGTCGGTCAGCGGCGGGCAGGCGCTGGCTTCAGCCCGCTCGTCGACGATCCTCAACACCCGCGTGCGCGATCTTTCGGTTTCGCTCGGCGATAATGACGATTTCAACGACTGGCTCTGCAGCAACGCCGCCTTCCGCGCCGCCGTGCCGGCGGCCATCCCCGGATTCCGGCAGATCTTCGTGCCGAAGGAAATTTTCAGCGATTATGTCTACCAGCGCTTTTCGGAGGCGCTGGCCGCCCGCAGGGACATCACCGTCCAGGTCTGCAACGATCCGGTCGTGGCGATCCGAAGGAGCCACGGCAACCGCTTCCTGCTAGAAAGCGCCAATCCCGCCAATCCGCTGTTCGATACCGTGATGCTTGCCACCGGCTACGGCCTGACTGCGCCGGATGCCGGCGAGCAGGAGGCTTCGCCGGTCAGAGCCCAGCGCCTGGTGGCGCGGCCGCATGCCGTGCTGCTCGGCAGCGGCATCCGCGTCGTCGACCAGCTGCTGCAGCTGCGCGATTCCGGTTATGCCGGCCAGGTGACGATCATTTCCCGGCACGGCTTTCTGCCCCAGAGCCATACGCCGAATTCCGCCGATCCGGTCTTCCCGGCCGAAGCGCTGCCGCAGAGCCTGCCTGACATCGTCCACTTCATCCGCCAGGCCTGTCGCGAGGCGGAGGAGGAGGGCCGGAGTTGGCAATCGGTGATGAACGGCCTCAGGAAACACGCCCGCTCGCTTTGGCGCTCGCTGCCGGCGCGGGACAAACATCAGTTCAACCGGCACCTCAGGGCGATCTACGACAGCCATCGCAACCGCCTGCCGGAGGCCATGCACCTGCGGCTGAAACGCGAGCTCGCCGAGGGTCGCACGGTGCTGCGCCGCGGCCGCGCTGGTCGCCGGGGCCTGAGCGGCCTGTTCTTCACGCCGGCCGGTTCCGCTGCCGAGGAAGTCATCCATGCCGAGCGCATCATTGACTGCCGCTGTCAGGCGCCGGATCTTTCCGCGCCGCTGATGCAGAGCCTGCTTTCGGCCGGCCTCGCCATGCCGGATGAGCTGTCGCTGGGGTTGGCGGTCAATGCGCGTGGCGAGCCCTTCCTCGAGGACGGTTCGACGGTCGCCGGGCTCTTTGCCGTCGGCCCGCTCGGCCTTGGCAGCCTGCCCGATATCGATCTCGTGCCGGAGATCGTCTCGCAGGCCTATGCGGCTGCCGAGCGCGTCGGTGAGCGGTTCTACCCGCAGGTCAAGGCCGTCTGAAATTCGAGGCTGTTTCGGAACCATCCGCCCGCCGCTGCGTTATAATGCGCTGGTGGTTAAGAGGGGCCGATGGAAGCGCTGAATCGACATGATACGTCTCTCAACGAGGAGGGACGCTTTCGCCTTCTGGTCGATGCCATCACCGACTACGCCATCTATATGCTGAGCCCTGAAGGCATCATCACCAGCTGGAATACCGGCGCTCAGCGCTTCAAGGGTTACAAGCCTTCCGAAATTCTCGGCGAGCATTTCTCCCGTTTCTATCTGGAAGAGGACCGCGCAGCGGGAGTTCCGGCGAGGGCTCTCGCCACGGCGGCGGAACACGGCCGGTTCGAGGGGGAAGGCTGGCGCCAGCGCAAGGATGGCAGCCGCTTCTGGGCGCATGTGATCATCGATCCGATCCGCCGCCCCTCAGGCGAGCTCATCGGCTATGCCAAGATCACTCGTGACTTGACTGAACGCAGGGCGGCCGAAAAGGCGATCCGTCAGAGCGAGGAACAGTTCCGCCGGCTGATCCAGGGCGTCTCGGACTATGCGATCTACATGCTCGATCCCAACGGCAACGTCAGCAGCTGGAATTTCGGCGCCGAGCGTATCAAGGGCTATCGGCCTGATGAAATCATCGGCCGGCATTTCTCGACCTTCTACACCCCCGAGGATCGCGCCACCGGCGTGCCGGAGGCCGCTCTCGCCATTGCGCGCGCCGAGGGCCGGTTCGAGCGGGAAGGCTGGCGCATGCGCAAGGACGGCACCCGTTTTTGGGCGAGCGTCGTCATCGACGTCATCCGCGACGACGAAGGCGGTGTGCTCGGTTTCGCCAAGATCACCCGCGATATCACCGAGAAGATGGAGACCCAGCGGGCACTGGAGCAGGCGCGCGAAGAGCTCTTCCAATCGCAGAAGATGGAAGCCATCGGTCAATTGACCGGCGGTATCGCCCATGATTTCAACAATCTGCTGATGGCTGTACTCGGCAGTCTCGAAATCCTCAAGAAGCGCATGCCGCAGGATCTCTCCCTGACGTCGTTGGTCGACAATGCCATGCAGGGTGCTCAGCGGGGTGCTGCCTTGACGCAGCGCATGCTGGCCTTTTCCCGCCGGCAGGAACTGCTGATGGAGCCGATCGACGTTTCCGGCCTGGTCCGCGGCATGATGGATATGCTGAGCCGTTCGCTCGGACCACTGACCGTGATCGAAACCTCTTTCCCGGTCAGGCTGCCGACGATCCTGACCGATCCGAACCAGCTCGAGATGGCGATCCTGAACCTCGTTGTCAACGCCCGCGATGCCATGCCGTCCGGGGGCCGGATCGTGCTTCGCGCGTCCGAGGAATCGGTGCCGGCGGGCAAGGGTCCGCTGCCGCCCGGCCGCTATGTCCGCATCGCGGTGATCGATGAAGGCGAGGGCATGGATGCAAAGACGATGGAGCAGGCAATTACTCCGTTCTTCACCACCAAGGGTGTCGGCAAGGGCACCGGCCTCGGCCTTTCCATGGTGCAGGGCCTTGCGTCCCAGTCCGGCGGCCGCCTCATGCTGAAGAGCAGCCTCGGCGAAGGCACGACGGCCGAAATGTGGTTCCCGGTCGTCACTGTCGAGCGGGTGACCGAGGCCGCTGCCGGCCTGCCGCTAGGCGAGGACAATGCGCCGCGCCGGCTGCGCATCGTTGCCGTCGATGACGATGGTCTGGTGCTGATGAACACGACGCTGATGCTGGAGGACCTCGGCCATACGGTGTTCGAGGCGATGGCGGGTTCCGAGGCGCTGGAGATCCTGCGCAAGCAGAAAGTCGACCTGGTAATTTCAGACCATGCCATGCCGCGCATGACCGGCGCACAGCTCGCACAGGCGATCCGCAAGGAATGGCCCGATATGCCGATCATCCTCGCAACCGGTTACGCCGAGATCCCCGAAGGGGCAGGCATCGTTGACCTGCCGCGCCTCGGCAAGCCGTTTTCGCAAGCGCAACTCGCCGAGGCGATCAGCCGGATCGCTTCATAGCGGCTTTCTCGCCGCGAAGAATGAACACCAGCAATGCCAACACCATCGCCGCCAGCCCGTACCAGGTGATCGCGTAGAGGAGATGGTTGTTGGGAAAAGCGATGATCGTGAGGCCGCCGACGGGCAGGCCGCCCGGATTGGCCGTGGCATCGGCGTCGATGAAATAGGGAGCGACCGCACTGATGCCGCGCTTTTCAGCGATCGCCGCGACATCGCGTGAATACCACCGGTCGGCTGCGACGTCGTTGGATTGCAGCAGCGATCCCTTCGGCTCCGTCATGCGCATCAGCCCGGTGATCTCGACCGGGCCGGACAGTTCGCCCTCGCGGCGCGAGGCCGGGTCGCGCCTGTCGGTCGGCACGAAACCGCGATTGACGAGGATCGATGTGCCGTCGGCAAGTGTGAGCGGCGCCATCACCCAATAACCCGGACCGAGTATCGTGGAGGCATAGACCAGCGTCTCCTTGTCGTTCGCCAGCATCCCCACCGCGGTCACCCGCCGATATTCGTCATCGGCGGCATTGACCTTGCTCCACTCGGCGCGCGTCGGTGCAGGCACGGGTGCGGCATGCACACGCTGGTCGACGCGGGCGATGAGGTCGCGTTTCCAGGCGAGGCGCTCAACCTGCCAGGTGCCGAGTGCCGCGAGTGCTGCGGCAAGCAGGATCAGGCAGACGGCGAAGACCGCGCGTTTTACCTGATAACGCCGTTTTTCCGAGGGAGCCTGCGGGTGACGCTGCCGCCGCCCCTTCGTAGCAGTCACGGCATGTTCTTCATCATTTCGGGGCTCATCGGCATCATGTTGGTGTTGAGATGATGCATGACCCAGAGCGAGCCGGAGAGCGCGATGGCGACGATGATGAGGGTGAAGATCAGCGCCATGATCGTCCAGCCGCCCTCGCTCCTGGTGTTCATGTGCAGGAAGAAGACCATATGGACGACGATCTGGATCGCGCCGAGGCCCATCACCAGCACCGCCGTCACCGCCGGGCTTTCGAACACGCCTGCCATCACAAGCCAGAAGGGAATGGCGGTGAGGATCACGGAGAGCACGAAGCCCGCCATATAGCTGCGGAACGTGCCGTGGCCGGCCTGATGGCCGTGGCTGTGGCCGTGATGAGCCTCGTGGGCATCCTCATGTGCAGGTGCTTGCGAACTCATCCGAGAACTCCCAGCAGGTAGACGAAGGAAAAGACGCCGATCCAGACGACGTCGAGGAAGTGCCAGAACATCGAAAGGCACATCAGGCGGCGGCGGTTGGCCTCGATCAACCCGTGCATCGACACCTGCACCATCAGCGTGATCAGCCAGATGATGCCGAAGGTGACGTGCAGCCCGTGCGTGCCGACCAGCGTGAAGAAGGAGGAGAGGAAGGCGCTGCGCGTCGGCCCGGCTCCCTCATGGATCAGGTGGATGAACTCGTAGAGTTCGAGCCCGATGAAGGCTGCGCCGAACAGGCCGGTCACACCAAGCCAGAACAGCGTTTCCGCCTTGGCGTTTCGCTCCATCTGCAACATGGCGAAGCCATAGGTGATCGAGGAGAACAGCAGCATCGAGGTGTTGAGGGCAACGATCGGCAGATCGAACAGATCGGCCGGCGACGGGCCGGCGGCATAGTTGCGGCCAAGCACGCCGTGTGTTGCAAACAGCACCGCGAAGATCAGGCAGTCGCTCATCAGGTAGAGCCAGAAACCGAGATTGGTGCTGTTCTCCGGATGATGATCTTCCGTCAGGTAGAATTCAGGCTTTTCGGCCGTGTCGATGGTGTGATCGCTCATGGTCTCTTACACCTGCTCGGCAAGCAGCGCGGTGCGCTTGCCTTCCGTTTCGGTTACCTCTTCGGCGGGGATGTAGAAGTCGCGTCTGTAGTTGAAGGTATGGCCGATCGCCACAGCCAGCATGGCGACGGCGGAGACGACCACCAGCCACCACATGTACCAGATCAGGCCGAAGGCAAGCGCGACGCTGATGCCCGACAGGATTGCGCCGGTGCCGGTGTTCTTTGGCATGTGGATCGGCCGGAAGCCTTGCAGCGGACGCGCATAACCGCGGTTCTTCATGTCGTACCAGCCGTCATGATCGTGCACGACGGGCGTGAAGGCGAAGTTGTAATCCGGTGGCGGCGAGGAGGTCGACCATTCCAGCGTGCGGCCGTCCCACGGGTCGCCGCTGTCGTCGCGCAATTCCTCGCGCTTCATGAAGCTGACGACGATCTGGATCAGGAAGGCGGCGATGCCGAGTGCGACCAGGCCGACGCCGAAGGCGGCGATGATGAACCAGATCTGCAGCGACGGGTCCTCGAACTGGCTGACCCGGCGGGTGACGCCCATCAGGCCGAGCACGTAGAGCGGCATGAAGGCGAACCAGAAACCGATCTGCCAGAACCAGAAGCTCAGCTTGCCCCAGAAGGGATCGAGCTTGAAACCGAAGGCCTTCGGGAACCAGTAGTTCACGCCGGCGAACATGCCGAAGAGAACGCCGCCGATGATGACATTGTGGAAATGGGCGATCAGGAACAGTGAATTGTGCAGCACGAAATCGGCCGGCGGCACGGCAAGCATGACGCCGGTCATACCGCCGATGACGAAGGTGACCATGAAGCCGACCGTCCACAGCATCGGCACCTCATAGCGGATGCGGCCGCGATACATGGTGAAGAGCCAGTTGAACATCTTCGCCCCCGTCGGGATCGAAATGATCATCGTGGTGATGCCGAAGAAGGAGTTGACGCTGGCGCCCGAGCCCATCGTGAAGAAGTGGTGCAGCCAGACGATGTAGGACAGGATCATGATCACACAGGTGGCGTAGACCATGGAGGCGTAACCGAACAGGCGCTTGCCGGAGAAGGTGGCGACGACTTCCGAGAAGATGCCGAAGGCCGGCAGCACCAGGATGTAGACCTCCGGATGACCCCAGATCCAGATGAGGTTGATATACATCATCGGATTGCCGCCGAGGTCGTTGGTAAAGAAGTTCGTGCCGGCGTAGCGGTCGAGCGACAGCAGCGCGAGCGTCGCCGTCAGGATCGGGAAGGAGGCGACGATCAGCACGTTGGTGCAAAGCGCCGTCCAGGTGAAGACCGGCATCTTCATGAAGGTCATGCCCGGAGCCCGCATCTTGACGATGGTGGCGATCAGGTTGATGCCCGACAGCGTCGTTCCGACGCCGGCCACCTGCAGCCCCCAGATATAATAGTCGACGCCGACGCCCGGACTGTAGGCCGCCCCCGACAGCGGCGGGTAGGCGAGCCAGCCGGTCTGCGCGAACTCGCCGATGAACAGCGACAGCATGATGATGATCGCGCCGGCGGTGGTCATCCAGAAAGAGAAGTTGTTGAGGAAGGGGAAGGAGACGTCGCGCGCGCCGATCTGCAGCGGCACCACGAAGTTCATCAAACCGGTGACGAAGGGCATCGCCACGAAGAAGATCATGATGACGCCGTGGGCGGTGAAGACCTGGTCGTAATGGTGCGGCGGAAGATAACCCTCCGAACCGTTGAAGGCGATCGCCTGCTGGATGCGCATCAGGATCGCGTCGGAGAAGCCGCGCAGCAGCATGATGACGGCCAGGATCACATACATGATGCCGATCTTCTTGTGATCGACGCTGCAGATCCAGTCGCGCCAGAGCGGACCCCAGAACTTGAAATAGGTGATAAGGCCGAGCACCGCGATGGCGCCGATGACGACGCCGATGAAGGTCACGACCAGGATCGGCTCGTGATAGGGGATGGCATCGAGGGTCAACCGGCCGAAGACGAACTTCAGGAGGTCAGGATTGGAAAACATGGAACAACCCGTTCATTATGTCTTGCGACGCAAAGCGCCAGGTTAATTGTTGTTGTTGAGCTGCGCCGGCGCCGGATCGGCGCCATTGCTCATGCCGGGCATGGAATGACCCTGATGCTGCATGTCCATCCCGGGCGTACTAGGCATGCCGGGCATATCGTGCTGCATGCTGCTGCCGTCGGAACGCTCGGGCTCGCTTCGGGCCGGAGCCCCGGTTGCCGGCACGGTGGCCGCCGGCGCCACGATGCCTTCGTCGGCATGACGATCGTCATAGCGCAGCTTCTCGTGGTTCTCCGCACTTTCCTTGCCGCCGCCGCCCATCATGTCGATGTGCATCATCTCGTTCATGCACATCTTGCCCGGCGCGGCGCACATGTTGAGGATGGCGTTGTAAAGGTCGGCATCGGCGCCGGCATAATAATGCACCGGTTCCTTCTCGCTCGGCTTTTCGAGCTTCAGATAGGCGTCGCGATTGAGCATCGTGCCCTGCTGCTTGACCTGCGCCACCCAGGCGTCAAATCCCTCTTTGGTCAGGCCATGGAACTTGAAGCGCATGTGGGAAAAGCCTGCGCCGCTGTAGTTGGCAGAGAAGCCGTCATACTCGCCTTCCCTGTTGATGACGGCGTGCAGCTTCGTCTCCATGCCCGGCATGGCGTAGATCTGGCCGGCAAGGGCAGGGATGTAGAAGGAGTTCATCACCGAGGAGGCGGTGATCTTGAAATTGATCGGCTTGTCCACAGGAGCCGCGAGCTCGTTGACCGTGGCAATACCGAGTTCGGGATAGAAGAACAGCCACTTCCAGTCGAGCGCCACGACCTCGACGGTCAGCGGCTTGGTATCGGCGGGAATGGGGCGCTCGGCATCGAGGCGGTCGAGCGGGCGGTAGGGATCGAGCTTATGGGTGGAAATCCAGGTCACGGCGCCAAGCGCGATGATGATCGCCAGCGGTGCTGCCCAGATCACGATTTCGAGGCGGGTCGAATGGTGCCATTCCGGCGCGTAAGTTGCGGCTGTATTGGCGCGGCGGTAGCGCCAGGCGAAGAACAGCGTCAGGAAGATCACCGGGATGATGATCAACAGCATCAGCACCGTCGAGATGACGATGAGATCGCGCTGTTGCATGGCGATGTCGCCGGAAGGCGCCATGACCACCATGTTGCATCCTGCCAGGAAAAGCAGCGGCAAGACGGATAGAAGGCGGGAAAACTTCATGAGTTTTGGCACGTCTCTAAGCTCTTGTTGTTTCATTTGATCCGCGACTAAAGCACTGAACCCGATCGCGACATGAGGCGGAAGGTCGCAGTGCAGCAATCTTGCCGCATTGCGGTACAAATCAGGTCGCACTACAGCTTCGAAATCCTGATGAAATCAAGAAGGATTTTTCGCGAGCGCATGTTTCGACCAATATATCCGCTACAGCCGGCCATGCCAGCGTTCCCATGGGAAAATCGCGGTCCCGATCACGCTATTTTTCCCATCCAAGCCTCATTTTGAGCCGCCATGACGAACTATTTACGTGTTACGGACTTGATAAGCCTGCAGGTTTGATCAAGATCAGGCTGAGGCGCCTTGGCGAAAGCGCTTCAACGAGGGAGGCGTTTTCATGGCTACAACATCGCATTACGGACCGTCATCGTCGTCGCTGGAACGCGACGCGCGGCGCATTCACGACGACAAACCGGTTTCGCCGGGCAGCATCGCCGTCGGCGTGGTGATCGGCCGCATGTCGGAATTCTTCGATTTCTTCGTCTACGGCCTCGCCTCGGTGCTGGTTTTTCCACAGCTGATCTTCCCCTTCGCGCCGGACAGGCTGACGGGAACGCTCTATTCCTTCGCCATCTTCTCGCTCGCCTTCCTGGCCCGCCCCGTCGGCTCCGTCGTCTTCATGACGATCGACCGGCTATACGGCCGCGGCACCAAGCTGACGATCGCGCTTTTCCTGCTCGGCGGCTCCACCGCCTCGATCGCCTTCCTGCCGGGTTACCAGGAGATCGGCGTCTGGTCGATCGCGCTGCTGGCGCTCTTCCGTCTCGGCCAGGGCTTCGCGCTCGGCGGCGCCTGGGACGGCCTTGCCTCGCTGCTCGCGCTCAACGCGCCGGCCAAGCATCGCGGCTGGTATGCGATGATCCCGCAGCTCGGCGCACCGATCGGCTTTGCGCTGGCAAGCACCCTGTTCGGTTATTTCGTTGCCAATCTTTCCAATGAGGATTTTCTCTCCTGGGGTTGGCGCTATCCCTTCTTCGTCGCCTTCGCGATCAACGTCGTGGCGCTGTTTGCGCGGTTGCGCCTCGTGATGACGAAGGAATTCGGCACGCTGCTCGAGCAGCATGAGCTGGAAGCAGCACCCATCCTCGACGTGCTGCGCGTTCATGGCCGCGACATCCTGATCGGCGCCTTCGTGCCGCTCGCAAGCTTCGCCATGTTCCACCTCGTCACCATCTTCCCGCTCGGCTGGATGAGCCTTTACGGCAACCAGCCGATCGGTGCCTTCATGGTGGTGCAGGTGGTCGGCGCCATGGTCGGCATCGTCACCATCATCGCGTCGGGCCTGATCGCCGACCGCATCGGCCGACGCGCCCAGCTTGCCATCTGCGCCGTCATCATCGCCATCTTCAGCTTCGTCGGGCCGATTTTGATCGCATCCGGCAACAGCGGCCACGACGCGTTCGTCATCATCGGCTTCGGCGTGCTCGGCCTGTCCTTCGGCCAGGCGACGGGCTCGATCTCGTCGCGCTTCGGCCGCGGCTACCGCTACACGGGTGCCGCCTTCACCTCGGATCTCGCCTGGCTGGTCGGCGCCGGTTTTGCGCCGCTGGTGGCGCTCAGCCTCTCCAGCCGCTTCGGCCTGACCTTCGTCGGCTACTACCTGCTGTCCGGCGCCATCTGCACGCTGGCGGCACTCGCCTTCAGCAGGGCGCTGGAACAGCGCGAATAGGCGGACTTAAATGCATGGGCTTGCATGGGAAACCATGCAGGCTTTCTTTTTCGGACTGCGCAATCCAATTATTGAATGCATTGCAATCGAAACGCTGAATGCGTCTTACTGCGCCATCTGCGGCTGCTTTGCCGCCCGCGCCGCGGTCAGTTCCGCCGTGGTGTGGTTCAGGCGGTCGGCCAGCACCCGCATGATCTCAACCGCCATCTCGGGGAAATCGCTGAGCAGTTTCAGGAAGTGCTCCTTGCTGATGCGCAGCACCTCGAGTGGCGAGGTGGCGCGCACCGTTGCCGTGCGCGAGACGTCGCAGAGGATGGCGATTTCGCCGACGATGGAATTGAGCTCGACGTCGGCGACCTTGATCTCACCGGCCGGTGAGGAGACGATGATGTCGGCGGTGCCCGAAAGAATGACATAGGCAGCGTCGCCGACATCGCCCTGATGGAAGAGGTTTTGCCCGGCTTTGTAGGTCATGCGGTCGGAGGTGAAGGCCAAAAGCTTGAGCTTTGCTGGTGCGATCCTGGAAAAGATCGGCACCCGTCGCAGCATTTCGACTTCGTCTCTCAACAGCATGAGCGTTTTTACCCCCTAACGCAGGGTCCGCGGGACCAGGCGTCTTCAAACTCCGAGGCGTCCCGCCGGGAACGCCCATTATCGCCGCCCCTATAGAATATTACGATAACAGTTCCTTGAACATCCCGTTTTTCTCGGAAAGTTCGGGATAGTTTCCGGCTTCGGCCAATCCGCCGCGGTCGAAGAGCAGGATCCGGTCGAACATCTCCGCCAGCCGGGCATTGGAGAGCACCCAGATGATCGCCGGCCGTTGGCCTTCCTCGTGCAGATCCTCGATGATGTTACGGGTGATCCGATCCTGAACGCGCTGGTCGAGCGCCGAGAGCGGCCGGTTGAAGATGAAATAGTCCGAGCGCTTCAGGAGCGCGCGGGCAAGGTTCAGCTTCTGCCGCTGCACCATGGTCAGCCGCTTGCCGCCGGAGCCGACGTCGAATTCGAGGCCGATCGACAGCACGTCGTCGTAAAGGTCGAGCGCGTCGAAGAGTTCGCCCATGATGCCGCGGATGCGGTCGGAGGCATCGGCCTGCTGGTAGGCGATGCGGCCGAAGAGCACATTGTCCATCAGGCTTGCCGACGGGGTGAAACGTTCGGCGTCGTAGCGCTCGATCAACTCGGCGAGATCGGCCGGTATATGCTCGTGGAACTGCTTGCGGGCGCTGACGATCTTGTCCATCAGCTCGTCCGTCAACAGGCCGAAGCGGTGGCGCGGCTCGATATAGGCAAAGCTCAGCCGGATGATGGCCGACCGTTCCTCAGGCGTTGCGTCCTCGAAGCGGCGGCTTTGCAGCTTCTGCAGCAGCGCCTGATAGGTCGGAATGTCGTCCGCCGTCATGAAGGTCAGTTGCTGGAAGAAGGGGTGGTCCGGCGGCAGGTCGTGGAAGAGTTCCACTGCGTTCTCGGCGATTTCGAGGCCCATGGCGTAGAGATCGGTGCTGAGGCCGGTCTCGCGGAATAGCTGTTGGAAATAGGGATGGGCGGCAAGCCGGCGATTGGTCATCAAAGGCCGCTTCATCGTGCCGAAGAGCAGGTTCTCGCCAACCGTCGCCTGGGCGTTATAGGCGTCGAAATCGAAAGGCACGACGATCGTGTCGAGCCCTTCGTCGCGCAGCCGGTCCCGCAGCGAGGCGCGTAGCGCCACGACGTGGTCGCTGACGGCAACGTGCACGTCGGTGTTGACGGTCGAACGCAGCGCCAGATCGAGGATGTCCTGCGAGATCAGGACGGCGTCTAGCACCGGGCGGATCGCTTTCAGCAGGTCCTCGGGCCCGCTGGCCCCTGCTGCCTTGTAGTCCACCCAGTCGCTGTTGAGGTCGAGCGTCGGATTGCCGGCCTTCACCGCCTCGGCGGAATGCCATTTATACTCCAGCGCTTCCCTCTCGTCATAGACGGGATCGGTCATCGGCGCGTGCTTGAGGCCGTAGAGCAGATTGCTGGCGAGCGTGCCGTGGAAGAAGAAGGTGTCGGCCGAGGCATAGGAGATCCGCCGGCCGGTGATCGATTCCGGCAGGTCCAGCAGATCGCGGCCGTCGATGGTGATGCGGCCGGAATCCGGCCAGACCATGCGTCCGAGCGCTTCGGCGAAGGCTTCGGCGCCACTGCCGTTCGGGCCGACGATCGCCACCGTTTCGTTCGGCTTGATCTCGACGGAGACGTGGTCGACGAGGCGGGCGCCGCTGTCGTCGGAGAGCGACAGGTTGGTAACGACGAGCGCGCTCGTCAGTGCGCCCACCGGAGCAGTGGCGAGTTCCTGGATGCGGCTGTCGATCAGCGGCTCGACGTTGAACTGCTCATAGACCTGCTGGTACTTCACCTGCACGTCCTGGCGCATCTGGTCCCAGTCGATCAGTTCCTTCAGCGGGCCGGGCAGGTCCTTGTAGGCCGATATGACCGCGACGAGCTGGCCGATGTCGAGCCGGCCCTGCAGCGCCAGATAGCCGCCGATCGCGTAGAACAGGAAGGGTGTCACCTGGGCGAGGAAGTTGTTGATGAACTTCACCAGGAACTTCCACTGGTAAAGGTCGTAGCGGATCGAGAAGATCCGGCCGAGCCGCGAGGCGATGTCGGCGCGCTCGAGGTTTGACGTGTCGTTGCCGTGGATCGTGCCGATGCCCTCGACGATTTCGCCGACGCGGCCGGAAAGCTCGCGTGCCGTCAGCTGCCGCTGGCGGCCGAGCTCCAGCAGACGCTTGCGCATGCGGGGAATGACGACGGCCTGCACGCCGACGATGCCGGCGGCGATCATGCCGAGCCAGAAATTCTGGACGATGATGAAGGCGAGCGCCGTGATCGCCTGGCCGCCGAGAAGGGCAGGCGAGACGAAGGCATCGCCGGTGAAGCCGCCCATCGGCTCCACTTCATCCTTGATCATCGTAGCGATTTCGGCCGATTTGACTCGCTTGAAGTGAATGGGCGGAAAACGCAGCACCCGGTCGATCAGCTCGAAGCGGATACGGCGCAGCATGCGCTCGCCGAGCCGGCCCTTATAGGTGTTGATGTAGAACTTGAAGAGGCCGTTCAGCACGACCAGCGCCAGAAACACCAGGCTGAGGGCCATCAGCATCTGGAAGCGGTTGAGCTGCAACCCTTGAAAGAATTCGACATGGCCGATCAGCGGAATGTCGTAGGCAATGTGCATGAAGGTCTGCTTTGCCCCGGGACCTTCGAAACCGTCACCCTGGATCGGTCCGTTGACGATCTGCTTCGGCAGGTCGAAGGACAGGAAGTAGGGCACCATCGAGGCGGCGACGACAGCCAGAATCCACAGCTGCTGCAGCCGCGTGTTCTTCCAGATGTAGCGGGCGAGGCTTTTTTCCATGGCTAACCGTCAGCTTGCTGGGACATTCCGGGGGCGCGATCCGGGCGCCGGGACAGGGAGGAAGCTTGAGAACAGGACCATGCAGCCGGACCGCCGATATCGCAATGAAAACAAGGCGAAGCGACCGGCTGCAGAAACGCCGATTCTCGCCGGAACTTTGCTTATATCACAGGAATTTTGGATTAGGCGAGCGATTCGGCAATCAGTGAGCGAATGATGCCGGCCGTCTTCTCCGCCCCGGCGAGATCGAGCAATACCGACCGCCGTCGCGGCGCTGCAAGCGCCTTTTCGACAGCCTCCTTCAGATGGCCCGACGTCAGTCCCTTTTCCGGCAGGATATCGGCAAGATCAAGCGCCTGCAGCCGTTCGGCGCGCACCGTCTGTTCGGTCTCGCCGTCGGCGACGAAGGGGATGAGGATCGCCCGGCATTGGGTGCGCAGGAGATCGCCGACCGTGTTGTAGCCCGCTTGCGAGATCGACACCTTCGCGCCGTGCAGCAGCGAGGGAAAATCCCTGCGGAAGCGCACCAGCGTCACATTCGCGGGCGCGTCCCGCGACAGCGCGGCGAAATCGGCCTCCGGCAGGTTCGGGCCTGATATCAGCAGCCAGCGAAGATCATCGGGCAGCATCGCTGCCGCCTGTTTTGCCGCGCCGATCAGTTCGGCGCCGACCGCGCCGCCGCCCGCCGATGCGATGATGTCGAAGGTCTCGATCGGTTCCGGCGCCGGTGGAGGTGCGACGAGGCCGGTGTAACGCAGCCTGTCGGCGATCTCGGGTGTCAGCGGGAAGGTGTCCTCAAGCCTGACGAAGCCGGGATCGCCATGGACGAGCACGGCATCGAAATGCTCCTTGACCAGTGCGACGGTCTCGGCGTCGCGGCCGGCCTTGCGGTTTTCCTGCAGGATGTCGCGCACCGAGCTTACAAGTTTCGGCCGGGGTTCGGCGTTTTCGATCGCGGCAAGCAGCGGCAGCAGTTCGAAGCGCATCTGCCGCCGGCCGAAGGGGAAGGCTTCGATGATCACGACATCGGGCCTTGCGGCATGAAAGGCCTCGAGCAGCCGCTCGCGGCGGGCATTGAGGAACTCCTCGCCGGCCGGCCGGCCATCGGCATCGGCGAGGCCGGAGAAGCCAGCATTGCTGGCGACGACCGCCGGCAAGGCGACGGTCTTGATGCCCTCGGCGGGAAAACCCGGCACCGGCAGGCCGCCGGTCACGACGGTCACGTCGAAGCCGTCCTTGACCAGCGCATTGGCGATACGGCTGGCGCGGGCGATGTGGCCGATGCCGAGCAGGTGCTGGACGTAGAAGAAGATGCGTGGTGCCGTCATGACGCCTTCTGCCATTCGGCCTCGAACAGGCCGGTGAGCTGTCTGATGCTGGAGTGATAGTCGAAATGTTGACGCACCTGGCGTTCGGCCGCATCGCCAAGACGCTTGCGCAGCGCCGGGTCGCGGATCGCCGCTTCCAGCGCTCCGGCGAGCTTCGCCGGATCCTCGGGCGGCACGACGAGGCCGTTTTCACCGTCCTTCAAAAGCTCCGGCACGCCGGATACGTCGGTCGAGAGGCAGACGAGCCGCTGGCTCGAGGCTTCCACAAGCACGTTCGGCAGGCCGTCGCGGTCGCCGTTGGCGGCGATGCGGCAGGCCAGCGCGAAGAGGTCGGCGCGGCGGTAATGGTCGAGCACCTCTTCCTGCGCCAAGGCGCCTTTCCAGACGATGCGACCGGAGATGCCGAGTTCGGTGGCCAGGACTTTCAGTTTTGCGAGCTCCTCGCCGCCGCCGATATGGTCCATGCGCCAGTGCAGGTCAGCGGGCAGCAGGGCCAGGGCCTGCAGCAGTACGTCATAACCCTTCTTCTCGACGGCGCGGCCGACGCTGAGGATGAAGGCCGGATCGTCGGGGTCGCTGCCGGTGCGGTCCGACCGTTCGCCGGCAAAATGGCCGAAGCGGGCAAGATCCAGACCGTGATAACTCAGATGCACCGCATCCTTTCGGTCGGTCAATTCCCGCATGTGTTCGTAGCCCGTTCTGGTGCAGGTGACCGCCCAGCGGGCGCTGCCGAGTTTTTCGTGCAGTTCCCAGTCCGGCGACGTCCAGATGTCCTTGGCGTGCGCCGAACAGGTCCAGGGCGTGCCCGTCAGGATGCTCGCATATTCCGTCACCGAGGCGGGCGTGTGGATGAAATGCGCATGCAGCCATTCGCCGCCATCCGGCCATTCGCGTCCCAGCACCAGCGCCTGGCCGAGACGGCGGAAGCGGTTGCGGGAGATGTCGCGCTTGAGATCGGCGAGGAAGCGTTTGATCAGCGCCGTGAAGCCGGGTTTGGAGAAGCCGGCGATCAGGCCCTTCAGCACGCGGATCGGCTCCTCGTGCAGATATTCCGGCAGATAGACGACGCGCGCCCTGATCTCGTCATGCACGGGATGACGCTTCCTGTCGGTCGGCCGGCGCATGGAAATCAGCGTGAGGTCGAAGCCGGCCTTTTCGAGGCCGAGCAACTCCTGGGCGATGAAGGTTTCCGAAAGGCGGGGATAGCCTTTCAGTACGACGAGGATCTTGCGGCGTGGTGGCAAGGCTGTGCCCTATTCCGCGCCGACGAGGGAAAGATGGCTGCCGCGGCCGTCGATCCAGCGGGCGACGGTTTGCGAGATGTGGTCCAGCCCTTCGAGACGCATATTGCCGCCGCTCTTCGAAGGCGGCTGGCGGGAGGGCAGGCGCTTCAGCGCCTCGGCCATGATGATCGGGTCGACCGACTGGTCCGGCAGCAGCATGTCGACGAGGCCGAGTTCACTGGCGCGCTTGGCGCGCAGGAGCTGTTCCTCGCGCGGCTTGACGCGCGGCACGATGAGCGCTGGCTTGTCGAAGGAGAGGATCTCGCAATAGGTGTTGTACCCGCCCATGGCGACGACACCGGTGGCGCCGTCGATCAGCTCTTCCATGTGATTGTCGAACTCGATCACCTCGATATAGGGGATGGCTTCCCCCTTCTGCACCAGCTTGGCGCGCTCGGCCGCCGGCATATAGGGCCCGAGCACGACGAGCGCCTTCTGCGTCAGCGTCGGATCGGCCTCGTAGGCGTTCATGACGTCGTGGACGAGATCGGAGCCGTCGCCGCCGCCGCCGGTGGTGACGAGGAGGTAATTATCCTTGCGGGCATTGATCGAGGTCTTGCCCTTGGAGACGCTGCGCTGCAGGAAGCCGACGAAATCCATCTTCCGGCGCAGGCTCGCCGGCACGTCGAGGCCGATCAGCGGATCGTAAAAGTCAGGCGGGCCATAGACCCAGACGCTGTCGTAATATTGGTCGATCTTCTGCATGATGCTGTTCTTCTTCCACTCGGCCTCGAGCAGATGCGGCGCGTCCATGATCTCGCGCAGGCCGAGCACCAGGACGGTGCCGCGGGCCTTGAGATAGGCGAGCGTATCCTCGACCTCGCCCTTCAGCCCCATCGGCTCCTTGTCGACGATGAAGATATCGGGCTGGAAAGTCTCGGCGGTGTGGCGGATGCTCGATTCGCGCATCTTCAGCGTCTCGTGCAGGTCGATATGGCTGGCGAGCGACGTATATTCGCCGTTGCGCAGCTTGATGACGCTCGGGATCTTCACGAAGTCGACGCGGGCGCGGTAGTCGAAGGCGCCGGCGATCGTGGCACCCGAAATGATCAGAATGTTGAGGCCCCGATAATCCTCGACCAGAGCATGGGCAATGGCGCGACAGCGGCGCAGATGGCCGAGACCGAATGTGTCGTGGCTGTACATGAGGATGCGCGCATCTTCGAGACGTCTGGACATGGGCATCCCTTCTGGGGTGAGCAACATACTTAGCACCCCCACCGTCCGGAGGCCGCAAGGCGGGGGCGGCGCCGTGAGGCGCCGCCGAGCTTTCTGCTATTTGTAGGGATCTGCCGCATCACGCAAGCCGTCTCCCAGAAAGTTGAACGCCAAAATGACAAGAACAACAGGAATGATCGGATAGAGCAGCCAAGGATAAAAGGCGATGACGCTGACGCTTTTTGCTTCGGTGAGCAAAATGCCCCAGCTGGTGATCGGCGGACGAAGGCCGAGGCCGAGGAAGGAGAGCGCGGTTTCGCCGAGGATCATGCCGGGGATCGAAATTGTCGCCGAGGCGATGAGATGCGACATGAAACCCGGCACCAGATGCCGGCCGATGATGCGCGGCGTGCTGGCGCCCATCAGCTGTGCGGCCTGCACGTAATCCTCTTCGCGCAGCGCCAGCAGTTTGGAGCGCACGGCGCGCGCTAGCCCGGTCCAGTCGATGATGCCGAGGATCACCGTGATGCCGAAATAGATGACGATCGGGCTCCACGTCACCGGCATGATGGCGGCCAGCGCCATCCACAGCGGCAGGCTTGGCAGCGACTGCAGCACTTCGATCAGGCGCTGGACGATGAGATCGAAAACGCCGCCCCTATAACCGGCAAGCCCGCCGATGACGATGCCGAGCACGAAGCTGATCGAAATGCCGATCAGGCCGATCGTCAGCGATATCCGCGCTCCGTAGAGGATGCGCGAGAGCACATCGCGGCCGAGCCGGTCGGTGCCGAGCAGGAACATCTGGCCACCGATCGCCGGGCAGACGAGGTGATAGTCGGAGGCGACGACGCCCCAGAACTTGTAGCCATCGCCGCGGCAGAAGAAACGGATCGGCTGCACGTCGTTCGGCCTGTCGGCATAGACGCGATGCAGCGTGTCGATATCGAGCGTCATGCTGCGGCCATAGACGAAGGGCCCGACGAAGCTGCCCTTGTCGAAGAAGTGGATGGTCTGCGGCGGCGCATGGATGAAATCGACGTTGCGCGTGTGCAGGCCGTAGGGCGCCAGGAACTCGACGATCAGGATCATCAGGTAGATGACGGCGAGAAAGATGCCGGAAATCAAGGCCAGCCTGTGCTGCTTGAACTTCCACCACATCAGCTTTTTCTGCGAGGCGAGATGGATGCGCGATTGCGCCGCCGTCATAGTTTCGGTCGCGTGCGGATCGAAGGGCGCGGTCGAGACGTAGTGCGGCAGCGGTGCGCCGGGTGCGGGAAGGGGCGACATTATTTGGTGCTCCTGCCTTGCAGACGGATGCGGGGATCGAGGAAGCCGAGCGCGATGTCGGAGATCAGCACGCCGATGACGTTGAGGAAGGCCAGGAACATCAGGAAGGAGCCGGCGAGATACATGTCCTGGCTCTGCAGCGCCTTGATGAGCATCGGCCCGGTCGTCTCCAGCGACAGCACGATGGCGACGATTTCGGCGCCGGAGATGATCGACGGCAGGATCGAGCCGATATCGGCGACGAAAAAGTTGAGCGCCATGCGCAGCGGATATTTAACCAGCGCTTTGAGCGGCGGCAGGCCCTTGGCGCGGGCGGTGACGACATACTGCTTCTGCATCTCGTCAAGCAGGTTGGCGCGCAGCCGCCGGATCATGCCGGCCGTTCCCGCCGTGCCGACGATGATGACCGGGATCCAGAGGTGAGAGAGGATCGATCGTGCCTTCTCCCAGCTCATCGGCGCCGAGATATATTGCTGGTCCATCAGATGGCCGATCGAGACGCCGAACCAGATATTGGCGAAATACATCAGGATCAGCGCCAGCATGAAATTCGGAATGGCGATGCCCATCAGGCCGAGGAAGGTGAGCCCGTAATCGCCCCAGCTGTACTGATGCGTGGCCGAATAGATGCCGATCGGAAAGGCGATCAGCCAGGTGAGCAGGATCGTCGTGAAGGAGACGAGGATCGTCAGCCAGAGCCGCTCGCCGACCACGTCGGAGACCGGCAGCTGGTATTCGAAGGAGTAGCCGAAATCGCCGTGCAGCATGCCGCCGACCCAGTAGAAATAGCGCACGATTTCCGGCTTGTCGAAACCGTATTGCTGGCGCATCTCCTCGATTTCCTGGAGATTGGCGGTCTCGCCGGAAGCGCGCAGCTCGGCGATCTGGCTCTCGAAGAAGTCGCCGGGCGGCAGCTCGATGATGGTGAAAACCAGCGCCGAAATGACGAAGAGCGTCGGCACCATGGCGGCGATGCGCCAGAGAATGTATCTGAGCACGCCTCAGGCCTCCTTGTACCAGAATGCATCCGGCATGTAGACGCCGAGATAGGAGGTGGGATCGAAGCCGTAGAGCGCTCTCGCCGGCAGGTTCTGCAGCTTGGCGGCGCGAAGGATCGGCTGCGGCGTGCTGTTGATGAGGCCGATCGAGAACACCTGCTGCGTATAGAGCGACAGCATCTTATGCCAGATCACCTGACGCTCCTCGAATTTCGGCGCCGCCCCCCATTGGCTGAGCAGGTCGACCAGTTCGGCTGCCTCCGGCAGGTCGGGTGCGACGCCCTCCTGGCCGGCCGAGAGGTAATGCATGCCCCAGAGCGGCCATTGCAGCTGATCGTCGAGCGTCGGCGCAAGTCCCGCGGGCGACATGTCGGCCGTCGGCACGCCATTGTCGAGGCCGTACCAGATCGACATCATGATCGAGCCGCTCATGGCGCGGTTACGGAAGACGTCGCGCTGCGAGGTGCGGGTATATAGCGCCAGGCCGATATTGGCCCAGTGGTCGTGCACCAGTTCCAGCACGTCGGTGTCGAGATTGCTTTCGCCGGCGGTCTCGACGGTGATCTCGGCGCGTCGCCCGTCCGGCAGCAGCCGGATGCCGTCGTCGCCACGCTTGCTCAGGCCGAGTTCGTCGAGCAGGCGGTTGGCCTCGTCGGCATCGAATTTCACATAGGCATCGGCATATTCCTGCTTGAAGAGCGGGCTGTCGGGCAGGACGGTATCGGCGCTCGGGGTACCGAGACCGTAGAAGGCGACCATGTTGATCTCGTGCCGGTTGATCGCCAGCGACAGCGCCCGGCGCAGGCGCACGTCACGGAAGAGACCGCGCCACACCTCGTCGGCGCAGTTGAGGTTCGGCAACAGCGTGATGCGCGAGCCGCGCGCCAGCTTCCACAGATCGACCTTCACCGGGAAGCGCTTCTCGGCTTCCTTCAGGAAGGTGTAGTCGTTGAAATCGATGCCGGTCGCCTGCAGGTCGGCTTCGCCGGCTCCGGCCTTGGCGGCGATGATCGACGAGGAGGAGACGTTGAGGATGAAGCGGTCGAGATAGGGAAGCTGCCTGCCGGTCTCGTCGACGCGGTGGAAGAACGGGTTGCGCTCGAAGACGAACTGCTCGGCCGGCAGCGCCGTCGTATTGCGCCAGGGATCGAGCGTCGGCAGGTTCGGATTTTCCGGACGGTAGGAGCGCGCCATCTTGATGTGCAGATCCTGCCATTTCTTGACGCGATAGGTCTTCATCAGCTCGTCCAGCTTCGCCTGGTCCGGCTGGAATTTCTTGTGGAATTGCTTGAGATAGTGACCGGGGCCGCAGATGACGAGCGGCAGCGGCCCCGCCAGCGTCGGCAGGAACATCGGGTTGGGTTTTTCCCAGGTGTAGCGCACGGTCAGCGGATCGAGCACCTCGAAGCGCGGCAGGCTGCCGTGCGGGCGAAGCTCCAGAGCGCCGCCGCCCGGGGTCAGCTTGTCGTTCAGGATGACGTCTTCCCACCAGTAGCGGAAATCGTCGGCCGTGAACGGCTGGCCGTCGGACCATTTATGGCCTTCGCGCAGCGTGAAGGTGAAGACTGTGTCTTCCTCGGACTGGAAGGCGGCGAGGATGTCCGGCTGGAACTGCAGGTGCTTGTCGTAGCCGACGAGGCGGGCATAGCCGTAGATCGTCATGAAGCGGATGTCGCGCTGGCTGCCGATGATGGTGCGCACCGTGCCGCCGTAGCTGCCGGGTTGAAGCCCCATCTCCTTCAGATTGACGATGCGCGGGCGGGCAGGAATGCGCTCTGCCATCGGCGGCAGGCTGCCGGCTGCGAGCCGCTCCTTCAGGAATTCCGGCTCGCCGGCTTGTTCGGCCCGAAGCACCGCTGGCGCGATTGCCGCACCGACGAGGCCGCCGAGAAACGTGCGACGCGTTACCATCAGCGCAACTCCTTGGCATCGGCGCCCTTGCGGGCGCGCACCAGATGGCCGTCGCCGAGATCGGCATAGGCAAGTTCGGAAGCGTCGTCATGCTCGGCGGTGAAGGTCTTGCCCCAGTTCTGCTTGTCGGCGGCGCCGTTTTCCCGGAGCGCCTTGAAATCGAGCGGCCGGTCAAGATCGGGGAAGGGGACCGCGGCGAGTAGCGATTTCGTATAGGGGTGCACCGGATCGCGCAGGATGATCTCGCGCGGCGCGATCTCGACGATGCGGCCCTTGCACATCACCGCAATGCGGTCGGCCATGTAATCGACGACGGCGAGATTGTGCGAGATGAAGAGATAGGTCAGCCCCAACTCCTTCTGCAGATCCTTCAACAGGTTGAGGATCTGCGCCTGCACGGAGACGTCGAGGGCCGAGACCGGCTCGTCGAGGATGACGAGTTTCGGGCCGAGCGCGAGAGCGCGCGCGATACCGATGCGCTGGCGCTGGCCGCCCGAGAAACTGTGCGGATAACGGCTGAGATAACGCTTGTCGAGGCCGATGGCCGCCATCAGCCCTTCGACCTTGCGCTTGCGCTCGGCGCTGTCGCCGCGGTCGTGGATCTCAAGGGGTTCGCTCAGGATGTTGCGCACCGTCATGCGCGGCGAGAGCGAGGAGACCGGATCCTGGAACACCATCTGGATCTTGGTGCGCATGTCCTGCAATTCGGCGCCCTTGACGGAGAGGACGTCGACGACCTCCTTGCCGTCGTTGAACACCACCGCGCCGCCGTCCGGCGTGATGGCGCGCATCAGGATCTTGCTGAGCGTCGTCTTGCCGCAGCCGGATTCCCCGACGAGGCCCAGACATTCGCCGCGGCGAATGTCGAAGCTGACGTCGTCGACGGCGCGCAAGACGGTGGCTTCGTGCTTGCCGAAGAAACTGCGCTTGCGTGTCTTGTAGGTCTTCGAGAGATTGGCGACCGAAAGCAGGATGCCCGGCGCCTCTGCCTGGAGCGGCTTCTTCTTGCCGACGAGGGCTTCGAGATTGACTGTCACATCGCGCAGCGCTTTCAGCCGCTCGCCGGGTTTCATGTCGAAATGCGGAACTGCGGCCATCAGGCCCTTGAGATAGGGATGCTGCGGATTGCGGAAGATATCCTCGACCGGCCCGGCCTCCATGATCTCGCCATGATAGATGACGACCACCTCGTCGGCCATGTTGGCGACGATGCCGAGATCGTGGGTGATGAGCAGCATCGCCATGCCGAGCTTGGCCTGCAGCTCACGGAGCAATTCGAGGATCTGCGCCTGGATCGTCACGTCGAGCGCCGTCGTCGGCTCGTCGGCGATCAAGAGCGCCGGCTTGCAGATCAGCGCCATGGCGATCATCGCGCGCTGGCGCATGCCGCCGGACAGTTCGAACGGATACATGTCGTAGGTGCGATGCGGATTGGTAAAACCGACCAGGCCGAGCATCTCCTCGGTTTTCTCGCGCGCTTCCTGCTTGTCGACCTCGGTATGGATCAGCAGCACCTCGCTGATCTGGTTGCCGATCGTATGCAGCGGCGAGAGCGAGGTCATGGGCTCCTGGAAGATCGTCGCCATGCGCCGGCCGCGCAGATCGCGCATTTCCTCGCTGTCGCGTGGAAAGGACAGGATATCAGTCGTGCTGCCGTCGAGCGGATCGGTGAACAGGATACGGCCGGAAGCCTTCGCCGGATTGGGCAGGATGCCCATGATCGACTGGCTGATCACCGATTTACCGGAGCCGGATTCACCGACGAGAGCGGTGACCTTGCCCGGAAGGATGCGAAGATTGGCTTCCTTTACGACACGGAGTCGGTCGCCGAAAACCGAGAAGGAGACGTCGAGATTTTCAATACGCAACAAATCGGCCGCAGACGCCATACCAATGAAATTCCCCAGTCTTCTGTGTTCCCGTTAAGGCACACTATCGTACCGCAAACGGGGTGTCTAGCAGATGACAATCACAGGAAAACTGCCGCGTCCCGCCAAAGTTCCCTGAGGCGAAACAAGCAGATTCATGGCGGGGTCTTGGCGTTTTACTGGATGAATTTCTCCATGCTGGTGCGCTTGACCTGTTTCTTGGCATCGCGATGCAGGAGAATGACCTGCTCGGCCTCGGAAAGTCCGTTCTGCACGGCCTCGCGGAAGCTTTCGTCGACATTGATTTCAGGGGCGGGCGCGCGCGGCTGCAGCACCGTCACTTTCTGGCGGATGCCGCGCAGCTTCTCTTCGCCGAGCGTCGTCCATTCGCCGCCGCAATAACCGGCGAACGCCTGGCTGGCGACGACCTCGCGGCCGTATTTCTTAGTCAGGATCTGCAAACGCTGAACCTCGTTGACCGCCGAGCCGAAGGCGGAGAAGGTCAGGCGGTCCTTGAGGCCAACATTGCCGAACATGACGTTGCCGACATGCAGGCCGATGCCGTAGCCGACCCTGGTCAGGCCTTTCTGCTCGCGGTCCCGGTTGAGTTCGGCGACCCGCGCCTGCGCCTGATGGACGGCCGAAAGGGCTGCTTCGCAGGCAATTTTCGATGGGTCCTTGTGACGCCCGCAGGGATAGACGGCGAGAAAACCATCGCCAAGGAAGCTCAGGATTTCGCCGCCATTGCGGTTGAAGGGGGCGGCTATGGCATCGAAGAACTGGTTAAGCGTGTCGATATAGGCCTGCCGGCCTTCCTTTTCGGCATACATGGTGGATTCGCGCATGTCGCCCATGACGAGGGCTGCGCGGATCGTCTCACCGTCGCCGCGACGGATCTGGCCGTTCAGCACCCGTTTGCCGGCGTCGCCGCCGAGATAGGTGGTCAGCATGTTGTTGGCGAGCTTGCCGAGCACCGCCATCTTGGCGGCAACCGCCAGATGGTTCTGCATCCTGAGCAGCGCATCGATCATGTCGTCGGAAAAGCCGGTATTATGGTCCGTCGACCAGGAGCCCATCATGCCCTGCACCGAGCCGTCGCCGAAGGGCTGCACGAAGGCCAGGTAATCGGTGATGGCGTCCTTGCGCAGGTCCTCGAAAATGGGAAATTCGTTCGGCCCATCCTGCATCAGCCGGCGGCGGATGTGCTGCAGATTGTTGTCTAGCAGGTAATAATAAGGGCTCTGCAGGAAGCGGTCCGGCTTTTGCCCGGCGGGCATGCGGAAGCCCTCGATGGTGACGCCGCTGGCGCGCCGCCAGGTGAAGCTCAGCGCATCGTAGAGCGGATGCAGCATCGAGAAGGAAAGATGCACGCGCGCAAGCGGCAGGCCCGCAGCGGTGAGCCTTTCGCAGAAACCGCGCACGATGTTTTCAAGCTCGTCTCCGGCCAGCGATGAGTTCGTCAGCCATTCAGCGACCCGGTCCAACAAGATGGAGGACACGCTGGATTCGATCGTGCTCATTCTCGGTATGATCCTCATAAAGCACGCCATCCCCAAGAGCCAAAAGTCCCTCGGCCGGCACATTTTCATGCGCAGGTCACAGGGAAATCAGGATGTACGAGCGGTATTATTGTGTCAACGATCTGCCGAAAGCCCGGCAGCAGCGCCCCTCAGCTCCCCATGCCGGGGATCGGACGGGTAGTCCTTTCCAGGTGGTTCATTATCAAAACTCAAAATAGGGATGCTGCAAATGCGAAACAATGGGATCTGGAATTTTTTGTGCGCCCAAGTTGCAGCGAAGGGGCTGGACGAGTCATTTCGGCCACACCCTGCTGCGACGGTGAGTAACGGCAGCGGGGTGAGGGAGGTAGCCATGGGGGCAAAACGGACAGCCGCATCGCCAGCGATAAGAGGAAGATCCACGCCCGGGTTTAATTTGCCCTGATCATGCATTAGATCAGCGTCTTGAATTTCCCGTTTGAAAGATCCCGCCCTTGGCCATCTCCCCCTTCGATATGCTTTTGCAGAAGATCGAAACCCGCACCGCCCGCGCCGGCATTATCGGGCTCGGTTATGTCGGCCTGCCGCTGGCGATCGCGGTGGCGCGCAGCGGCTTTGCCGTCACCGGCTTCGACATCGATCCCGGCAAGATGGTGGCGCTCGATGCCCGCCGCTCCTATATCGACGCGGTGAGCGACGAGGCGCTGTCCACCGAGATCGATGCGGACCGATTCAAGGCGACGACCGATTTCGCCGGCCTTGTCGATTGCGACGTCATCATCATCTGCGTGCCGACGCCGCTGACGAAGCATCGCGATCCCGACCTCTCCTTCGTCGAGGCGACGTCGCGCTCGATCGCCGCGCATCTGCGCCCCGGTCAGCTCGTCGCGCTGGAATCGACCACTTATCCCGGCACCACCGATGACGTGGTGAAGGTCATTCTCGAAAGGGCCGGCCTGAAATCCGGCTCGGACTTCTTCGTCGGCTTCTCGCCGGAGCGCGAGGATCCCGGCAATCAGCATTATCATACCGCCACCATCCCGAAGGTCGTCGCCGGCGACGGGGCCGAGGCGCTGGCGCTGATGAAGGCCTTCTACGGTGCGGCGGTGTCGACCGTCGTTCCGGTATCCTCGAATGCGACGGCCGAGGCCGTGAAGCTCACCGAGAACATCTTCCGGTCGGTCAACATCGCCCTCGTCAACGAGCTGAAGACCGTCTATGCGGCCATGGGCATCGACGTCTGGGAAGTGATCGACGCGGCCAAGACCAAGCCCTTCGGCTATATGCCCTTCTATCCCGGCCCCGGCCTTGGCGGCCATTGCATCCCGATCGACCCCTTCTATCTCACCTGGAAATCGCGCGAATACGAGTTGCCGACCCGCTTTATCGAGCTGGCCGGCGAGATCAATTCGGCAATGCCGCGTTATGTCGTCGGCAAGCTTGCTGAAGCGCTCGACATCCGCGCCGGCAAGGCGCTGAGCCGCAGCCGGGTGCTGGTGCTCGGGCTCGCCTACAAGAAGAACGTCGCCGATATAAGAGAGAGCCCGTCGCTGCGGCTGATCGAGATCATCGAGGAGCGCGGCGGACGGGCGGATTACCACGATCCCTTCGTCGCCGAGATCCCGCCGACGCGCGAATACCAGGCGCTGAAGGGCCGCAAATCGGTGCTGCTGACCCCTGATGCCATCGCCGGCTACGATGCGGTGCTGGTCGCGACCGACCACGACCAAGTGGATTATGCGGCGCTGTCGAAAAGCGCGGCGCTGATCGTCGACACGCGCAACGTCTTCAACCGGCTCGGCCTCTCGGCCGGTCATGTCATCAAGGCGTGACGGAAACGCTTGAAAAAGACTTGCCGGTCATCTGACTTGCGGCCACGGCATAACCGCCCGCCGCGCCGTCGATGAAATGCACATGGTCGCGTGAAATCGGCGTCGGCACGAAGCAGGTCATCAGCGCCGACGTCTGCCGATGCAGACCGTAGCGGGCAATGCCCTTGGCGCGTGCCCCTTCCAGCAGCGTCTCGATCCGTTTCAGATGTTCGGCGTCGACGTCGACCGTCATCTTCAGCCCGTCGTCGAACTTGCGGAAATCGGAATTGCCGGCGACGTCGCGCTTGTAGCGGCGGGCGTCGAAGTTGCCGAGCGGAATGCCGAGCCTGTAGAACACGACCGTGATCGCGAGCTGCAGGAAGATGATGAGTTTCTGCCGCAGTCGCCGGCCTGCCGGCGCGGTGGCCTTGGCTTCGCGATTGATGCCGTGCAGCGAGAAGGCAAGGTTCGGGCCATCCGCCGGCACCGGATGGCTGTCCCGGTTCTGCTCGGTGGTAATGGCGACGATGCCGTTGACGAGATCGCGGAATTCTTCGCCCGGCCGGCCTTCGCCGGGAATCGCGATGATCGAGACGATCTCACCGTTGCGTGCGTCGATCGGGCTCCAGCGACAGGAGAGGCCGGTGAGATCCGGGCGCGTTCCGGCAGCTGCCCGCTCAACGCCGTAACGGCCGAGCTTCATCTGTCTTTCGGCCCAGCTGGTGCCGCCGCCCCAGAACATCGCGTAGGTCACGTAAGGACTTGCGGCGTAACGCGCGACGCGGACGTCGAGGCCCTCGGCGCGAGTGTCGGCGACCGGCACGATGGCGATGCGCAGCATCAGGTTCAGATCTTCCTCAACCCAGACCTGCACGGCGGCAAGTGCATCGCGCGCCGCCTTCTCCAGCGAACCGGGCAGCGCGATCAGCGCGCCGTCGCCGCCGAAGACGAAGGGATAATCGCCCTTGCCGACGCCATTCAAGACCGCCGAAATGACGCTGGCGCCCGCCATGTTGACGTCCTTGTAACGGCCGCTGGCGATCGCCTGCGTCGAGCCGACGATGTCGGCCAGCGCCAGCACCCATCCGTCCGGCAGCGGCCGGTAGTTGGCGGCGTCGGTCACGCCCTCGAATTCGCTGAAGAGCGGCACTTCGGCAAAGAAATCTTCATCGGTCACTGTTTTCATATCATCGAGCTTAGCACAGACCCATGTTGCCACTGCAACGCCATTTCCCATATACGGCAATCGACTTGGCGCGGTTTCATGTGTTAGCACGCCCACACGATTTTCATGACGGATACGGATTAGATGAGCCGCCTCGACAGCTTCATTCGCCGGTTGACGGCTCAACGCGACATTCTGAACTCGATCGTCGATCTGGTCGGGGAAATCGAAGGCCCGGTGCTGGAGTTCGGCCTCGGCAACGGCCGCACCTATGATCACCTGCGCGAAAACTTTCCCGGCCGGCGCATCGTCGCCTTCGACTGGGAGGTGCGCTCCTATTCGGCCTCGACACCGGAGGCCGAAGACATGGTGACCGGCAATATCCGCGAATCCGGCCAGGCCTTTGTCGGCATCGGCGCAGCCCTTGCCCATGCCGATATCGGAACCGGCCATGACGAGATCGACGCCGTGACGCTGACCTGGCTGCCGCAACTGATGGCCGGCGTGCTCGCCCAAAACGGCATCGCCGTCAGCGGCCTGCCGCTGGAGCATCCCGAGCTGGTGGCGCTGCCGCTGCCGGAGGGGATTAAGGAAGGGCGGTATTTTCTCTATCGCAGGACATGATCTCCGCTCATGAAGCGCAGGAATAGGATGCGGCAGAGCGCGCAGTGAGTTTTGCCTCGAAGTCGGTAGCGATTTCGTCCAGCGTCACGCTGCCCAGCCGCTGCAGGAGCAGGGACTGGGCTTCCTTCATCGCGTCGCCGAGGGCGATATTCACGGCCTGTTCTACCAGACATTGCGGCTGATCGTCGGCTGGGCCGATGGCGAAGAGATGCGGCTCGCCGATGGCGCGGTAGACGTCGAGCAGGGTGATTTCCGATAAGGGACGCACCAGCGTCCAGCCACCGCCATGGCCCTTTTCGGAGCGGACGTAGCCCTGTTCGCGAAGGCCGGCCATAGTGCGGCGCACGACCACCGGATTGGTGTTCAGCATTTTGGCAATCATTTCGGAAGTCGCCGAGTGCTGGTGCCTATCCATGTGGATCAGCACGTGCAGCATGCGTGAAAGGCGGCTGTCATTGCGCATGGTTTTCTTCCTGTCGATCGGACGGGGCATTATGACAAGTCAATCGTAACAAGACAAGTGACGTGATACTTGACCGCGCCTCTTCATGTAACTTATGATGATTCATGATCGGTAGAGCCAAAGGAGAGTTTCATGTCCTACGAAGTCATCATCATCGGCGGAAATTTTGCCGGCCTGTCGGCAGCCATGCAGCTTGCCAGGGCGCGGCGGCGCGTGCTGCTCGTCGACGCCGGCGCGCCGCGCAACCAGTTTTCTGAAGCATCGCATGGTTTCCTCGGCCAGGACGGCCAGACGCCGGCAGCGATCATGCGGGAGGGAAAACGGCAGCTTTCACTCTATGCGACCATCACCATCCGCGACGGGAAAGTCGTAAGGGCACAGAGGGATGGTGACGCATTCATCGTCGGCACCGAAGACAGCGGCGAAGAACGAGCCGCGCGCATCGTGCTCGCAACCGGCGTCAGCGACACGCTGCCCGAGATCTCCGGACTGCGGGATCGGTGGGGCCGCTCCGCGCTGCACTGCCCCTATTGCCACGGTTATGAGGTCAGCGGCGGCAAGCTCGGCGTTCTCGCAAACCATCCGCATTCGGCCCATTCGGCCATGATGATTCCCGACTGGGGAGCAACGACCTTTTTCACCCAGGCGCTGTTTGAGCCCGACGAAGAGCAACTGGTGCGGCTGACTGCCCGGGGTGTCCGGATCGAACGCAGCCCTATCGTGGAATTGTTGGGCGACAATCCGAAGCTTGAGGCGGTTCGCCTCGCCGATGGCCGCGTCGTGCCGCTGGACGCGGTGTTCGTCGCGCCGAAAACGACGATGGCGAGCCCGATTGCCGAACAGCTCGGCTGCGCCTTCGACGACGGCCCGTTCGGACCCATCATCCGGATCGCCGATAACAAGGAAACCACCGTCAAGGGTGTCTTTGCCGCCGGCGATGCGGCAAGCGCCATGCACAATGCCACCCTCGCCTCCGCCTCAGGCGTGCTCGCCGGCGTGCACTGCCATCAATCGCTTGTCACGCAGTCGGTCGCATAAGGCAACGGTCAGGGTCCTTCACGTCCACCTCGCAATTCCCGAAGTGAACATCTCAACGCGTTAGACGCCGATCTACCCGAAGGATTCGGATTCCCTGACGTTTGATGGGGATCGATCCATTGGCTCATGCGGTGATCTTGGCCTGCGCGGCCTTCTGGCGATCGGCCCCCCATTTCTGGATCGGCCGTTCCATGAATTTCCAGCTTAGCGCAGAAAAGGCGATTGTCGGGATCGCAACGACGACCAGTTCGACGATCCCCCGCTTCAGCGGATAATCGAACACTTGCCACATAATATGCATCATCAGCCAAAGCATCGGAAAGTGGTAAAGATAACATCCGTAACTAATGCGGCCGAGATAGGCCAAGGGCCGGGCTCCAAGAATGCGATTGAGAATCGGGCTTGTCCCTGAGGCCGTTATGGCAATCAGGATTGCCATTGGCAGCAGCGGAAGAATTTGTAGAAGAAAATCGACGACCACTAGGAACGGTGGACGGCCATCTGTCTCAACGAGTTGCAGGGCACTCCACAGCGCCGCCGGCAGGAGTGCCGCAATGAGGCGAGTTCGGAGCGTGCGTGCCAGCACGCCCGAATAAAAGAAGGTCAACGCCCCCATGCCGAATGCATCAAGCGAGAAGGGAGACCATAAGACCACGTTGTCGGGGTAATAGCCGGCGACATAGCACCCGAGCCAGAATGCCAGCGCAATGGCGATGGCACCTGCGGCTGCCAGCGCCACCGATCTGTTTGCGCAGTTGAGGACAACTAGGGGCCAAATGAGATAAAACTGCCATTCGACGGACAGGGTCCAGGTATGGGCAAGCACCCACGGGTTCCAATTCATGGCCATCGCGAACCAGACGTTTGACAAAAAGGCGAGATGATAAAAAAGCCCATCCCGGATCGTGACGAGTCCGATCGCGGCAAGGGCCAGGACCATGGCGTAATAGGTCGGCAGGAGCCTGAGCGCCCTTCGCGCGTAGAATGATCGCAGCGCCGCAAATGTGAACCCCTCGGCGTCGCGCAACGCGACCAGTTTGCCGGTAATCAGGAAGGCACTCAAAATGAAGAACGTTCGCACCGCCAGATCGCCGAGCAAGGAATTTTCGTCGACGAAATGCGTATAGAACACTCCAAGAATGGCAAAAGCCCTGATGCCATCAAGGCCTCGTATCCGATCCGCCTCCATTCCCCACCCGTTCCTTCGCCCGATGGTCATATTCCGCCATGCCCCGGCGGGGCGCAAGAGGACGAAGATCTAGGTAGGTCGCGCAAAAGTGTGCAGCGGTTTCGCGATCATATCATGCGCAAAATCGGCGTTCTAAAGCGCGGTTAGAGACTCTGAAAGATTGCGACCCACTTTAGGGCAGGAACAGCACATTGTACTGATCGAACTCGCCCGGCAGATCCCGCACCTTCATCTCCTCCTCACGGTCCTCGAAGAGCACGAGGCAATCCTCGTAGAATCCCGACAGCATCGATATGAACGCTTTCGTTCCTTCCGGGCCGTAGAAGAGCGGCGTGAACTCCATGTAGAGCGGAACGCGGCGGGCAAGCAGCGGTTGCATCGACCGGCAGGCGACCGGCTCGTAACCCTCGATATCCATCCAGACGAGGCCGATCGCGGCCGGGTCGATCGAAAGGCCGGCAAGGATCTCGGAAACCGGCTTTACCGGCACGCTGATCTTCTTGTCCGCCGGGCTCTGGCGGATGGCGCTGCTCTTGCCGTGATTGTTGAGGTTGAGAAAAAAGTCGATCTCGCCTTCGCTCTCGCCGGCGGCGCAATTGACGAGCCGGACCTTCTCCTCCAGCCGGTTCTGGCGAATGTTGAGGGCAAGCAGCGGGAAATTGCGCGGGTCGGGCTCGATGCTGACGATCCGGGCGTAAGTGCCGCTCAATGCGAAATAGACGGTCTGGGTGCCGATGTTGCCGCCGATCTCCAGCAGCGTCGCATCCTTTCTGAGCAGGCCGCGCTCGCGCAGGATGACGATGAGCCGGTCGACGGCCTCGCGCTCGAAATGGCCCTTCCGGAAGACCTTGCGGCCGATATAGTCGGCGGGCGAGAAGGTCATCCGATGGTCGCCGGCGTCGACCGTCATCGAGACGACGCGCGGGCCGATATTCTCGATCAGCAGGCGACGGCCGAAGCGGGTGTCGAAGAAGCGCGAAGCGGCGGCATTGCGCGCCTTGCGCAGGCGACGGCTCCAATATTTGGCGGTCAGCCAGGGCTTGCCGGGCATCAGTCTTTTCCTTCGAGCGGTTCTGCCGCTTTCTCTCTCGGAATGACGTAGACTTTCAAGGGCAAGGCCCGGCCGCGCACGCTGATTTCACGGCTTTCGATGCCGGCGAGATCAGCACCCGAAAGGTTCGCCACCGGCTCGGAGATGACGATTGCCGCTTCGAATTCCTTGGCGGCGGTCTCGAGCCGGCTCGCCACATTCACGGTATCGCCGATCGCCGTCATGCTGCGCACCCGCCCATATCCCATCGTGCCGACGACGGCCGGGCCGGTGTGAATGCCGATGGCGATGCGCAGCGGCAGCGCCAGTTCGTCGGCGAGCTCTGCGGCGAGTTTCTCGATCTCGGCGACGATCGCTGCTGCTGCGTTGAGCGCCTGGCGGCAGGCTTCCTCCGGCGCGGTGCTGAGGCCGAACAGCGCCATGGCGCCGTCGCCGATGAACTTGTCCAGCCGTCCGCCCGCCTGCTCCACTGCCTTGCCGATTATGGCGAAATAGCGGTTCAGCAGGAAGACGACGTCGAAGGGCAGGCGGGTTTCCGTCAGCGTGGTGAAATGGCGGATATCGACGAAGAGTACGGCGATCTCGCGCTCGCGGCCGGGGCTCGTTTCCTGACTGTTGGCGGGAAGAGCGGCCTCGGTCGCCGGCACGAGAAGCGGCGCAACCGCGACGTTGTGGTTCGGACGAAGCTGGCAGGCGAGCCGGACATCCGGGCCGGCATTGATGCGCCTCAATGTCGTCTGTTCCATCTTGTCGGGGGCCGGCAGGCTGTCGTAATCGCCAAGGATCTGCACCCGGCAGGTGGAGCACTGCCCCTTGCCGCCGCAGACGGCATAATGCGGCAAGCCGCCGAGCCGGCTTGCTTCCAGCACCGAGAAGCCGCGCGGCACACGGATCACCTCGCCGCCCGGATAATTCACGGCGACCTGGTCAAGCCGCTCCTTCAGCTTGCGCCGGGCGCGGGCGACGACGACGATCAGCAGCGAGGCCGAGAAGGCGCCGTAGAGCCCGGCACGGATCATGGCGACCTGACGGTGAACTTCCGGGTTTGAGATGTAACGGGTGTTGACGCCCTCCTTGTAGGCGCTGATCGTCATTGCCTGTTGGTAGGATGGGTCGGCGAGCGTTCGGCCCATTTCGACGAAGCCGAGCAACGAAAGCACCGGCACGAGGATCGCAAGCGCCAGCAGAAGGGGCGCAAAATCCGGATACCAGGGCCGATAGCGCAACCAGAAATGGATGCCGATGCAGCCATGGATCCAGACGGCGACGACAGCGAAGCCCTGCCGCAATCCGTTCGCCGGATTCCTGATCCAGAGCATGCTGACGACCGCCTCATAGTCATCGATGTAGCCGTAGAACTCGTGGGCGATACGCGTGCCGATGACATGATCGAGGAGCAGCAGCGGGATCATCAAGCCGAGCACGATCTGCGCCATTTCCCCCTTCGGCATCACGAGGCTGCGTCTGACATAGATGGCGCGCAGCACCAGCGCGATATGGATGAGGACCGCCGAATAGAAGATGGTCGTCCCCAGAGGATTGCGCCAGATCATCAGGAAAAGATGGGCGGCTTTATCGGCGGCGGAGACCGAAATCAGGCCGATCGCATGGTTTGACAAATGCAGCAGGACGAAGATGAAAATGACGAGGCCGGAACCGAGCCTCGCCCTTCTGATCGCACGCTCCGAAAAAATCCCTGTGGCCGAGACCGTCGTCATTCATTCCCGTTCTTGTCGATGTAACCGCAGGCCCATAGAGATTGAGAAAGAGGCGGAATTGCTTCGATCGCGATCACATTCCATATGCTTATGCGCAAGTTTTAATGAAGGGGACAATAGCGGAATTTTTCGTGATAGCACGAGTGCCTGATGTAAACAGTCTGTCTTATGTGAGGTGTCAATGCGGGTGGCTTTCTACGCGCCGATGAAATCGCCGAACCATCCGGTGCCGTCAGGCGACCGGCTGATGGCACGGCTGTTGATCCGGGCGCTGGAACTTGCCGGACACGAGGTCGAGGTTGCTTCCGAATTCCGCGCCTATGCCTCTACACCGGAAGCCGCAGCGGAGCTCGAACCCGCCGTCCACACCGAATTGGAGCGGCTGCGGTTGGCATGGAAATCCGCGCCGCGGCCGGATCTCTGGTTCTGTTACCACCCCTATTACAAATCGCCCGATCCCTTCGGGCCTGTCCTCTCTGCCGAATTCGCCATTCCCTATGTCACCGCCGAAGCCTCCTATGCGGCAAAACGCAACGCGAGCGGCTGGGCCGCGTCGCAGACGTGCGTGGGCGCGGCGATCATGCAGGCGGCGGTCAATATCAGCTTCACCGAGCGTGACCAGGCAGGACTTGCCTCCGCCTTTCCGCAGGCGCGCCTTGCCCGTCTGAAACCCTTCATCGATACGACGCTGTTTGAAACGATTTCGCCGGAGCCCGATCGGCGCCGGCTGATGACGGTCGCGATGATGCGGGCCGGCGACAAGATGGACAGTTATGCGATGCTCGCAAAAGCATTGCGGCTGATCGAAGACCGGCCCTGGACGCTTGTCGTCATCGGCGATGGTCCGATCCGCCACGAGGTGCAGGCGCTGTTTGCCGATCTTCCCGGCCGCGTCGAATGGCTGGGCGAGCGGAATGCCGTCGAGATTGCCGAGTTGCTCGGACGCGGCGGCCTCTATGTCTGGCCCGGTTGCGGCGAGGCCTATGGCCTTGCCTATCTGGAAGCCCAGGCCGCCGGCCTGCCTATCGTCGCGCAAGAAACGGCGGGCGTGCCCGCGGTGGTCGAGGCTGGCGTGACCGGCCTGCTGACAGCGGATGGCGATGTCGTGGCCTATGCCGGCGCCGTGGCCGCCCTGCTTGACGACAGGCAAAGGCGCGACGCCATGGGGCAGGCGGCACGGCGCTTCGTGCTCAGGGAGCGTTCGCTTCCCAACGCGGCGCGTGTGTTGAACGGAATTTTGCAGGACAATCTGGGAATGGGAGCGACGGGATGACCGACAAGATGGCCTGGGAGCCTCTGCGGCGCGAGCTTGACCGCTGGCAGGCGGCCGGCCGCGTGGCGCGGTTCTGGCTGCGGGATGACGATGCCGTCGAACCGACGCCGGCACTGGAGACACTGACGGCGCTCGCGGGCGAAAGCAACGTTCCGCTGACGCTCGCGGTTATTCCCGCCCTGACCGGCGAGGCCTTGGCCGCGCGCCTAGGGGAGGAAACAGCCATCACGGTTGCGGTGCATGGCTGGTCTCATACGAACCATGCGGGGCCGGAAAAAAAGAAGCAGGAACTCGGCGGCGAACGCCCGGCGGATGTCGTGCTCGGCGAGTTGCGGGAAGGTTTCCGGCTGTTGCAGCTGTTGCATCCGGCCCGCTTCCTGCCGATGCTGGTGCCGCCTTGGAACCGGATCGACGCTAGTCTTGTCCCGGCGCTGCCGGGCCTCGGATTTACCGCCCTTTCGGTTTATGGGCGGGCAAGGCAGGATGGCCCGGTGCCGCTGCTCAACACCCATGTCGACATCATCGACTGGCACGGCACGCGCGGCGGACGGGGCGAGGCGGAATTGGTGGCCGAACTGGTAGCGGAGCTCCGCGATCGGTTTGCCGGCAGCGAGGAACCTGTCGGCGTGCTCATTCACCATCTGGTGCACGATGCGGCCGCATGGGACTTCCTGTCGGCCTTGTTTGCAGTGACGGGCCGGCATGCGGCCGTCCGCTGGTCATCGGCGTCGGAGCTGCTTGAGCATGTCGCGCAATAGTGTGCCGCGGTTTTGCGATAACGACATGCGTAAAAACAAGATCAGGCGGCGTGAACGCGCCCGAGGAAGTCTCGCATGAGTGCGACGACGTCATCGAGATGCGTCTCGAGCAGCCAGTGGCCGCCGCCCAGCAGATGCAGTTCGGCATCCGGCAGATCGCGCAGATAGGCTCGCGCCGATTTTTCCGGCATGTAGTGGTCGTTGGGACCCCAGACGATCAAGGTCGCAGGCTGGTATTCCCGCAGGTATTTCCGGTGTTCCGGAAACCAGGCCCGGTTCTCCTTCAATCCGGCGATCAGGTCGATGGCGATTTCCTTGCGCCGCGGCGTGGTCAGCGACCAATGCAGCTTCCAGAGATCGGGCGGGATGGTACCGGCCTGAGCCGGCGGCAGATCGTTGAGGAATTCATCCCTGAAGGTGTCCTCGCTGACCGCTTCCGCCAGCGCCGTCCTCATCTCCGAAATTGGAAGCGTCCACGTCGCCTCGATATCGGCATACTTGGGTCCGAGGGCATCCTCATAGGGGATGTCGCCATTCTGGATGATGAGCGCCACGATGCGCCGAGGCTCTTTGATTGCCAGCCGCGCGCCGATAGGCGACCCGAAATCGTGCAGGTAGAGGACGAAGCGGTCGATATTGACGGCGTCGATAAAGGCCTGCAGCCAGGCGGCATAACCATCGAAGCTGTAGTCGAAATCGTCAGGCGTGCCGCTATAGCCCGCGCCAGGGAAATCCGGTGCGATCAGGCGCCAGCGGTCGGCAAGGCGCGGCATGAGATTGCGAAATTCATAGGACGAGCAGGGGTAACCGTGCGGCAGCAGCAAGACCGGAGCATCCGGCCGACCGGCCTCGCGGTAAAAAGTCTCGATGCCTGCGACCGTGATCGAGCGATGCCGGACGAGAGCGGACATCGGGAAGCTTCCGACGCTGCCGCTCACTTTCGATCCCCTTCATGCTGCTCGGCGCCCTCTACCGGCCGCAGCCAGGGCTCGCGGCGCTTGATCCAGAGTTCGTAGCGCGGCACAAGCGGCGTCGGGGCATCGGACAGGATACCGAGCTTGATTTCCGCCTCTTCGTCATCGGCGGAAAACAGCCGCGAACCACAGCCGGTGCAAAAATGGCGACCTCGGAACTCGGCGGTTTCCCCAGAATGTTCGAATTGGTCGGCTGGCCAGATCCCGTAAAAGGTAAAGGCCGAACCGCTTTCTTTCCTGCAGTCGGTGCAATGACAGATCCCGACGCGCAAAGGTTCGCCTCGAACAGAGATCTGCACTTGCCCGCAAAGGCACTTTCCGGAAAACACGGTCATAGCTGGTCCCCGCGCAATGGTTTACCTGCCGGGAAACGGCCTGATCCAGCATATGTTCCGTCAGCAAGCTGAGGTTTCGCGGGTTGCTAGATCACCACGGTCTGATTGTCGCGGGCGGCAAAGGATTCGGGGAAGGCGGCCTGCGCCTGCGCTTCCATCTCAGCCAGCTGTTCGTCGGTGCGCGAGGGGGCGTGGTGGAAGAGCGCGAAGCGCTTGGCGCCCGCCATCTTCGCAAGCTCGGTGCCGTGCTGCCAGGTCGAATGGCCGAAGCCCTTGAAACGCTGCATCTCGTCTTCATTGTAGGTGCAGTCGTAGACGACGAGATCGGCGTCCTGCATCATCTCCAGTGAGACCGGATCATAAGCGCCCGGAATATGTTCGATGTCATAGACGAGAGCGATCGAACGGCCCTGCCATTCGACGCGGTAGCCGATGGCGCCGCCCGGATGGTTCAGCATGAAGGTCTTGATCGCGATGCCTTCGTGGGGGGTCAGAACCTGACCGGGATGGAAGTCGCGGAAGTTCATCGTCGCCTGACAGATGTCGGTCTTGACGGGAAACCAGGGCGGGCTGATGAACTGATCGACCATTTCCCGCGTGCTCATCTTGCCGTCGAGGTGGCCGGACCAGATGTTGACGTTGATCGAGGGGTAATAGATCGCCTTGAAGAAGGGCAGGCCGATGATGTGGTCATAGTGGCAGTGGCTGAAGAACAGGTCCACGTCGCTGACGCCGTCGGCGAGCAGCGACAGCCCCGCCTCGCGCAGGCCGGAGCCCGCGTCGAAGATCATCCGATGTTTTCCGCAGCGAATTTCGATGCAGGAAGTGTTACCGCCGTAGCGATCGAACTCGGGGCCCGACACTGGAATACTGCCACGGACGCCCCAAAATTTTACCTGAAACAGTTCTGTCGTCATCGTTCTTCAAACCGGCCTTCCCGCGTCGCCATCGTAGTCATTGTTTATCCCGATGCGAAGCAGTAGAATTCCACGGGTTTGCCTGCGCCCCCTTTCATTCTCCTAACCGCTAGCGGAAGAAGAAGTAGATTTTCCTAAGCAATCGGCTTTCGCTTCGGAAAGCAAGCCGGTTTGGTTGGTTTTCGGTAAACGGGCTGCTGGGGCGGGGCGTTTTCCGCAAGTCATGCCTATTAGATGGTTGCGCGCGATTGAAAAAACAATTGCTGCCTCCTCAGGCCCAGATCCACCGCATGCCTTTATCAAGATCGTGGCACGCCAGCGCGGCGTCAGGCAGTTCCAAGCCTTTTGATATTTCCTATGAGGTCCGCGGCGAGACGCAACGAGGCGGCGGTTGCCATGGTCATTTGCGGCAGCAGCAGCCATTCGAGCGTCCAGGCAGCGCCTGAGCGTTCCTGCTCGTGGACGAGGGACTGGTGGATGCCCGAGAGAACAGTGGCATTGAAGCGGGCGAGCGAGATCAGGACTTCGGCGGAAACCGGGTTCTGCTTGTGCGCCATCGCCGACGAGGTGCCGCCGCCGGCAATTTCGATTTCGCCGCCGGCCTGGGCGAGCAGCGCGATATCCTGGCCTATCTTACCGAGGCTGCCCGATATCGACGCGAACACGCCGGCGATATCGGCGATCGGCAGACGCCCGCTCTGCCATTGCGTTGCGTCGGTAAGGCCGAGCTCCTGGGCGAGCGAGGCGCGAACGGCTGCGGCCTGCGACCCGAGCTTATCAAGCGTGCCGGCCGCACCGCCGAACTGGACGGGAAAACTCTGCTCGGTCAGGCGGTCGCGATAGGTCGCGAGCGGCGTGCGCCAGGCTTCGAGGCGATCGGTGACGGTGATGGGGATCGCCGCCTGCATGCGGGTATGGCCCATCAGCCGGTTTTGGCCGAACTGGCCGTCGAGCGCATCGAGCCCTTTGAGGATGGCGGAAAGCCGGCCGGCAAACAGGAAGACGACGGCCTTCAGGCGGACCATCAGGCTGGTATCGATGACATCCTGGCTGGTGGCGCCGAGATGGAGACTCTTGGCCGCCTCCTCGCCGACAGCGGTGCGCAGCTGCTTGATGAGTTCGGGGATGACGACACCGTCCCTTGCCGTTGCCGATCGAAGGCTGGCCAGATCGGGCGAGAAGGCGGGGCAGATTTCGGTGATGCGCCTTGCTGCTTCGGCGGGGATGAGGCCATGGCCGGCTTCGGCCCTGGCGAGCGCGGCCTCGAAGGAGAGCATGGCGCGGATATCGGCCTCGGCGGAAAAATAGGAGGCGATTTCACCGTCGCCGAGCAGGCCGGAAAGGAAGGGGTGGTCGAAGGGCGATGCGGTCATGATTGTCTCGCTTTGCTGGCCCCTCATCCGGCTGCCGCCACCTTCTCCCTATTGGGACGGGACTGCGGTGGCGTCCGCGCTTTATGGGCAGGTAATCTCGCGTGGGCACGTCCCTCTCCCCTCGGGGAGAGGGACGGTGAGGGGGAGGCTACTTGCACAGGGCTTTCCGAACAAGCCACCGGCATACCCTCAGATATCGAGAAATACCGTTTCCTTGGGACCCTGCAGATGGATGTCGAAATGGCAGGTCGCGCCGTCGCGGGTGGCGACCATCGTTGCGACGCGCTCGCGATGTTCGATGCGGGACAGCAGCGGGTCGGCGGCGTTGGCCTCCGTCTCCTCCGGGAAATACATACGCGTATGCAGGCCGATATTGATGCCGCGGGCGACGATCCAGAAGGTGATGTGCGGGGCTTGTCTACGGCCGTCCTTGAAGGGGACACGGCCGGGCTTGACGGTCTCGAAGCTGTAGACGCCATCCTCGGCGCGGGTCGGGCAGCGGCCCCAGCCGGTGAAATTCGGATCGGCGGTTCCGCGCATTTCCGAAGGGCTGTTGTAGAGGCCGGCGCTGTCGGCCTGCCAGATCTCGATAACGGCATCGCGCACCAATGCGCCGGCGCCATCGAAGATCCGGCCGGTGACGGTGATGCGTTCGCCGAGCGTCTTGTCATTGACCATCTCGATGCCGAGATCGGTGTCGTAGACGCCCTTTATGTCGCAGAAATTCGGCGTCAGGCCGATATGGACATAGGGGCCTGCCGTCTGCGACGGGGTTTCCTTGAGATAGCCGAGCTGTTGCATGGTCAGTTGCCCTCCAGCCTGTTTTCGAACATCGTCGAGCGGCGGCCGCGCAGCACGATATCGAATTTATAGGCGCGTGAATCCATCGGGATCGTGTTGCCCCAGTCGAGCGGCGCGATCAGCTGCTCGATCGCCGCCTTGTCGGGGATCGTGCCGACGATCGGACATTTCCAGATCATCGGATCGCCCTCGAAATACATCTGGGTGATCAGGCGCTGGGCAAAGCCGTGGCCGAAGATCGAGAAATGGATATGGGCCGGCCGCCAATCGTTGACGCCGTTCGGCCAGGGATAGGCGCCGGGGCGGACGGTGCGAAAGGAGTAACGGCCTTCCTCGTCGGTGATGGCGCGGCCGCAGCCGCCGAAATTCGGGTCGATCGCCGCAAGATAGGTTTCCTTCTTGTGGCGATAGCGGCCGCCGGCATTGGCCTGCCAGAACTCGACCAGGGCGCCGGCAACCGGCTTAGCACGTTCGTCGAGCACCCGGCCATGGACGATGATGCGTTCGCCGATAGCGCTTTCGCCGGGGCGCGCATAATTCAGGATCAGGTCGTTGTCGAGTTCGCCGATCATCGAATGGCCGAAGACCGGACCGGTGGTTTCGGAAACCGTGCCGTCGAGCGACAGCAGCGCACGCTGCGGCGCGCGCAGCACGGAGGTCTTGTAGCCGGGGGTCAGCGCCGGCGCATGCCAGGCACGGTCGCGGCCGAAGAAGGCGCCGGTTTCGGGTTTGCGATTTGCTCGTTCGGACATTTTTCCCCCTCAGGCCGCCTTGTCGGCGTCCATCTGTGCAAAGGTCTGCTTTGCGATCTTGATCGCGTGATTGGCGGCGGGAACGCCGGCATAGATCGCCACATGCAGCAGCGCCTCGCAGATATCCTCACGGGAGGCACCCGTATTGACGGTGGCGCGCACATGCATGGCGACCTCGTCGTCCTGGCCGAGCGCCGCGAGCAGAGCGATGGTGACGATCGAGCGCTCGCGCTTCGTCAGCGCCGGGCGCGACCAGACATGGCCCCAGGCGGCTTCGGTGATCAGTTCCTGGAAGGGACGGTCGAACTCCGTCGATGCGGCGGCGGCTCGGTCGACATGGGCGTCGCCGAGCACGGCGCGGCGGGTCGCCATGCCTTGGCGATAGCGCTCGGAGGAGGACGCGGTTTCGTTCATGGGCTGTTTTCTCCAGGCGTAATGGATGTGAGGAAGGCGCGGATGACCGCCGTCAGCGCTTCCGGCTGCTCGACGCAGGGAATGTGCGCGCAATTGGGGATGACCTCATAACGCGCGTCGGGGATAAGCTTGGCGGTCGAGAGCACCAGATCGGGCGGCGTCGAGCCATCCTGGTCGCCGACGACGCAGATTGTCGGGACAGTGATCGTCTTTGCAGTTTCGGTAAAATCGGCGTCGCGGATCGCGGCGCAGGCAGCGACATAACCTTCGACCGGCTGACGCGTCAGCATGTTGCAATAGCCTGAATAGGCGGTGTTTTCGGGCCGGCGGAAGGCCGGCGTGAACCAGCGCTCCATGATGGCGTCGACGATGCTGCCGATGCCGTTTTTCTCGACGGCGGCAATGCGGGCGTTCCAGCTCTCTGCTGTGCCGATCTTATGGGCGGTGTCGCACAGGATCAGGGCACTGACCAGGTCCGGCCGGCGCTGATAGAGCGACTGGGCGATGAGGCCGCCGACGGAGAGGCCGCAGACGACGGCCTTCTTGACCGACAAGAGATCGAGCAGGCCGGCGAGATCCGTCGCATGATCTGCAATCGATGAGGGGAGCTGGCCGACATCGGATAGGCCGTGGCCGCGCTTGTCGTAAAGCACGATAGGGAATTCGCCGGCAAGCCGCACCACGACGTCGCGCCAGATGCGGAAATCCGTCCCGAGCGAATTGGTAAAGACTATCACCGGCCTGTCGGCTGGTGCACCGATGACCTGATAATGGATCGTCACGTCGTTTATGCGGGCGAATTGCACGTCATTCTCCTCCTGAAGGCGAAATTGAATGTTTGATCCGGTTAAGTAAAATGATATTTTCAGGCTTTTCGATAACTTCGGAGTTATGTGAGCGATGATCGACAGCCGCGTCAAGTTTCGCCATCTGCAGACCTTTGTCGAGGTGGCGCGGCAGAAGAGCGTCATGAAGGCCGCCGAATTGCTGCATGTCAGCCAGCCGGCGGTCACCAAGACAATCCGCGAACTGGAACAGGTGCTAGGTGTCGATGTCTTCGAGCGCGACGGCCGCGGCATCAAGATCACCCGTTACGGCGAGGTCTTCCTGCGGCACGCTGGTGCGGCGCTGACGGCGCTGCGCCAGGGTCTCGATTCCGTCTCGCAGGAGCAGTTTTCCGAAGCGCCGCCGATCCGGATCGGCGCGCTGCCGACGGTGTCATCGCGAATCATGCCGCGGGCGATGGAGCTCTTCCTCAAGGAGAACACCTGGAGTCGGGTGAAGATCGTCACCGGCGAGAATGCGGTGCTCTTGGAGCAGCTTCGTGTTGGCGATCTCGATGTCGTCGTCGGGCGTCTGGCAGGCGCCGAGAAGATGGCCGGCTTTTCCTTCGAGCATCTTTATTCCGAACAGGTAGTGTTTGCCGTGCGCCCCGGCCATCCGCTGCTCGACGGCCGGCAATCGCTGTTTTCAGGTTTCGGCAACTACACGGTGCTGATGCCGACGCGGGGTTCGATCATCCGGCCGGTGGTCGAAAATTTTCTCATCGCCAATGGCGTCGCCAGCCTGCCCAACCAGATCGAGACGGTATCGGATTCCTTCGGCCGCGCTTTCCTCCGGGCAAACGACGCGATCTGGATCATTTCCCACGGCGTGGTGGCCGACGATGTCGCCGACGGGCGGCTGGCGCTTCTGCCGATCGATACCGGCGAGACCAAGGGGCCGGTCGGATTGACGATGCGCGCCGATGCCGTTCCGTCGCTGCCGCAATCGATCCTGATGCAGACGATCCGGGAGGCGGCAGGCGAGGTTTCCTGAGGTAATGGAGGACGGACCGATGGAGGATCAGAAGAGGAGTCTCGGCAGGCGGGCGACGGAAGCGACGGTGAAATTCGTCGCAGTGCTTGCGGCGATGATCTTCATCGCGGCGGGCTCGCTGTCCTATTGGCAGGGCTGGCTGTTCCTTTTCAATTTTGGCGGCTGGATTGTCGCGACGACGGCCTATTTCCTGAAATATGACCGCGCCTTGCTGGAACAGCGGCTGCATGTCGGGCCGGCTGCGGAGCGGGAACCGGCCCAGAAGCGCATTCAGCTTTTCAACGGCATCGTGCTGATCGCGCTCTTCATCGGTTCGGCGCTCGATTACCGGTTCGGCTGGTCGGCCATTCCGGCGCCGATCGTGATTTTCGGCAATGTTCTGATGGCGGCCGGCTTTTACGGCTGCTTCCTCGTGCTGCGGCAAAACAGCTTCGCTTCGGCAACGGTCGAGATCCGCCGGGATCAGCGGGTCATTTCAAGCGGGCTCTACAGCGTCGTGCGTCATCCGATGTATGCGGCGGCGCTGGTGCTCTTCGTCGGCATACCGCTGTCGCTCGGCTCCTATTGGGGCCTGCTGGCCATCCCTCCTGCCTTTGCCGGACTTGTCGCGCGACTGCTGGACGAGGAGAAACATCTGACAAGAGACCTGCCGGGTTACGCCGAATACCGCCGCGAGGTCCGCTACCGGCTGCTGCCTGGGCTATGGTGACGGCTCCATTGGAGCAATTCTTGAAATCTGTTGCCGAATGCCCAGATTTGGACTATGTCTAATTCAAGACAGGAGGCTGTTATGCAGCATGCGCGACGCACCGAGCACCGGGAAGACCAGGGGCCACAGCGGCTGGACATGGATCGCTTTGCGCCGGCAAATCGCAAGAGGCTAAGCGCACCGGCCTTGCGGACCTTCCTGGCGATCGCCGATCTCTGGGGGCTGACGGAAGAGCAGCGTCTGCTCGTACTCGGTTACCCCTCCCGGTCGACCTACCACAATTGGGCCAAACAGGCGCGCGAGCACGGCGCTTTCACGCTTGACGTCGATACGCTGACCCGGATCTCGGCGGTGCTCGGCATCCATCAAGCACTCGGTGTGCTTTTTGCCGATGAGCGCGCCGGCGTCGCCTGGCTGCGCACGCCGCATCAGGCGCCGGTTTTCGGCGGGCATCCACCGCTTGATATCGTGACCAGCGGAACTCAGGACGGGCTGATGACCGTCCGCCGGTTTCTCGACGGCGCGCGCGGCGGTCTCTACATGCAGCCGAACAGGCTCGACGAAGCCTTCGCGCCTTACGAAGATGCGGACATCGTCTTCCGGTGAGGGATCGATTTGCAGAGGCGCCGCGTCCGTCACACCGGCTGATCCCGTCGCAATTTCCACCGATCGGCCTTTTCGAGACGGTGACGCGGGTGGCCGACCTCGAAGCGGTGATGGAACTCGTCGGCTGGACCAACGACCGTCTCGTCGCCGATCGCATCCAACGGCTTCCCGAAAACGAGTGGGTTTACGGCAGGCCGAACGCCAGTATCGTCATGGCGGCTTTCCTGCATGTTGCGCCGGGAGGAATGCGGTTCAACGGTCCTGATCTCGGCGCCTGGTATGCCGCCGACGAACTCAGGACAGCCGCCGCCGAGGTCGGCCATCATCTCCGGCGCGAGGCTGTCGCACGCGGGGTAGCAACGATGGCACGCACCTATCGAAGCTATGCGGCCGCCCTGATTGGCGATTACCTCGACATTCGCGGCGAAGAGAGGCTGCGGCCCGATGTCTATGACGGCACCAGCTATGCGGCGTCGCAAGTGCTGGGGGAAGAGGTGCGCTCGAGCGGCGGCGCCGGTATCCTCTACGACAGTGTCCGGCTGAGAGGCGGGGTGGCCATCGTCGCGCATCGGCCACGCAACATCCGGGACGTCGTGCAGGCCGATCATTTCGAAATCACCGTTTCCGCCACCGACCGGCGCATCGATATCAGGAAGCTTGCCGCCTGATAGCGGCAATCGCAAGGTGAGCCTCAAACCGGCAATCGTTCGGCCCAGGCCTTTGCCGCCTTGGCCATCGTGGCGAGGTGATCGGCGCTCGAGAAGCCGGAGATCGTCTTGCGCGGCTTGAGGTCGTGGTCGCCATCCTCAAGCCAGAGGATCTCGATCCTGTCGGAGAGATCATAGCCCGGCACCTCGTCTCGTGTGCCGAATTCGTCGCGCGTTCCCTGGCAGATCAAGGCGGGCGTCCTCAGCCCGGCGAGATGGGCGGTGCGCAGCTTCTCCGGCTGGCCGGGCGGATGGAAGGGATAGCCGAGGCAGAGCAGGCCGGCGATCTTTCCCCTGTGATAGAGATCGTCGGCGATCATGCTGGCGACCCGGCCGCCCATCGACTTGCCGCCGATGATAAGCGGGCCGCTGGCGCCGAGCGCGGCAATGGCCGCCTCATATTCGGGATTGAGCGATTCGGCGCGCGGCGGCGGCTTGCGGCCTTCCGAGGTGCGGCGGGCGGCCATATAGGCGAATTCGAAGCGGGCCACACGGAAGCCAACGCCGGCAAGCGCATTTGCCGCTGCTGTCATCGACGCCGAATCCATCGGCGCGCCGGCGCCATGTGCCAGAAGGATGGTGAAACGCGCATCCTGAGGACCCTGCAGCAGAAACCTGTCAAGCATCGGTAATCCTCCATGCCGTCGTCGGAACCATGTCGACGGCCGTGACTTCTTCACTGAAAGGAGACTGACAATGTCGACGAATGATCAAAACGTAAAGCCCGAGCAGCGGCGTCCCAAAGATGTCGGCGCCGTTCCCGACAAGCCGGAGCCCGCAGACGCAGAATCGATGGCGCCGCCGGCGATGCAGCCGGCCGGGGTCGGGGACAAGAGCGAACGACCGGTGGTCAATCCCGTCAGTGGAGTTGCCATCTGACGCACCTTGTCAACGTCCTGCCGAATAGCCCTTGAAACCGGGGCGCAAAGGGTCCATATACCGGCCCTGCCTGAAAAATGGATGCGCGCGGTATCGACGTTGTCGAACTGTTCGTTGTCCGACAGGATAAGGGCGCTCCCCGCAAGGGTCGAGCGCCCTTTTTGCTTTACAGCCCTTGCGCATATCGCCGCTTTCGCTTGTCTGATGGCGGAAGGAATTTCAGCGACGGAGAAGCGAGGCCCTGTGGAGCGAATTACCGGCAAAACTTTTAGAAACGTGGGCGGAAATAATAAGCACGGAACAGCGGCCGCACCTTGTTACGCCGGGAAAGGGTTTCTCCACGCATCTAGTTGTTCAAGCCGTTCGTACCACGCCTGAATATGCGTAAACTCGGAAAGTGGAATCTCAGCAGAAGTCGCATAAGGAAGTGCAGCGGCCAATGCGAAATCTGCGACAGTCAGCGTCTTCCCGACCGCGACGCTGTTAGTAGCCAAATGGTCGTCGAGCACGCGAGCATGTAGTCGGAAGCTCGTCTTCGCATCTTCGATCACGGCGACGTCAGGCTCCCCGCCGAACAAAGGTTTGATCAAGTATTCAAACCACAAGGCTGCCGCGTGCCGGGTGAAATGACTCGCGTCCCAGCTCAGCCACCGGAGGACGTCGATCTGCCTGTGGTCATGCGGCCAGAAATCCGAGCCAACTCTGTCAGACAATCGGCACATGATGGCATTCGCTTCCCACAAGGTTCCGGCATCATCCTGCAGCACAGGGACTTTCCCGTTCGGGTTGAGAGCTAGGAATTCCGTCGTACGCTGCTCTCCGCTGGCTAGGTCAATCCTTATGAACTCCACCTCGGCTTTAAGAAAACGGGCAGCGGCGCAGGCCTTCCGAGGATTGAGCGTCTCGCAATAGTAAAGCTTCATCGCCGCCTTACTCATGATCCGGCCTTTCGGACGTAGCCCCCAGAAAAACGCCCAGTCGCTCGAAGCTTTGCGACCAACCACCTTCATGACCCTTAAGTGATGATGCGTCTTCAAATCCACTTTGCCGAAACGTCATTTCCGTTCCTCCGTCGCTTTCCTTTAACGTGATGGTGACGACTGTTTCCGGGCTTTTTTCGCCGGTTCCGATCTCCCAGGCATGTGTGAAGACAAGCCTGTGCGGAGGGTTGACCTCAAGGTATTTTCCGCTAACCCAGTGCTCCTCTCCATCTGGCGCTATCAGACAGGCGCGGTGTCTACCGCCGGGCCAGACTTCAAGCTGGTCGCCCACCGCCTTGAAGCCGTGAGGACCGCTCCATTGCGCTAGCGCTTTGGGGTCGGTCCATGCTCTGAAAACGAGATCGCATGGGGCATCGAACCTTCGTACAAAAACCAGATCGCGGGCGTTGTCAGTATCAGTCTCCGGATTTGTCATCTTCGTATCCTTGTACCTTGGACAAATAGCCATCGAGACGATCAAAGCTCTGATCCCAGAAGCGTCTGTAATCGCCAATCCAATCAGAGATTTTCTTCAATGCGTCCGGCTCAAGTTCGCGGGGACGCGAAGTCGCTTCACGGCCGGAGCGGATCAAACCGGCCTGTTCCAGGACCTTGAGATGCTTTGAAATGGCAGGCTGAGACAGCTCGAAGGGATCTGCGAGTTCGGCCACGGTCGCCTTGCCGTGAGCAAGCCGCCCCAGAATTGCTCTCCTTGTTGGATCTGAAAGTGCGGAGAAAATCGCATCGAGGCTGCTTTTCATATATCACCACATGGCTATATAACCGAATGGATATATTACTTATCGCGATGTGTCAAAGGCAATCTTCCGGTAGGTTGGCAACAGAGAATCATGCGTTGGCAACAGAGCGGGAAGTCCCGCGTCTGTCGTGCCGGAGTAGGAGGCGACTACGGGATCTCTTTTTGCCGCTCTGCTGATGAAGTGTTTCCGGTTGCAGAGGCACACCGCGCTCGCTGATGCCGCCGCGGAGCAGTTTGAGTTTGCTGAGGAGGCAGAAGACCGGGAAGGGCGTCTGGTAAAAGCATGTCGGCGGCCTTGGTGGCTTCAGCATGGCGGGTAATGAGGCCGGCGACCGTTTCCCTGCCAGCTGGTGCCCATGCTTATGCTGGCGACGCCGAGGCTAAAGCGCCCCTTAAGAAATATTCTCCTTTCCATTATGCGGCCTCCAAAACGAGCTTCGGCATGCGAGCGAAGAACACGGAACGGTTCTTGCACAGTTACTAATATGTTTACTGTGGGGAGACCTAATGTCATGAAGTGGTGCACATCCGCAGAGTTTGCCCCTCTGATGTTCGTTGTGAGTGGGTCGGAAAAATACAAGCTTGTCGCAACCCTTTTCCAGGCTGCCGAGATGCTGACGGTTGGCTGGCCGATCGACGACGGAGAAGAGTACCTTATCGCGATTAGCGCGTGCCGACATGCAATTCATGGGGAAATTCCGGCGCAGGACGCGCGAGCAGCGCTTATCCGTGCCGCCGACGAAGCTGGCATTCCGGTGATCACCGTTCACTGAGTTTCGCAGCCGACGGTGAAATGAGTTCGGCGCGGCGTCCTCTAGGAAGGGCGCAATGCTGATCATGAGCTGGTTCGATGATCCGCATTTCGGAACGCATAATCTTGATCTGCTTGGCTTTGGCGATCCGGGCACCGGGCCGGCCAAAGCGCGGGGCGAATATTTTCCGTCGGCTTCTGTCGATTTTCGCATCAGCCGATCGTCCTTGTAATGATGTGCTGCGACCCGGTCGTGGCTTCAGCACGTCCTTTGCGCGTCTGAGGCGCGCGGCAACAGAAGGAGGATATCGTCATGGATAATCGGCATCTGGTACCCGCCGCAGTGCTTGCGGCCAAGAACGGCGCCCGCTTCCCGAATGAGAGCGAGGCCTATCGCAGCGCCCGCGATGCGCTGCTGGCCGAAGAGATCGAATTGCGCCGTCATATCGAGCGCGTGGCAAGACAGCGCCGGGCGCTGCCGCCGGGCGGCGAGGTGACAAAAGAATACCGCTTCGAAGGCAGCGATGGGCCGATCTCCTTTGCCGAGTTCTTCGCCGACAAGGATACGCTGATCGTCTACAGCTACATGTTCGGCCCACAACGCGAGCGCCCATGCCCAATGTGCACCTCGCTGCTGTCGGCCTGGGACGGCGAGGTACCTGACATCCAGCAGCGCGCCGCCCTTGCGATCGTCGCCCGCTCGCCGATCGAAAGGCTGCTCGCCTTTAAGAAGGAACGCGGCTGGCACCACCTGCCGCTCTACTCCGACATGACGGACGATTACAGCCGCGACTATCGCGCGATCGGCAGCGACGGCAGCGATGGCGCCGCCTTCAACGTCTTCACGCGGCGCGACGGCACCATCCGCCATTTCTGGAGCGAGGAGATGGGCGAAGCGACGGCCGATCCCGGCGAGGATCCGCGCGGCGCACCTGATCTGATGCCGCTCTGGACCGTGCTCGATGCGACGCCCGAAGGCCGGGCGCCGGACTGGTATCCGAAACTGTCCTATTAAGATCGGCCGCGTCGTCCGTCAGCCGGTGGAGCGGTTTCTGGAGGTCTCGACCCATTCGATGTTGGTGACCGCGGCATCCGGCAGCGGCGGCGGATCGATGTCGTATACATAGCCGCTGAGCATATCGGCGGCGCGTTCGGTCGCCTTGATCTTCGCCTCGGTTTCCGCGACCGCTTTGGCGATGGCTTCGATGCGGGCACGGAACATGTGGGCAAGCACATCGCGACCGGACTGCTTTTCGAGCCGTTCCAGATGCAGGCCGATGCGCGAGGCGTGGCGCTCCAATTCGCTCTTGCTGAAACGGGCCTTGCGCAGTTCTTCGGAAAGGCTTTCCTGCATGACAGCGACGGGATCGAAACTTCCCGGCGCGCGCTCGTCGAGCACGGCGTCGGTGACGAGCTTCTCGATCATCACGAGCGCCTGCAGCTCGGCGGCATCGGCGAATTCAACGTCGTAACCGGTATCGTCGTAGACCTTGCGCCGGACCGGATCGAGAAGCAGCCCATAGGCTTTCTGCAAATTGGCAAAGGCGTCCGAATCACCGCCCGAATCGGGGTGGGCAACTTTCGCCAGACGCCGGTAGGCGGCCTTCAGCTGCGCCTCGTCCGCATCGCGTTCAACGCCGAGAATATCGTATGGATCCGTCACGCCTGCTCCCTTGCTCCCCGCATGTTGCGGGCAGTCTAGGTCTTCTTCTGCATCAGAAGGGCAAAGTTTAGACCGAAAGCAGGAATGACGTCCATGGCCCGAGATCAGGATAGTCGATGCGCATGCTTAGCCAAATTATCGATTGTTCAATCTTTTCAAATCGTTATTTGAAAGTCAGCCTGTGGTGATCGATGCGAGATAACATTTGGCTTTACCATCGACCTCAAGCGCGATCGCGGCCGCATCCTCAATCAGCAGCGCATCGCCGGCCGCAAGCGCGCCGGTCTCGCCGCCCCGCCGGAAGGAGAGCGCGCCACCATGGCAGAGGAACAGGCATGTCGAGGGCGGCAGCGGCAGGGTGCTGCTGCCATCGACGTCGATCCGGACCAGCCTGTGGGCGAGCCCGTCGCGGCGCGTCATGATGTTGAGATCGGTGATCGCACCGTCCTGGAGCCTGGCCGCGACGGGGATATCCGCCGGGAAGGCCAGGGGATCGCTTGCCGTCGTCAGCAGCACCGGCGTGCTGCCTTCGATATCGAGCACCATGCCGTTGCCATCGAGGATCGCCAGCGTGCGGTCGATGCCGGGAAAAATCGAAAACGGGCCGTCGGTTGCGACGGTCGCCATACTGACGCGCCAGTCAAAACCGGCAAGACCGGCATTCTCAGGCGAAACGGCGATTTCCACCGTTTCGCCGCCGCCGTTCTTCCAGGGCATGCGTTTACAATCACCGGCGCGCAGGATTCTCACCGGGTTCAGTTCCCGAGAATGCCGGGCAGGCGCAGGCCCTTTTCCCGGGCGCAGTCGAGGGCGATCTCGTAGCCGGCATCGGCATGGCGCATGACTCCGGTCGCCGGATCGTTCCAGAGCACGCGTTCGAGACGCTTTGCCGCATCATCCGTGCCATCCGCGCAGATGACGACGCCGGAGTGCTGCGAGAAGCCCATGCCGACGCCGCCGCCGTGATGTAGCGATACCCAGGTGGCGCCCGACGCGGTGTTGAGCAGGGCGTTCAAAAGCGGCCAGTCGGAGACGGCGTCGGAGCCGTCCTTCATGGCTTCGGTTTCGCGGTTCGGCGAGGCGACGGAGCCGGAATCGAGGTGGTCGCGGCCGATGACGATCGGAGCGGAAAGCTCGCCGTTCTTGACCATTTCATTGAAGGCCAAAGCGAGGCGATGACGGTCGCCGAGTCCGACCCAGCAGATGCGCGCTGGCAGACCCTGAAAGGCGATGCGTTCCCTGGCCATGTCGAGCCAGTTGTGCAGGTGGGTATTCCCGGGCGTCAGCTCCCTTACCTTGGCATCTGTCTTGTAGATATCTTCCGGGTCGCCTGACAGGGCTGCCCAGCGGAAGGGACCGATGCCGCGGCAAAATAGCGGTCTTATATAGGCCGGCACGAAGCCCGGGAAGGCGAAGGCGTTTTCCAAGCCTTCTTCCTTGGCGACCTGGCGGATGTTGTTGCCGTAGTCGAGCGTGGGAATACCGGCGTTCCAGAAGGCGATCATCGCTTCGACATGCTCGCGCATCGAGGCGCGCGCTGCCTTTTCGACAGCCTTCGGATCGCTTTCGCGCTTGGCCTTCCATTCCGCCATCGTCCAGCCCTTCGGCAGGTAGCCGTTGATCGGGTCGTGCGCCGAGGTCTGGTCGGTGACGATATCAGGGCGAATGCCGCGGCGGACCATTTCCGGCAGGATTTCGGCGGCGTTGCCGAGCAGGCCGACGGATTTGGCTTCGCCCGCCTTGGTCCAGCGGTCGATCATCGCAAGCGCTTCGTCGAGCGTCTCGGCCTTGGCGTCGACATAGCGGGTGCGCAGGCGGAAATCGATCGAATCCGGATTGCATTCGACGGCAAGGCAGCAGGCGCCGGCCATGACGGCGGCGAGCGGCTGGGCGCCGCCCATGCCGCCGAGGCCGCCGGTCAGGATCCATTTGCCCTTGAGATTGCCGCCGTAATGCTGGCGGCCGGCCTCGACGAAGGTTTCGTAGGTGCCCTGGACGATGCCCTGCGTGCCGATATAGATCCACGAGCCGGCCGTCATCTGGCCGTACATGGCAAGGCCCTTCTTATCCAGCTCGTTGAAATGATCCCAGGTCGCCCAATGCGGCACCAGGTTGGAGTTGGCGATCAGCACGCGCGGCGCATCCTTGTGGGTGCGGAAGACGCCGACCGGCTTTCCGGATTGCACGATCAGGGTTTCTTCTTCCGTCAGCGTCTTCAGCGTCGCGACGATCCGGTCGAAATCCTCCCAGGTGCGGGCGGCGCGGCCGATGCCGCCATAGACGACGAGTTCGTTCGGATTTTCGGCGACGTCGGGATCGAGATTGTTCATCAGCATGCGCAGCGGCGCTTCGGTCATCCAGCTCTTGGCATTGAGATCGTTGCCGCGGGGCGCGCGGATTTCACGGATATTGTGGCGTGGATTGGTCATGGCGGTTCCCCTGTTCTCAGGTTTCGGGCGTCAGCGTTTCAGGCCTGGTGCGATCTGTTCGAGGCGCACCAGAATGTCTTTGAGATGCACGCGAAGCCTGTCCGCCTTGGTGGCGTCATAGGCAAAGGGCGGTGCCTCGGTCTGGAGATGCGTCGATTGCGCAAGCTCCATCTGGATCGCGTGCACACCGGTTTCCGGCTTTCCGTAATGGCGTGTCGTCCAGCCGCCCTTGAAGCGGCCGTTGAGCGCGCGGTCGTACCCCTCGGCGGCTTCGACGACGGTGAGCGTCGCCTGTTCGATGGCGCTGTCGCAGGTCTTGCCCATATCGGTCCCGATATTGAAATCCGGCAGCTTTCCTTCGAACAGGAAAGGAATGTGGGACCGGATCGAGTGGCAATCGTAAAGGATCGCGACGCCATGGATCGCTCTCACGCGCTCGATCTCGGCGGCAAGGGCTGCATGATAGGGCGCATGAAAATCCCGCAGCCGCGCCGCAATATCGGCCTGGTCAGGTCCCTGTCCATCCTTCCAGATCGCCTTGCCGTCAAAATCCGTTTCGGGAATGAGGCCGGTGGTGTTCTGGCCGGGATAGAGGCTGACGCCCGCCGGATCTCGGTTGGCATCGATGACGTAGCGGTGGAATGTGGCGCGCACGACCGTGACGTCGTCGAGCAGCCCGTCATAGAGGTGGTGGATGTGCCAGTCGGTATCGGCGAGAATCCTGCCATTGTCGTTGAGACGGTCGGCGATCTCAGCCGGCACTGACGTGCCGGTGTGGGGGAAGCCGAGGATGACGGGCGAGGTGCCCTGACGGATTTCGTATGGTGTGGTCATGGACAAAGTGCTCCGGTGTCTCGGGCGATACCCAAATGCACATACATCACGATCAACCCTCCAATACCGGCAATATGCCTGTTGAAACCGAGGCGTTCAGCGCGCCCGTCGCCACCAGTTCGGCAGCGGCGGCGAGGTCGTTTGCCATGTAGCGGTCGGTATCGAGGGTCGGGACCTCGCTGCGGATGGCGGCGATCGCCTTGCTCAGTTCCGGGCTTGTCGACAGCGGCGCGCGCAGTTCGACGCCTTGGGCGGCGGTCAGCGCCTCGATGCCGATGATGGCGAACAGGTTCTCCGTCATCCCAAGCAGGCGGCGGGCGCCGTGGCAGGCCATGGAGACATGGTCTTCCTGATTGGCCGAGGTCGGCGTCGAATCGACTGAGGCCGGGTGCGACATCTGCTTGTTCTCAGACATCAGCGCCGCCGAGGTGACCTCGGCGATCATCAGGCCGGAGTTCAAGCCCGGCTTCTTGGCGAGGAAGGCCGGCAGGCCGTAGGAGAGGGTGGGATCGACCAGCAGCGCGATGCGGCGCTGCGAAATCGCGCCGATCTCGCAGACGGCGAGCGCAATCTGGTCGGCGGCGAAGGCGACGGGTTCGGCGTGGAAGTTGCCGCCGGAGACAACGGAATTGTCCGACAGCACCAGCGGATTGTCGGTGACCGCGTTGGCCTCGATTTCGAGCGTGCGGGCGACCGAGCGCAGCAGATCGAGGCAGGCGCCGTCGACCTGTGGCTGGCAGCGGATGCAATAGGGATCCTGCACGCGCTCGTCGCCCTCGATATGGCTCTGGCGAATGATGGAGTTTTCGAGCAGGGCGCGAAGGGCGGAGGCCGTATCGATCTGGCCCTTGTGGCCACGCAAAGTATGAATATCCGGATGGAAGGGTGCCGAAGAGCCCATGGCGGCATCGGTGGACATGGCGCCGGTGATCAAGGCCGATTGTGCGGCGCGATGGGCGCGGAACAGGCCGGCCAGCGCCAGCGCCGTCGAGGTCTGTGTGCCGTTGATGAGCGCCAGGCCTTCCTTGGCGGCGAGCACCACCGGTTTCAGCCCGGCCCTTTCGAGGGCTTGCGCGCCCGGGAGGCGTTCGCCGGCGAAGAAGGCTTCGGCCTCGCCCATCATCACCGCCGCCATATGGGCCAGCGGCGCAAGATCGCCGGAGGCGCCGACCGAGCCTTTTTCCGGGATCAGCGGGATGACGCCTTTTTCCAGCATGCCTTCGATCAGCCGTACCAGCTCCAGCCGCACGCCGGAGGCGCCGCGGCCAAGCGAGACCAGCTTCAGCGCCATGATCAGCCGGACGATATTGTCGGGCAGCGGCGCGCCGACGCCGCAGCAGTGGGACAGGATGAGATTGCGCTGCAGCGTCGCGACATCGGCGCTGTCGATCTTGATCGAGGCAAGTTTGCCGAAGCCGGTATTGATGCCGTAGACCGGGGCATTGCCGGCGGCGATCTCGGCGATGCGGGCGGCGGCCTTGGCGATGCCGGCATCGAAGGCGGGATCGAGCCTTGCCGGCTCGCCGGTCCAATAGATGATTTCCAAATCCTTGAGCGAGACGGAGCCTGGATGGAGCGTGATGGTCATCGACCGTTCCTTTCGCCCTTGAAGATACGCGCGTGAAGCGGGTTGAAGCCGATGCGGTAGACGAGTTCGGCGAGGCTTTCGATATTCCAGACGGCGAGATCGGCGGACTTGCCGGGCTCGATCGTTCCTGTCTTGTCGAGCAGGCCGAGCGCACGGGCGCCTTCGCGGGTGGCGCCGGCGATGCATTCCTCGACGGTCAGGCCGAACAGCGTCGCCGACATGTTCATGGTGAGTAGCATCGAGGTGAGCGGCGAGGTGCCGGGATTGCAGTCGGTGGCGATCGCGATCGGCACGCCTGCCCGCCGCAATGCTTCGACCGGCGGCTTCTGCTTCTCATGGATGGCGTAGAAGGCGCCGGGCAGCAGCACGGCGACGGTGCCGGCTGCGGCCATCGCCGCAACGCCGTCTTCGTCGAGATATTCGAGGTGATCGGCCGAAAGTGCGCCGTAGGATGCAGCGAGCTTGGCGCCGCCGAGATTGGAGAGCTGCTCGGCATGCAGCTTGACCGGCAGGCCAAGCGCTTTGGCCTTGTCGAAGACGCGGGCGATCTCCGTCGTGGAAAAAGCGATGCCCTCGCAGAAGCCGTCGACGGCATCGGCGAGACCGAGATTGAACATATCGTCGAGACCGGGCAGGACGACATCATCGAGATAATCGCCGTTGCGGCCTTTATATTCCACCGGCGTCGCATGGGCGCCGAGATAGCTGGTGGCGACGCGCACCGGTCTGATATGGCCGAGCAGGCGGGCGCTCTGCAGCATCTTCACTTCGCCGGTTCGGTTCAGCCCGTAACCGGACTTGACCTCGATCGTCGTCACGCCTTCGGCAAGCAGTGTGTCGAGTCGCGGCAGGGCCTCGGCGACGAGCTCCTCGACCGACAGCGCATTGGTCGCCTTCACCGAGGAGACGATGCCGCCGCCGGCGCGCGCGACTTCTTCATAGGTGGCGCCTGCAAGGCGCATTTCGAATTCGCGGGCGCGGTTGCCGCCGTGGACGATATGGGTGTGGCAGTCGACGAGGCCGGGCGTCACCCAGCGGCCTTCGAGATCGACGATCTCGGAATGTTCGATGGCCGATGCGGGCAGATCGCTTTCGGCACCGGCAAAGGTGATACGGCCATTCTCGATCAGCACGGCGCCCTTTTCGACGATGCCGAGGCCTTCTTTACCAGGCGCAAGCGTGGCGAGCCGCGCATTGCGCCAAAGCGCCGGCCTGACGTCGGCGGATGAGGCTTCCTCTGAAAAATTGTTCCCGGTCATCAGCTTTGCGCCTTTCCTTATGTCAAAACATGTATATACATAATCAACAGGTGACAAGTGAAATTTTGCGCGCTTTTCTGGAAAAGAAAGATCGGCGGCGCGGCAAGAGGAGAGGGAAGGCGATGACCACGCTTCACGCAGACACGGCGCTGACGCCGGAAGGCTGGCAGAAGAATGTACGGTTGACGCTCGAGGCCGGGCGCATCGCGCGGGTCGAAATCGGCGTTTCTCCCGAGCCGGGCGATGAACGCCACACGCTGCTCGTTCCCGCCATGGCGAACCTGCACAGCCATGCTTTCCAGCGGGCGATGGCCGGCCTTGCGGAAGTGCGCGGCCCGGCCAACGACAGCTTCTGGAGCTGGCGCACTGTTATGTACAAGTTTGCCCTGGCGATGACGCCCGAGCATGTCGAGGCCGTCGCGGCCAAGCTTTATGCGGAAATGCTGGAAGCCGGCTTTTCCCGCGTCGGCGAGTTCCACTATCTCCACCATGACAGGGATGGCAGCGCTTACGCCAATATCGCCGAGCTTGCCGAACGCATCGGCGCTGCCAGCGCAGAGACCGGCATCGGCCTGACATTGCTGCCGGTCTTCTACGCCCATTCCGGCTTTGGCGGCGCTGCGCCGATCGACGGCCAGCGGCGTTTCATCAATTCGCTCGAAAGCTTCGAAAGACTGATGGAGGGATGCCGGGCAGTGACCGGCCGGCTCGATGGCGCCGAACTCGGGCTGGCGCCGCACAGCCTGCGCGCCGCGACACCCGAGGAACTCACGAGGCTCGTGCCGATGGCCGGCGACGGTCCCATTCATATCCATGTCGCCGAACAGGTGAAAGAGGTCGAGGATTGCATCGCCTGGTCCGGCGCGCGGCCGGTGGAATGGCTGCTCGATCATGCGTCCGTGGATGAACGCTGGTGCCTGATCCATGCAACGCACATGACCGAGGACGAAACGCGGCGGATGGCGAAAAGCGGCGCAATCGCCGGCCTCTGCCCGATCACCGAAGCCAATCTCGGCGACGGCGCCTTTGCCGCGCCACTCTTCCTCGAAGAGGGCGGGCGTTACGGCATCGGCTCGGATTCCAACGTGCTGATCTCCGTGCCGGAGGAACTGCGCCAGCTCGAATATTCGCAGCGCCTGGCGCTTCGCGCCCGCAATGTCGTCGCAACCCCCGGCGGTTCGACGGCGCTTTCGCTGTTCACGCATGCACTTGCCGGCGGCGGTGCCGCGCTGAAAGCGCCGGCAGGTCTCGCCGAGGGCCATCATGCCGATATCGTTTCGCTCGATATTTCAGCCGTTCCCTATCTCGCGGGTGATCAGATCCTCGACCACTGGCTGTTTGCCCGCGGCGTTTCCGTCGATTGCGTCTGGGCGCGCGGCCGCAAGCAGGTGGAGGGCGGTCGCCACCGTGAACGCGACGCTATCGACCGGCGGTTCCTGGCCGCAATGGGCGAATTGCTTGCCGCCTGAAAAAGAGCTTTTCCCATCCCGATATTCGAATTAGAGCAATTCCAGCAAAAGTGCGTAGCGGTTTGCGTCCGGAATTGCGCTAAAACAAAGAGATAGCGGGGAGCCAACCGGAGCGTGGTAATGGACCAAAGCAGGGATCCCACCTTGCATCAGCGCATCCTGAGCGACATCGAGGGCCATATCGTCTCAGGCGAATGGCCGCCGGGGCACCGTATTCCCTTCGAGGTCGATCTCGCCACACAGTATGACTGTTCGCGCATGACGGTGAACAAGGTTCTGACCCAGCTTGCCAAGGCCGGCCTCATCGAGCGGCGCAAGAAGTCCGGCAGCTTCGTCACCCAGCCGCAGGCGCAATCGGCCGTTCTCGAAATCCACGATATCAAGGCCGAGGTTCAGTCGCTGAACCTGCCCTACTCCTATGCGGTATCGAAGAAGACGAGCCGCAAGGCCAAGGCGGACGACAGCCGCCGGCTGGAACTGCCTGTGGCGTCCTCGGTCGTCGAGGTCGTCTGCATCCACAATGCCGGCGCGCGGCCCTTTTGCCTGGAGGAGCGACTGATCAGCCTTGCGACGGTGCCGGAGGCGGCCAATGCCGATTTCCTGGCGATGGCGCCGGGTCCCTGGCTGCTCAACCAGGTGCCCTGGAGTACGGCCGAACACCGGATCCATGCCGTCTCCGCCAATGCCGAAGTGGCCGCAGCGCTCGATATAGCACGCAACACCGCCTGTCTCGTGGTCGAACGCCGCACCTGGAGCGGCGCCGGGCCGGTGACGCATGTGCGCTTCACCTATCCGGGCGATCGTCACGCGCTGGTGGCACGGTTCACGCCGGCGTCACAATAACGGCCATGTTCCATATACAACATGGCCGATGCTTTCATTCCTCGAACATCTTGCCGCTGCGCGCTTCCAGCCGGTAGCGGTGACCGGGATAGACGAGGCGGGCGGTCGATACCACCTGTTTTGCCGACCATGTGCGCCGGCGGATCGTCAGGCAGGGTTCGCTCTTCATGATGGTCAGCAACTTGCATTCCCAGGCCTGCGGCATCGCCGCCTCGACGACATGCTCTGAACCGCTGAGCGGGGCTGCGGCCGTCAGATAGGCGTTCGGCGTCAGCGTCGAAAAATCCTGGTCGAGATATTCCGGGGCCGCCTCCGGATGAACGAAGCGGTCCTCGATCTGCACCGGAACGCCGTTTTCGCTGTGGACGATCAGCGAGTGGAAAACCGCAGCGCCAATCGGCAGTTCCAGCGCGTCGGCAACCTCGGGAGAGGCTGTTTCCTGGGCGAGAACGACGACGGAGGCTTCGTGGACATGACCGCGTTCGGCGATTTCCTCGGCGATGTTGCGGACCTCGAACAGCGCCGAATAACCCTTGCGCTCGGCGACGAAGGAGCCGACGCCTTGGATGCGGACGAGTTCGCCCTCATTGGCAAGTTCGCGCAGCGCCCGGTTGGCGGTCATTTTGCTGACGCCCAGCTCGACGACCAGCTCGTTTTCCGACGGCACGCGGTATTTCGGCGGCCACTCGCCGCTGTGGATGCGGTCGAGGATCACCTGCTTGACGCCGGCATAGAGCGGCGTGCTGTCATTTTCCGCCAGTTCGCGCTTCATCTCGCCGGAACGCTTCATTGCCTATTCCTTTTGCACGAAGGGAATTCGCCGCATAAAGCGACTTTCCTCTTGCATATCACAAAATATCTCATATGGTACCATATACAACCTCCCAATCGGTCCTTAAAACAGAAATAGGACGGGAAAGGGCAAGCCGGCGCAGATCGGCCGTGGTGCCGCAAGGTCTGTTTCAACTCCAGAGGAGAATTCACAAATGAAATTTAGCGCAATCCTGTTTTGCGGTGTGGCGGCTTTTACCGCTTTTGCCGCGCCGGCCTTTTCCAAGGACTGGACGAAGGCGACCATCACGCTCGAAGGTGCCTATGCGCCCTGGAACCTCACCAATGCCGACGGCACGCTCGGCGGTTTCGAGCCCGAACTCGCCAAGGTGCTGTGCGAGCGCGCCAAGATTGAGTGCACGTTGGTTGCTTCCGACTGGGACGGCATGATCCCGGCGCTCAACGCCGGCAAGTTCGACGTCATCATGGATGCGCTGTCGATCACCGAAGAGCGCAAGCAGGTGATCGATTTCACCATTCCCTATGCCGCCACCCCTGCCGCCTTCGCGACCGCCAAGGACAGCCCGCTGGCAAAGGCCGCCGGCACCGGCGCCACGATCAAGATGACGCCCGGCCAGACCGGCGTGAAGGAGATCGACGCGCTGAAGGCCGCCTTCAAGGGCAAGACGATCGGCATCCAGGCGGCGACCGTCTACGCCAAGTTCGTCTATGACAATTTCGGCGATATTGCCGAAATCCGCGAATACAAGACCGGCGCCGACCGCGACCTCGACCTGCAGAACGGCCGCATCGACCTCGGCTTCGACGATGCCGTCTATTTCGCCAACGCGTTCAAGACCGCCAACGACACGCTCGCCTTCACCGGCCCCGAGATCGTCGGCTCGATCTGGGGCGAGGGCGAAGGCCTCGGCATCCGCAAGGCCGATACGGACCTGCGCGACAAGTTCAACGAAGCGATCAAGTCGACGCTTGCCGACGGTACGGTCAAGAACCTGTCGATGAAGTGGTTCCAGGTCGACGTCAGCCCGCAGGAATAAGCGTTTCGGCCTTTCGGCCGCAAACATGCTGTCTCCGGCTTTATCGCCGGAGACAGCATGTTATTGTCAATCCGCAAAACACTGCCACGGACGGGGAACGGACGATATGGCAAGCTTGGAACTGCTCGGCTTCGGCTCGACCGGATGGGGCGCGCTGCTCATTGCCGCCGCCTTGATGACGCTGGCTGTGACGGCGACGGCGCTGGCGATTGGCGCCGTGCTCGGCGCCACCGTCGCGGCGGCAAAACTCTCCGGCAATCTTGTTCTCGTCACGCTCGGCAACGTCTATACGACCGTATTTCGCGGCGTTCCCGAACTGCTGATCATCTATCTCATCTATTTCGGCGGCTCCTCGGCCGTCACCTCGATCGGCCAGGCGATGGGTTACGAGGGCTTCCTCGGTCTGCCTTCATTCATCGCCGGCGCGCTTGCCGTCGGCATCATTTCCGGCTCCTACCAGGCGGAGGTGTTCCGCGGCGCCTTCCTCGCCATCTCCAAGGGCGAGCTCGAAGCGGCCTCGGCGATCGGCATGCATCGCGGCCTGCGCTTTCGCCGCATCATCATGCCGCAGGTGCTGCGCCTGGCCATTCCCGGCCTCGGCAATGTCTGGCAGCTCAGTCTCAAGGATTCTGCGCTGGTCTCCGTCACCGGCCTTGCCGAATTGATGCGCACCAGCCAAGTGGCGGCGGGCTCGACCCGGCAATATTTCCTGTTCTTCATCGCCGGCGGCTGCCTCTATCTGATCCTGACCAGCCTTTCGGACCGCATCTTCAACGGGGCGGAGCGCCGCGCCAACCGCAGCATGCCGGCATCCGCCATGGGCCAGGCGTAAGGAGGGAATGATGGATTTCACCTTCATCGCCTCGACCATGGTCACCCTGCTCAAGGCCGTACCGACAACGCTCATCCTGTTTTCCCTGTCGATCCTCTGCGGCGGCCTGCTGGCGCTCGTCATCGTCTGGATGCGGGTCAGCGGCAATCCGGTGCTTTCGGGCTTCGCCAAGGGCTACATCTTCGTCTTCCGTGGCTCGCCGCTCCTGATCCAGATGTTCCTGGTGTTCTACGGCCTCGGCCAGTTCGGCGTCATCCGTTACTCCTTCCTCTGGCCGTTCCTGCGTGAGCCGATGGTCTGCGCCGTGCTGTCGCTGGCGCTCTGCACGGCCGGCTACACGGCCGAGATCTTCCGCGGCGGCATCCGTACCGTCTCGCCGAAGGAGATAGAGGCGGCGCGCTCGATCGGCATGTCCGGCTTCCTGCTGGTGCGCCGCATCCTGGCGCCGATTGCCTTCCGCCATGCGCTGCCGGCCTATTCCACCGAGATCGTGCTGATGATGAAGTCGACGGCGCTCGCAAGCCTCGTCACCGTCTGGGAGGTCACCGGTGTGGCCCAGCGGCTGATCTCGCAGACCTACCGCACGATGGAAGTCTTCCTCTGCGCGGCGATCATCTATCTCGTCCTGAACTTCATCATCCTGCAGGGCATGGCCTTGCTCGAATATTCGCTGTCCCGACATCGCCGCGCCATTCCGCAGGCGCTGAAGGCGTAAGCGGCCTAACCATTGGAGCACTCATGCCAGGCGTCACCCGACTTTCGGTCCGCAATATCCGCAAGAGCTTCGGTACGCACGAGGTCCTGCGCGGCATTTCCCTCGATGCCGAAGACGGCGATGTGATTTCGCTGCTCGGCGCCTCCGGCTCCGGCAAATCGACCTTCCTGCGCTGCATCAACCTGCTTGAAACCGCCAGCGACGGCGAGATCTGGGTCGACGGCGAGCATATTCAAATGGTTCACAAGAACGGGAAGAGCAAACCCGCCAGCCAGAAGCAGGTGGACCATATCCGCTCCGAACTCGGCATGGTGTTCCAGTCCTTCAATCTCTGGTCCCACATGACGATCCTGCAGAATGTCATCGAGGGGCCGATCCATGTGTTGAAGCGTCCGCGGGCCGATTGCATCGCCGAGGCCGAGGCACTGCTTGAAAAGGTCGGAATCGCCGACAAGCGCCATGCCTATCCCGCCCATCTCTCCGGCGGCCAGCAGCAGCGCGCCGCCATCGCCCGGGCGCTGGCGATGAAACCGAAGGTCATGCTCTTCGACGAGCCGACCTCGGCGCTGGACCCCGAGCTTGTCGGCGAGGTGCTGCGTGTCATGCGCGCGCTGGCCGAGGAGGGCATGACCATGCTCGTCGTCACCCATGAGATGAGCTTTGCCCGCAACGTCTCGAACCGCGTCGTCTTCATGCGCGAAGGGTTGATCGAAAGCAGCGGCAAGCCGGACGACATGTTCACCGGCGGCGCCACACCCGCTTTCCGCCAGTTCATCGGCCATTTCGGAAGCGGTCAATGACGATCACCATCGATGCATTGCTGACCTGGCGCGATGTCGCGCGCGTCGGGGCAGGGGAGGCGCTGTCGCTGTCGCCCGGCGCCTGGGCGCGGGTCGAACAGGCAAGCCGCATCGTCGCGCGCATCGTCGAGACGGGGGTGCGGGCCTATGGCGTCAACACCGGCGTCGGGGCGCTCGCCGATACCGTGGTCGATCGTGCCTCGCAGAGCCTGCTGTCGCGCAGCATCGTGCTCAGCCATGCCTGCGGCGTCGGGCCATTGCTTGATGCCCGCGAGGTGCGCGCCATCATCGCAGCGCAGATTGCCAATTTTGCCCATGGCCACTCCGGCGTGCGGCGCGAGATCGTAGAGCATCTCGCTGCCATGCTGGAACATGATTGCATTCCCGACGTGCCGTCCAAGGGCTCTGCCGGTTACCTCGTCCACAATGCCCATATTGCGCTGGTCCTCATTGGCGAAGGCAGCGCTCAGTTGGCCGGCCGGCGCCTGAGCGGCCGCGAGGCGCTTGCCGCGATCGGCCTCGAACCGTTGGTGCTCGGCGCCAAGGAGGGCTTGAGCCTGGTCAACGGCACGGCCTGTGCCACTGGCCTGACGGCCGTTGCGCTTTCCCGCGCCGAACGGCTGCTCGACTGGGCCGATGCGATCGCGGCGCTGACGCTGGAAGCGGCAGGCTGCCAGATCGCCGCCTTCGACGCAGCGGTGCTGGCGTTGCGCCCATCGGCCGGCATAGAGAAGGTGGGAGCGACGCTGCGTGCGCGGCTTCAGGGCAGCGGCCTTGTCGCCGCCGCCTTCGGCCGGCGCACGCAGGATGCGCTCAGCCTTCGTTCGGTGCCGCATGCCCATGGCGCTGCCCGCGATGTCTTCGATAATTCCGCCCGCGTCGTCGATCAGGAGCTTGCTTCGGTGACCGACAATCCGGCTGTCTCAGGCACGCCGGAACAACCGATCGTCTCTTCCGAGGCGCATGCTGTTGCCCCGGCGCTCGGGCAGGCGGCCGATAGCCTGGCCATTGCGCTCGCACAGATCGGCGCGATCAGCGAACGGCGCATGGACCGGCTCGTCAATCCGCTGGTGAGTGGTCTGCCGCCCTTTTTGGCGAGCGATGCCGGCAGCCATTCCGGCTTCATGATCGCCCAATATACCGCTGCCGCACTCAGCAACGAGAACCGCCGCCTTGCCGCACCCGCGGCCATGGACGGTGGGCTGACTTCCGGCCTGCAGGAGGACTTCCTGGCGCATCCCACAGCTGCCGCCGGCAAGCTCCTCGCCATCATCGACAATGCCGAATATATCCTGGCGATCGAGCTGATGGCGGCGGCCCAGGCACATGATTTCCTGGCGGCAAAGGCGCCGCGGGCGGCCGGCACGGGCCTTGTCTACCAGGTCGTGCGCCAGCATGTTTCCCATTATGGCGACGAGCGGCCGCTCAACGGCGATATCGAGACTGTGCGCAGCCTGATCCGCGAGACCGCGCCGCCGCCGCTCGGCTGATCTCGTCAGAACGGCTTGCTGGTTTCGGAATCCTGCTTGGGCTTTCCGCCGGCCTCGAGACGTTTGAGGCATTGGAGATAGGTCGGGTAGAGCTGGTCCACCCGCGACAGCGGCAGCGTCCAGTCGCCTTCGTCGCCGGCAAAGGTCAACTGCACGTCAGGGGTTCCGGCGAAGGAATTCTTGATGATCTTCTTCAGTCCGCCGCTTCCTTTGCTGGCCGGAGGCCAGAGGCGAAGCGTGGTCTTGTCGAAGAATTCGGCGGCGACGACTTTCGTCAAATTGCGATCGGTCAGCGTCACTTCGGTCTTGGTGTCGGCTGGAATGTCCCAGGTGCTCTTTGCCACCAGCCAGAAGGTCTCGCTGGCGCTCTGGCGGAATTCCATGGTCTTGCCGAGTTCGCTGTCCCACCGCAGGCGACAATAGGGCGGCTTCTCGCTTGCAAAACCCACCGACCATTGTCTTGCGCCGCCCATCCACTCGGTCTCGCCCAAGGCCGAAACCGGCTGCAGGGCGGCGGCCATCAGGATCATCGCAGTGAGAATTTTCATTGCCGAACCATCTCCAACGCAATCAACTCCAGCGATAGCAAAAGAAGGTTGAGCTTTTGCTACCAAGTGCCGGAGATCCGGCGCCGGCGGCCCGCAGGACTGTTTTTGAATGCCGCGAGGACTTGAATCCTGGGTCTGCATTGCCAATCTGGCGAGGGACGACAACATGTGAACGGAGTTTGATGACAGGTATGTCCGAGGTTCAACGACACGGATTTTTGGCACGGCTTACCGCCTATGAGCCGCTGACGCTCATTATGCTGGCATCCGTTGCAGGTGGGCTGTTTGTGCTCCAGCGATTGACGAGCGAAGTCCTGGAGGGCGAGACATTCCGCTTCGACGAAGCGATCCTGCTGGCGTTGCGGCGACCGGGCGAACTTGCGGTGCCGATCGGGCCCGCCTGGCTGACACATGCCGTCGACGATATCACCAGCCTCGGCGGCGTCACCGTTCTCTCGCTGCTGACGGTTCTCATCACCGTCTATCTCATGCTCGACCGGCGCTGGCCGATCGCGATCTTCGTCTTTTCCTCGGTGCTGACTGGCTGGCTGGCGAGCACGACGCTGAAGATCCTTGTTGCCCGGCCACGTCCCGACATCGTGCCGCATCTCGTCGAAGTGAGCGATCTCAGCTTTCCCTCCGGACATGCGATGGTCTCAGCGGTGACCTATCTGACGCTCGGGGCGCTGCTGGCGCGGACACAGCGTTACCGGTCGACGCGGATCTTCGTCATGGGCGCCGGCGTCTTCCTCGCCGTCATTGTCGGTTTGAGCCGCATCTATCTCGGCGTTCATTACCCCACGGACGTCTTCGCCGGATGGTGCGCCGGCGCGCTCTGGGCGCTCGGCTGCTGGCTGATCTCGAAACGCTTCGTTCCAAGCCGCGCTCCGGACGATGGCGCCGAGGCTGAAAACGGTGATAGCAGATAGCTCTCCTGTCCCGTCCATGGCGCAGGCGGCGGAGAGATAGGGATCGCCCTTCATGCACAATCTTTGGCAGCGCATGCCTTTTCCCTTTCTCGCAGCTGTTGCACAGTGCTGCCGGCATCAACAAGGCTTTGATCTCCGCCGGCATAACGGACAGAACCCATGGCAACTCTGACAACGATCACCTCGACGGTCACGGCCGCATTTCTCGGCTCCTTCGTCGAGGTCGTCGAAGCCTTCACCATCATCCTTGCCGTCGGCGTCACGCAAAGCTGGCGTCCGGCCTTCATCGGTACCGGTCTTGCACTCGGCGTTCTGGCCATTCTTGTGCTGGCGCTCGGTCCGTTGCTCGGCCTCATTCCGGTCGAGTTGATGCAGTTCGTCATCGGAACGCTGCTCATTCTCTTCGGCCTGCGCTGGTTGCGCAAGGCGATCCTCAGGGCTTCTGGTTTCATCGCCCTGCACGACGAGGAAAAAGCCTTTGCGGCCGAGACGGATAGTCTGAGACGCCAATCCGCAGAGCGTCGCGCGAATTTGCTGGCGGGCATTGCGGCCTTCAAGGCCGTGCTGCTCGAGGGGATCGAAGTGGTGTTCATCGTCATCGCCACCGGCGCCGGACATGGCATGATCGGTTATGCCAGCCTTGGGGCTGCCGCGGCTTGCCTGCTGGTGCTGATCATCGGCCTCTTCGTGCACAAACCGCTTTCAGCGGTTCCGGAGAACAGCCTCAAATTCGTCGTCGGGCTGCTGCTCAGCGCCTTCGGCATATTCTGGGTCGGCGAGGGCATCGGTGCAGAGTGGCCGGGCGCCGACCTTTCGCTCCTGGCGATCCTTGCCGTGCTCGCCGTCTTTTCCTTCGCCGCGGTCCGGGTGCTGCGCCAGTATTTCAACGCCCATGCCGAGGTCGCCGCATGACGAATATTCTTAAAGTCGCGTTCAAGGAATTCTTCGGCATGTTCGTCGACGACGGCGCGCTGGCGCTGGCGGCGCTGCTGCTGATCGCCGTCGTCGGCGTGCTGGTGAAATTCGCCCATACCGACGCGTTGCTCGCCGCCGCTCTGCTTCTCCTCGGCTGCCTGCTGATCCTCGCCGAGAGTGTGATGCGCGCGGCGCGGAAGAAGTTTCAGCGGAAATAGCCTGGATGATGATACCGAAAAGTGTGAAGCGGTTTCGGACGACGTCATGCTCCGTTTCTTTGATTTAGGGAGCTACTGCGGCACCTTGAACAGATGGCGGATCCGCGTCACCAGCGAGCTCACCGAGCCGCCGTTCAGCGTGGCGCCTTCAGTTGCGAAGGAGTGCTGGCCCGTCTCGATTCGGCGCGACAGGGTGGCGGCAAGTTCTTCGGCGATGCCTGGCCGGTCGTGTAACAGCGGCGTCAGGCTTGCTTGGGCGATCTCATAGACGACGACGAAGGTCAGCGCCCGCAGGCTGGCGGCTTCGCCGAGGCCGATCAGCAGTCCGCTTTCGCCGAAATAGTCGCCCGGCGCCAGCCGGCCGAGTTCGATTTCCTTGTGGCCTTCCCGCCGCGTGGCGACAAGGGCGCCGCTGCGCACGATCATCAGCGATGCGACCGTATCGCCCTGTTCGATGAGGATGGCATCCTTCTTGTAGGTGCGTCGCGTCATCGATGCTGCGAGCGTTTCCTTCTCGTCTTCGGTCAGCGAGAAAAAGAGCGGGATGGCGTCGAGAAGCTTGAGCGGCGTCGGCCGGTGCGGCTTCGCCATCTCCTCCGACTGCAGGCGGTCGGGCAGCGGCCCCGCGGCATCGATCGGTCGGGCCAAGGTGAGGCCTGCGGCCTTGATGTGACGGTAGATGAGGTCAAAAATCTCGTTCTTCGCTGGCCCGACCTGGCCGATATCCCTGACGCGGAAGGAGAGTTCCAGTTCCATTGCATCCGATGTAAGCGATTTGATCTGCACGCCGGGTTTCGGTTCGGTCAGGATCGAGTTGCTGCTCAAAAGGACTGTGCGCATGACGTCGACGATCGCCGACGGCCCGATCGTCGGCACGACGCGGACCATCAGCGTCGTCCCGTGGCTGCGGTCGGGACTGCTGAGATTGGTCAGCCCGACCTTGGCGAGGAAGCTGTTGGGTAGGACGACGAGGTCGTTCGAGCCGTTCAGCAGATGGGTGGAACGCCAGTTGGTTTCGACGACACGGCCTTCGATGCCATCATTCAGCACGATCCAGTCGCCGATCGTATAGGGCCGGCCGAGATTGAGCGCGATGCCGGAAAAGACGTCGCTCAGGGTGCTTTGCATCGCAAGGCCGAGGATGATGGCAAAGACACCCGAGGTGGCGATCAGCGTGCCGACGGGAAAGCTGAAGACGTAAGCGACCACCGAGAGGATCGCGCCGAGATAGATCAGGCCGATGACCAGATCCTGAACGAGGCGACCTTCGCGCGGTTGCCGCTCGAAGATCAGGAAGACGCGAACGAAGGCGATCAGTGCCCAGGCGGCATTGATCCACCAGACCACCTTGGCAAGGGCGATGAAGACGCGTTCGAAGGTCGACGCGGGCGTCGGCCCAACTTCGTAGGGCACGATGTCGTGATAGAGCAGCAGGACGGTCAGTACCGCGAAAAAAAACACCTGGCCGGCGAGCTTCCAGCTCGGGAAGGGCCGAAGCGCTATGCGCGTAACGACCGCGCCGACCACTGCCAGGGTCCCGGCCTGGACGATGGGATCGGCAAGCACTGCGGACCAAGTGAGAGTATCAAGCATCGACCGTCCATTTGCCGGAGCATGATGCCGAAGAGTGTGAGCGGTTTTCGTGCAACATCATGGCTCGCTATTGAATTCCAAAGCGCGTCTAGACGGCTTCGCCGCATCCTGACTTCCAATCCGGCTGCGAGGCAACCTTAAAATAGCGCCAGCGCCGACAGCGTTGGAAACGGGTGCGGACGTCACTCGGCGGCGCACGGCACGCTCTGGGCGATTGGCTGCTGGCTGGTCTCAAAGCGGCGCGTTCCGAGCCGCCCCTGACGATGCGATGGACGTTGGGAAACGGTGACAGCGACGGTGTTTCAGCGAAATTCCAAGCAAGTTTTTGCGGGCGCCGGGAACAGATGACGGATCTGCGTTTCGAGCGAGCTTATCAAGCCGCCGTTGTGGCGCCACATCTGGCTTGAGGTGCCTTGAGCAATTCCAGGCAAAGCGCGAAGCGGATTTGCCCGGAATTGCGTAAGAACAAAATGATAGAGCGGTTCGGTGCTCCGTTAAAAGCTGAGCTGCTCTAGCTGCGCGGCTTCAGATTTTCTGGGTCGTAGATCGGCTTGTACCCGACGCCGACAACCTCCACCGGATAACTCTCGGCGAAATACTCGATATTCAGCCTGCGTCCGACCTGGCAATGCGACCAAGGCAAATAGGCCAAGGCAATGTTCTTTCCGACCGTCGGGCCGTAGGCGATCGAGGTCGTGTAGGACCGACGGCCAAGCTCGTCGACCAGAACCTCTCCCGTGGCGGGATCGATAACCGGCAGGTTGCCGAGGGGATAACGCTTCACGCCCGACTTGTCGGTATTCTCGGTCATGACAAGCGTGCAGAGTATGGCCGGCTGGTGCTCGCGCGCCTTGTATTCCAGATGTTTTGCCTTGCCGCGAAAATCGGCTTCCTTGACCTTCGGACGGGCGAGATCGGCTTCGATCAGATTGTACTGGGTCAGGAGGTCGGCATTCTGCAGGCGCAGGCTCTTTTCCATGCGGCGCGAGTTTGCATAGGTCTCGACGCCGAAGGCCATCACGCCGGTCGAGCGCAGCGCATCCCAGACGGCGAGGCCGTCTTCATACTTCATGTGCAGTTCCCAGCCCTGCTCGCCGACATAGGAGATGCGAAAGGCGGTGACAGGCTTACCGGCGATTTCGATCGGCTTGATCGCCGCAAAGGCGAAGTTTTCCTGGTCGAGCCCGGCCGGATCGGCGACAGCCTTCTTCAGCGTGTCGCGCGCGTTCGGACCCCAGATGCCGATCGTCACGAATTTTTCCGAGACGTCCGTGATGGTGACGTCAAGGCCACGGTCCTGGGCGACGCGCTTCATGTAGTGCAGGTCGCGCGGGCCGGCATCGGCGCCGTTGACGAGACGGCAGCGGTCGGCCATGCGGAAGACGGTGAAGTCGGCGCGCACCATGCCTTCGTCGTCGAGGAAGTGGGTGTAAATGCCCTTGCCGATGTTTGCATCGCCGCCGACCTTGGCGGCGCACAGCCATTCCATCAGCTCGACATGGTCGGGTCCTTCGATATCGACCATGTGGAAGTGGCTGAGATTGACGATACCGCAATCTTCGCTCATCGCCAGATGCTCGGCATTCGACACGCGCCAGAAATGGCGGCTGTCCCATTCGTTCTCGCGAAGCGGGACGCGGTCGGCATATTTCTCCAGCAGGTGTTCGTTGGCGGCGTAGCCGTGCGCGCGCTCCCAGCCGCCAAGTTCCATGAAGTAGCCGCCAAGCTCCTTTTCGCGCTCGTAGAAGGGCGAGCGCTTGGCGTTGCGGCCGGATGCATAGGGTTCGCGGGTGTGAACGGCCGGGAAATAGATCTTCTGGGCGGCTTCGTAGCAGCGGCCTTCGATGAACTCTTCCGTCAACTGATGCGGATAGAAGCGGGCGTAATCGATGCTGTTGTGATCGATTTCAGTCCGGCCATCGGTCATCCAGTCGGCGATCAGCTTGCCGTAGCCCGGGCCGTCCTTGACCCAGATGGCAACGCAATACCAGAGACCACGCACCTTCTGGCTCTCGCCGCAGGATGCGCCGCCGCCGGCGGACACCTGCAGCAGGCCGTTGAAGGAGTGACCTTCGTTATAGCCGAGTTCGCCGAGGATCGGCGTCAGTTCCATGGCGCGCTCGAGCGGCTCGATGATCTGTTCCATCTCGAGGTCGCGCTGCGAAGGCGAAAGGCGTGCTTCGTGTTTTTCGAGAAGATCGCGCGGATGGCACATGCGCGGATTGGTGGCTTCGTAATAGCCCCACTCGATCTGACCGCCCTCCGTCGTCGCCGGGTCGCCGGTATCGCGCATATAGGCGGAGTTGCCCTGGTCGCGCAGCAGCGGGAAGCCGATTTCCTTGCCTGTGCCTTCAAACTCGTTATAGGGACCGAAGAAGGTGAGCGGGTGGTCGACCGGCATGACCGGCAGGTCTTCGCCGACCATCTCCGCGATCAGGCGCCCCCAGAGGCCGGCACAGACGATGACGTGGTCGGCCATAATCGTGCCGCGATGGGTGACGACGCCCTTGATGCGGCCGCCTTCGACGATCAGCGACTTTGCCGGCGTGTTGCCGAATACCTGCAGCTTGCCTGCCTTTTCGGCGGCGTCGACCAGCTTGCCGGCAACGGTCTGCGAGCGCGGAATGACGAGGCCGGCATCCGGATCGTAAAGGCCGCCCATTACCTGATCTTCCTCGATCAGCGGGAACTTTTCCTTGATCTCGGAAGGGCTGACATAATGGGCGCGCGTGCCGAAAGCGCGTGCCGAGGAAAGCTTGCGCTTGATTTCCTCCATCCAGGTATCGTCGCCGGTCCGCGCCACTTCGAGGCCGCCGATGCGGGCGTAGTGGCCCATCTTCTCGTAGAAATCGATCGAATATTGTGTGGTCCAGACCGACAGATAGTCGTGGCTCGTGGTGTAACAGAAGTCCGAGGCATGGGCTGTGGAGCCGATGTCGGTTGGGATGCCCGACTTATCGATGCCGACGATATCGTCCCATCCGCGCTCGACGAGATGATGCGCGATGGAGGCGCCGACGATACCGCCGAGCCCGATGATGACGACCTTTGCCTTTTCCGGAAATGTGGCCACGTACTGTCCCTTCTGCCTATCGGACGAATTAAAATTTACCTGCAGCGCCGCGCGTCTGATAGGACGCGCAAAGGACGCTGCAACACCTTGAATTGCAGTAGCCGCGCTCGACCTGCGCTTCGCGGCTAGAGTGGCTCAGCTTTCAACGGAAGCGCCATACCGCTCTGCTGCGGAACCTCCAGACCTCTTCGCATGAAAGCTGCGATGGCGGTATTATGCATCATGCTCATGATCGTCATTGGTCCTACGCCGCCGAGTACCGGCGTGATTGCGCCAGCTCGCGAGGCTGGAGCTATTCCAGGAAAATGCGAAGCAGGAGCTGAGCCGGCCGCCTGTCGTTCGCACGCCCCGGGATCACGGCGCTGAAATCGCCTTGAGCCGGTCGATGTCCGCGAGCACGATATCTTCGGAAACGGGCTCACGATTGTGCAATCGGAACCATTCCGCCGCTTCCCGTACACGCTCGCCATGCGGCGGCGGATAGGCGCCGAGTCCGAGAACCCATTCCCGCACGGTCTCGCGCTCCATCCGACCGGCCCGGTATCGATCGCAGACGGTTTTCGCCGATGCGACTAGATCATTGATGCTCTTCACGAATCTTCCTCAATGCACGGATGGCTCTTCATCTTCGAGAAACGATCGAATGCCGTCCTTGGCGACGACGGCCAGGAATTCGTCGAAAGCCTCCCGGTCTGTCGCAAACGGCTCGTCCCAACGGATCAGATCCTCCGCCTGCGTGACCACTTCCATCGTCCAGTCTTCATTGCTGCCCGATGTGCGGAAGATATCGACGAGCACGGTGATCCCGTCATCGGTGAATTCTCCCGCCAGTTCGGAATGTTCGAGCTTCTCTTTTTTTGCCATCATTCAGCCACCCGCACCGGGCGGTGCGTCGTTTTCGAGATATTCTTCATATTGAACCATTTCGGTCTCATTCGTGTCGATCGAGGGGCTTGCGCGTTTTGCCAGGCGGACACCGGCGCCGCCGCCGTTTTCCGGGATGAAAACAACCCCGCCGCCTTCCAGGGCGTGCTTCATATCCTGAAGGGTGCGCTCATAGGGTGAACGCTTCCCGGCCTCGAAATTGGCAATCGTCGCTTTGGCGACTTTTGAGGCCGATGAGAGGTCGTCCTGAGACCAAGCCAGCAGGGCACGCGCGGCGCGGCATTGGGCGGAAGATAGGCTCAAAACAATAACCTTGCATCAAAAGTGTAGCGCTGCTTCCCGCGGATGATATGAAAAATGTAATCTCGATACAAGCGATGATGAGAGCAAGCGCATGACGACACAAGATGTTTTGAGCGGTTGACGTTGGTCTTCTCGTGGAATGGCAATCTCCCCGGATTATGTAGTCACGCGTAAATTGCGCCGGAATGGAACGGCCTATTCATCCCGCCTTTTACATTCTTTCGACCGTCAATACTCCACGCTCATCTGGTGAAACGGGAAGGTTGATTGACTGAATATTATTAAAGACTAATTTAACTGTTCCTTCATCACGCACCCGGGAGGTAACAATGCGTGAGCCAGATATGCAGAAACTCGATGCGCTCGTCGGTCGTCTTGTTGGGGACGTCGGCGCCGCCATGTCAGGGGCCTTGGTCGTGCTTGGCGACAAGGTGGGGTTGTTCAAGGCGATGGCCGACGGAACGCCGATGACTGTCCAGCAACTCTCCGCGAAAACAGGGGTGAAGGAGCGGTATCTCAGGGAATGGCTGAGCGCTCAGGCGGCTGCGGACTATGTCGCTTACGATGAAAAAACCGATCGTTTCAGCCTGACGCCGGAACAGGCGATGGTGTTTGCCGAGGAAAACAGCCCGGCCTTTTTCGTGGGGGCCTTCGAGGTCGTGCAATCCATGTGGATGGATGAGCCGAAGGTCGCCGATGCCTTCCGCACCGGCAAGGGTCTCGGCTGGCATGAGCACAGCACCTGCTTGTTCCGAGGCACCGAGCGCTTCTTCCGCCCGGGCTACAACAGCCATCTCGTCAACGAATGGATTCCGGCGCTTGCCGGGGTGGAGGCAAAGCTCAAGGCCGGTGCCAGCGTCGCCGATGTCGGCTGCGGTCATGGCGCCTCGACCATTCTGATGGCGCAGGCCTATCCCGCGTCCCGCTTCACCGGTTTCGACTATCACGGCCCGTCGATCGAAAGGGCAAAGGCCGCCGCGGAAGATGCGGGTGTCGCCGACCGCGTGACGTTCAAGCAGGGCTCGGCGGCGGAATTTCCAGGCGGCGGCTATGATATGGTCGCCATGTTCGACTGCCTTCATGACATGGGCGATCCGGTCGGCGCCGGCCGGCATGTCAAGGACACGCTTGGGCCGAACGGGACATGGCTGATCGTCGAGCCCTTTGCCCATGACCATCTCAAGGACAATCTCAATCCGGTCGGCCGCGTCTTTTACGGAGCATCGACGATGATCTGCACGCCGGCATCGCTCTCCCAGGAGGTCGGGCTCGGGCTCGGCGCACAGGCGGGAGAAATGAAGCTTCGAAAGGTGGCGCTCGACGCCGGCTTCACGCATTTCCGCCGCGCGACCGAAACCCCGTTCAACATGGTGTTCGAGGTGCGGGCCTGACGCGACTTGGGACGGTCCGCTATTTCAGCTTGCCGATGCTGGCATACATGCCCGTCGTTCGGAATTCGGTGGGATTGGTGCCGTAGACGCGGCGGAAGACTTTCGAGAAATAGTTGGCGTCCTCGAAGCCGCACATGATGGCGACTTCCTTGACCGGCAGGAAGTCGGCCTTGGTCAGAAGCTTGACGGCGCGCTGCAGGCGTTGCTGCAGCACGAATTCGGCGGGCGGCATGCCCTCGCTTTCGGCGAAGCTGCGCGAGAAATGCGCGCGGCTGAGGCCGACGATGCCGGCGAGTTCGCTGACCGGCAGCGGCTTGTCGAGATTGGCGTTGATATGGTCGATCACCGGCTGCATCAGGCTGAGCTCGGCGGCAAAGGCCGGCGAGCCGAAGACATCGTCGTAGAGCGCCATGGCCGCCTCATAGGCGATCGCCGAGGCAGCACCTGGCGACGTCGCGCCTCTGACGAGGCGCAGGCTGCAATCGGCCAGATGATCGATGGTCGAGGGCTGCAGCTTCAACACCGGGCCTGACGTGGAAAGCACCAGCTGATGGATGCGCAGCGTCTCCTCGCCATTCATCGAGATCCAGAAATATTCCCAGCGGTCGCCCTTCTCCAGCCAGTAGCGGTGATTGTGCGGGACGAGCACCAGCAGCGTATCGCCGCCCTGAAGCCGATAATTGCGGTTCTGGTAGCGCAGCCGACCGCTGCCGCTGATCGTGTGCTGCAGCACCGTGAAGGGCGTCTGGCCGCGCCGTCGGCCATCCCAGTCATAGGTCTCGTTCTCGCGCACCTCATAGCCGGTACTGGTCGGCATGGCGTGCAATCGCTGGCGGCCGCGGGGCAGCGAAACCGTCCTCATCGACTGTCCATTGGCAATTAAATCCTGCAGCACAAAATTACCCCTGAAAGCATAATCCTTCTCTGGTCGCCCCGACGATTTCGGGCATAATCCCGGTCGACAAGAAGGAAGAGACCACGGCCGATTAGAGCGGCCGGGAGGAAAACAGGCAGTTTTACGGCTTTTTCAACCACATGCGCCGGCATGCGGCCTGAACGTCCATAGCCATCTTTTCTCTAGCATTCGATTGGGTCGAGGTGAAGATCATGAGTTTCAAAATCGCTATCATCGGTGCGGGCAGCGTTGGCTTCACCAAGAAGCTGTTTACCGACATATTGTGCGTTCCCGAGTTTCGCGACATCGAATTCGCGCTGACGGATCTCAGCGAGCACAATCTCGAAATGATCAAGGCGATCCTCGATCGTGTCGTCGAGGCGAACGGACTGCCGACGAAAGTCACGGCGACGACCGACCGGCGCAAGGCGCTGGAAGGCGCACGTTACATCATCAGCTGCGTCCGGGTCGGCGGCCTCGAAGCCTATGCCGACGATATCCGCATCCCGTTGAAATACGGCATCGACCAGTGCGTCGGCGATACGATCTGCGCCGGCGGCATCCTTTATGGCCAGCGCAACATCCCTGTGATCCTCGACTTCTGCAAGGACATCAGGGAAGTCGCCGAGCCGGGTGCCAAGTTCCTGAACTATGCCAACCCGATGGCGATGAACACCTGGGCGGCGATCGAATACGGCAAGGTCGACACGGTCGGCCTCTGCCACGGTGTCCAGCACGGCGCCGAACAGATCGCCGAGGTGCTGGGCGCAAAGTCGGTGAGCGAACTCGATTACATCTGCTCCGGCATCAACCACCAGACCTGGTTCATCGACCTGCGCCTCAACGGCCGCAAGATCGGCAAGGACGAGCTGGTTGCCGCCTTCGAGGCGCACCCCGTCTATTCGCAGCAGGAGAAGCTGCGCATCGACGTGCTGAAGCGTTTCGACGTCTATTCCACGGAAAGCAACGGCCATCTCTCGGAATACCTGCCCTGGTATCGCAAACGGCCGGACGAAATCACCCGCTGGATCGATATGTCCGACTGGATCCACGGCGAGACCGGCGGCTATCTCCGCCACTCCACCGAAACGCGCAACTGGTTCGAGACGGAATATCCGCAATTCCTGGAATCGGCCGCCAAGCCGATCGATCCTGCCAAGCGCTCGAACGAACACGCCAGCCACATCCTGGAGGCGCTGGAGACGAACAGGGTCTATCGCGGCCATTTCAACGTCAAGAACAATGGTGTCATCACCAACCTGCCGTCCGACGCGATCATCGAATCGCCCGGCTTCGTCGACCGCTTCGGCATCAACATGGTCTCCGGCGTCACCCTGCCGGAAGCTTGTGCCGCCACCTGCATTGCCTCGATCAACGTCCAGCGCATGTCGGTGCATGCGGCTGTTTCAGGCGACATCGATCTCCTGAAGCTCGCCGTGCTGCACGATCCGCTGGTCGGCGCCGTCTCGACGCCTGAGGAAGTCTGGCAGATGGTCGACGAGATGGTCGTTGCCCAGGCACGCTGGCTGCCGCAATATGCCGATGCCGTGCCGGCCGCCAAGGAGCGGCTGTCGAAATCGAAGGTGCAGACCCGCGACTGGGCGGGGGCTGCGCGCCGCAACGTCCGCTCGATCGAGGAGTTGCGCGCCGAAAAGGCGGCGCTGAAGCAGGCCGTCTAAGTTTTGTGAAGGTTGGGTCGTCATGGGTTTCCGGGAGGGAAATCCATGACATCAAGCCCGCTTTCATGTCGTGCGAGGAAAAGGAGCCGTGTGACCCGCGCTCCGGAACAGAGGGAGAAACGATGATGAATTTCCGCAATCTGGGCATTCTTGCCGGGCTGGCGCTCAGCGTCTCGGCCGCGGCGCTGAATGCATATGCTTCCGAGGCAACCATCCCGCCGGCGCCGGCGGACTTTCCGGCCGAAGGCAAGATCAAATATGTGGCGCGCGACTCCATCCTGGAGTTCAAGGCGCTGCCCGAATATCATGAGCCGGATTGGGTCACGAAGAATTTCGTCGCCACCGGCAAGCTGCCGCCGGTCAAGGACCGGCTGCCGAAGGAGCCGCTGGTCTTCAAGACGGGCAATATGCCCGACGGTATCGGCGTCTACGGCGATACGATGCGCCACGTCATCGGCGGCCGGCCGGAAGGCTGGAACTACGGCGCCGGCCAGACGCAGGGCTGGGGCGGTATCGATATCGGCCTTTCCGAATGCCTGACGCGCACCGCGCCGCTGTTCCAGGTACAGGCCTCAGACACCGAGCCGCTGCCGAACCTCGCCAAGAGCTGGGATTGGTCCGAAGACGGCCATAAGCTGACCATGCACCTGATCGAAGGCGCCAAATGGTCTGACGGCGCGCCATTCAATGCCGACGACATCATGTTCTACTGGGATGACGAAGTCATCGACCCGAACGTTTCGCCGCTCGGCGGCGGCGCCTCGCCGGAAGCCTTCGGCGTCGGCACGACGCTGAAGAAGGTCGACGATTACACCGTCGAATGGACCTTCAAGGAGGCCTTCCCGAAGCAATATCTCTACACGATGTCCTACCCGAATTTCTGCCCGGGTCCGTCGCACATCCTGAAGTCGAAGCATCCGAAATATTCGAAGAACACCTATGACCAGTTCAAGAACGCCTTCCCGCCCGAGTTCATGAACATGCCGGTGATGGGTGCCTGGGTACCGGTCGAATATCGCCCGGACGACATCATCGTCATGCGCCGCAACCCCTATTACTGGAAGGTCGACGAGAAGGGCGATCAACTGCCCTATCTGAATGAGCTGCACTACAAGCTCTCGACCTGGGCCGACCGTGACGTTCAGGCCGTGGCCGGATCCGCCGACATCTCGAACCTCGAGCAGCCGGAAAACTTCGTCGCGTCGCTGAAGCGAGCCGCCGAAAAGACCGCACCCGCCCGCCTTGCCTTCGGCCCGCGCCTGATCGGCTACAATCTGCGCATGAACTTCTCCGCCAACGGCTGGGGCAACCCGGACGAGCGCGGTGAGGCGATCCGCGAGTTGAACCGCAACGAGGACTTCCGCAAGGCCGTCACCATGGCGCTCGACCGCAAGGCAATCGGCGACTCGCTGGTCAAGGGACCGTTTACCGCGATCTATCCCGGTGGGCTCTCCTCCGGCACCAGCTTCTACGACCGCAACTCGACCGTTTACTACCCCTATGATCTTAAGGGTGCCAAGGCGGAACTCGCCAAGGCCGGCCTCAAGGATACGGATGGCGACGGCATCGTGAACTTCCCGTCCGGCACGCAAGGCGGCAAGAATGTCGAAATCGTCATGCTCGTCAACAACGACTACACGACAGACAAGAGCCTCGCCGAAGGTGTCGTCGGCCAGATGGAAAAGCTCGGATTGAAGGTCATCCTCAATGGGCTCGACGGTGCAAAGCGCGACGAAGCGCATTATGCCGGCCGCTTTGATTGGCTGATCCAGCGCAATACGACGGAACTGTCGTCGGTGGTGCAGAATACCGAACAGCTTGCCCCTGTCGGTCCGCGCACCAGCTGGCACCATCGTGCCGGCAAGGACGATCAGCTCGATCTGATGCCGTTCGAAAAGGAACTTGTCGATGTCGTCAACAAGTTCACGACGAGCCAGAGCAACGACGAGCGCGTCGATCTGATGAAGCAGTATCAGAAGATCTCGACGGAGCACGTCAACACCGTCGGCCTGACAGAATATCCGGGCGCGCTGATCATCAACAAGCGGTTCTCCAACGTGCCCCAGGGTACGCCGATCTTCATGTTCAACTGGGCTGAAGACTCCATCATCCGCGAACGCGTGTGGGTGGCTGCCGACAAGCAGGGCAAATACGAGCTGTTCCCCGAGCAGCTGCCTGGCAAGCCCGGCGACAAGGGCCCGATCAACTGATGCGTGTCATCAGGACACAAAGAGCTAGAGCGCGTCGCATGTGATGCGACGCCGGAGAGTTCCCTCCCAGCTGAAGTGAGATTCAGGCCGCGCGTGGCGCGCGGCCTGATATGACCAACAAGCCGGTCGCGCTGACAAGCAGCGACTGGCGGCAAGGAGAAGCGAACCGTTCGATGTTACGATTCCTGCTCGTGCGCATAGCCTCGGCGATCCCCATTCTCTTCATCCTGAGCGTGGTGACTTTCGCGATCATCCAGGCACCGCCCGGCGATTATGCCGATTATATAAGATCCCAGTTGATCAACCAGGGCGGCGCATCTTATGCCCAGGCCGAAGCGCAGGCGCAGCTCTACAGGGTCGAGCACGGACTCGATAAGCCGCTGGTCATCCAATACGTCAACTGGATCGGCGGTATAGTGACCCGTGGTGATTTCGGCTACAGCATGTTTTACAACAAGCCGGTCGCCGATGTCGTCGGTGAACGCCTGCCGCGGACATTGCTTCTGGCGCTCGTCTGCCATCTCTTTGCCTCGGTGCTCGGCATCGGCTTCGGCATCTGGGCGGCGACGCGACAGTATAGCTGGATCGACAGCACGCTTTCGGCGATTTCCTTCCTCGGCATGACGGTGCCGCGCTTCCTGATGGCGCTGATCATCGTCTATCTGCTGGTCTTCCAGCTTAACGTCTCCGAAATCGGCAGCTTCTTCTCGCCGCAATATGGCGGGGCGCCCTGGTCCTGGGCGAAATTCGCTGATCTGGTTCGCCATGTCTGGCCGGTCGTGGCGATCGCCACCTTCGGCGGGCTCGCCTACAATATGCGCGTCATGCGCGGCAATCTGCTCGATACGCTGAATGCCCAATATGTCGAGACGGCCAAGGCCAAGGGCCTTTCCGGCGCCGCCGTGGTGATGCGCCATGCGGTGCCGAACGCGCTGCACCCGCTGGTGATGTATCAGGGTGTCGTGCTGCCCTACATGCTGACCGGCGAGATCGAAACCGCGATCATTTTCGCATTGCCGACCGTCGGCCCGGCGATCGTCGGCTCGATGGCGGTCGGCGACGTCTATGTCACCGCCACCTTCATGATGGTGCTGTCGGCGACGCTGATCGTCGGCAACATCATCGCCGACATGCTGCTTGCTTTGCTCGATCCCCGTGTCCGCCAGTATGGAGGAGCCTGAGATGCTGGCTTTCGACTCCGCGCCGCCTCCGCCGACGACAGAACTTTCCATCAACAAGCCATCGCGTGGGCATGAAAGCTACATCGCACTTGTCTGGCGCCGGCTGAGACGCTCCTGGACCGGCATGGCAGGGCTGGTGCTCGTCGTGCTCCTGATCGTCATGGCGATCTTTGCCGATTTCTTTGCGCCGATGGACCCGAAGGCAACCGATGTCGGCTTCGCGCCGCCGCAGATGATCAGCTTCCACGACAAGGACGGAGGTTTCGTCTTCCAGCCGCGCGTTTATGCGCTGTCGGATTCCGAGGAGCTCGACCCGGTCACCTTCCAGCCGATCGTTGGCGTGGATTACGACAACCCGCGGCTGCTCGGCTTCTTCGTCAAGGGCGCCGAATACCGGCTTTTCGGCCTGATCCCGGCCAACCGGCATTTCTTCGGCTCGACTGACGGCCAGCCGGTGCATTTTCTTGGCACCGACAAGTTCGGCCGCGACGTGCTGTCGCGCGCCATCATCGGCTCGCGCATTTCGCTGACGATCGCCCTGACGGTGGTCTTCATCGTCACCATCATCGGCACGACCGTCGGAATGGTGTCCGGCTATTTCGGCGGCACATTCGATATCTGGTTGCAGCGTTTCGTCGAACTGGTGCTCGCCTTCCCGCAACTGCCGCTCTATCTGGCGCTGACCTCGCTCATCCCGGTGACGGCGCCGACCAACGTCTTCCTTGCCTTCGTCATCGCCGTCATGTCGGCGCTCGGCTGGGCGCAGATGTCGCGCGAGGTGCGCGGCAAGACGCTGGCGCTCGCCCGTATCGATTATGTCCGGGCGGCAATGGCCGTCGGCGCCACCGACATGCGCATCATCATGCAGCACATCTTCCCGAACGTGATGAGCCACGTCATCGTCGCGGTGACACTCGCCATACCGAGCGTCGTGCTCTTGGAATCCTTCCTGGGTTTCCTCGGCTTCGCGGTCAAGCCGCCACTGATTTCCTGGGGGCTGATGCTGCAGGATACGGCGACCTATTCGGTGATCGGCTCCTATCCCTGGATTCTCTCCCCCGTCGGCTTCGTGCTCGTCACCGTCTTCGCATTCAATGCGCTTGGCGACGGACTGCGCGACGCGGTCGATCCTTATTGAGGTGATTGATATGGCTCTTGCACTGGTCAATTCCTTCGCCCCGCCCGTCCGCCACGACCATGATGGCCGTTCGGACACGCCCATCATCGACGCCCGCAATGTGGCGGTGAATTTCAAGGTCGAAGACGGCATGGTCGAAGCCGTCAAGGACGTCTCCTTCCAGCTCTATCGCGGCGAGACGATCGCGATCGTCGGCGAATCCGGTTCGGGCAAATCGGTGACGGCGCGAACGGTGATGGGGCTCTTGTCGAAGCGCGCCGTCGTCTCCGAGGCATCGACGGTCGCCTATGACGGCAGCAATATCCTGAAGTTCTCCGAGCGGGCGCGCCGCAAGCTGCGCGGCGATCGCATCTCGATGATCTTCCAGGAACCGATGAGTTCGCTGAACCCAATCTATACGATCGGCAGCCAGATCGTCGAAGCGATCCGTGTGCATCGCCGGATCAGCAAAAGGGATGCGCAAAAGCGTGCGCTCGAACTGCTCGAACATGTGCAGATCCCCGATCCTGCCGCGCGGCTCATGCAATATCCGCATCAGCTCTCCGGCGGCCAGCGCCAGCGCGTGATGATCGCCATGGCGCTTGCCAATGATCCGGACGTGCTGATTGCCGACGAGCCGACGACGGCGCTCGACGTCACCGTGCAGGCGCAGATCCTGAACCTGATCCGCAACCTTCAGAAGGAGTTGGGGATGGCCGTCATCCTCATCACCCACGATCTGACCGTGGTGCGGCAGTTCTCCGATTACGTCTATGTGATGCAGCTTGGCGAAGTGCGCGAGCACAACACCACCGAAGCTCTGTTTGCCAATCCGCAGGACGCCTATACCAAGCATTTGCTTGCCTCCGAGCCACGCGGCCAGGCCAATCCGCTGCCGGAGGGATCGGATGTCATCCTCGATGCCAAGGGCGTGCGCGTCTCCTTCATGATGCGTCACGGTACCTTTCTCAAGCCGGCGATGCGCGAGCTTGTCGCCGTCGACAGCCTCGACCTGACCCTGCGCCGTCACGAGACGCTCGGCCTCGTCGGCGAATCCGGCTCCGGCAAGACGACCTTCGGCCAGGCGATCCTGCGGTTGAACACGCCCGAGAGCGGCGAGATCCATTTCGACCATCAGCCGATCCACGGCCTTTCCAGAGCCGAGATGCGGCCGTTGCGCGCCCGCATGCAGGTGGTGTTCCAGGATCCGTTCTCATCGCTCAACCCGCGCATGACGATCGGCCAGATCATCGAGGAAGGGCTTGTCGTCAACAAGCTGGGGGCGACCAAGGCCGAACGGCAGGACCGGGTGCGTGAGGCGCTGATTGCCGCCGGCATGCCCGGCAATATCCTGTCGCGCTTCCCGCACGAATTTTCCGGCGGCCAGCGCCAGCGCATCGCCATTGCCCGCGCCATCGCGCTCGAGCCGGAATTCATTCTGCTCGACGAGCCGACATCGGCGCTCGACCTTTCCGTCCAGGCGCAGATCATCGAACTCCTGCGGAAGCTGCAGGACGAGCGGGGCCTGAGCTACCTGTTCATTTCCCACGATCTCAAGGTCGTCAGGGCTCTTTGCCATCGCGTCATCGTCATGCAGCATGGCAAGATCGTCGAAGAGGGCCCCGTCAACGAAGTTCTATCCCATCCCAAGACCGCCTACACCGAACGGCTCGTCAAGGCCGCTTTCGAGGTAGCATGATTGCCGAATGCCGGAGGTTATAATGGCAGCAAATCCCAAAATCACGTTCATCGGAGCTGGCTCCACCGTCTTCATGAAGAACATCGTCGGCGACGTGCTTCAGCGTCCGGCCCTGTCGGGCGCGACGATCGCCTTGATGGATCTCAACCCGCAGCGGCTGGAAGAAAGCGCCATCGTCGTCAACAAGCTGATCTCGACGCTCGGCGTGAAGGCGAAGGCCGAGACCTATTCCGACCAGCGCAAGGCGCTTGCCGGCGCCGATTTCGTCGTCGTCGCCTTCCAGATCGGCGGCTATGAGCCCTGCACGGTCACCGATTTCGAGGTGCCGAAGAAATACGGCCTGCGCCAGACGATCGCCGATACGCTCGGCGTCGGCGGCATCATGCGCGGGCTTCGCACCGTGCCGCATCTCTGGAAGGTCTGCGAGGACATGCTCGCCGTCTGCCCCGAGGCGATCATGCTGCAATATGTCAACCCGATGGCGATCAACACCTGGGCGATATCGGAGAAATACCCGACCATTCGCCAGGTCGGTCTCTGCCATTCGGTGCAGGGCACGGCGATGGAGCTGGCCCACGACCTCGACATTCCCTACGAGGAGATCCGCTACCGCGCGGCCGGCATCAACCACATGGCCTTCTATCTCAAATTCGAGCATCGCCAGCCGGACGGTTCCTACCGCAACCTCTATCCCGACCTGCTGCGCGCCTATCGCGAGGGCAGGGCGCCGAAGCCCGGCTGGAACCCGCGCTGCCCGAACAAGGTGCGCTACGAGATGCTGACGCGGCTCGGCTATTTCGTCACCGAAAGCTCGGAGCATTTCGCCGAATACACGCCCTATTTCATCAAGGAGGGCCGCGACGACTTGATCGAGAAATTCGGCATTCCGCTCGATGAATATCCGAAACGCTGCATCGAGCAGATCGAGCGCTGGAAAGGGCAGGCGGAGGCCTATCGTTCAGCCGACAAGATCGAGGTCGCGCCGTCGAAGGAATATGCCTCCTCGATCATCAATTCGGTCTGGACGGGCGAGCCCTCGGTGATCTACGGCAATGTCCGCAACAATGGCTGCATCACCTCGCTGCCGACCAACTGCGCCGCCGAAGTGCCTTGCCTCGTCGATGCTTCCGGCATCCAGCCGACCTTCATCGGCGACCTGCCACCGCAGCTGACCGCTCTGATCCGCACCAATATCAACGTCCAGGAACTGACGGTGCAGGCACTGATGACGGAAAATCGCGAGCACATCTATCATGCCGCGATGATGGATCCGCATACGGCAGCCGAACTCGACCTCGACCAGATCTGGTCGCTGGTCGACGATCTGCTCGCCACCCACGGCGACTGGCTGCCCGAATGGGCACGCACGACCCGCAAAGTACAGGCCGCCTGACACCCCCTCTCCCGGGTGAGGCGTCAAGAAGCCCCGCGGTCGCAACAACCGCGGGGCTTTTTTTGCGACAGGAACGACGGCTCTTGCAATCGGAATAGTGACCCGGACGGTCGCGGCGACAGCCTATCGCCATTTCATTAAACGCAATTGCCATAGCGATGATTGCGCCGCGAGGCCCAGTCGTCGATGCCAATCACCGAGGGCGGAATCGACAGCGGCAATCCTTGCCTGCGTATGACGCGGAGCAAGGTGTCGTTGCTGACGAGAAGGATCGGCCGCTGAGCAAAAACGCGCCGCCGGGCGTCCTCCAAGCGCGAGGGCCAGATGGTGGACGAGATGCTCGAGACGCCCGGTTCGTCTGGCGTAGGGAGGTAGCACATCGCCGAACCGCCCGGCGAATATCTGCCTGCCGCCGAGCACCGCATCACAGGTGAACCTCCGCGTGCGCACGAGAAGCCTGACCGCGCCTTCCTGACAGGGGAGGTCCGCGACCTGGCGGCAATAGCAGCTTCGAACCGCATGCCGAACATGACGCGGTAGCGCCGGAGGAAAGCAAGATGCAGGTCTCGTCGTCAATGTGGGGAATGCGTTCGGCGATGAATCCAGCCGGTACCAAATCAGAAAGGCGAAACTTAGTGCTCATCAGGCTGACTCCTTGGTGGAAACCAGCAAAGCAGCATCGTTACAACTGCATCAAAACCCCAATATTCGGCGCTGAAACACGCCGAAAAGACTTCCCAATCAATTGCGTGCTGCGTTTCCGCCCGTTATTCCGACGGGTCGGAGAAGCCGCGGTAAAAGCTCGTCGGCTGCAGCAGCGAACTGGCAATGTTGGCGATGATCGGCCCATCCGCCTCGCTCTTTGCCCTCGCTTCCTGCCACTCGCGATCGGCCACGAACTCGGCCCACTTCTGCTCGCGCTCCGCCAGCGACCGCCATTCGACCAGGTAGGTCAGATCGTTGCTGGAAGAACCGATCATCGTCGTCCAGAAGCCGAGTGAGCGGATGCCGAGTCGCTCCCAGATCGCCAGCGTCGCGGTCTCGAAACGCTGCTGCAGTGCCGGCAGCCTCCCCGGCAGACATGTATAGATGCGCAATTCGTGGATCATCGGATGCTCCTCATGTTGGTCAGGCTAGATCGTGGATATCGTTCAGCGCTGGAAAAAGCGAGGGGCCGCTTCTCCGCTTGTCGGACGCTTGTCCTTAATCCTGCGGCAGACTGCGAAATCGGTCACTGTGCCCGATGACTACCGCCATTTCTCCGTGAGAAATCCTGACGATCCTTGGACGGGGTCGGTATGGGGCAGGGGGACTGACGAGATTTTCGCCAGCATTTCGCTTGAGGGAGCGGACGTCTGAATGTCGGCATGCTGTCCCTTAGGATAAGCGCCTACCACCTGGAAGTCCGACGTGCAGCCGAGATTTCGGTGCCCTGTTCCGGCTGGAAGTACCAGGCAGTCTCCCGCAACCACATCAAGCTCTTGACCGTCGGGACCGCCGATCAACAGCTTGGCGCTGCCACGTGCAATTCCCAGGACTTCATGGGCACCGGAATGGTAGTGCTGATAATCGAAGACACCGTTTATCCAGATGCCTGTCCAACCGTTTGCAGCGAAACGACGGTCGAAATCAGTAGGTTCAGCGTCAGCAAAGAGCCCTCTGTAAAGCAATACAGGAAGATGCGGATTGTTCGGGACCCAGTCGCTCGGCTTGAAAAATATCGTCTCGATGTTCATGTTGAAATTCCCAAGCGAGTTGTCAATTGCCGCGAGCCGACGACCATCGGGCCGTCGACGTTGTCCCCCAACTCTTACGCAGCGTTTTCCATTGAACTCATCTGCGATGATGTTCTCAAAAGCTAAACTTTGGCAATCACCAGCGGTTCCTTGGCATGCCGCAGGTTCGAAGAGGGCGCATTCCGACTGATGCGCAAGGGCCCCCTATGCCGAGCCCTCATTGGTCTCTGATTGTCAATCTGATAAGTCACAATCAAGAAGCCGTTGTCGCTACGGACCTTTCTTCGAGGATGGTCTATCTTGCCTGGAAACCGTCCGGCCAGAAAATCAAGGTCAACCCGCCCGTGAAGACATGGCCTGAAAAGGCGAAGGCGGACTTCGTCAGTGGTCAGCGAAGTGGAAATGACGAGACAGTTCGGTCAAGCGATATTCGATCACTGCTGGACGATCACCCGGGTCCCCGGCTGAACCATATCGTAAAGCTCCTCGACGTCCTCGCGGTACATCCGAAAGCATCCGCTCGATGCATTGGTGCCGATGGAGGAGGGGTCGTTGGTGCCGTGGATGCGCAGCAGTCCGTCGGCAAGGTAGATCGCGCGAGTTCCGAGCGGGTTTGCCGGGCCGGGTTTCACGACGGCCGGAAGCCGTGGGTTCTTCTGCCGCATACTGGCTGTGGGTCGCCATTCGGGATGCAATCGCTTCGACACCACCCGCGTTGTTCCGAACCATTGCTTGCCTTCGCGGCCGACCGCGATGGGGTAGGCGAACTGCTCGCCCTGTGCGGTCGTGTAAATCAGAGTGTGCTCACGCGTGGCGATGACGACGGTTCCCCTTCTAATTCGCGTCGATGGCTCCCCACGTTCTTGCAAAGGTTCCCGATAGCCAGGTTCTGGCTCGTAGTAGGGAGGAGGGGGATACGGGCTGTAGGGATCATCATAGTCGTAGCCCCCATAATCGTCGTATCCATCATGCGGGTCATAAACTTGGGCCTGGGCATGAATGGGCGTCAGCAAAAGGGCCGCAACAAGGAGAGCCATCAATCTCATTTTACGCAATCCGTCTGTTATACAGCCTGATTGGGCGGAATTGTGTGGCGGTACTATGGCGGGTTCAGTCTGGATTCCACGGTGATCTCTCGTCGCTCCCATCAACCGCTGAGTTCCTCTCTGCTTCAAGAAAGCGGAATGGTGACGAAGCGATCTAGGGGAGGCGATTCGCGGGCTAGACCGGGAGGTAGACCCTTATCAAATTTCAAAATGCATCGCGGCCTAAGTTCACCGGTGGAACCCAATGGTCACATGCAGCGCGTCGTCAGCCTCCTCCCGATGGCGCGCTACCATTCGTCCTCTGATCAAAACCGGACTTCCATACCAACGACTGTCATTAGAAAGATGACGAGGGAACCACGCCGATAGTTGGGACAGGTGGTTCCTGTTGCCGCATTTTGTTTTGTTGCTCGTCACCGGGGCTAAGTGCGTCGCGCACTTCATCGTCTTCCCAACCCGCCTCGATGGCGGAAGCCACAAGCGTCTCGATTTTCTCGGTTTCCGACGCATGCGAAGTCTCATCCAGGCGGCGTCTGGCGGTCTCCAGGCACTGACGGAGGTTCGAAGCGCGACTGGGGTCGTTACGGTCGTAGCTTGGTGATGCGATGTAGGTCATGGGAAGCTCCCTGCTGATCGAGAGGAACACCTGAACAGAACTCCGGTTCCACACTACGCACCTGCGGTAAGCGCCGTCGTTTGCCGCCGGCGCTTACGTCACGCATTGGCGCTGATGCGCCTGCATCCCCTTGGCCTTAGGCGTTCATCAAGCGTCATCCTGGCGAATGGCCGGTGGCTGTGCTGCAGATGGACCATATGCTCTGACCACGGCAGTCTGGCAGTCTCGGAACTTTCGATCTCGCAAGTCTGTTCGTACTGTTGAATGGAGGAACTGGCCATGTCCAAAAAGAATGATGACAAAGGGGGCAATCCTAAAGACCAGCCGGTCAATCACCCTGACCGTAAAGAAGTGCCACCGGAGCCTGACGATCACCAACACCCGGCTCGAGATACAAGGGAGGCACCGTGCCCAACCCAAACGGCGAGCCTGTCGACAAACCTTAGCAACTGCCAGACCGTCGTGAACCGACTTTTGGATCGGGTTCGCTGTTGCCTGGAACAAGGAAGATCCAAACGTCTCGCGATGACATCATCGATGTCTTTGATTTCTCGAGCGCCGGCCATCCTAGTGTCGCAATCAAACTATTCCTCGGCGTCGGAATAGTTCTTATATTGCAGCTTCTGAAGTGGCGCATCCAGCCTCGGGATGAGCCCGGTCGGGGCGTAATCAAGAGAGACCTCCCCGAAAGCGGACAGGCTGGAGCTGACGAGCCGAGTGCCGAACCCCTTCTTGGTTGGAGTTTCCACCGCCGGACCTCCAACCTCCTGCCAAGGAGCACGTCGCCGCCTGATCAGCGCCGCCGGCGCGCTGTCCGACGGGTAGGCGCGCGCCTTGTTCTGGCTTCGCAGCAACTGCCAACTAGGTTGCCCGCGCTACCAATGGGCGCCAATATCGACTATACTTTCGTCCACTGAATATTTTGGCTTGTTCGTCGGTCGCTCCTTCAGGAGAAGGGGCGCGTCGAAATGTGAGTTTGCAGCAATTAGCCGGATCTCATCATCCCACCGTTATGTGCCGTGGGTCAGCGAGGGGTGTTCGGATGAAACCGAAACGACGTCCCTTCCTCAAACTTGCAGTCGCGCTGGCGATGAGCCTTCCTGCCATCGCCGCCGCGCAGCAGACGTCGGCCAAGACGCCACGAATCGGCCTTCTCGCCTGGTGGCCTTGCGGTATGCCCTATGCGAGCGAAACCAGCGAGTTCGGAATGTTCATGCAAGGGCTTCACGACCTGGGCTACACGCTGCACGAACTCAGCTTCGAGTGCCGGAGCGCGAGTAAGCAAGACAGTCGCCTTGCAGCCGCGGCGGGGGACCTGGCGCAGCTCCCCGTGGATGTGATCGTGACTTCGTCTCAGCCGGCTGCGCATGCTGCCCAAGCAGCGACCGATGCGATTCCAATCGTGACCATCATCAGCGGTGACCCAGTTGCGGCAGGCTTAGCGAGCAGCCTCGCAAAACCTCGGGGCAATCTCACGGGTGTCACTTATTACGCCACTGAACTAGCCGCCAAACGGCTGCAGCTTTTGATGGAGGCCATACCGGGGCTTGCCACTGTCGGCGTGCTGGCAAACCCGGTGGTGTCATATCTCCCCTTCGAAACGGACACCAAGCAAGCTGCCCGCCACCTAGGAGTGGCTTTGAGCCTCCAGCAAGTCAGCGAGCCGGGCGAACTCGATGTTGCGTTCTCGCGCATGAAGGCCGACGGCGCTCAAGCCGCCTTGGTGCTTCCCGACCTCATGCTGGCCGACCAGTCGTCGCGAATCGCCGCCTTGGCGATCGAGCATCACCTGCCGATCATGGCTTGGGGCTCGTGGTACGTCGCAGACGGCTGCCTGATGGCCTATTCGGCGGACTATGGTGTAATGCAACATCGGCTCGCCTATTATGTCGATCGCATTTTGAAAGGAACCAAGCCTGGGGAGTTGCCGATCGAGCAGCCGACGAAGTTCGACTTGTCGGTCAATCTGAAGACGGCAAAGGCACTCGGGATCGTGCTGCCGCAGACCGTTTTGCTGATGGCTGATGAAGTCATCGAGTGAGGATGGTGTGCGGCGTTCGATCCAGCTTCAAGCCGCCCCGATGCGCCGATCGCTGTTCCGGAAGTACTTCCTCGCCTTCTTCGCTGCGGTCATTGTTCCGTTGGCTATTAGCGGCATCGGCGACGCTTGGTTCGGCTATCGCGACCAGCGTGCAATGCTCAGCGCTCTATTGCGGGTGGAGGCCACATCGGCGGCCGGCAAAATTCAGAGCTTTCTCGACGGCATCAAGGATCAACTGGGTTGGACGGTCCAGCAAGCCTGGACCGCTGATGCCGAGGCATACCATCGGCTCGATGCACTGCGGGTGATGCGCCTAGCCCCGGCGATCGCCAGCATCACCCTTGTTGACGATGTCGGCGTCGAACGGCTGCATGTCTCCCGTATCGACTTGAACAGGATGGAAGGGGGATCGGATCGCTCTGGCGATCCTGCTGTCTTGGGAGTTCGTTCGAACGGCACATGGTTTGGGCCAGTCACTTTTCGCGACGGCTCCGAACCGTTCATGACCATGGCCATGGCCGGAAACCGTAAGGCAGGTGGCATCGTCGTCGCCGAAATCAACCTGAAGCTTGTCTGGACGGTTGTTTCGGAAATTCGCGTCGGGAATCGTGGCCGGGCGTTTGTTCTCGATCGGACCGGCCGGCTCATCGCCCACCCCGACATTAGCAAGGTGTTGCAGGGCACGGACGAGAAGACAGCGGCGGCCCTCACCAGATTGCGGGACGAGATCGCCGCCGCAGGGGGAGAGGCGACCACGGCCCGCAACGCCGAGAACGAACCGGTTGTGACCGCCATGGCGGCGATCCCCAATCTCGGTTGGACCGTGTTCGTGGAGCAGGCGCAGGCCGAGGCTTTCGCACCGCTGTATGCGTCATTGTGGCGGACGGGTGGCTTGCTGCTCGCCGCCGCCATCTTCGCATCGGCGCTTGCCTACTGGCTTGCCAGGCGGATGACCGGGCCAATCCGCCTGCTGCAGGAAGGCACCGAGAAAATCGGTGCTGGACAGTTCGAGCACCGTATCGACATCGCCACAGGAGACGAATTCGAACGACTGGCGGACCGGTTCAATGAAATGGCGCAAGAACTCGCCGTATCGCGGGATCGTTCAGAGCGAATTGCACGGCTGAAGCGTTTTCTGGCGCCGCAGGTCGCGGAACTCGTCGAAAAGTCCGGCGACGAGAGCGTGCTCGCCGGACAGCGCGCGGAAGTCGTCGCTGTATTCTGCGACTTACGTGGCTTCACCGCTTTTTCGGCGCACGCCGAACCCGAGGAGATCATGCAGGTCTTGCGCGAGTACTATGAGGCGCTCGGCACGATCATCACACGCTACGAGGCCACGCCGACCAACTTCGCGGCAGACGGTTTGATGGTGCTCGTCAACGCGCCGGTACCGTGCGCAGACCCGGCACTTCGTGCTGTTGAGATGGCGATCGACATGCAGGACGCCATCCAGCGCCTGATCGCCGAATGGCGTCTGCTCGGTCATGCGATTGGCTTCGGCATCGGACTGGCGATGGGATGGGCGACAGTCGGCCGAATTGGTTACGAAGCCCGTGTTGACTACACCGCGATCGGACATGTCGTGAACCTGGCATCGCGACTCTGTTCGTCCGCCGCCGATCAGCAAATCCTCGTCGATCACGCTGTAGCGCAATCCGTGCGTGGAGAAATTTTATTGGTCGCTCTCGGCCCGCGACAGCTCAAAGGTTTCGACGAGCAAATACCTGCTTGGAAGGTCGGAACGAGAAGCGGAAGATCAAATGGCGTGCAAGAACCGAAGGGGTTGAACGGGTAGGTGGACCTCACACAGTTGAGAAGAGATCAGCCTTCTGAAATCTTGCTCGGTTCGCTAACTGCACCTGTCGGGGAGCCAGTCTTCATCGACCAGCGCGTGGATTTCGCTCTTCCGGCGCAGTCACGCACATCGACATCGACGTGTTCCGCCGCCAGTTCACTGAGATGGGGCCGAAGCGGCCGCACTTTGTGATCCTGACATCAACACGCGACAATGCGCTGGAGATGTCGAGCTGGCTATCGGGTGGCGTCAACCGCGTCACGTTCTTGAGGCGCCCTCTTAGACAACGGCTGCGTGCAAATCCTACCGTATCGTCTAGCCAGGATCGACGGTCACGATCCCTCGTCCGGGATGTTCAAGACGTCTCCGCACGCCTTGCAATGAACGGCGTCGGCGTCATGGCGCTGAAGGCCGCATCGGTGACAGGGATAGGTCACTTTGTGAGGGCGGACGACTGCCTGAGCAAGCCTGACGAATAACGAGATGCCGACGATCATCGTCACAACGGAAGTGAGCTTGCCCAGCGTTCCGGGAAGCGTGATGTCCCCGAATCCCGTCGTCGTTACCGTCGCGACCGTGAAGTATAGCGCATCGACGAATCCTTCGCCTCCCTCCCTGTTGTAGAAGAAGGACGTATAGACGAACCCGGTTGCCATGAAGAGGAACACAAGGAGATTGATCACCGCCCGGACGACGTCGAGAAGGTATAAGTAGCCGGCCTTGCGCAGCAAGTCCTTGAGCAGCGGACTCGTGCCGATCGCCCAGAACCGCATGATCCGTAGGAAAGCGAAATTGAAGAGCAGGTCCGGCAGCAACAGCGTGGCCAGCACCACGAAGTCGATCCAGGTCATCGGCCGCCGAATCCACTCACGCACAGAGAATGCGGCGACCGCCCGGCCGACCATCTCGGCGGCGATCCACACTGCTATCGCATAGTCGATAATTAGATAGGACGGACCGGATCGCAGGTACGGGCCGAGCAGGAAGAAGGCGAGAATGGCAACGTCAATGGCAGCAAATACCAGCCGAAAGGCGATCGCCTGTCTGCCGTCGGCCCTGTCGAGGCTTCGCAGCACCTCACGAAGCGAATTCCGCTGAGAGCCGTCGCCGGATTCGAAGATTTTCATCCGGGGAATGTAGATCCCTCGTCGGCGTCCGCAAGTCGCCGAAGACACGGAACTCCCTCGGTGACAGTCTTAACTGTCACGTCCTCCTCGCGAAGGAGATATTCCGCAAGGCTGTATTGCAGCATGCCGATGGAGGGGTGGAGGCCTCCATGTCTGTAATGCCGACCCGATCTTCAAGTTCGCCGAATGCCTTCGGCGACTATTGGGAAGGGATCGAAAACTGCGTTGCAGAGGTTCCGCCGCCTTAGCGGAGCAACCCATCGCGACTGAACTCTTCGCAGCCGAGAGGTTTCGAACGTGACGCATCGTCGGGGTCGGCATCAGGTTTCGAAGGGGTCTTGGCCTTGGTCTTCAGCGAACGCGTCGTTTCTCGACCGTAGCTTCAGCATCCTATTCGCGCCAGACTGTCACCAGGTCTCGGTCGAGGATGTCCTCCACCACGCGCGGGTCAAATACGTGGAAGGTAATTTTCCTCGCCCGCCCACGCAGCTTCACCGTGCGGGTTCCAGCGCTGCGCAAGCGTCCGTCGCTGAGCCAGCGATGTCTCTCGGTAGTAGAGCTCGTCAGGATATCCTGGATTTCAGGAGGGATCACAGGCAAGGTTTCGATGTCTTCGAGCACGTCGGAAACAACTGAGAAGCAGCACGGAACGCACTCTTAGCCGTTTCAGCCATCGCCAATGTCAGAGCACCCGCCTCGATTTCGAGCGACTTTCTCACCGCCAAAGGCAGACGTGCGCGAATTTCCATCAGAATCCCCTTCGCGCGAACGGATGATCCGAGCGTGGCTGCGGTCGATAGCGGCCACTCCTTGATCAGCTCCGCATCGTCGGTGGTCTTGGGTTTTGCCATGTGCGAATAGATGGGCCTTCCGCCCGGCAGCGTCAACGACTACCCCAGGACGGAAGGCATCATGTGATTACGCTCAGTCGCGGTGCGCGGGCATCTGCTTGAGCTCGTCCTTGGTCCAGCTCGTAACGGCGTGAACGTCGCCGTCTTCATCGCGCATGAACTCAAGATCCGAGATCGGAACTGCAACAGGCTTCGCGCCGATACCCAGAAAGCCTCCGACGTCGATGACCGCGGAGCCGCCGGCGCCCGCCCCGTGGATATGATCGACCTTGCCGACCTTGTGATCGTCGGCTCCATAGATGGTGGCACCTTCGAGGACGGCAGGGGTAAGTTCCGAAGTCGTGAGGCGGACGTGGTTGGTGTGGTCCATGATTGCTTCCTCCTATGTGGAGGTAGATTAATCGAGTCAAAGGCCGAATGTTCCGGCCGGTGAGAACCCTCGTCGGCCCAAAGATCAGGTCATGCGCTTCAACAATTCAATGAGGGCGTTCATCTCCTCGTTCGCCGACATCGAGAGCATATGATTGTCCGCGAGATCGATAACCGCAACGAAGACCTCGCGCTCCGACCATCCCGCTGCGGTAGCTCTTTCGAGCAGATCACGGAACGCGGCGTCGATTGCATCCTGGCAACGCATGTGGCGATCAGGTTGATCCTGCCCGATGGAAGGTCTCGCTATCTCCATGGAAGGGAAAAGTGAGCTGATTTGCGAAGTTTAGCAACCGGTGGGCTTGTCGCACGGTCGTAGGCTTTACTGCTTCGGGAACTGCCCACGATTTGCTCACTATTGTTAGCTTGGTCTTGCCGACTGACTGGGCGCATCTTATGGCGCCTGACCGCCCCTTGGACACCTAAATCCCGGAGTGCGCGGCGGCTATGCCTGTCTTATTCGAGGACCGCCTGGTACGGATCTTGCGCGCGGGTGTCACCAATGATGGTGGTGCATCGGCGAGTGCCTCGCGGGCAGCCGAGGTCAAGGTTGTGGCAACGAAATCCGCCTCCCCAAGCGCGGGCGGCTGCCTTTCCTCCTGGTTTTCCACCCAAAGGACCGCGCCGACGCGAATGGTTGGGTATATGCGCTTGAACCGACGAACAAGTATGGTGGCATGCCTTGCCGAGTCCTCGTTGAGGAAGCAAACTACGATGGCGTTCGATTGTTTCGGAACGAGGCTCATGGCACGGCGATTGGGGATGTCAGAATGCCTCGCTGCGACCACCTCGGCGCCCTGTACCTGAAGAATCTGGGCAAGCATCGCAGCCGACGCGTCGTCGAGGGGGCCTCTGCCTCCGACGCAAAAGACAGTCTTGCCCCGTCCGTCAGGTAGTTCGCTTTCATCCCCAATCTCTTCCTTGGGAGGGGTGCTGGGCCGACCTGCCGCTTCCTTCTCCTTCTGTTCCTCTTCTTCTTCCTCTTCCTGCTCTTCTTCCTCCGCGATTTCCGCAAGGTTCGAGACCAGTGTGATGGCGGTCCCAAACACCTGTTCCATCTGCTCCGCGGTCAAGACGCCTCGACGCCTGTCCTTCTCCGCGAGTAGAAGGGCGGGAATGGCAACCTTGCCATAGTAATCCTCCAGATAATCCTCCTCGAGGAATTCCTCAGCGTAGTCGGTCGCCTCATCGGGATCGCCGGCAAGAAGCCGCTGGTACAGCCGCTCCTTGGGATCGAGCACCGGGTCACTACCAAAAACGACCTCAAGGAACTCGAACTGCGGGACATACCGGCCCAACACTGCAAGACACACGGTCAGCGGCGTGGACAGCACAAGACCGACTGGTCCCCACAGCCATGCCCAAAAAATCGCCGCGACGATGATTGCCAGCGGAGAGAGGCCGGTACGAGAACCATAGAGCCAGGGCTCGATGACGTTGTTGCTGGTCAATTCCAGCACGAGGAAGATGGCCCCAACCCAGAGAACAAGGCTCCAGCCAGGGTCAACTGCAAAGGCCAGGAACAGCGGCAGAACCGTCGCGATTACAGGCCCGATATAAGGGACAAATCGAAGGACGATGGCTAGCATCCCCCAGAGCGCTGGATTTGGAATGCCAACCGCCCATAGTCCGAGCGCCAATGGGACGCCATAGGCGCAGTTCACCACCAGCTGCATAAGAAGATACCGCGCGACGCGGCTACCTGCCTCCTGGATGGCTTCTGTTGTGCGATGCAGATCGCCATAGCCAACGAGCCGGATAAAGCGATCGCGAAGCTCTTCCCGCTCTAAAAGCATGAATATTACGACGACGATGATCAAGCCCAATGAGGCGATGGGGCCGAGCAGCGGACCAATCAGGCTAGTCAGCGTTTCAATTGGTCTACTCGGCGCGAATATCTCAACGAGCACAGGCTCCCTTGGTCTTGATGCGGTACCGGGAGCAACTGGGCGCTCGTCGGCGTTACTGAGCTCACGACCGACGCTCTCAACGACTGATGTCAGGCGCCGCACAATACCGCTATCCGTTCCACTTTCCTGGAGAGACCGAATTTTTGCTATGATGTTGCCTTGGTAGGCCGGAAGGTTCTGGGCGACTTCGGCTACGTGTCCCGCTACGACAAGCCCGAACAGGACGAGGACAAGAAAAGCGATCACGACAGTGACTATGACCGCCGCAATACGCGGCATACCAAGCTTTCGAAGACGAGAGGAGATGGGAGCCAACGCGAACGTCAACAGCACTGCGATTGCTAGAGGAAGAAGTACGTCCTTGCCAAAATACAGAATGGCAATAACAGCGAGTACACTCGCGAAGGCAGGCATGCGTGAAGGGGAGGATGGCGAGGTCGAATAGACGCGGCGGGGGCCGAGGTCACTTTCCAATTCCGCCTCCGTGATCTTGGCGTCGCTCGAAGACATCGATGTGTCGGTCGCTCTCGCCAAGTCTTTTGAAATTAGGGCGCAAATTGGCCTCGGCAATGGTTGAGACGTACCTCCTTCGACGGGCTTTAGGGCATAGGCTCCGAAAAACAGCCCCGCCGTCGTTGGGGCTATGTTGCTGATCGCACCTTGTTGCAGGCCAGTTCCTGTCAAGCCACTCGTGCCGTTGCGTACGGCGATGATGCCGGTGATCGGATCCGCCGTCCGCCGCCAGATGACACTCGCTGGCCGGAGGTGATTTGCCGCTCCGCGCTGCGAACCTCGGCCGCCCCAAATCCCGTACCGGAATACTTGGCAGCCTTGCCAGCGCGCCACATCGTGTCGTCGCCCACAATCGAGACAATGGCCGCGGAACTGTCCGCCTTCAACGCCGACATGGCCGCATTCGGGCGCCTCTCGTCCGACCTGCCTATGACCGTTGTCTTCGGCGACCGGGACGGGGTCATCGACTATCGGTGGCACTCGGCGTGGATCCAACGGAGCCACGACCAGGCGCTCTTCAAAACGCTCAGGGGCGTGGGCCATATGCCGCATCATGTCCGGGCTGAGGTGTGTGTGGAACTGCTGGAGCAGCTCGTCGACACCGTGTCCATCGTGGAGAGTAAGAGGACACTGGTGGCATGAAGATGATCTTCTTCAAGCTGCTTTCCTCCAAGTCCCACAGGCGCATCGATCTATATGGCCGTCGACACGCCGCATCGATCATCGAGCTTTTGGAAGGCTATACGAACAGATAGCATGCCTGATTCCAACGCATCTCTTCATTAGCGCGTACAAAAATGCTCTACTGTGAGCGCCTTCTTAAAGGCAACGAGCGGCCTGACTCTCTGTGGTGCAAGAGTTCCCTTACCACCCGCTGGATGCGAGCCCTCTGCCGAGCCGCCGACTGACGTCACGAGCCTCGCGGATGTCCAAGTTCCGCCAGGCAGTCATGTCCGATAGATCGCTCACAATTGACCAAAGTCGTTACCACACGGAGGCCGTTCACGATGGCATCGCAAAGATATAGCCGTTGCAAGAACCTCAATATTTACTGGACGGTGTTCGATAAAGTCAGCGGACAGGCGGCCATCATCGATGGGTTTGTCATGGACATGCTCACCGCCGAGGAGGCCGACAACTTGGTCGATCTACTAAATCGTGGCAACCAAGTGAGCCTCTGGTGTTTTGTCGAACGGTTTTAAAAGCAACCGGCCATCCGCGCAAGGCACGCGGCTGTTTGGAGGCTATTGGCTCTGGGCCGTTTCGGAATGGTCTCTTGTCTTACACGCCCCTGGGAACGCAAGCAGGTGGTCGTCGTCGGGAAACGGATTGGATTGCCAGATTGACCAGAATGGCTTGTTGTACCACTTCCTTGAGGTCAAATTGGACGTGCTGGCGGGCCTGGGTTGTTTCGATCACCCCGTGACCGAGCCGCCGCGGAAGCTAGAAGCTCCGCTTGAACGCCTGTGTCGCACAGCCCGTTGAATTCCACGAATTCCTTGATCTCAGGAACTAGACATCGTCTCGGCGATCGTCAGAGAGCGCGCCGGGCAGCGTTGGGCAGCCATGGCGACATCTTCTTCCAAAATTCAATTGCTTGAGGGCGTTTCCATTGACGCAGACTTCGTTGATCGTGCTGCTGGATATCCCCGTTGGATCAATTCCCTTGGAACTTCGCGTAGACTGCCATTTCATTCAGCCGTTTGGCCGTGCATCGATATGCTTGGACTTGAATTCGCTCGGCAAAGAATATTGAGGGCGTCTTGCAATCTAAGGGCAGCCAGCGCCCTCGTTGCTTCCTCGGCTGGCCATCCGGCGGCCATTGCCGCCGAAAGCAAGGTGGATTCGGTGTGAAGCCCCAGTCTTTCGTAGAGGGGCTCAAGCGCCTCGCGGGCTGTCACAACGTGCTCGTCTGGGGGCGTGATCGGAGTCGGAGATACCGTCGGCATTCTGCGTCCTTCCCTAACGGTTTTGGAACCTGAAAACTCCCCATGGCTCCAACACACTAATGGCCAGCGAAGCCGGTGCGAGGATGAGCAGCTTGGCGAGGCCGGCACTTATGAGCAAACGTTAAAACAAAGTGTACAGGTCCACCATCATACTTGTGTATGCGGAAATTATACGACCGCAGCAAACAGGCGGGCGCTAGGGAGCCATGCCAGGCTCGGCCACTCGTTTTCGAGCATGAAGCCCTCGGAAAACGAGCGCGATATCGGCGTCATGGTCGTCCATTCCAGCCGAGGGCATCTCATCGCGACGCGGGTGATGGTCGACTTTCCAGCGGAGACATCACGCGGCTTGCCGACCTCGATCAAGGACTCCTAAACCCCCGTATAAGTCATCCCCTCCTGTTCGCTACCCCGATCCTTCCTCCAGATCAATGGCGGGTCGGGCAGCGTCCTGCTATGGTCAGGGTACATTTCTTCCGCGCGGCTATGTGATCAGACTCACTCGGGAGTTCATCACGCAGCGGGGGTAGTACCTGCATCAAGATCAGTCGGGACGGCGGTTTCACCACACAAGGTGGCCGGGGAGCCTACGGGTCGCACCGTTTGCCTCTTCGTTCTTTCGCGTTCCTTCCAAGGATTGACGCCATGACACATGAACTCAACCGAATCGAAATCGATCTGGTCCCGTTGACCTTGTTTCCCAGCGCATATGGGAAAGCTTGGCCCTGGGCTCCGGGCTCTCCGCTCCACATGCCGCCAGATGGTTCATCATGGCCGAATACGGCCTTTGGGGCTCATTTGATGATGTTTTCCGTCATGCCACGCGAAACAATCACGCCTCCCTGGGGACAAGCTTTGCGCGCCGGGAGATCTGCTTTTACCCTGTTTGTGACCGGGACGCGGTTCGGTCTCTTGTGCTACTCCTTCGGGCTTTTCCGTCTTGTGGAGGACTTCGAGGATCTTTGCCCTTCAGTGAGTTCCGTGACTATGCATTAAGCCAAACGATCTGTGTCTTCGATAGGGTTTCTTGGTCCGCACCTGGATCATCGAACTTGGGGCGAAGCACCGTTTAGCTGGTGCGGACATGGTAGTGCTGCTCATCGCGTCCAGCTTCCCGTGGCACGATTTCGCCCCTTGCGATGCGCGTGTTGCTTTCTCCACTGCTGCCTCCATTCGCCCGCTGACCGCGTCATGAAGGTGAATTCAGTTTCAGCGGCACCTCGGTCGTCTCGCGATGGAGAAGAGAGGCCCGCCGACGCCTTCACACTTCGCCGAGAGCAGCACTGGCTGCGAAAGCTTCAGCCAGTTGTTGGTCCTATTTTCCCGGCATTGTGATTTGGTCGGCATGCGTTGCGTGGATTTCGTCTCGTTCCAGAGGCAGGGTGAACAGAAACACTGCCCCACGAGGGTCATTAGCGGTGGCCCACATCTGGCCCCCGTGAGCCTCGATGATCGAACGGGAGATCGCCAGGCCCATACCCATGCCGCTGGATTTGGTCGTGTAGAAAGCCTCGAAAATGCGGTCCATGCTTTGCGGGTCCAGGCCTGGACCCGAGTCGCGCACCCTGACGACCACGCCTCCCGAGCCTGTCCCGGTGCTGATCAGCAACTCGCGCTCTTCCTCATTAACGCCGTTCATCGCCTCGATGGCGTTCATGATGAGGTTTAGGATCACCTGTTGCAACTGGACACGATCCCCTTCCACCGACGGGAGGCTCCTCGTGAATTGGGTCCGCAGCGTGACGCCTTGCCGGAGCACTTCACCGCTGGTCAAGGCAATCACGTGACGAATGGCCTCGTTGAGGTCGAATTGCCCCTTGTGAGGGGGTTCCTTCTTGATCAAGGCACGGATCCGGCCAATGACATCGCCGGCTCGATTGGCGTTCTCGACAATCCGGCCGAGCGCCTGAGTCACCTCCTCCAGATTCGGCGGACGGTTACCGAGCCAGCGCAAGGCCGCCTGGGCGTTGGTGAGCGACGCGGCGAGCGGCTGATTGACTTCATGGGCGATGGAGGCTGTGAGCTGCCCCATCGTGGCGACGCGGTTTGCGTGGGCAAGTTGCCCCAGCGCTTCGCGCAAGGCCTCCTCGCTCTCCCGTAACGCCTCTTCGGCCTGACGGCGCTCCGTCAAATCGAGGACGAAAGAAACACCTTCGTTCCTGCTTTCTTCTAGGAGAGCACCGCCCATCAGCACCGGCAGACGGCTGCCATCTTTCCGAAAGTACTCCTTCTCGAAGGGTTGGACCGACCCGATCATCTTCAACTCCGCGACGGTCCGTTCATCGCGGTCGCGCCATTCGGCCGGTGTCAGGTCCGTCCAGCAAAGCCGACCCGAGGCAAGATCCTCTCGGTCGTATCCCACCATGCGGAGGAACGCGTCGTTGGCCTCCAGAATGCGACCTTCGATATTCCAGATGACGATCCCGATGATGTTGGCCTTGACGAGGCGACGGATCTTGGCTTCGCGTTCAGCGAGATCGCGGTACAATTGGGTATTCTCCAGTGAGATCGCTGCCTGAGATGCGAGCAGCTTCAGCACCACGATCCGGGCCGGCGCGAAGACCCTGGGGGCGAGGTTGTTCTCAAGATAGAGTACCCCGGCAGGTTGGCCCTGATTGAGCAACGGAACACAGAGAATGGAACGAGCCCGGTGCCGACAAATGTAGGGGTCCATGGAAAATGGATTGTGAGCCATGGCGTCGTCGAGAACAACGCTTTCGTTTGTGCGCAAGACATAATGAAGGAGCGATTGCGGCAGGGTTGTCCCTGTCACGATCTCGTCACGCATCCGCACCACGACCGTTTCGCCGCCCGTCGTGGCCTCCGCCGTGATCCGTGACTCACCCCCACGCGGCAGGATCAACAGGCCGCGCTCGGCGCCCGCCTGCTCAACGGCGGTCCGCAAGACCGTGTCGATCAGCTTTTGAAGAACAATCTCTCCCGACACGGCTTGCGAGATTTTGATAACGGTAGCGAGATCGAGTTGTTCGACCGGTGCACCAATGGTGCTCGTTGGAGCGGGAGCACGTTCTTCCCCTCTCAGGTCGGGATAGAGTTGGTCGAGTTGTCGCACCTTGCCGTCGGCACCCCAGCGCAGATAGCAGCCACGCGCGTTGCGGAGATAAAGACGAGCGAAGTCCTCGAAACCTCCCCGCGCATAAAAGCGGGCGGCGAGTTCATATGCGAGGGCTTCATGATGAACGAAGCCGTTTGCGCGCGCCGAGCGGATCGCTTGTTCGTAAAGGCGCGCCGCGTCGATTTCGCGGCCTTCAAGGCGCGCTATCTCGGCGCCGACGAGCGCTGCTCGGTTCTCGAAGTTCTCCGGGCAATTCTTCGCATAGATTTCAAGCTGTCGGTGGTGGGCGACCAGAGCCTCCGTATGCCGCGCACGCTGGTCGGCCGCGGCGGAGTCGCAGCATGCGGCGCGGGCCAAGGCGCCGTAGAAATGATGCTCCGGCGTTTCCTCAAAATGCGCCACCGATGTCCACGGCAGTCTCTGCGCCCGCAATGACGCATCCACGGCCGCCTCGTGGTCGCCCGCAAAGAACCGCGCCTGCAGTTTTCTGACAAAGTAGCAGATTTCCGCGAGATTCGGATTTTCGGAAAAACGACGCTCGATCTCAACTTCGTCAAATCCGTCGTCATCAAAGGAGCCGAATTTCCCGGTCAACCCCCGCAGTGTCCGGACGAGTCCGAGCTGCGCGCTGGCAAGGTCCACAACGAACTGGAACCGCACCTCCCGCGCGAACGCGAGGCCAATCTCCGCTTGGCGTTGCACTTCGATAAGCGGATCGCCAGCCGCCAGTAGATTCGAGTTCAAGCTGACATGGCTGTATCCGGCAAACGTGAGGTCGCCGCTCTGGTTGGCGATGTCAAGCGCTCGCTGCAAGATGTCGCGGCCGATTCGGACATGTCTCGTCCACGGTATGACGTGTGCCCCGAAGTCTTTGTAAGTCCTGGCCTGAAAGCGATTCAGGTCGTGCGTTTCGACCAGACGGCAGCCTAGCTGACCAAACCGGAATCCGGCCTCATAGTCGCCGAAGCGCGGTCCGGCAATATAGCCAAGCGACACATAATGGTAGCAGGAGCCGTCACTGTTGCCTCGCTCGAGGCTCAGGTTCACAGCTAGGCAGATTGCCATGCATGCCAGATTCGCATCCGTGTGCCATACCGCCCCAACGAGCCGCGTGAGAATATTCAGTGTCGCGGAGGACGCCGGATCGCTCATCAGCGGCAGGTCAATGAGCTCCTCGATCGCGTGGCTCCCGAGCCCCGACCATATCCGGTCGTATTCTCTTTGAACCTCCTCGTCGGCCGGATGCGGCGACCAGTCGACGCCGAGATGCTGCCTCAGATAGTCGAGACCGACCGCGGCGGAGCGACTGGTCTGACCGAGCGCGGCATAGAGGTCGATGCGCAGGCAAGCGACAGCAGCCTGGTCGTCGGAGCAGACAGCACGATTGGAAAGCCGTACCAGCCGCTCCTCCGCGTCCGGCAGCGCGCCCAGGTGGAACTCGCATTCGGCGCGGTTCAGCTCAAGCGCGAAGGTCAGCTGGCGCTGGCGCTCCCACGCGTCATCCGGCAGCAGCGTCGTGCCGGCGACAAAGTAGTTGAGCGCCGAGGCGTATGCGGTCGACGACGCGGCGCGCTTGCCAGCCAGCAGATTGAACTCGGCCAGTTGCTCGCGCTCCTCGGTCGACGTGATCAGCGCGGCTCCCCGATTGAGCTGGCTGACTATCTCGAAGACATAATCGTCAACCAACTCCGGCGCGGTGTTCGCCGCAAGCAGTCTCCCTATGCGAAGGTGCAACTCGCCGCGTCGCTCCTTCGGGATCAGCGAATAGGCCGCTTCCTGAACGCGATCGTGGACGAACCGGTACGCGTCTGGCAGCCGCTCGAGCAGCTCATGAGCGACGGCGGGCCATAAGGCCCCGGCGACTTGTTCCTCCGGGATCCCGAGGACGAGTGAAAGCATCGTGGTATCAGCGATGTTTCCAAGACAGGCGAACTGCTGCAACGCCTCCCGCGTTTCGAGCGGCTGGCGCGCGAGCTTGCCGATCATGAGGTGCACGACGTTGTCGGTGTATCCCTTGGCGTGAATGCGACCGAGATCCCAGGACCAGCATGCCGCGTCATGATCGAAGGTGAGCATTCCTTCCTCGGCGAGCGAAAATAGAAACTGACGGACGAAGAACGGATTGCCGCCAGTCTTGTCGTGCATCATTTGTGCGAGCGGGGCCGCACGATCGGGCTGACAGTGGAGCGCATCCGCGATCAACTGCCGCAGATGGCCCTTTGTAAGCGGCGCAAGCGTGATCTCCGCGACCTTGCCGCCGGCGCTTTTGATTGCGCGAAGCGTCCGCATCAGCGGATGGGCGGCGCTTACTTCGTTGTCGCGATAGGCACCAACCAGCATCAGGTGTCGCAGATCCGACCGCGTCAGGAGGTCTTCCAGCAGATCGAGTGTCGCCGTGTCAAGCCACTGCAGGTCATCCAGGAACAGTGCCAGCGGATGCTCGGGCTGGGCGAAGACACCAATAAAACGGCGGAATACCAGCTCGAACCGCCGTTGCGCGTCCGGTGCCGGAAGTTCAGCCACCGGCGGCTGGTCGCCGATGATGAGCTTCAGTTCGGGGACGAGATCGACCATCAACCGTCCGTTCGGCCCCAGCGTCTCTCTCAGGGTCTCGCGCCAGAGTGCCAAATCAGAGTCGCTCTTCGCGAGAAGCCCCCGGATAAGGCTCTGAAAAGCCTGTGCCAGGGTCGCATACGGAATGTCGCGCTTGTACTGATCGAACTTGCCGGACGCAAACAGGCCCCGCGGTGGCACCAAAACTTTGTGGAGTTCATTGACCACCGCCGACTTGCCGATGCCGGAATAGCCAGAGATCAAGGCCAACTCCGGCGCCCCGCTCAACACCACGCGGTCGAAGGCAGTGAGCAAGGTCTCGACCTCGTGGTCCCGCCCATACAGCTTCTCGGGAATCAGCAGGCGGTCCGGGATATCGCGTTCGCCGAGCGGGAATGCGTCGGTCGGGCACCGCATTTCCCATTGGCTGAGACAGCGCCTCAGATCGTGCTCGACGCCGGCGGCCGTCTGGTATCGTTCCTCGGCCGTCTTGGCGAGCAGCTTCATGACGATGGCCGATACCGCCGGTGAAACATCCGCCACCCGCTCGTTGGGCGGTGTCGGTTGCCGTGCGATGTGGCAATGCACCCATTCCATTGGGTCTGAGGCGGAAAAGGGCAGGCTCCCGGTAAGCATTTCGTAAAGGGTCACGCCAAGCGCATAAAGGTCGCTGCGGGAATCGATCGAGCGGTTCATGCGCCCGGTCTGTTCGGGGGCCATGTAGGCAAGCGTTCCGGCGACCACTTCGGGCGGCTCGAGGGCCTGGCGCTCGCGGGAGAGGCGCGAGGCGATCCCGAAGCCGGTTAGCCGCACCTCGGCGCCCGTGCCCGTTACCAGGATATTGGCCGGTTTGATGTCCTTGTGGACGAGACCGCGCTGGTGAACCTTGCCCAGCGCGGCGGCGATGCCGATCGCGAGGCGCAAGAAAAGCTCCGGTTCCATCGCCGTTCCGAGCCGCCGGGCGAGCGGCTCGCCGCCCGGATCTTCAAGCACCAGCATCGTCTGGCCGCCTTCGCGCACCAACTCAAGCGGTCGCACCGCCCATGCAGAATCAAGCTCGTCCTTCAAGCCATATTCATGGTCGAGGCGGCCGAGGCTCGAAGGTGTCGGGTACTCGAGGGCCGAAAGCACGACGAGTACCGGGTTCCAAATGCCGTCGGCACCTAGGCGCCGTTCCCGCCGGAACACGCGATCACCGTCCTCCCAAAGAACCTCCAAACTCATCTCCACCAACGCCGAAGCAAGAGGATGTGCCTGCTTGCCGACTTCGGCATCTCGCCTGTCGGATCTGGCACTGCCATTTTCGTTTCGGAGATCCGTCCCGTCAAATTGGCCAAAGCGAGCACATATGACGACCGTGACCACTTCGCCATCTTCTTACCACATCTCGCCTGTTCGTCCCAACAACGAGCGGCCACCCGCCCGTTCGATGCGTGGTCCGCCTCTACGAAAGACCGCCCAGCGGCTGCTGGGCGGTCGGGCGGGTCATGGACCCGCAGAGCTTCGGATGAAGGAGCGCCGAAGCTTGGTGGGTAGCAACGGGGGGATTCGCTACCTGTCTCCGGAGGCAACGGATAGAGTCTAGCGACGGAAGGGACGACGGGAAATTATACTGTGGTTTCGCCTTCGCGATACTTTGGAATACCGGCACCGATACCCATCAGCGAACTTCTGCTCAGCGAGTCATGTCGGCGAAGTCGTCCTGGGCCCCAGTCGTGCCGTCGGTTGCGATTCGGTGGAGTCGAAAGTGTCTTGCCGGGCTGAGGCCAAAAAGAAGCCTCCCGCGGGGGTGGGAGGCCAAGGCGGGCCGATCGGTGGCGATCCGGCCTGGGAGGATGGGAGGAAAGGAACGCGCACAATAGAGCAGGGCTCCCGCCTGGGCTATTGGCCATCAGGAAGGATCGATAACCAATGAGGTGGGGGTGACCTATACGCGCGGCCAGGACCTTTATGAGTGCGTTTGCGGCTTTCCCGGAGCGAGCATCAGCTTATCAGCCATACGCGCGAGTTCGGGCAGGGATCTGGTGCCCATCTTCTGCATGACCTGGCTGCGGTGAACCTTCACTGTAATCTCGCTCACGCCTAGATCGCCGGCAATCTGCTTGTTTGGCCTTCCGGTCACCACCAAAGCCATCACCTCGCGCTCCCGCGGGGTCAGGCTATCGAAACGCGCGCGCACCGTCGCCAATGCCTTTTCATTTTCAAGCCACACGCGGTCGCGCGCCAAGCCGACGTTAACGGCGTCGAGCAAGTCCTGGTCTCGGAACGGTTTCGTGAGGAACTCGACCGCGCCCCCTTTCATCGCCTGGACGGACATGGGAATGTCGCCGTGCCCGGTGATGAAGACGATCGGCAGCTGAATATTTTCTCGCGACAGCTCGAGCTGAAAATCAAGACCGCTTTGCCCCGGAAGCCGGACATCGAGCACGAGACAGGTCGGTCCGTCGGGTCGCTCAGACCTGAGGAAGTCGCCCACCGAAGCAAGGAGATTGACGGCAAAGCCGACGGAACGCAGCAGACTGCCAAGCGCCTCGCGGATTTCCGGGTCATCATCGATGACAATGATGGTTGCTGGCGCCTCGGTCAATCGTCAGGGCCCTCAAAGTGAATCGACGTCTTGGGATTTATTCTGTCCACCCCCACCGCAGCAGCATCGGGCAAAGCCCAACCAGCGCAGCGCCAGTCACGCGATGAGAACACTCCTCCTCTCTCCTTCGCTAGTGCCGAAGCGGCTTTTCTTCGCACATCAGAATGCGCGATAATTACCTCGGCCACAAGGCTAGATGCGGGCGGTCTCCAAAAGCGCTTGCACGTCCTGGAGTCTGCCATGGCGTGCCTATGCCACAAGGTCGGCGCCTACCGTCACAAGGGACGCGTGCCGCAAGTATCGGGCGGCGCTGGACAAGAAAACCTCAAGCACTTTCGATGCTGTGTCGAGTGATCGAGCATGCATTGCGTAAAATCGATAAGAAATCCTTCGCCGGAATATTCCAATCGGAGCACGGGCGCTTTTTGGGCAGATACCCAGCTCGTTCCGCAAGTCTTAGATACTCTATACGATCGTATAGCTTGCGCTGCCTTTATCGCCGTTCAATACTAAAAGCTTCCAGTCGAGCGCGCCACAACGCTAATTCGGCATGATGCTGATCGGCGAAGTTGGGAGGCGGCAGTGCCAACCAAGAGACCTCTGATTGCGATCGTCGACGACGACGAGTCGATGCGGGAGGCTATCAAGGGGCTCTTGAGGTCGATGGGATTTGATGCCGAAACCTTTTCATCCGCGGATGATTTCTTGAGATTCCCTCATATCCGCCGCACGGCCTGCCTCGTGACGGACATCAACATGCCCGGAATGAGCGGGCTCGATCTGCATCGCCGGCTCGTCGCGCTGGGCAAGAGCATTCCGACTGTTCTGATCACCGCCTTTCCGGAAAAGAACGTGTGCGCGTCTGCGTTGGGCGCGGACATCGTGGGCTGCCTGACAAAACCGTTTGGCGAACAGGTTTTGCTTGATTGCATCGGTTCCGCGCTGGCTCTCAATAGCGGGGAGGGAAGCGGTTCATGAGGTCGCACACCGGGTCCTGGACAGCCTCACATGTCTCGGGCCGTGATGTATAAGGGGCTCGCGGCCGGTCGCCACCGTCGTCAAAGCCTCAATGCCGCCCTCAACGGATTCTCGCAGTTGACGGCTTCGACGATACCACGACCTCTGGGCTTCGATCCGCCGCAGCAGTTGAAGGGACGTCAGGTGAGGGACTGTACCCACTAGGCGGGCGCGGGCACGCTAGGATAGGGGTCGGGGCGCATCGAATCTAGAGCCACCCTCCTGAAAATCGGACGTGACGTAATCCCATCACCAGGGGCTTGCGTCGACGCATGGTATTCCAGGGCAAACCGGTCCGATAGTTTTCGATCATCAGCATCGATGACCTGTTGTCTTGTGCGGCCTTCCGCGTGCATGTTTACCGCCCGCGTGACAAGGCCAGCATATCATCTGTAGTAACTGGCGCTCACCTTTAGAACGTCGATGCGCATTACTTTCGGGATGCCCGACCCTAGACGACTTCGAGCAGGACCAACAGTTGAACGGGAATGCCGTCGCCGGGAACGACCATGTCACCCTTGAGCACGATCGTCGTAACGCCAGTCTTCCGGATGACCTGGCCTTTCGGCCTTTTGCCAAAAAGTTGCCACTTGGCGCCAGCAATCGGACGGAAGCAGCAATCAGATGGCGCCATGGGAGGTAGCGCTGAAACTCCCGTTGCTCATCCACGCATTGTCGATCACAGTTCACGGCGACGAGAACAACGTGGGAGCGGGATACGGTTACGATGCATCCATGGAAAACGCGGTGAGATCGGAGAAATCGATGTGGAACTGTTTGGGCCTGCTGGCGGCAGGAGCCTTTCTCCTCCAGCCATGCTCCTTCGCCAACGCCCAGTCGCCGAATGCCTTGGAGAGGGCCATCGGAGACGCGCAGCCGTGCAGGTCTTTGAAGGCCAAGGTGTCAAAATTCGGCATCAGTGTGGAGGTCGGCATCGACAAGCTCGATGCAGTGAAGATCGAGAACCTTGAATTGTCGGTGAATGGCGACACCGCGGAGGCGAGCGCCCGGGGCACTCTTGCTTGCAAGACCTCGGCCGAAGCGCTGGTCGAAGGAGGGTTTTCAGCGACCGCCGCAGTTCGTCTGAAGGTCGATCTGGCGACCTGCAAAATGACTGATACCTCCATCGAGATCGTGAAGACCGGTGGCCGGTTCGGCGACATCGTCAAAGGACTGGAGACTGAAATCTCTGGCGCCCTGCGGCGAGGTTTGGAGAAGAACTTGGCCAAACTTTGCGAGAAGTGATCAGCGGATCGGCGAAAATCGTCCCAGTTGTCTCACAAGTGTTCGATCTCGCACAGACGGCGACAGAACGGGAACTGGAGCGCAAGAGGCAGGTTCGTTTAGCACTCGTATGTTGGATCGGGCGGGGTTGATGGCCGTCCTTGGCGCTGCCGAGGAAATCAAACACATTCAGACAGGCCGGACTTCTCAGTGACCACAGTCTTCACCGGAGCACGCGTTACGTCGGCAGTGGCGATGATCGCGCGAATGAGAGCCGGCTTGGTTTCATACAGAAGCCTATGGGACCTTTTACGGTAGAACACTCGGCATCGCCCGGCTATAAAGTTCATGCCACGTTGGCCTTTTAGCGGTAACCGATGCCTAAACCTCCCGAATCCTCAGGCGAAAGCGTTGGCAACTCGAGCACGGGTCGCAATCAGCCAGCAGATTCAGCGACGCAAGCGGCCGCCTCGGATTCGCCAGGAATCAGCCAAGGCGACAACCCGCAACTCCCCCACGGAACCTTCGTGCAAACTCGACAGGCTGCGAGCAATCTATTACGTGCGCTGCGCCACGATTTGAAGGCAAGTTCTGCTTTGGCGAAGACCAAGACGATAGCTTCGTTTTTGAGAACGAAGCTAAGGAGGTCGATGCGGCTGGTAACCATATCAGCTCCCGCCAAATGGATGACGACTGCTCTGGCCAGAGCCGGGCGCGGCATTCGCGATCGGGATTCCAAGCCGCGCGAAAGTCGCCGACGCCGATGGCTTCCGGCGAACTGGTGGAAATTCGCTATGGGGTCGGCCTTGCTTGTCTGCCTCCTCGTATGCAGCGTGCTGGTGTGGGCACTAAAGGACGTGCCCTGGAGCGAGATCCGTGACGGGACGTTAAAGCCTATCGTTGTGCTGGAAACCGCCGACGGTGCGCCGCTCGTAAGGCAGGGACCTTATCAAGGGCCATATGCGCAATACCACCAGTTCCCACCGCGGCTGATCGATGCCGTCCTTTCAATTGAGGACCGCCGGTTCATGGATCACTTCGGCGTCGATCCAAGAGGGATCGGGAGGGCGTTTCTCCGGAATTTGGAGGCTGGCTCGGTGGTGGAGGGTGGCAGCACGATCACCCAGCAACTCATCAAGCTGCAATACCTCGACAGCGATCGAACGATAAAGCGAAAGATACAGGAGGTTGTGATCGCAGTCTGGCTGGAGTGGAAGCTCGGCAAGCGGGAAATCCTGACGCGCTATCTCAACAGCGTCTATCTTGGCGCGGGCGCTACCGGCATGCCTGCCGCCGCGCGGATTTATTTCAACAAGGATATCGACGCCCTTAACCTGCCCGAGTCGGCGATGCTGGCGGGATTGCTGCGGGCGCCAAGTCAATGGAATCCCATCGACAATTTCGAAGGCGCCCGGCAGCGTACCATGGTCGTTCTCGACGCGATGGCGACGAACGATAAGATTACCATGCCAGAGGCAGCGGAGGCGAAGGCGAGCTTTGCCAAGCTGCATCCAACGACGCCGACGCCGCGCTCGGGAAGCTGGTTTGCCGACTGGATTTCGCCGCAAGCGAGCGAAGTCGCCGGCTCCTCGCCGGGTTCGACGACGGTGCGAACCACGCTGGTGCCGCAGTTGCAGCAAATCGCCGAAAGGGTCGTGAAAAGAGCCTTGGACGGTGAAGGAACAACTGTCGGAGCATCGCAGGCCGCGTTGGTTGCTATGACACCGGACGGCGCGGTCGTCGCCATGGTTGGCGGGCGCGACTACAAGGCGAGCCAGTTCAATCGCGCTGTCACTGCGATGCGCCAGCCGGGTTCCACCTTCAAGCTATTCGTCTATTACGCAGCATTGAAAGCTGGACTGACTTTGTCCGACCAGGTTCTGGACGCGCCAATTGACATAGACGGTTGGTCGCCAGAAAACTCCGGTGGCAACTATCGCGGTTGGGTTACGCTTGCCGAGGCGTTCGCGCGATCACTCAATGCCGCTTCGGTGGCGCTTGCCGAAGAGGTTGGCTTGGACAATGTGATTGCCGCAGCGCGTGAACTCGGCATCGATGCACCCCTCGCCAGCACGCCGTCGTTGGCGCTCGGGACGTCCGAAGTAAATCTGCTTAACCTCACCAGCGCCTATGCGTCTGTCCAACTCGGCAGGGCACCTGTTAAACCCTGGGGCATCATCGAGTTTCAAGCGGCAGGGCAGCCCAACGTGTTTCGAGTTGGCTCACAATCAAAGCCGAATATCGATCTTTCGCCTTACCAGTCCGATCTCGTCGGGCTCCTGCAGTTGGTTGTCGAGCGCGGCACTGGGCGTGGAGCAGACCCCGGCTCGTTTGCAGCCGGCAAGACCGGCACCAGCCAGAACAATCGCGATGCCTGGTTCGTCGGCTTCACGGAATCGCTGGTCGTCGGTGTCTGGGTTGGCAATGATGACGACACGCCGATGAAGGGGGTGACGGGCGGCGCGCTGCCAGCGCATATTTGGCGGGACTTCATGCGCCAAGCGACGGCCGAACCTACGCCGAATGGAGTGCTATCGACAGGAGCGGCAAGCGATGGTCAAGGCGCAACACAGTCCTGCAATATCACCGCCTGCTCGCGCAGTTACCGCTCCTTCCGGCCGTCCGATTGTACCTATCAGCCATATTCCGGCGGCCGACGGCTCTGCGAAAAGTGACGTGGCGCGGTCGGGTTCGGCACGATTCCGGGCGACGAGCCGCCGTTCAGCGGATGAAGGTCAAATCCCCGCTCGTGGCCACGAGCGTAGTTGGTCGGCACCAGCACGGATTGCCGTGAGCGCCTTCGGATTCGTGACCGGATACCCCTGTATGAACGCTTCCCCATGCCGCTCACCTATCGGTGGTCCTCGTTCTTCATTTTTCCGGATGCCGAGGAAGCCCGACAGAAACTGGAACGCACCCGAATCTCGCATTGCTGGCGTACTTGGTGATGGTGCCGATATTTTTCGCCCGTCGGGTTCGCAAAATTATAGTACTTGAAAGTACTTAAATTGTCCTTATAGTTGAGTCCCTTGGAGAAAAATCGGCCAATGGACTTCGCACTCCTTTTCAACCTGTTCCGGAAGCCCAAGCAGGCCAACGTCGCTGACGTCACACTCTGGCACAAGCACGAGACACTCTTTCCGGTGCCACTCGTCGACGGCGCCGCCCGAAACCCATCGGGACAAATCTGGCGCCGGCTGAACGGTGTGCAATGGGAATATAAGCAGGACCCCGAAACGATTGAAGAATTCGATGCTCGACAATATTGAGGCTTAAAGCCCTACTGTCGCACGGAACCTACGCCTCTCGACTATCCCATTATCTTTAGTGGAGAATTCCATGTCTAGGATGGTGGTTATAGGCGTGAAGGCGAAAAAGGCCTGGAGCACTTCGAGACTAAAGACGAGGCCTTCTCCGGTCACGTCTTGAGGATCCGGCAATTGATCTCGCAGTTGGCTTCGACCCAAGGAAGCAGCCTGTCAGCGATAGTCGATGCCGCAGGAGCAACGACCCGACCGGTCGGTTTTCGGGTGGGCGAAGAATTCATCCGGCGCGCCGCTCTCGACGATGGCGCCGGCATCCATGAACACCACGCGTTGCGCGCCCTCGCGGGCAAAGCCCATTTCGTGGGTCACCACCATCACCATCATGCGTTCTTCCGCGGACAGCGACCATGTCATCGGATCGAGCACCGAGGTTGGTTCGTCGTAAACAGCCAGGCTGTGTTTCTCAAGCGGTCGAAACACCTTGGATGGGCTAGTAACCGCCCATTTCCCCGCGAACCGGGCCTATCCCCTGCGGCTGTGCGTAGGTTGTGTTGTACGATCCACTAGTTGCGCATCCTGAGAGTGTCATGAAGACGATTGCTGCTGCGGCCAAAATGTTTTTCAGAGGCACGGCGTTCTCCGATCATGGCAGGCTGCCCAGGCCTCAAGGGCCACGCCGAGGATTTTCCGTTAAATCACGTACAATGGCAAGCGCGTGGTTAGCTGGCGGTGAGTAGCGATACGGCCTCTTCAAGCGTCTACCTGACCGGATAGTCGCGCGGCGAGGCATCTTTCCCCAGCACGCTGACATAGTGGGTGCTGCTGGTGAAGGCCTTGACCCAAATCCCTCGGGGGCGTGGTGGTCGGCCAGCGCAAAAGACCTGGACCCGCCAGTTGACCAGCAGGAACCCACTGCTTCAGAAATCTGCCCCTCAAAATGTCCGCGGCAGTCGACGCCGCAGGAGCAACGACCCGACCGATCTGGCCTCGGTCGTCGCGCGTGCCACCCGCGACGGGGATCGATGCATCCCCGACCAGCACGTCAGATGGTGACCTTTCGCCTCAATCAGGCAAACAACGCACGAAGCTGAGCGAAAAACCCACTTGGTTTGGAGCCTGACATCTTCCGCAAACGGCGAGCGACGACTGCCGCGCTGACGCGTTCACCGAAATGGCAGAAGCAGACAAGATCATGCAATTGTTCATCGCCGAGGTCGAAGAACCGTTTGGCTTCTCCATAGCTGTCATTTTCCATTCCTGCCGCCCGCAGAATGGGATCAGCGAATGCGACAGAGATCGGGGTGCCGTCATCCCTGAGAGCAAGCCGATCGGCCATCGGCTGATATTCGGTTTCGTGAAGCGTCTTAAGAAACGGTCTGGGGCTGCATTCGAGACTTTCGGCCCAGCGTTCAAGCCGTTCGCGCCGCGTCATTTCGAGGCGCTTGCAGGTCGTGCTGACCTTTGCAATGGTTTTCAACTGATCGAGTGCGTACTGTTCCATCTCGGCCTCCTATCTCCGGAAAAATAGATGGTCCGCCTCCCAAAAATAGCGTCGCTCAGGTCTCAGCAGATGTCCAATCACGATTGAAAACGGCATCTCGTTGACGTTTCAGTAATCACTGGAGGCGCCTTTTCTTGCTGACGGGCTCTTTTCTCATAGGGTTTCTGCGCCATCTCATACCAAGGCAACCAGACAGGGTTCGGTATGGACGAGATATTCGAACAGCTTCTGCACCTTTCCGCACGCACCGAAACGCTGATTGCCGCCTACGATGGTCATGACCGGCTGCGATACGCCAACAGCGCCTTTCGTTCGGTTTATTTCATCGAGCCGGATGAAACTCCACTCTGGCCGGATCTCATGCGGCGCAATTTTGAGCTGCGGCGAGGCACGGTCATTCAAACGAGCAATTTCGACGAATGGCTGCGGTCGACACAGTCGCGCCGTGGCAAGATTGGCTATCGAGCTTTCGAGACGGACCTGTGTGATGGCCGATGGTTTTGGATGACCGAGGCGGTCCAGAAGAACGGTTGGATGTTGTGCATTGCGAGCGACATCACCAGTCTGCGAGCGCATGGCAGAACTGTCCGGCAAGATCGCGATCAGGCGATCAAGGCGTCTTACACTGACGAACTCACGGGTGTCGCCAACCGCCGCTTTGTGATGGCACGCGTCGACGACATGCTGGCAGCCGCCCAGCACGGAAACAACGGATGTCTTGCCGTATTCGACATCGACAATTTCAAACACATCAACGATCGGCTTGGTCACCACGCCGGTGATGTCGTCCTGCGTGATTTTGCTCATCGCATTCATCAGAATGTTCGCCGCAACGATTGTTTTGGGCGGGTCGGCGGAGAAGAGTTCCTTCTGGTGATGCCGGCAACCGGGCCGGAAGACGCCATTGCCATGGTCGAGTGCATGCTGACGGTGATCCGCTTCTCCCGGCCTCTGCCTGAATCACCCGACTTCAGCTACACCTGTTCTGCCGGCATCGCCGCTTGTGCCCCGTCAGACAGCGCGTCAGACCTTTATCGACGCGCCGATCAAGCACTCTATGCCGCTAAGCTGAGCGGCCGGGACAGGGTGCGCGCAGCTTAGGCGCTTAGGCTTATACGGTTGAACCCCAATTTGGTGTGCCGTTTCCAGAGCAGGGACTTCGTGGTGCGCCGCAGTCGTGGCGGACGGCAATCTGGACCTCTCGCGGAGGCAGGAACCACTTTAATTCGGCCAGATTTCCTAAATCCCTGACCCGTAGAGCTCCTGGTCATCGTCGCCTTCCCAGGGGGAGGGCATCGAGGTGCGATTGAGGTTGGCCGAGGGCATCGGCATCCAACACTTCAATTCCGGCTCGGCATATTCGATGATGTGCCCGGGCGAGGAATCAGAGGCGCGCCAGCCTTCTGCACCGAACTGATCGCCATGCGACCAGTAGGCGAGGTCAACTTCCGCCGGCCCCTGTTCGGACTGGCGAATCGTGACGAGGATCCGGCTACCGTCTCTCGGTGCGCTTGCCATGTCGCGCCAGCGGTCTAGGTCGTCCATCGTTTCTCCTCCTGCCTCGCTACAGGTTGCGAGTGTCGCCTCGCCATCGGAAACGGTCAATTGAAACTTTGCGCTAGCCGTCGTCTGTCGCCGCTCGTCTGCAAACCGAGTTGGCGGGTCGAGGGTTTCAAACTGGTTGGTGGCCCGCGGCTTGATCATGAGCTGCACTCTGCGAAACCCAGACGCCTGCAACTCTTGCTCGCCAATTATTGCTGATCAATTCTCTATGGATGGAGGATGCAAGCGCCGTATTCCGAACCGACCTAGTCGTGCTACGCATCGAGCATGGGATTCGGCGTTTTCATTCACCGGTCAGATTCGATCTACGACGATAGCCCGGCAGAACAATACCAGTTCCCGAGCCAGTATCTCGGTCGCGTGAAAGCCTGCCTCGGGGATTGGATCATTTACTACGAGCCGCGCAAAGTCGCGGCGACCCGGGGCTATTTTGCCATCGCTAAGGTGGCCCAAGTCATTCCGGATCCGAAGGCGTCCGGCATGTATCTGGCACTCATCGAGCCGGGCAGCTACCTCGATTTCATCAATACCGTTCCGTTCAGCGGGCCGGACGGTGTCATTGAGCGAGGCTTGCTGAACGAGGAGGGACGAATTTCCGGTAGAGCACAGGCCGCGGTGCGCCCGATACCCGCGGCGGATTTCGATCGCATCCTGTCGATTGGCCTGGACGAACATGAACCCGAACTGCCTCGGTTGGGTGAGCCGGCAGTAACGCTGCCTGCGGACGGATTTCAAGACAGAGCTCAGGCGCCGTTCCTATTTGAGCACGAGCGCGATAGGGTTACACAGCTCTCGTCGCGGATCGTTCGTGATCGGCTGTTTCGCCGGCTCGTTTTGCAGGCCTATGACAAACGGTGTGCAATCACTGGTCTGAAGCTCATTAACGGTGGCGGCCGTGCGGAAGTCGATGCCGCACACATCCGCCCTGTGGAAGCAAACGGACCCGACATCCTCACCAACGGCATTGCTCTGTCTGGCACCGCACACTGGATGTTTGA
>Ga0102590_1000203_pt1 | contig 159292 bp, 161 predicted proteins | sample AraplaMF_Col_mMF_FD_76859 | JGI IMG/M metagenome (GOLD analysis project Ga0102590, IMG submission 76859) | Arabidopsis root microbial communities from the University of North Carolina, USA - plate scrape MF_Col_mMF | ecosystem: Host-associated > Plants > Roots > Endosphere | place: USA...
TCTTCGCACCATTCCGCCACCGCGCGTTCATGGCTCATGCCGATGCGAAGCCCAAGCAGCTTGCCCACATCGGCCGGCGGCGCCGTGCCGTCCGGAAATCGCTTGTTGAGCAACCGCTCGTAGCGGGTGAATCGGTCGCGGTGATGTTCCAGCCGGGCCATCAGGTCGGTGCGCAACGGTTCGACGTCGACGCTGTCGAGCGCATAGAGCCGCACCAAAAGGTCGTCCTTGATCGATGCCGGCATGCTCGGCCGTTTGGCCCAATGCCGGAGCGCGGCTCGGCCCTCTGGCGTCAGCGTATAGACCAGCTTGTTCGGCTTGCCGGATTGCACCACCTCGCGGCCCTGGATATGGCCGCGGTCGCGGAGTTTTGTCAGCTCCCGATAAATTTGCTGGTGGTCGGCCTTCCAGAAGAATCCAATGGAGTTGTCGAACGTCTTGGCGAGCTCGTAGCCCGTCATCGGGCGTTCGGTCAGGCAGGCAAGGATTGCATCACCAAGCGCCATGACGCCGGCCTTTCGGATTCAACGGTGATTGACATTATGCATAAAGTTGCATATGCGTCAATGCGCATAAGATCCGGAGAGGTGCATCCCCGGCGTCCAGCCCGTCATCGCCCGCGCAAGGAGACATGATGACCATGAGCGGCCTCGACAAGTGGTACGGCTACATGAAGTCGCATGACACCGCGGCGTTGTGGGACCTGCTGCATCCGGATGCGGTGTTCGAAAGCCCCGTCGTCCACACGCCGCAGCGCGGACGCGACATCACCTTCAAATATCTGGCGAGCGCCGAGAAGGTCCTTGGCGGCCCCGGCTTCAAATACACAGGCGAATGGCGCAGCGCCAATGGTGCAGTGCTCGAATTCGAAAACGAGATCGAGGGCATCAAGATCAATGGCGTCGACATCATCACCTTCAGCGATGACGGTAAGATCACGCACTTCAAGGTGATGGTACGTCCATTGAAGGGAATCAATCTGCTGCACCGCTTGATGGGGGAGCAACTCGCCAAGCAGTGACGGGTGAGGGAGCAAGGACCGCGACCGCCGTTTATGTCGCAACGACTGTCCGGACATTTGCTGGTCTGCTCACTCCCTGGAACGTCGGGAACCGGATAAGGTCGCTTTCCGGAGCCCGTATATTTTCAAGTCAAGCGTCGCCGCCCATTTTCAAGCTTGCCGCTGCCGGGAGAACACCATGCCGATCTACAAAGCCCCCGTGGAAGACGTCACCTTCCTGCTCAACGACGTGTTCCAGATCGATCGCTACGACAATCTTCCCGGCTTCACCGACGCCTCGGCCGACGTGCGCGAGGCGATCATCGGCGAGGCTGCCAAACTTTCCGAAGAGGTGCTGCAGCCGCTCAACCGCGTCGGCGACCTCGAAGGCTGCAAGCGGCGTGACGACGGCTCGGTGACGACGCCGAAGGGTTTCAAGGAAGCCTTCAAGCAGGTCGCCGAAGGCGGCTGGCTCGGCTTGTCGGCGCCAACGGAATATGGCGGGCAGGGGTTGCCGGTGACGCTGAGCCAGGTCGTCACCGAATTCCAGAGCGCGGCCAACATGGCGTTCTCGATGTATGGCGGCCTCACCATGGGCGCGACCGCCGCGCTTCTGGTGCATGGCGACGCCGAGCAGAAGAAGACCTATGTGCCGAAGATGGTGGCGGGCCAATGGACCGGCACCATGAACCTCACCGAGCCGCAATGCGGCACCGATCTCGGCCTGCTCCGCACCCGCGCGGTGAAGCAGGCCGACGGCAGCTACAAGATCACGGGCACCAAGATCTTCATCTCGGCCGGCGAGCACGACATCGCCGAAAACATCATCCATCTGGTGCTGGCGCGCATCGAAGGCGCGCCCGCCGGCATCAAGGGCGTCTCGCTGTTCGTGGTGCCGAAGATCCTCGTCAATGCCGATGGCTCGCTCGGGCAGCGCAACGGCGTGTCCTGCGGCTCGATCGAGCACAAGATGGGCATCCACGGCAATTCCACCTGCGTGATGAACTACGACAACGCCACCGGCTGGCTGATCGGCGAAGAGAACAAGGGCATGCAGGGCATGTTCGTGATGATGAACGAGGCCCGCCTCGGCGTCGCCGTGCAGGGCCTCGCGCAGTCCGAAGTCGCCTATCAGAACGCGGTGGCCTATGCGCGCGAGCGCCTGCAGGGCCGCGCGCTGACCGGCGCAAAGGAAGCGGACAAGCCGGCCGACCCGATCATCGTGCACCCGGACGTGCGCCGCGTGCTGCTCACCATCCGCGCCTTCAACGAGGCGGCGCGCGCCATGGTGGTGTGGACCGCGCTGAAGAGCGACGTCGCCCACCGCTCCGCCGATCCGAAGGACCGCGAGGCGGCCGACGACCATATGGGCCTGATGACCCCGGTCATGAAGGGCGTGATGACCGACGTCGGGTTCTCCAACGCGGTGCTGGCGCAGCAGATGTATGGCGGCCATGGCTACATCGCCGAGCACGGCATGGAGCAGTTCGTGCGCGATGCCCGCATCGCCATGCTCTATGAGGGCGCCAACGGCATCCAGGCGCTCGACCTCGTCGGCCGCAAGCTGCCGCGCAATGGCGGCCGCGCCGTGATGGCGTTCTTTGCCGAAGTCGGCGCTTTCGCCAAGGAGCACGGCGGCGACGAGGCGATGAAGCCGTTCGTCGCGCCGCTGTCGACCGCGCTCGGCCATCTGCAGCAGGCCACCGGCTGGCTGATGCAGAACGCGATGACCAAGCCCGACAATGCCGGCGCCGCCGCGACCGACTACATGCAGTTGTTCGGCCTCGTCGCCTTCGGCTTCATGTGGGCGCGGATGGCGAAGGTGGCGCAGGACAAGATCGCGGCTGAAGGCGCCACGCCGTACCTGAACACAAAACTGGTGACCGGCCGCTTCTTCATGGAGCGGATGCTGCCGGAAACCCACGTTCATCTGGCGCGCATCCAGACCGGCTGCGCCACCACCATGGAATTGGCGGCGGAAGCGTTCTGAGATTTTTTCGCCGTTTTCCGCCCCATCGCCTATAATATTATGATCCTCATACCAGGAGGGCGTCATGCCTGAGGCATATATCTACGATCACGTTCGCACCCCGCGCGGCCGCGGCAAGGCCGACGGTGCGCTGCACGAAGTCACCGCGCTGGCGCTCGCCACCGTGCCGCTGCAGGCGCTGAAGGAGCGCAACAACCTCGCTGAAGACGTCGTCGACGACGTCGTGCTCGGCGTGGTCGATCCGGTCGGCGAGGCCGGTAGCGACATCGCGCGCTTCGCCGCGCTTAAGGCCGGCCTCGGCGAATCTGTTCCCGGCGTGCAGATCAGCCGCTTCTGTGCCTCCGGCCTCGATGCCGTGAATTTTGCCGCGGCCCAGATCATGGCCGGCCAGCATGAGCTCGTGATCGGCGGCGGCGCCGAATCGATGAGCCGTGTCGGCATCGGCGCGTCCGGCGGCGCCTGGCCGATGGACCCCTCGATGGCGGTGCCGTCCTATTTCATGCCGCAGGGCGTCTCGGCCGATCTGATCGCGACCAAGTACGGTTTTTCGCGCGACGACGTCGATGCGTACGCCGTGCAGAGCCAGCAGCGCGCCGGCAAGGCGTGGGACGAGGGCCGCTTCAACAAGTCGGTGGTGCCGGTCAAGGACATCAACGGCCTCACCATCCTCGCCAAGGATGAGCACATGCGCCCGACCACGACCATGCAGTCGCTGGCGCAGCTGCAGCCGTCCTTCACCATGATGGCCCAGATGGGCGGGTTCGACGGGGTCGCGGTCCAGTCGCATCCCGAGATCGAGCGCGTCAATTACGTCCACCATGCCGGCAACTCTTCCGGCATCGTCGACGGCGCGGGCGCCGTGCTGCTCGGCAGCAAGGAAGCGGGCGCCAAGCACGGCCTGAAGCCGCGCGCCAAAATCCGCGCCTTCGCCAATATCGGCTCCGAGCCCGCGATGATGCTGACCGGCCCGGTCGACGTCACCGAAAAGCTGTTCGCGCGCTCCGGCATGAAGAAGTCGGACATCGACCTGTTCGAGCTGAACGAGGCCTTTGCTTCCGTCGTGCTGCGCTACATCCAGGCCTTCGACATCGACAATGCGAAGATCAACGTCAATGGCGGCGCGATCGCGCTCGGCCACCCGCTCGGCGCGACCGGGGCGATGATCCTCGGCACCGTGCTCGATGAACTCGAGCGCACCAACAAGTCGACCGCGCTGGTGACGCTGTGCATCGGCGGCGGCATGGGGACGGCGACGATCATCGAAAGAGTGTAGCTGCCGGAGGGTGGGTTAGCCGAAGGCGTAACCCACCATGCCACGGCGCAAGAGGCGGTGGGTTACGCTTCGCTAACCCACCCTACGGGATCACAATTTAACCGCCGCGCCTGCGATCGGCTGCGGCACCGAGGGAGCAACCAAATGGCCTTCAAGAATTTCAAGCTAGAGACCGACGCCGACGGCATTGCGCTCGTCACCTGGGACATTCCCGGACGTTCGATGAACGTGCTGGACGAGACCTCGACCAGCGAGCTCGAGGAAATCCTCAAGCAGACCACGGCTGATACCGCGGTGAAGGGCGTCGTCATCACATCAGCCAAGGACGCGTTCTGCGCCGGTGCCGACCTTTCGATGCTGGAGGGCATGAACCAGGAATACGCCAAGGTCCTGAAAGAGAAGGGCGAGGTCGCGGCCAACCAGATGCTGTTCGAGCAGAGCCGGCGCTTCTCGCTGGTGCTGCGCGGCATCGAGACCTGCGGCAAGCCGTGGGCGGCCGCGATCAACGGGCTCGCGCTCGGCGGCGGCTTTGAGGTGACGCTGTCCTGCCATTACCGCGTCGCGGCCGAGAATCCGAAGACTCGCCTCGGCCTGCCGGAAGTGAAGGTCGGCCTGTTCCCCGGCGCCGGCGGCACCCAGCGCGTGCCGCGCCTCGTGCCGCCGCAGGATGCGATGACCATCCTGCTCAAGGGCGATCCGGTCACCGTCGAAAAGGCGAAATCGCTCAACCTGATCCATGCCATCGTGCCGGCCGCTGACCTGATCAAGGCCGCCAAGGACTGGATCAAGGGCGGCGGCAAGGCGGTCGCACCGTGGGACGAGAAGGGCTTCAAGCTGCCGGGCGGGCCGGTGTTCTCCAAGGCCGGCATGATGATGTTCCCGGCCGGCAACGCCATCTACCGCCGCGAGACCTACGACAATTACCCGGCGGCGCGCGCCATCATGAGCTGCGTCTACGAGGGCCTGCAGCTGCCGATCGACGCCGCGCTCCGCGTCGAGTCGCGCTACTTCACCAAGGTGCTGCGCTCCAAGGAGGCGGCGGCGATGATCCGCAGCCTGTTCCTGTCGATGCAGGAGCTGAACAAGGGCGCGCGACGGCCGCCAAACGTGCCGGCGACCAAGGTGAAGAAGATCGCCGTGATCGGCGCCGGCTTCATGGGCGCCAGCGTCGGCTACGTCTCGGCCCGCGCCGGCCTCGATGTCGTGCTGATCGACCGCGACCAGGAAAGCGCCGACAAGGGCAAGGCGCACGCCAAGAGCGTCATCGACGGTCTGATCGCCAAGGGCCGCGCCAAGCCGGCCGAGGCCGACGCGATCATGGCGCGCATCACGCCGACCGCGGATTACGCTACGCTCAGCGATTGCGACCTCGTGATCGAGGCGGTGTTCGAGGACCGCAAGGTCAAGGCCGATACGTTCGCCAAGGCGCAGCAACACCTCAAGGCGGATGCGATCTTCGCCTCCAACACCTCGACGCTGCCGATCACCTCGCTCGCCGAATCGTTCAAGGACCAGGGCAAGTTCGTCGGCATCCATTTCTTCTCGCCGGTCGAGAAGATGATGCTGGTCGAGATCATCCTCGGCAAGAACACCGGAGACGTCGCGCTGGCGACCGCGCTGGATTACGTCCGCATCATCGGCAAGACGCCGATCGTCGTGAACGATTCCCGCGGCTTCTACGCCAACCGCTGCGTCGGCCGCTACATCGCCGAAGGCAACGAGATGTTCCTGGAAGGCGTGCCGCCGGCGATGATCGAGAACTGCGCCAAGATGGCCGGCATGCCGGTCGGCCCGCTGTCGCTGTCGGATGAAGTCGCGCTCGATCTCGGCCTCAAGGTCATCAAGGCGACCGAAGCCGATCTTGGCCCGAACTCGATCAACCCCGATCAGAAGAAGCTGATGGTGGAGCTGGTCGAGAAGCAGGGCCGCCTCGGGCGCAAGAACAGCAAGGGCTTTTACGACTACCCCGAAAAGGGCAAGGGCCAGAAGAGCCTGTGGCCGGGCCTGTCGGCGCTGCAGCCGAAGCAGCTCGACCCTGACACGCTCGACATCGAGGAGTTGAAGCAGCGCTTTCTGGTGGTGCAGGCGGTCGAAGCCGCGCGCACGGTGGAAGATCACGTCATCACCGACCCGCGCGAGGCCGATGTCGGCTCCATTCTCGGCTTCGGCTTCGCGCCGTTCACCGGCGGCACGCTGTCCTATATCGACTTCATGGGCGCGCGGAAGTTCGTCGAGCTCTGCCACAAGCTGGAGGCTAAATACGGCTCCCGCTTCACCCCGCCCAAGCTGCTGGAAGACATGGCAGCCCGCGGCGAGACCTTCTACGGCCGCTTCGCGCCGAAGAAGGTGGCGGCGTAAGGGACGCAATGGTTAGCCCCGTCATTGCGAGGAGCGACAGCGACGAAGCAATCCATCTATCCGCTATGCCGCGATATGGATTGCTTCGCGGAGCCTGTCATCGGGCGCGCATTCGCGCGACCCGTTGGTTCGCAATGGCGGAGAGAAAAGAAGGCCGGATCCTTGATCCGGCCTTTCTAACATCCGGGCTGCCCCGAATCCCCGAACGACGAAGCCGCACGGCCTGACACCGTCTCCCGACCCATGCTCGCCGTCCAAGTCCCCTTGTTGTCCGCCGCGATCCGCACCGCAAACCGCCAGCCATTCTGGTTGGTGAACGCGATTTCGGTGCCGTCCGGCCGCTCGATGTAGCTGCAGGGGTATTCGGTCGGCCGATCCGGAAATATGACCTGTCCCTCCCTGCTGTCGAATACGGCCGACGTGATCCGCGGATGGATCATGAAGATGCAGTCGCGCTGCGGTGCGGCCGGCATGGAAAGGCCAAGCATGGCAAGCGGCGCGCCGGCGCCGGTCATGAATTCGATCAGGTTCATCGGCGATGAATTCCCGTGCGAGGAGTCATGGCCTTCGACGCAGTCACGGATCAGCGGGTTCACAGGGCGGGAAACAAATAGGGCCGGATCGTCGATCCGGCCCTATTTATTTATCGCGAATTATGGGCGCTCACGCCGCCTTCAGCAGCCCTTCCTTGGTCAGCGCTTCCTGCACCTTCGGGCGCGCGCCGACGCGGGCCTTGTAGGCGACGAGGTTCGGCAGGCCGGAAAGATCGAAATTCAGCCGGTCCGCCCACGCCAGCATTGTGAACAGGTAGCCATCGGCGACCGTGAACTGGTTGCCCATCACGTAGTCGCGGCCGGCAAGATGGCCGTCGACATATTTGAACTTGCCCATCACGCGGTCCTTGAAGAACGCCTTGGCCTCGTCGGCCAGCACCGGCGAGAACATCGGGCCGAAATTCTTGTGCAGTTCGGTGGTGATGAAGTTGAGCCACTCCAGAAGCTTGTAGCGGTCGGCGCTGTCGCGGGCGGGGGCGAGGTTCTTGCCGGCGGCCTTGTCGGCAATCATCTGGATAATGACCGGTCCTTCGGTGACCAGTTCGCCCGAATCGAGCGCCAGCACCGGCACCTGGCCCTTCGGATTGACCTTCAAAAAGTCGTCACCGTTCTCCAGCTTCTTGGCGCGCAGGTCGACCTTGACCAGATCGTAGGGCAGGCCGGCCTCAAGAAGGGCGATATGGGGGGATAGCGAGCAGGCGCCCGGCGTATAATACAATTTCATGGATTTTTTCCTTCCCTCGACTTTATAGGTGGACTGACTAAATGCATTTGCATGGAATAGTCAAGATTGATGCACCTGCATTTAGTGGGGTACACTGATCTGTGACAGATACGGACCGGACTATGAAACGCAAACCATCGACCGAGGCGACCGCCGCCTGGATCCGCCTGATGCGGGTGCAGAGCCGGGTGCTCGACGCCGTCGAGCAGGACCTCAAGAAAGCCGGCTATCCGCCGTTGGCCTGGTATGACGCGCTGCTGGAACTGTCGCGCGCGCCGTCCGGCGAGATGCGCCCGGTGGAACTGGAAAAGCAGATGCTGATCCCGCAATATTCCACCTCGCGGCTGATCGACCGCCTGGTCGACGAGGGCCTGGCGGCGCGGCGCGAATGCAAGATCGACAAGCGCGGCCAGTTCGTCGAGATCACCGAGGCTGGGCGCGAGTTGCAGAAGAAAATGTGGACCGCCTATTCCGCGGCGATCGAAAAGCACGTCGGCTCCAAGCTTTCCGATGCCGATGCGATGAAGCTTTGCGGCCTGCTTGACCGTCTCGGCTGCTCCTGCTCCGACGTCAAGGCGGCCGCCGCCCGCGACGGCGTGCCGGCGCGATGACGGCCCCCATACCTTTCGTTATTGCGGACGAATTTGTCCGCATCCCCTTGGCTACATGGCGCGTTCGGTCGAATCGCCCCTTATCCGGATTTTTTCATGGCGCGTGACCAGATCGATATGACGCCGTTGCAATCGCGCGACGAACTCGTTGCGTGGTTCGAGGCCGGCAGCAAGCCGCCGTCCGAGTTCCGCATCGGCACCGAGCACGAGAAGACGCCGTTCACGCTGGAGGGCCGTCAGCCCGTGCCGTACGAGGGCGCGCGCGGCATCGGCGCGCTGCTCGAAGGCATGCAGCTTTTGCTCGGCTGGGAGCCGATCATGGAGCGCGGCAACATCATCGGGCTTTATGACGTCACCGGCGGCGGTGCGATTTCGCTCGAGCCGGGCGGGCAGTTCGAATTGTCGGGCGCGCCGGTCGAAAACGTCCACCAGACCCAGGCCGAGCTGATGGCGCACCTGGCGCAGGTCCGCGAGATCGCAACGCCCCTCGGCATCGGCTTCCTCGGCCTCGGCATGACGCCGTCCTGGTCGCGGTCGCAGATCCCGGTGATGCCCAAGGGCCGCTACAAGATCATGACCAATTACATGCCGAAGGTCGGCCAGTACGGCATCGACATGATGTACCGGACCTGTACGGTGCAGACCAATCTGGACTTCTCCTCCGAAGCCGACATGGTCAAGAAGCTGCGCGTCTCGCTGGCGCTGCAGCCGGTCGCCACCGCCCTGTTCGCCAACTCGCCGTTCACCGAGGGCAAGCCGAACGGCTTCCTGTCGTTCCGCTCCGAGATCTGGCGCGACACGGATAACGCGCGTTCCGGCATGCTGCCCTGGGTGTTCGAGGACGGCATGGGGTTCGAACGCTGGGTCGACTACGCGCTCGACGTTCCCATGTATTTCGTCAAGCGCGGCGATACCTATATCGACGTCGCCGGCTCCTCGTTCCGCGCCTTCTTCGAGGGCCGCAACAATTCGCTGCCCGGTGAGCGCCCGACCCTGTCGGACTGGGCCAATCATCTGTCGACGATCTTCCCGGAAGTCCGCCTCAAGCGCTATCTGGAAATGCGTGGCGCCGACGGCGTGCCGTGGGGCCGGCTGCCGGCGCTGCCGGCGTTCTGGGTCGGGCTGTTATACGACGACGTCAGCCTGGATGCCGCCTGGGATCTGGTCTGCCACTGGACGGCGCAGGAGCGCCAGGCGCTTCGCGACGACGTCCCGCGCTTCGGCTTCAAGGCGAGGATCAAGGACCGCTATCTGTTCGAGATCGCCCGCGAGTGCCTGAAGCTGTCGTATGCCGGCCTGCGGCGCCGTGGCCGCATCGATCAGCTCGGCCGCGACGAGAGCCGCCACCTCGAGCCGCTGGAACGTATCCTCGAAGCCGGCCGCACGCCGGCGGAAGAAATGCTCGACAAGTTCAACGGCGAATGGGGCGGTTCCGTCGAGCCCGTCTATCAGGAATACGCGTTCTGATTAAACGGGTTGCCTGGCATTTGGGCCGTTCATCCACCGTACAGGTTGATGGCGCTCAAATGACGGCGGTCGAGCATGACCCGGACCGCCGCGTACCGGTTTTCCGGAAAATCATGTTCAAATCAATGAGCTGGGGCGGGATGGCGCTTTCCGAGGAAGGGGCGTCCCGCAACGGCAAACGCGTACTCGAAAGCACCAGCGAATGGGGACTATTCGCATGCTCAGGGCGTGTGTGGTGGCGCTTGCCTTCCTGGCAGCGGCCATCGGCGCGCGTCCGGCACTGGCCCAGGCCAATTTCGACCGCCCCGGCGGCGACTACCTCAGTGCGCCCGTGATTTCGGGCGATCCGGCCGAATGCGCGCTGGTGTGCGAGCGCGACCGGCGCTGCCGGGCCTGGAGCTTCAACTATCCGACCGACCTCGCCAATCGCGCGGTGTGCTGGCTCAAGAGCAACGTGCCGCCGCGCATCGAGAGCGACTGCTGCGTCTCCGGCATCCGCGGCGCCGGCGTCGTCGAACGGCGCAACGAGGCCAGCGAGACCTCGATCGACCGCTTTGGCGGCGACTACAAGAGTTTTGATCTGAAGCGCAGCGACGGCGAAGATGCCTGCAAGGCCGCCTGCGCGGCCGACAACAAATGCCGCGCCTGGACCTACGCCCGGCCCGGCTATGCCGGCAAGGAAGCGCACTGCTTCCTGAAGAAGGAGATCAAGCCGCCGCGAAGGAAGGCGGGGTTCACCTCGGGCGTGGTGCGGTAGAGGCGCGAGGCGATAACTCCATCCTTCGTCATTGCGAGGAGCGAAGCGACGAAGCAATCCATTCTTTCTTCACGCGGCTCCATGGATGGCTTCGCGGAGCCTGTCATCGGGCGCGCATTGGCGCGACCCGTTGGCTGGCAATGACGGCTCAGTCCTTGTCCGCCGGCAGTACCGTGATCTCCGGCCACAGCGCCTTCCACCGTTGCGCCTTGGCCGCATAGTTCGCGGCCGAAAAATTCGGTCCCGGATTCGGCCGCACGATCAGCGCCGCGACATCGTCATAGCCGTTCGGCGCATACACCTCGTAAGCCCCGCCGGCGCGGCGGATTCCGATCTGCGTATTCTTGGTCAGGAAGCGGTCGATGCCTTGCGTCGAACTGTGCAACTCCGGATAGGGCAGGCCATATTTCTCCGGATACCAGAGATGAACGCGCGCCTGGTTGCGCGCCTCGACCGCAATGCCCCGCGGCGCAAGGCGGCCGGTCAGTCGGCGGATGATGTTGTCCTCCGCCTCCCACGACGTATCGGGATCGAAATAGAACACGTCGTAATCGTTGATGCCGTAATCGACCGCGCGCTCCGTCAGCACGTTCCACGCCGTCTGCACCAGGCATCCCGAGACCAGCCACGCGTCCGGCAGCGCAAGCCGATAGAGCTCCTCGGCAATGATTTCGTTGGCGGGATTGCGCAAGGCGGCGATGAGGAATTGGTCTTTGTCCATAGGCACGCCGCCGTAGGGTGGGCAAAGCGAAGCGTGCCCACCGCTGATGTTGCGATTGGAGAGATGGTGGGCACGGCGCTATTGCGCCTTTGCACACCCTACGCGTCGAAATCGAATTCCTTCACCGCCTTCTTCGACGCCAGCGTGCGCCAGTGCCGCCGCAGCAGCGGCTCGACAATGGTGCGGCTGGCTTTTGAGAGGCGGATCAGCACCATCGGATAATCGCGGTAGTGATCGGTGAAGTAAAATACCTTCGGCCGGCTTTCCACCAGCATCTCGCGCTCGTCGCTTGGCACGCCCGGCATCACCAGGCTGTCGCCGTCTTCCTTGAGCCGCGCCAGCATCTTCTTGCGCACCTTGAGCGCCGGCGTGCCGTAGGAGGTGCCGTCCTCGACCTCGGGCCAGGCAAGGGCAAGTTTGCGCAACTCGTCGAAGGTCATGGGCGACTCTATCGTCATCGTCATGCCCGGGCTTGTCCCGGGCATCCACGCCTTAACAGGCAGTGGGAAACAAGACGTGGATGGCCGGGTCAAGCCCGGCCATGACGGAGAGAGGCCTTAGTGGACCGACGTGAAAAACCGCGCCAGCCTAAAGCCCGACAGCCAGGTCCACATCGGCTGGCTGCGCATGCCGAGATCCCAGGAGCCGACCACGGCGTCGGCGCGGCCGATCAGATTGTCGATCGGCAGCAGGCCGACGCCGCCCTCGCGCACCGGAACGCGGCTGTCGGCGGAATTGTCTCTGTTATCGCCGAGCACGAACAATTGGCCCGGCGGCACGGTCACCTCGGGCGTGTTGTCGAGCCGGCCATTGTCGCGCATCTTGAAGATCGCGTGGCTGACGCCGTTCGGCAGCGTCTCGGTGAAGCGGTAGGCGCGTTCGGAATTGCCGCGGTCGTCCTCGGCGTGCCCGACACCGTCAGGCTTCAGCGCTGCCGCGTGGTCATTGATGAAGAGCTGGCCCTCCCGCAACTGGATGCGGTCGCCCGGCAATCCCACCACGCGCTTGACCCAGGCCTGCGAGCGGTCGCCCGGCCAGCGGAACACGACGACGTCGCCGCGCTTGGGCGTCTCGCCGAACAGGCGGCCGGTCTCCGGCAGCGTGATCTGGATCGGCAGCGACGCCGCGCCATAGCCATACGGGAATTTCGACGCGACCAGCGCGTCGCCGATCAAGAGCGTCGGCTCCATCGAGCCGGAGGGTACATAGAACGGTTCGGCGATCGCGCCCTTGGCGATGAACACCACGGCCACGATGGCGGCGATCTGCACGGCCTGGCCGCGCCAGCTCATCGGTTTGCCGACAGGGGTTTCCTTGTCGCTTGCTGTCTTACCGTCGCTCACTAGCCCGTTCCTCCGACTGTGATCCGTTCCATCCGCAGCGTCGGCTGGCCGACGCCGACAGGCACGCCCTGGCCGTTCTTGCCGCAGGTGCCGATGCCGGTATCGAGCGCCAGATCGTTGCCGACCATGGTGATCCGATGCAGGTCGGTCGGCCCGTTGCCGATCAGCATGGCGCCCTTCAGCGGCGCGCCGAGCTTGCCGTTCTCGATCTTGTAGGCCTCGGTGCACTGGAACACGTATTTGCCCGAGGTGATGTCGACCTGGCCGCCGCCGAAATTGGCGGCATAGACGCCGTTCTTCACCGACGCGATGATTTCCGCTGGATCGCGCTCGCCCGCCAGCATGTAGGTGTTGGTCATGCGCGGCATCGGCACATGGGCGTAGCTCTGGCGGCGGCCGTTGCCGGTCGGCTTCATGTTCATCAGCCGCGCGTTCTGGCGGTCCTGCATGTAGCCGACCAGAATGCCGTCCTCGATCAATACGGTGCGGTTGGTCGGCGTGCCCTCGTCGTCGATGGAGAGCGATCCGCGCCGCGAGGCCATGGTGCCGTCGTCGACCACGGTGACGCCCTTGGCCGCGACCTGCTTGCCCATCAATCCTGCGAAGGCGGAGGTCTGCTTGCGGTTGAAGTCGCCTTCGAGGCCATGACCAACCGCTTCATGCAGCATCACGCCGGGCCAGCCGGCGCCCAGCACCACGTCCATTTCGCCGGCGGGGGCGGGGACCGATTCCAGGTTCACCAGCGCCTCGCGGATCGCGCCGTCGGCGGCCTCGCGCCACGCCTTGGTCTCGATGAAGCGCGCATAGCCCTCGCGGCCGCCATAACCCTTGCTGCCGCTTTCCTGGCGGTCGCCCTGGCCGGCGACGACGGAAATATTGACCCGCACCAGGGGGCGGATGTCGCGATAGCTCTCGCCGTCGGGCCGCAGGATTTCGACCACCTGCCAGGTGGCGCCCAGGCTGATCGAGGCCTGCCGGACCCGCGGGTCCTTGTCGCGGACGTAAGCATCGATCTCGGCCAATAACTTTACCTTGGTCTCGAAGCCCGGCGCATCCAGCGGATTCTCATCGCCGTAGAGCCGCACATTGGTATGCGAAGGCGCCGCGGCAAAATTGCCGCTATAGCCGCCGCGCACGGCGGCGACCGCGTCCGCCGCACGGATCAGCGCCGGCAGCGAGACGTCGGAGGAATGCGCATAGCCGACCGCGTCGTCCTTCACGGCGCGCAGGCCAAATCCCTGGCTGGTGTCGTAGGTCGCCTGCTTCAGCCGGCCGTTGTCGAAGCCAAGCGCTTCGGTCTGGCCATATTCCAGGAACAGCTCGCCATCGTCAGCCCCCGAAAGCCCCCGCGCGATCTCGCGTCGGACGGCATCGCGGTCGAGATTGGCGCGGTCGAGCAGGGAGGTCGTGGCGGGATTGGTCATGCAGACTCCGATTCAGCGCAAAAACCGTCCCCAGCCTTGGCGAGAGACGACGATGGTTTGAAAGATAGTCATGACCGCAACGAAAGGGGAGGCCCCTCACGGTAGCTTGTCATATCCCTCGCCGAGCCCGTTCAGGCTGAGCGGAAAGCCGATACCCTCTTCGGGCGTCTCAAAAATAATAAAAGTCGCGGTTTTTGCGCCCCGGAGCTGGCCGAGCAGCTTTTCGTCCATCACCACCTCGGCGACGCAGCCATTGGGCAGGCAGCGGACGAAGCCGGCGCGGCCGACATCCTGGTTGTCGAGCTTGAGGCCGAGGCCGGAGGGCAGCAGGACGCCGAGCGGGGCGACCACCCGCATCAGCTTGCTCTTCTGATCGGCGGTTTTCAGCACGATCACGGTGAGGCCGGCGTTGGAACGGTCCTCGGCCACCACGCTCTGGATCAGGGCGCATTGCTCGCCCTGGGCGCCGGGCGGGGTGTCGCAGCGGATCTGCCAGTCGCCATGGACCGACCGCACCGCCCCCTGCGCGCTCGCCGGCCGGGTCGGGCCGAGCAGGAAGGCCAGGAACAGCAGAACCACGAAGGGGCCGCCGAGCCAGCGGGCCGGTTCCAGGCTATATCCCGCCTGATGTTTCGAACGCCCCATCCGGGTCGATCCTCTCACGATATCCGGCAGCGCCGGTGACGTTTCCGGCCTTGGCCGGCAATACACATTGTAACTGAGCTTCATCCGGACTGAAACGCAATGACGGCGCCTTGAAGGCGGCCCGAGCGTCAATCCACGCTCTCGGCGGCTTGCCCGGCCCGGCGCGAATCAGCCCGCCTGGGAGCACCGCGACTGTGCCTACATCCGGCAATCGGGCTGTCAAGCGGCGCAGGCGTGCAAAACGGCGGATTTTTGCGAATTTGCCGGGAAAATCCGACCTCCGGCGAATAGCAGGTGACGCATGGCTTTGCCGCCTACTACTGCATTGCGAGACCCCAAGAATTATGGTTTGAGAGGCTGGATTTCGACGCGTTCTAACGATCGGGCCCAAGGTACTGCACCAATATCGTTGCAGGTACTTTCGAAGGTGGACTTCCAAGTACCTCCGGTAGGCCGTTTGTAAGGGCGATCGTGGCGGCATTCCCGGCCATCCGGCGGGAGTGCGTTGGGGACTATTCTTTAGGGAGCGCGAGCGGCATGAAGATGTCGAATGGCCAGATTGGCCGGCGATTGCTGGGGTTGACGGTGGCGGGCATGACGCTCGCGGCCGGCGGGATGGCTTTTGCGGCGCAGCCGCAGCCGTGGGAAATCACGCTGCAGCCAGCTGCGACCCCCGTGATGGAAAACATCATCAGCTTCCACAACTTGCTCCTGGTGATCATCACGCTGATCACCCTGTTCGTGCTGGCGCTGCTCGTCATCGTGGTGCTGAAGTTCAACGCCAAGGCCAATCCGGTGCCTTCCCGGACCACCCATAACACGCTGATCGAGGTGGCCTGGACGCTGATCCCGGTGCTGATCCTGGTCGCCATCGCGGTGCCGTCGTTCCGCCTCCTGTTCCAGCAGCTCGACATTCCCAAGGCCGACCTCACGGTGAAGGTCACCGGCAAGCAGTGGTACTGGAGCTACGCCTATCCGGATAACGGCAAGTTCGAATTCGATTCGCTGCTGGCGCAGGACAAGCAGCCGCGCCTGCTCGGCGTCGACAACGAGATGGTGGTGCCGGTCAACAAGGTGATCCGCGTCCAGACCACCGGCGCCGACGTCATCCACGCGTTCGCGGTGCCGTCGTTCGGCATCAAGATCGACTCGATCCCCGGCCGTCTCAACGAGACCTGGTTCAAGGCGACCAAGGTCGGCATGTATTACGGCCAGTGCTCCGAACTGTGCGGCAAGGACCACGCCTTCATGCCGATCGCGGTGCGGGTGGTGACCGATCAGGAATTCGCGACCTGGGTTGAGGGGGCGAAGAAGAAATATGCGACCAACCCGGCGAACACGTTCGCCTCGGCTGGTGGGCAGGCCGCGCAGTAAGGCGCGGGCTTTAAGGACAAGGGCGACGGGACCTGGAAAGGTCCGCAAAGGGACTGCAAGGCAGGATTTCAAAATGGCAACGACGACACACGATGATCACGCCCATGGTGACCATGCCCATGCCAATCCGACCGGATGGCGGCGCTGGGTCTATTCGACGAACCATAAGGACATCGGCACGATGTACCTTATCTTCGCGATCTTTGCGGGCATCATCGGCGCGGCGATGTCGGTCGCGATCCGCATCGAGCTGATGTATCCGGGCGTCCAGCTCTTCCACGAATCGCACACCTACAACGTGTTCGTGACCTCGCACGGCCTGATCATGATCTTCTTCATGGTGATGCCGGCGATGATCGGCGGCTTCGGCAACTGGTTCGTGCCGCTGATGATCGGCGCGCCCGACATGGCGTTCCCGCGCATGAACAACATCTCGTTCTGGCTGCTGCCGGCCTCCTTCTCGCTGCTCTTGATGTCGACCTTCGTCGAGGGCGAGCCGGGCGCCAACGGCGTCGGCGCGGGCTGGACCATGTATGTGCCGCTGTCGACCTCGGGCCATCCGGGGCCGGCGGTCGACTTCGCGATCCTGTCGCTGCATCTGGCCGGCGCCTCCTCGATCCTCGGCGCCATCAACTTCATCACCACGATCTTCAACATGCGCGCGCCGGGCATGACCCTGCACAAGATGCCGCTGTTCGTGTGGTCGATCCTGGTGACGGTGTTCCTGCTGTTGCTGTCGCTGCCGGTGCTCGCCGGCGCCATCACCATGATGCTCACCGACCGCAATTTCGGCACCACCTTCTTCGCCGCCGACGGCGGCGGCGATCCGCTGCTGTTCCAGCACCTGTTCTGGTTCTTCGGCCACCCCGAAGTGTACATCCTGATCCTGCCCGGCTTCGGCATGATCAGCCAGATCATCTCCACCTTCTCGCGCAAGCCCGTGTTCGGCTATCTCGGCATGGCCTACGCCATGGTCGCGATCGGCGGCATCGGCTTCGTGGTGTGGGCGCACCACATGTACACGGTCGGCATGTCGTCGGCGACGCAGGCCTATTTCGTCGCCGCCACCATGGTGATCGCGGTGCCGACCGGCGTGAAGATCTTCTCCTGGATCGCCACGATGTGGGGCGGTTCGATCGAGTTCAAGACCCCGATGCTGTGGGCGATCGGCTTCATCTTCCTGTTCACGGTCGGCGGCGTCACCGGCGTCGTGCTGGCCAATGCCGGCGTCGACCGCGTGCTGCAGGAAACCTACTACGTCGTCGCGCACTTCCACTACGTGCTGTCGCTCGGCGCCGTGTTCGCGATCTTCGCCGGCTGGTACTACTGGTTCCCGAAGATGTCCGGCTACATGTACTCGGAAACCATCGGCAAGCTGCACTTCTGGGTCACCTTCATCGGCGTCAACCTGGTGTTCTTCCCGCAGCATTTCCTCGGGCTGTCGGGCATGCCGCGCCGCTATATCGACTATCCGGATGCGTTCGCCGGCTGGAACCTGGTGTCGTCGGTCGGGTCCTACATTTCCGGCTTCGGCGTGCTGATCTTCATCTACGGCGTGGTCGACGCTTTCGCGAAGAAGCGGGTGGCCGAGGCCAATCCGTGGGGCGCCGGCGCCACCACGCTGGAATGGACGCTGCCGTCGCCGCCGCCCTTCCACCAGTTCGAAGTCCTGCCGCGCGTGCAGTAAGCAACTACTCTCGCGGCGCGCGCCTGTTGCGCGCCGCGGCTTTGGTAAAGCGAGATAAATCTTGTCGGTAGTCGATCACAACGCCATCGATGTTCGGCCCCGGATTTCCGAGGCGGAAGTCGGTGACTTCATCGCGCTGTTGAAGCCACGGGTGATGTCGCTCGTGATCTTCACCGCGCTGGTCGGCCTCTTCATTGCGCCGGGCCATGTCCACCCCGTGATCGCCTTCACCTCGATCCTCTGCATCGCGGTCGGGGCCGGCGCCTCGGGCGCGATGAACATGGCCTATGAGGGCGACATCGACGCCCTGATGTCGCGCACCGCCAACCGGCCGATCCCGCGCGGCCGCATCACCCAGGGCGAGGCGATGGCCTTCGGCCTGATCCTCTCGTTCTTCTCGGTGCTGACGCTCGGCATCCTCGTCAATCTGCTGGCCGGCGCGCTGCTGGCGTTCACGATCTTCTTCTATGTGGTGATCTACACCATGTGGCTGAAGCGCTGGACCGCGCAGAACATCGTGATCGGCGGCGCCGCCGGCGCGCTGCCGCCGGTCGTGGCGTGGGCCGCGGCCACCGGCTCGCTGGCGATGGAGCCCGTGCTCCTGTTCCTCATCATCTTCTTCTGGACCCCGCCGCATTTCTGGGCGCTGGCGCTGTTCCGCAGCGACGACTATGCGCGCGCCGGAATTCCGATGCTGCCGGTCGTCGCCGGGCCCGATGCGACGCGGCTGCAGATCCTGCTCTACACGATCGTGCTGGTCGCGATCGCGGCGGCGCCCTGGCCGCTCGGCTATTTCGACGCGGTCTACGGCGTCACCTCGCTGGTGCTCGGCGCCGGGATGATGTGGCTCGCGATCGAGGTCTATCGCCACCGCGAGGGCAAGCAGGCGGGCCGCGCGACGCGCCGGCTGTTTGCGTTCTCGATCCTTTATCTGTTTGCGCTGTTCGCGACCCTCCTGCTCGAGGTCGTGGTCCGCGCTGTCGTGCCTCTGATCGGGTAGGGGGCGCATGGAACGCGAATGGACGAGAATCGCAAGCCAGACGGAATCGTCCTCACCGAGGCGCAGAAGCGAAGCCGCCGTCAGCGCTCGATCGCCATTGCGCTCGCGCTCGGCGTTCTCGTCGTGCTGTTCTTCGCGGTCACCCTGGTCAAGGGGCCGGCTGTTCTCGTCCGGCCGATGTGATTGACATGGAAAACAGTCCGCAAATCCGCGAGGGCGCGACGGGGGGCGACAAGGCCGCTCCACGCCGCACGCTGTCGCGCGATGCGATGGTCGCCTCGGTCTGCGGCTTTGTCGTCGTGTTGATGGTCGGCGCGTCCTATGCGGCCGTGCCGTTCTACGACTGGTTCTGCCGCGCCACCGGCTTCAACGGCACCACGCAGGTCGCGACCTCGGCGCCGGCTGAAGGGCCGCTGGTCCGCAAGATTTCCGTGCGGTTCGACGCCAATGTCGGCCCGGGCCTGCCCTGGAAGTTCGAGCCGGAGCAGAACGAGATCGAGGTCCGGATCGGCGAAGTCGTCACCGTCTTCTATACCGTGACCAACCAGGCCGCGCGCGCGACCACGGGCGTTGCCGCCTACAACGTCGCGCCGCTCACCGTCGGCGCCTACTTTCAGAAGATCAACTGCTTCTGCTTCACCGAGCAGACCATGGGCCCGGGCGAGAAGCGCGAGATGCCCGTGGTGTTCTATGTCGATCCGGCGCTGGCCAAGGACAGCGAGAACGACGGCCTGAACACCATCACGCTGTCCTACACCTTCTATCCCGTGCGCGACGTGGCGCCGAAGCCGGTCGCGGCCGGCGAAGGCGACAAGCGCAAGGGAAACTTGTGACGAGAAACCTGTGACCGCCGGCTTCCGTATCTGACGGGAGTTCGGCTTTGAAATTTGAGACGAATGTGCGCCGAAGGGAACGGCGCATCCAACGGAGAGACCGCAATGGCTACGGCGCACGCGAAGCACCACGACTACCACCTCGTCGATCCGAGCCCGTGGCCGGTCGTCGGCTCGATCTCGGCCTTCATCATGGCGGTGGGCGCGATCACCTGGATGCATCACATGACCGCCGCCGCGCCGTTCATCTTCGGCGCCGGCACCATCGGCGTGCTCTACACCATGGCGAGCTGGTGGGGCGACGTGATCCGCGAAGCCCAGTACAAGGGCGACCACACCCGCGTGGTGCAGATCAGCCATCGCTACGGCATGATCCTGTTCATCGCCTCCGAGGTGATGTTCTTCGTCGCCTGGTTCTGGGCCTTCTTCAATTCCGCGCTGTTCCCGGCGGATGCGGTCCACGCCACCCGCGACGCGGTGTTCGGCTGCGGTCCGGGCACGGCGATGGGGGCCTGCAGCGTGCCCGGCACCTGGCCGCCGAAGGGCATCGAGACCTTCGACCCCTGGCACCTGCCGCTGCTCAACACGCTGCTGCTGCTGACCTCCGGCACCACGGTGACCTGGGCGCACCATGCGCTGCTCGAGAATGACCGGCAGGGCCTGAAATACGGCCTGATCCTCACCGTGCTTTTGGGCGCCGCCTTCACCTGCGTGCAGGCCTATGAATACGCCCACGCCACCTTCCACTTCTCGGGCAACGTCTACGGCGCGACCTTCTTCATGGCGACCGGCTTCCACGGCTTCCACGTGCTGGTTGGCACCGTGTTCCTGCTGGTCTGCCTGATCCGCGCCTATGCCGGCCACTTCACCTCGAAGCAGCATCTCGGCTTCGAGTTCGCCGCCTGGTACTGGCACTTCGTCGACGTGGTGTGGCTGTTCCTGTTCATCTGCATCTACGTCTGGTTCCGCGGTGCGGGCGCGGCGGCCGGCGGCCACTAAGCGGACGGGACGTGTTACAAGGGGCGGCCGGAAGGGGCCGCCCCTTTTGCTTTCTCCCTCTTCCCCGAGGGAGAGGGGACGGACAGAACATGACAGACGATGCGGCAGTCACGGTAACCCAGAGCGCACTTCGCGGCATCGCCTGCCGCTGCCCGCGTTGCGGCAAGGGCAAGCTCTACGCCGGCTTTCTCGACCTGCGCCCGAATTGCGAGGCTTGCGGGCTCGACTACGCCTTTATCGACAGTGGCGACGGGCCGGCGATCTTCATCATCATGCTGGCGGGCGCCATCGTCGTCACCGCGGCGCTGATCGTCGAAGTCAAATATCAGCCGCCGTTCTGGCTGCACGCGGTGCTGTGGCTGCCGCTGATCATGGCGACCACGCTGTTGCCGCTGCGCTCGATGAAGTCGCTGTTGATCGCGCTGCAGTTCCACCACAAGGCGGCGCCCGGCCGGCTGATCGACCGCGAGCCGAAATGACCGGGCCTTCGTCACGGCGGCCGGCGGTCGCCGGCTTTGCCATTTTCACACTGCTGATGGTTGCGGTGTTCGCCGGCCTCGGCATCTGGCAATTGCAGCGCCGGGTCGAAAAGCACGCGCTGATCGCCCGGCTGAACGAGCGGCTCGCCGCGGCGCCCGAAACCTTGCCGGTGTCGGCGCAATGGCCGTCGCTGACGCCGGCCAAGGACGAATTCCGCCGCGTCAGCTTCACCGCGACCTATGCGCCGTTGCCGGATGCGATGGTTTACAGCGCCGGCTCCGCGGTGCGCGATGACGTCTCGGGGCCCGGCACCTGGGCCTTCCTGCCGGCGCAACTGCCGGGCGGCAATACCGTCGTGGTCAACGCCGGCTTCGTCCAGAACACGATGCAGGATCGCGCGCAGCAGGATCGCGCCGTGCGCCGGCTGATCACCGGCGATCCTGCCGAGTTCACCGGCTACATTCGCTTTCCCGAAAGCGCGGGTGCGCTGACGCCGCCGGAAAGCCTGACAAAACGGCTCTGGTTCACCCGCGACCATCTGGCGATGGCGCGCGCGCTCGGCTGGGGCGAGGGCGGCAAGGCGGTTGCGCCGTTCTACATCGATCTTGAAGCGCCGGTGCCGGAAAGCGGCATCCCGAAGCCCGGCCCGCTCTCGGTGCGGCTCAAGGACGATCACATGCAATACGCCATCACCTGGTTCACGCTGGCGCTCGCGGTCGTCATCGCCTTCGGCGTCTGGTGGCGCGGCAGCCGGCGCGGTTAACGGTTCCACCCCCGTATTCGTCCGGACTAGTTGTCGGAACCAATGTTCCGCAGAATCGTTCTAAAGTTCCAAAGCCGAGTTCCGGACAAAAGGCTTGTTCAGTGTCCATTCAAAACGATCGCCATACTTCCGCATCAGCGCACGGGACTGGGTACGGCGACATGGATGGCATCGCGAACCTGGCACACGGTTTCGATCAGGTCGCGCTGGTGGTCGACTGGCTGGATGCGTGCCGCAATCGCGATCTTGCGATGCTGCTGGACCTCTACGCCGACAACGCGACGCTCGAATGCGAAACCAAGATCAGCCAAGGCCGTGCAGACCTCGAATCCTACTGGAAGCCGCGCCTCGACACGCTCGCCGTCACGGCGTTCGGGCTCGAGGAGATCATGCCGACCGCCGACGGCGTCGTGCTGGATTATCTGAGCCATGAAGGCAAGCCGGAGCGCATTGCCTTCAGCTTCACGCGCGACGGAAAGATTCTGGCGACCCATTGCCTGCCGATGACGGAGCTGCCGCAATGCGCCAGCTCGAAGAATTACGCCACCTAGAGCACGATCCGGAAGAGCGTGCGGCGGTTTTCCGAAAAGATCATGCTCAAACATGGACCTGAAGCGCGATGACGATTCATCCAGGTATCATCTGGCTTTAGTTCGTTCGATCCTCCGCCTTTCGGTCAGGCTCGCCCGCCGGAAGGCGGCAGCGGACCGACGTGCGTCCGGCCTCGCGCAACAGATCGAGCGTCCCGCTCAACGCGCGGACCCGCTCCAGCATGCCGGTCAATCCGCGGCCGAACCGCCGCTCCGGCGGAAAGCCGATGCCGTCGTCCGATACTTCCACGATCACCTCGCGGCCGCTGATCTCCGCCGCAACATGCATCGAGCTCGCCTTGGCGTGGCGCAGCACGTTCGTTACCGCCTCCTGGATGACGCGATAGGCCGTCTGCGACAGCAGGCCCTCGATCTCGTTCAGCCTGGCGTCGATCCGCGAGGTCACCTTCAGGCCGGGCGTCTGCACCTTCGCGTTCTGCAACAGCGTCTGGATGCTCTTCTGAAGGCCGAGTTCCTCTATGTAGAGCGGCCGTAACCGGTCGAGGATGCGGCGGTTCGCCTGCTGCAACGTCTCCACCGATTGCAGAATGCCTTCGGCGGCGTGCGTCAACTCCTCCTCGCCGGCGGGAATCGATTCCAGGAGTGCGACCGTGTTGGCCCGGATTCCAAACAGCAGCGGCCCGAGTTCGTCGTGGAGCTCGCGCGCCATGTCGTGCCGCTCGTCATCCTGCAGCGAGACGATCTGTCGCAGCAGGTTGCGATTATCCTGGCTGAGGTGATGGAGCGTGCGGGCAAGTTCATTGGCTTCCTGCGCGCTCTTGCGGATCTCGGGCGGACCGGCCGGGATGATCAGCTGCTCGTAGTTGCCCCGGCGCATCCGGGTCAGGCCGTCACCCAGATTTTGCAACGGGCGCAAGGCGGAGCGTGCGGTGAAATGGGCGATGGCCACCGTGAGCAGCATCAAGGCGATACCAGCGCAGGCGATCGCCAGAAATCCGATCCACTTCTCGTAGATGTCGGCGGACAGGTCCGGCGCAAATACGATGTCGCCGACCTGCTTGCCCTCGATCGCGACAGGGAACGCGGCCTTGAATTCGGGTATGGCCAGCAGACGTATGAACCAGTCAGGCACCGTTCCGAGCGGCGTCTGCACGTCGATCGGATGCACATCGAGGTCGGTGCCGAGGCGCCGAAAGCGGATTGCCTCTGAATCTCCCAGCGACTGCACGAAGGCATCGAGCGTTGCTTGCGGATTGGTGGATGTCTGCAACGCACCGTTGAGCGCAGCCGCGACCGCTCTGGCCGAGCGAGCCGCCGGTTCGATTTCCTCCACAAGTTGCGCCGAGGCGAATATCTGAAGCGAGACCGCTCCGGCGCCCAGCGCGGCCACGAACATCAGGCCGAGCGGCAGCAAGAGCCGCGTTCGAAGAGAAAGTCTTTCCCACATTTTGGTTATTATAGTTCCCGCAACCCAAGATTTCTCTTTTCAAATACCGCCAACCGCTTATTTATTCTCGAAGAGGATAAATGATGCAAAATTCTACTAAATCGGCAACGAAGGTCTTGATCGTCGACGACCACCCGGTGGTGCTGTCGGGGTGCCGAGCGCTGTTTGCGTCCGACAATTCCGTGAAGATCGAGGAGGCCAACGACGCCAAGTCGGGCCACCGCGCCTACATGTCGCGCAAGCCCGATGTCACGGTGATCGATATCAAGCTTCCCGATGTGTCCGGTTTTGAGCTGATGCGGCGCATCCGTAAAGAGGATCCGGATGCCCGGATCATCATGTTCAGCATGAATGACGATCCGGCCTTCGTGGTTCGCGCCATCGAGATGGGCGCGCAGGGTTATGTCTCGAAGGGGGACGATCCGCGGATGCTGGTGAAGGCCGTGCGCAAGGTGGCCGCGGGAGACAACTTCATTTCACCTCAACTGGCCGAGGCGGTGACCTTCTCCGGCGCTTCGATCAAGGCCAATCCGGCCTCGCAGATGACGGCGCGGGAGCTGGAAATCCTGCGGCTGCTCGGCCGCGGCGACAAGATCGTCGAAGTCGCCGATGCGCTGGAGATTTCCTACAAGACGGTGGCCAACACCACCTCGCTGCTCAAGCAGAAGCTCGGCGCCAAGAATCACTCGGACCTGATCCGGATCGCGGTTGAGATGGGATTGGGCTGAGCGCCGTCAGCCACTGGAAAATCGCTGAACCGGCCGCGCCGTTGCGGGCGCGACCCGTTCGCATCGCTGAAATTCGCCTGCGCCCGGGCAATGGGATGGCGATAGCGAATTGCAGCGAAAAGCTTACCAGCGGCGATGATGACGCCATTTGTGATGGCCCCGGCCCCTGGACCATCCGTAGTGATGGCCGCGGCCGCGATGTCCATGGCCGTGATGGCCGTGCCCGTGCCTGACCTGGATCACGGAGCCGTCCTCTGCGGCCAGCGGCGCGATGCCGATCCTGGCGGAAGCGGACAGGGTCATTGCCAGCGAGGCAATCAATGCCGCGCCGATCAGAACGATACGTCTCATTCAGGGTCCTCCCAATCGCCGAAGCGCGATGTCTGACACAAGTTCCCGATCGGCGATTTGTTCCGCTGCGGCTGGCCTCGATTGCCGATTTATCCCACGCGGGAGTCTCCCGGTACGTCCAGTGTGCCGGCGCCGGGCAGGGTCGCCAAAAGCTGTATGGCTATTTCGGGAAGAATCGGCAGTCTAGCCTCCTGGTGACCTCAAGGAGAGCTGGATGAACAGCCCGGATATCGTAGAAGCCGCCTTCACGCGGGCCTGGAGCGTCTACCTGCTGATCCACAGTGGTATCGAAGAAAACGACCCGCGGCGAGCGCGCCTTCAGCGCTTTATCCGGCAACGCTGCGATGCGGGAGAGGACGACACCGAGTTGTTGGCCGTCGAAGGGCTCAAATTTCTCAAGAGCCTGGAGCGGCTTTCAGAAGGCTAGTTCGCCGCCTGCGGCGGATCCGGCGCAGGATCTTAATCGGGAAAAATAGGAAAAGTCGAGGATGGCAAACCGCGATCCTCGACAACAGCACGTTCAAGACCGAAGCCGGCATGAACCATGCAAGTCTGCACCGAGTGGCTAACGACAGAGCCTCTTGCTTCTCGGGCGCGACATCAGCTCCGCCAGCGCTGCGGACTTTGATCCGGCGCCGGCCGCACGCGCGCGGCTGTTTGTTTGCCTGCGCCGCCCACGGCATAGGCGTGGCGGGAATGTGGCGGCCGACGAAAATCATTCTTCGAGGCGGCCCTGCGAAATCCTCCGGAAAACGCGCTATGAAGGGACGATGGAAAATCCCCCGCGCCCCCTGCCGTTCTCGGCATTCGAATGGCTGCTGTCCGGGCGGTACCTGCGCGCGCGACGCAAGGAAGGCTTCATCTCCGTTATCGCCGGCTTTTCCTTTCTCGGCATCATGCTCGGCGTCGCCACGCTGATCATCGTGATGGCCGTCATGAACGGCTTCCGTAAGGAGCTGGTGGACAAGATCGTGGGCCTGAACGGCCATCTCGTGGTGCAACCGCTGGAGTCGCCGCTGACGGACTGGAATGACGTGGCGGAGCGCATCAGTCAGGTGCCGGACGTTCGGCTTGCCGCGCCGGTGGTGGACGGCCCGGCCCTGGCATCGTCGGCGCAAAATGCCACGGGCGTGCTGGTTCGCGGCATTCGCTCCGATGACCTCAACAAGCTTGCCGCGATCGCCAGCAATATCCAGCAGGGCTCGCTCGACGCATTCGACCGGGGGCAGGGCGTCGCCATCGGCCGCCGGCTGGCCGAGCAATTGTCGGTGCGGGCCGGCGACAACGTCACGCTGGTTGCGCCCGACGGCACGGTGAGGTCGAAGGGGGCCGCGCGCATCAAGCCGTACAAGGTTGCGGCGGTGTTCAGCATCGACATGTCGGAATACGATTCCGTCATGGTCTTTCTGCCGCTCGCGGAGGCGCAGAGCTATTTCAACCGCGCCGATGACGTCAGCGCCATCGAGGTCTTCCTCGCCGGCAGCCCGGACAAGGTCGACAGTTTCAGGCGGCCCGTCGCCGACGCCGCCGCGCGGCCGGTGTTTCTCGTCGACTGGCGGCGGCGCACCTCGGCCTTCTTCGCGGCGCTGCAGGTCGAGCGCAACGTCATGTTCCTGATCCTGACCCTGATCGTGCTGGTGGCCGCGCTGAACATCGTGTCGGGCCTCATCATGCTGGTGAAGGACAAGGGCAGCGACATCGCGATCCTGCGCACCATCGGCGCCTCGCGCGGCGCGATCATGCGGGTATTCCTGATCGCGGGCGCCGCGATCGGCGTGCTCGGCACCCTGGCCGGGCTGCTCGTCGGCATGCTGGTTTGCCTGAATATCGAGACCATCCGGCAATTCCTGTCCTGGCTCACCAACACCGAACTGTTCCCGCCAAAACTCTACTTCCTGTCGAAACTGCCCGCGGAGATCGATGTCGGCGAGACCGCAGCTGTGGTGGCGATGGCGTTGACGCTGTCGTTCCTCGCAACGCTCTATCCCTCTTGGCGCGCGGCCCGGCTCGATCCGGTCGATGTTCTCCGATACGGGTGAGGGCGGGCGCTGCTTCCGCACAGGCTGTCGTCACCCGCGGAGGCGGGTGACCCGATATTCCAGAGACAGCAGTGCTTGAACCGGGAAGCCGCGGAGTACTGGATCCTTTCGCGGGGAAGACGGTAATGTGTGTGGCGCTATCTCCCCCGCCATATCGAGCCGCTCGCCGTCGTACGGCATCACGCCCTGGATACGAAAAATTGCGCCGTTTGCGGTGGCTGCGCCCGTCCTTTTCACCCACGCGCTATTTCCCCTTGGCCGCAAAACGCTTTATGGTGGCCCCTCGCTTCGCGCTTAGCGAAATCTAATTCACGATAATTATCAAAGGCTTGGCATAGGGCTTGCGCCTTTGGAGGGTGGTTTGACGCGCTATATTTCGACACGGGGGGAAGCTCCCGTCCTTGGTTTCTGCGATGTGATGCTGACCGGGCTCGCCCGCGACGGCGGCCTCTATGTGCCCGAGGTCTGGCCGCAGCTCTCGCGCGAGACCATCGCCTCCTTTTTCGGCCGGCCCTATTGGGAGGTCGCGGTCGACGTGATCAAGCCGTTCGCGGCGGGAGAAATCTCCGACGCCGATCTCGGCCGCATGGCCAATGAGGCCTACGCCACGTTCCGCCATCCGGCCGTGGTGCCGCTCGACCAGACCGGCCCCAATCAATTCCTGCTGGAGCTGTTTCACGGCCCGACGCTGGCGTTCAAGGACGTCGCGATGCAGCTGATCTCGCGGCTGATGGATCACGTGCTGGCCAAGCGCAACCAGCGCACCACCATCGTGGTTGCGACCTCGGGCGACACCGGCGGCGCGGCGGTCGAGGCGTTTGCCGGGCTCGACAATGTCGATCTGGTCGTGCTGTTCCCGAACGGGCGCATCTCCGACGTGCAGCGGCGAATGATGACGACGACCGGCGCCGCCAACGTGCATGCGCTCGCCATCGAAGGCACGTTCGACGATTGCCAGGCGATCGTGAAGGCGATGTTCAACAACCACGGCTTTCGCGATGCCGTGTCGCTGTCGGGCGTCAATTCGATCAACTGGGCGCGGATCGTCGCGCAGGTGGTGTATTATTTCACCTCGGCGGTGGCGCTCGGCGCGCCCGCCCGGCCGGTGGATTTCACCGTGCCGACCGGCAATTTCGGCGACATCTTCGCCGGCTATGTCGCCAAGAAAATGGGCCTGCCGGTGCGCTGGCTGCGCATCGCCTCCAACGTCAACGACATCCTGCCGCGCACGCTCAAGACCGGCATCTATGAGGTGCGCGAGGTGCACGCTTCGGCTTCGCCCTCGATGGACATCCAGGTCTCCTCGAATTTCGAGCGGCTATTGTTCGAGGCGAGCCGCCGCGATGCCGACAGCGTGCGCCGGCTGATGGGCTCGCTGAAGCAGTCCGGCCGCTTCGTGCTGCCGGACGCCATGCTGGCCGCGATCCGCGAGGAGTTCGACGCCGGCCGCGCCGACGAGACCGAGACCTCGGCGGCGATCCGCGCCGCCTGGCGCGAGGCCGGCGACCTTGTCGATCCGCACACCGCGGTGGCGCTGGCGGTGGCCGATCGCGACACGTCGGACTCGAAGATCCCCAACATCGTGCTGTCGACCGCGCATCCGGCCAAATTCCCCGACGCGGTGGAAGCCGCCTGCGGCGTGCGGCCGGAACTGCCGGCCTGGCTCGACGGCCTGATGACCAAATCAGAACACATCACGGTGATGAAAAATGATTCAGCCGAGGTGGAGCGATTCGTGCGCTCGGTGAGCCGCGCAGCGAAGCAGGGAGTTGCCGGATGAGCGTTGACGTAACCAAGCTGCCGTCCGGTCTGACCGTGGTCACCGACACCATGCCGCATCTGGAAACCGCCGCGCTCGGCGTCTGGGCCGGCGTCGGCGGCCGCGACGAAAAGCCCAACGAGCACGGCATCTCGCACCTTCTGGAGCACATGGCCTTCAAGGGCACCACCAGGCGCTCCTCGCGCGAGATCGTCGAGGAGATCGAGGCGGTCGGCGGCGATCTCAATGCCGGCACCTCGACCGAGACCACGGCCTATTATGCGCGGGTGATGAAGGCCGACGTGCCGCTGGCGCTCGACGTGCTCTCCGACATCCTGACCAATCCGTCCTTCGTGCCCGACGAGCTCGAGCGCGAGAAGAGCGTGATCGTGCAGGAAATCGGCGCGGCGCAGGATACGCCCGACGACGTCGTGTTCGAGCATCTCAACGAGCTCTGCTTTCCGGACCAGCCGATGGGCCGCTCGCTGCTCGGCACCGCCAAGACGCTGAAGGCGTTCGACCGCGACATGCTGCGCGGCTATCTTTCGACGCATTACCGCGGCCCCGACATGGTGGTGGCGGCGGCCGGCGCGGTCGACCACAAGCGCGTGGTGGAGGAGGTGACGAAGAAATTTGCCAGCTTCGACGCCACCCCTGCGCCGAAGCCGCAAGCGGCGATGTTCGGCAAGGGCGGCTCGCGCGTCGTGCACCGCGATCTCGAACAGGCGCATCTGACGCTGGCGCTCGAAGGCGTGCCGCAGACCGACCTGTCGCTGTTCTCGCTGCAGGTGTTCACCAACACGCTTGGCGGCGGAATGTCCTCGCGGCTGTTCCAGGAAGTGCGCGAGAAGCGCGGCCTCTGCTACTCGATCTACACCTTCCACGCGCCCTATACCGACACCGGCTTTTTCGGCCTCTACACCGGCACCGATCCCGCCGACGCGCCTGAAATGATGGAAGTCATCGTCGACGTCATCAACGACGCCGTCGAAACCCTGACCGAGGCCGAGATCGCCCGCGCCAAGGCGCAGATGAAGGCGGGACTGCTGATGGCGCTGGAAAGCTGCTCCTCCCGGGCCGAACAGCTGGCCCGGCACGTTCTGGCCTATGGACGGCCGCTGACGGTCGAGGAACTGGTCGCCAGGATCGATGCGGTCGACGTCGAATCGACCCGTGACGCGGCCCGCGCGCTGCTGTCCCGCAGCCGGCCGGCGGTGGTCGCGCTCGGCAGCGGCAGGGGTCTGGACACCGCGGTGTCTTTTGCGGAAGGATTGACGACGTCGAAGGCAAAGTCGCTCTTGCACTAGGTTTCACCCTCTCCCCGCGAAGAGCGGGGCGAGGGAGAAGCGGCTCGGACAGGAGAGTTGAGGGCATGGCCCTGTTTCGTTTGCCATCCAGCGGACCGGCCGCGCTTGTGCCGCGCGGCCACGGCCTGTTGCTGCGTGCGCCCCAGATGGCGGACTTCGTGCAATGGTCGCAACTGCGCGAACGGAGCCGGGCCTATCTCACGCCCTGGGAGCCGATCTGGCCATCGGATGACCTGACCCGCGCCGGCTTCCGCCGCAGGCTGCGCCGCTACGCCGAGGATATCGCCGCCGACCGCTCCTATCCCTTCATCATCTTCCGCGAGGCCGATGGCGCCATGATCGGCGGCATCACCCTTGCCAATGTCCGCCGCGGCATCGTGCAGGCCGGCACCATCGGCTATTGGGTCGGCGAGCCCCATGCCCACCGCGGCTACATGACCACGGCGTTGCGGGTGCTGCTGCCGACGCTGTTCGGCGAGCTCAACCTGCACCGCATCGAGGCCGCGTGCATTCCGACCAACGCGCCGTCGATCCGGGTGCTGGAGAAATGCGGCTTCACCCGCGAGGGGCTGGCGCGGCGCTATCTCTGCATCAACGGCATCTGGCAGGACCACCTGCTGTTCGGCCTGCTGCACGAGGATTTCCGCGGCTGAACCGCTGATTCCCGGACCTTTTGGTGCCTTGGGTTCGCCGCCATTGGGCTGCTATAAGGCCGCTGGAAATAACGGCGTGGGGACGATGGGATTTGGGACGTCGCATGGGTGATATCAGTTTGGCCAGGGTGATGGCCGCGGCGGCGGTCGCGGGCAGCTTTTTCTGTCTCTCGGCCGCGCCGGCATCGGCGCAATCGCTGTCCGACCGTTTCAAGAACCTGTTCGGCGGCAAGTCGGAGGAGGCACCGACCGCCACCGCGCCGGCGGCGCCGCAGGACGCGGGCGATCTGACCTGTCCGCCGGTCACGGTCAGGGCGGGTGCTTCCACCTATGCCGTCGCGGCGCCGGGCAAGCAGCCGGTCGGCAACGACCTGCGCTTTCAGGCCACGATCTCCAAGATGGCCCGCGAATGCAGCCTCAATGGCGGCGTCATCACCGCGCGGATCGGCATTCAGGGCCGCGTCATCGCCGGCCCCGCGGGTGCGCCGGCCTCGGTCCAGGTTCCGATTCGCGTCGCCGTGGTGCAGGGCGGGGTGTCGGAAAAGACCATCGCCACCAAGGCCTATCAGACCACGGTCAACATGACCGAAACCGGCAGCGAGCCGTTCACGCTGGTCGCCGAGGATCTGACCTATCCGGTCCCCGCCGGCGCGGCCGGCGACAGCTACATCTTCTATATCGGCTTCGACCCGCAGTCCCTGAAGCCCGAACGCCCCGCGCCGAAAAAGAAGAGGCAATAGGGCAATCGAGAGCGGCCAATAAAAAAGCCGGCGCGATGATCTCGCGCCGGCTTTTTTATCTGGTTGGGAGCCGATCAGTTCAGCTTGGCGCGAACCTCGTCGATGCCCTTGGCAAGCAGGTCGTCGGCAACCGAGCCCTTGACCGACTGCGACAGGATGGTCGAGGCGGCCTCGACCGCGGCGTTGGCGGCGGCGGAACGGACGTCGGCCAGTGCCTGGGCCTCGGCGAGGGCGATCTTGCTCTCGGCGGTCTTGGTGCGGCGGGCGACGAAATCTTCCATCTTGGCCTTTGCCTCGGTCGCGATGCGCTCGGCTTCGGCCTTGGCGTTGGCGATGATTTCCTCGGCCTCGCGCTCCGCGCTGGCGCGGCGGGTCTGATACTCGCCGAGCAGCTTGGCGGCCTCCTCCTTGAGACGGCGGGCGTCGTCAAGTTCGGCCTTGATGCGCTGGGCGCGATGATCGAGCGCCGTCAGCACGGTCTTGTGGATGCCGAGATAGGCAAACAGCACCAGCAGGATGACGAAGGCGATCGCGACCCAGGTTTCCGGTTGGGTGAACATCTTGAGTCTATCCCTTCAACGAAGCATCGACGGCGCCGCTCACCGTCTTCGCATCGGGCAGCACGCCGGTAAGCCGCTGCACGATCGCGCCGGCCGCGTCGGCGGCGATGCCACGGACGTTGCTCATCGCGGTTTCGCGCGTCGCCGCGATCTGCTTTTCGGCAGCGGCGAGCTTGGCGGCGAGCTGGTCTTCCAGCGTCTTGCGCTCGGCTTCCGAGGCCGCGTTCAGCTTCTCGCGGGTCTCGTTGCCGATGGCCTGGGCGCGGGAACGCGCCGAAGCGAGTTCCGTTTCATACGCCTTCAGCGCCGCGTCGGACTCGTCCTTCAGCTTCTGCGCCTGCGCCAGATCGCCCTCGATTGCGTTCTGACGTGCGTCGATCACGCTTTCGACGCGCGGCAGCGCAAAGCGCGACACGATCACATAGAGCGCGACGAACGCGATAACGAGCGACACCAGCTGCGAAGCAAACGTGCTCGACTCGAACGGAGGAAATCCTCCGCCGTGGCCGCCGTCTGCTTCGGTGTGGGCGCCGGTACCATGACTTTTCTCAGCCACGGGGTTCTCCTCTTGCTGTCAGGCGCGCCGCCCGGAGGCGGCGCGGGAAGGTGCAGCTCAGAGCGGAACGAACAGCAGCAGCAGCGCGATCAGCAGCGAGAAGATGCCCAGCGCTTCGGTCACGGCGAAGCCGAAGATCAGGTTGCCGAACTGGCCCTGAGCAGCCGAAGGATTGCGCACCGCTGCGGCGAGGTAGTTGCCGAAGATGATGCCCACGCCGACGCCCGCGCCGCCCATGCCGATGCATGCGATGCCCGCGCCGATAAGTTTAGCTGCTGCCGGTTCCATTTCTAGAGCTCCTTGAGAGGGTAAGACAAAGTGTGGGTGGAATTCCCCGGACCGCTTAGTGTCCCGGATGAATGGCGTCGTTGAGATAGATGCAGGTGAGGATCGCGAACACGTAGGCCTGCAGGAATGCGACCAGCAGTTCGAGCGCGGTCAGCGCGACGGTGAGCGCCAGCGGCAGCATGCCGCCGGCCCAGCCGAGCGCGCCGAGCGAGACACCGAGCATGGCGACGAAGCCGGCGAACACCTTCAGCGCGATGTGGCCGGCCAGCATGTTGGCGAACAGACGGACGCTGTGCGAGACCGGCCGCAGGAAGAACGACAGGATTTCGATGAACATGACCAGCGGCAGGATGTAGATCGGCACGCCGGAGGGCACGAAAATCTTGAAGAACTTCAGGCCGTTCTTGTAGAGCCCGTAGATCAGGACGGTGAAGAAGACCAGGAACGCCAGCGCCGCGGTGACGATGATGTGGCTCGAAACCGTGAACGTGTAGGGGACGATGCCGATCAGGTTCGAGATGCAGATGAACATGAACAGCGAGAAGATCAGCGGGAAGAACTTCATGCCTTCCGAGCCGGCGGTCGAGCGGATCGTCGAGGCGACGAACTCGTAGGAAATCTCTGCGATCGACTGCAGCCGCCCCGGAACCAGCTGCCCTCTCGCCATGCCGCCGATCATCAATAGCGAAATCACCGCCACCGAGAGGAACATGTAGAGCGTCGAGTTGGTGAAGGCGATCGTGTGCTTGCCGATATGGCCGATCGTGAAGAGGGGCTCGATATTGAACTGGTGGATCGGGTCGATTTTCATCCGCGCGGCTCTTTATCCACCGGCCTGGCCGGCAATCGAATTTCAAATGTCGTGACTTCCCGTCGACGCTCAGCGTCTGCCTGGACCTGCGCCTGCAGTTCTCACCACGTTGACCACGCCGGCGACGAAGCCGAGCAGAAGAAACACGATGAAACCGAACGGCGATGTCGACAATAAACGGTCGAACCCCCAGCCAATCGCCGCTCCGACGACAACGCCCGCGACCAATTCCGAGGAAAGCCGGAAACCAAGCGCCATCGCAGAAGCTCTGGCAGCTCTGTCTCCGCTTTCAGTTCCGGGTTGATCAGTCCTGATTTTGCGGCTGTCACGAATTTCGGACAACCGGTGATCCAGACTTCCGAGCCTTGCGGAAAGCGCAGCTTCGTCGGACGACGGCTGATCGCGATTTTCACCTGCGTTGTCGTTTTTGTCTTGGGCCATGCCCAAGACCCTAAACGATGCCAACGGTTGATGGAAATTACGCCCGTCACCCTTGAAAGCCGCGCGGACCATACTTACCGCGTTTAATCAAGTCAAGATTAGGCCGCAACCAGCTACTTCTTTGATTTAATTGAATTTATTGACGAAGCGCCTGCGACACTGTGGACTGTCATCGCAGTGCAACAGCTATTGTTGCAAGGATCGAACTTGCGCCGGTTTGGGCGCTTTGTTGGGATGCTCCAAATGAGGCAGCAATCGCCGTCCCCGGAGTCCGCATGCCGCGTCAGGTCGATTACTATTTCTCGATCCAGTCGCCCTGGGCCTATATCGGCCATCAAGTTTTTCGAAATCTGGGTAAGTGCTTACGATCTCAAGGTAAATCACAAGCCGGTGGTGGTGGTCGACCTGTTCTCGGAGACCGGCGGCCTGCCCTTGATGAAGCGCCACCCGGTGCGGCAGCGCTACCGGATGGTCGAGCTGCAGCGCTGGCGCGACAAGCGCGGGCTGGAATTTCACCTGCAGCCGGCGCACTGGCCGTTCAATGCGCGGCTTGCCGACGGCGTCGTGATCGCGGCGCTCGAGGCCGGCCTCGATCCCGACCGATATTTGCGCAGGGCCTTTGCGGGCGTCTGGGAAGACCAGCTCAACCTCGCTGATCCCGCAACGATTGCAAAACTTGCCGACGGTGTTCTGGGGGCAGGACCGCCTCGAATTGCTGGAGGATGCGTTGAACTCCGCCCGCGCGCCCTATAGCTCAAGGGTCTAGCGCCGCCGCCTTGAAAGCGCCCCGGCGGTCGAGGAAATCGAACCTGTCCAGAGGCGGGAGCAAGCCCATGCGCACAGCGAAGTCGTCCTCGAAATTGTTGAAGTCCGCGGTTCTGGTCATCTGCCTTGCCGGCGCGGGGGTCGCCGTCGCCGGCATGCCGGAGACCGAGAACGGCCGCTATACGCTGTCGACGACGCCGGACGGTGCGCTTCGCCTCGACACCCGCACCGGCGCGGTCTCGACCTGCAGCAATACGGGTGCAGGCTGGGCCTGCTATGCCGTGCCCGACGAGCGCGCGGCGATGGATGCGGAGATCGGCCGGCTGCAGGCTGACGTCGACAGGCTGCAAGCCGACAATGAAAGGCTCAAGGCCGATCTCGCCGCGCGCGAGCCCACCGTGAGCGGCAAGACCGAAGAGCCGCTGCCGAAATCGGACTCGCTGAAGAAGAGCGAGCCGAAGGTGGCGGAGGGCGAGCGCAAGATCGAAATCCCGCTGCCCAGCGACCGCGACATGGATCGCATGATGTCGTTCCTGGAGCAGGCCTGGCGGCGCCTGATCGAAATGGCGGGCCGCGTGCAGCGGGACGTCAACGGAAAGATTTGACGGGCGCTGAACTGGTAGGGTGGGCAAAGCGCAGCGTGCCCACCATCTCGCTGCATGCTTGGACAGAAATGGCGGGCACGCTGCGCTTTGCCCACCCTACAAAGATTGCAGTGATGGCCGCACCCAAATTCATTTCCCGAACCACACCCTCCATCGTCACCGCCAGCACCATCGCATCCTCGCTGCTGACCGTGCAGACATCAGGCGCGGGCTTTACCGATCTCACCGGCGAGATCGCCAAATTCCTGCGCGAGGCGGCCGCGCGCGAAGGCATGGTGACGTTGTTCATCCGCCACACCTCGGCGTCGCTGACGATCCAGGAAAATGCCGATCCGACGGTGCTCGTCGATCTGACCACGGCGCTGAATCGCCTGGCGCCCGAGAATGCCGGATGGCGCCACGACACCGAGGGGCCGGACGACATGCCCGCGCACATCAAGACCATGCTGACCGCGACCTCGCTGCAGGTCCCGGTGCTAAAGGGCGCGTTGGCGCTCGGCACGTGGCAGGCGATCTATCTGGTCGAGCACCGCGCGCGGCCGCATCGCCGCGAGGTCGTGCTGCAGTTCATCGGCATGACGGACTGAGGCTCCCTAAAAAGCCGAACCGGCCGCGGATTGCTCCGCGGCCGGTTCGTGATTTCGTTCCGCCGAACGAAACCGCTTATTTCGTGATGTCGACGTCCTTGGTTTCCGGCAGGAAGAAGAAGCCGATGACCGCGGTGATCGAGGCGAAGATGATCGGATACCAGAGACCCGCATAGATATCGCCGGTCGAGGCCACGATCGCGAACGCGGTCGCGGGCAGCAATCCGCCGAACCAGCCGTTGCCGATGTGATAGGGCAGCGACATCGAGGTGTAGCGGATCCGGGTCGGGAACAGTTCGACCAGCATCGCCGCGATCGGCCCGTACACCATGGTGACGTAGATCACCAGGATGAACAGCAGCCCAATGATGGCTGCGGCCTGCGGTTTGAAGATGTCGAACGGGTTGGACATCTTCACGATGCCGGCGTCGCCGGCCTTAGGATAGCCGGCCGCCTGAACCGCCGCCAGCACCGCCGGGTTGGAGGTCTTGGCGTCGGTGTAAGGAACCTCCTTGCCGTTCACCATGACCTTCACGGGCGACCCTGCCTGGTAGGAGGTCGAGTACTTGACCGACTGCTGCGCCAAGTAGGCACGGGCGGTGTCGCACGGTGCGGTGAAGACGCGGGTGCCGACCGGGTTGAACAGGTCGCCGCAAGCCTTGGGATCGGCCACCACTTCGACCTTCGCGCTCTCGATCGCCTTTTCCAGCGCCGGGTTGGCGTTGGTGGTGATCATGCGGAAGATCGGGAAGAAGGTCAGCGCCGCGATCAGGCAGCCCGCCAGAATGATCGGCTTGCGGCCGATCTTGTCGGAGAGCGCGCCGAACACGATGAAGAAGCCGGTGCCGAGCAGCAACGACCAGGCGATCAGGAGGTTGGCGGTGTAGCCGTCGACCTTGAGGATCGATTGCAGGAAGAACAGCGCGTAGAACTGGCCGGTGTACCAGACCACGCCCTGGCCCATCACGCCGCCGACCAGCGCCAGGATGACGAGCTTGGCGTTGCTCCAGTTGGCGAAGGCTTCGGTGAGCGGCGCCTTGGAGCCCTTGCCCTCATCCTTCATCTTCTGGAACACGGGCGACTCGTTCAGGCGCAGCCGGATCCAGACCGAGACGCCGAGCAGGACCACCGAGACCAGGAACGGAATGCGCCAGCCCCACTTGGCGAATTCAGGTTCGCCGAGCGCGGTGCGGGTGAACAGGATCACCAGCAGCGACAGGAACAGGCCCAGCGTCGCGGTGGTCTGGATGAACGAGGTGTAGTAACCGCGCTTGCCCATCGGGGCATGCTCGGCGACATAGGTCGCCGCGCCGCCATATTCGCCGCCGAGCGCCAGGCCCTGCAGCAGGCGCAGCGCGATCAGGATGATCGGCGCGGCAATGCCGATGGTCGCAGCATTGGGCAGCAGGCCGACGATGAAGGTCGACAGGCCCATGATGAGGATGGTGACGAGGAAGGTGTATTTGCGGCCGACGATGTCGCCGACGCGGCCGAACACGATGGCGCCGAACGGACGGACCAGGAAGCCCGCGGCGAAGGCGAGCAGCGCGAAAATGTCACGCGTGGCCGGCGGATAGTCCGAGAAGAACTGCACGCCGATGATGCTGGCGAGCGACCCGTAGAGATAAAAATCGTACCATTCGAAGACGGTGCCGAGCGAGGAAGCGAGAATGACGAAGCGTTCGTCCTTCGTCATTCCCGCGGCCTTGCCGGATGTGGCGGTCATAGTGGACATTTCAACACTCCCCAAAATCATTGATGCAAAGTCCGCCCGTCGCCGAACTTGGCCGGATTAGCTGGGCTTCGCCCCAAGGTAACATCGGCGTGAAAGCAGCCCCAATACGACTTTCGGCTCTTTGCACGGTGTTTCCCTCATCATGGGGGGCGTGTTGCGTCCGGTCCCCGATTAAGGCATGGACGCGTATTGCGCCGCACAAGCAGGCCGGTTAACTGCTTTCAAACATGATAGGATTGGCCGCTTGCGCTGGCCGGTCCTACGGGAGACAAAGCGGGGGCGGACTAGTCGAAAGAAGCAAGAGAGCCGAATGACGACCGCTGCCCATACCCACCTCGTCATCGCCGATGACCATCCGCTGTTCCGCGACGCGTTGCGGCAGGCGGTTGCGAGCGTTGTGGCGTCGGCCACCATCAGCGAGGCCGGATCGTTCGAGGATCTCACCGCGCTGCTGGAACGCGATTCCGACGTCGACCTGATCCTGCTCGACCTCACCATGCCCGGGATTTCGGGCTTCTCGGGCCTGATCTATCTGCGCGCGCAATATCCGGCGATTCCGGTGGTGATCGTGTCCGCCAGCGACGATGCCGGCACCATCCGCCGTTCGCTGGATTTCGGCGCCTCGGGCTTCATCCCGAAGCGCTTCGGCGTCGAGACGTTGCGCGACGCCATCATGAAGGTAATGGAGGGCGACGTCTGGGTTCCGCCGGATACCGACCTTTCCTCGGCCGACGATCCTGACATGGCGCGGCTGCGCGACCGCCTGGTCACGCTGACCCCGCAGCAGGTGCGGGTGCTGATGATGCTGTCCGAGGGCCTGCTCAACAAGCAGATCGCCTATGAGCTCGGGGTCTCCGAGGCGACCATCAAGGCGCATGTCTCGGCGATCCTGCAGAAGCTCGGCGTCGAAAGCCGGACGCAAGCGGTGATCGCCGCCGCCAAGATCTCCGGCGGCCAGTGGCGCCAGGGCACGCCGACGGGGTAATCAGGGCATGTCAGGCTCCGGAAGGGCGCTGCTGTTCGACATCGACGGCACGCTGGCAGACACCGATGCGCTTCATCTGGAAGCGTTCAATCAGGTATTCGCGCCGCATGGTCATGTCTTCGATCGCGCCCGCGCCTCGAAGGAACTGATGGGGTTTTCGAACACTTCGATCAGCGAACGATTTTTGCCGGGCCAGCCGCCGGAGCGCCAGGCCGCCATCATGGCGCAGAAGGAGGAGGCGTTCCGCGCGCTCGCGTCCGGACAGATCACGCCGGTAGCGGGTCTGATGAAGCTGCTTGAGATGGCGGATCGTGCTGATGTCCCCATGGTGGCGGTCACCAACGCGCCGCGCCTCAACGCCGAGATGATGCTTTCCGGGCTTGGCATCGTGCAGCGCTTCAAGGCCGTGATCATCGGCGACGAGCTTGCGCACGGCAAGCCGCACCCGCTGCCCTATCTGGAAGGTTTGCGCGCCGCCGGCGCCGCGCCCGGCCGTTCGCTCGCCTTCGAGGATTCCCGCTCCGGCGTGCAGGCCGCCTCCGCTGCCGGCATCGCGACGATCGGCATGCGGACCAGCCTTGGCCATGACGACCTGATCGCCGCCGGTGCGGTCGCTACGGCCGCAAGCTTTGACGATCCGGAACTGGTCAGGCGGGTCACGCAGATGATGGACTGGTGAGGCGCGGCTAGCGCCGCCCGATCCGGTACGCGCAGCGACGCGCGCCAGCGAGGACATGATCGATGCGCTCGACGGTGACGTCGCTCCCCAGCACGGCGCGGAAGACTTCGAGCTCCGAGCGGCAGAGGCCTTGGCAGGCGGCCGCTGCCGCGCAAATCGGGCAGTGGTTCTCGATCAACAGGAAGCTGTCCGGCGTATCCTTGGCGACATTCGCCATGTAGCCCTCGCGGCTTCGAATCCGCGCCAGGGCCGCCAGCTTTTGGCGAAGCGAGCCCTGCGCCCCGATAAGTTTGCGGTAGCTGGCGATGGTCGCGCGCTCGCGGTGCGCGATCAGCCTGTCGCGGCCGTCGTCTCCAAAGACGTCGCGCACCGATCGCAACAAATCCAGCGTCAGGTCGGAGTGACGGTCGGGGAACCGCTCGTGCCCGCGCTCCGTCAATCGCCAATACTTCCTTGGCCGCCCGCGCCCTTCGCGCTGGTCCTCGCTCTCCACCAGACCTGCCGCCTCGAGTTTGAGGAGGTGCTGACGCGCGCCTGCCACGGTCATGTCGAGGCGTGAGCCGATGTCGGCGGCGACCTGCGGCCCGCGCGTCTTCAGGTGAAACAGGATACGATCCTGGCTGCGGTCTTCTTCTTGACTCATGCGGCTATTTTAGAAACAAAATGCTATCTAAAATAACCCGGCCGTCGCGCATTGGCAACGCCCGGAAGGAGGCCCGACATGGAGCAGGACTCTACCCGGCAAGGATGGCGATTGCTGTTCAGGCCGGAATGGATCCCGATACTCGCCCTTCTGCTCGGCGGGGTGCTGCTGCAATCCATGAACGTGTTGATGCTGACGACGGTGCTGCCATCCATCGTCGGTGAACTCGGCGGCGTCGCCATGTTGAGCTGGCCGACCACCGCCTACCTTGCCTGCTCTATCGTCGCCGCAAGTTGTGCCGGTGTGCTCGCGACTGCATTTGGCTCCCGGACGGTTTATTGCGCGGGGGTCGCGATATTCTGCCTCGGCGCCGTGCTGTGCTCGCTGGCCCCCGCCATGGGGTGGATCGTTGTCGGCAGGCTCATTCAGGGATTCGGCGGCGGGCTGGAGACTGCCGTCGCCTACGTGCTGGTCCGCGGAACGTTTCCGGAGCAGGTCTGGTCACGCACGATTGCGCTGATGTCGACCAGCTGGAGCATGTCGGTTCTGATCGGGCCCCTCGTCGGCGGGGTGTTCGCCCATTTTGGCAGCTGGCGCGGTGCCTTTGTCGCGACGGCCGCTATCGCAATTATCCTGGCCATCAGCGCCTTTTTCATATTGCCGTCGGGAACAGTGGACAGGAGGTCTGCGCTGCGCGTGCCCGCCGGACGGGTCGCCATGATCTGCCTTGCGATTGCCGCAACGTCCGCCGCGTCTGTCGTGGCGGCGCCGCTTGCAAAATCGGGACTGATCGTCGCGGCGATCGTCTCGCTCGCGGTGATGTTGCGGCTCGACCGTTCGTCAACGACCCGGCTCTTGCCGGGCGACGCGTTTTCATGGCGCACACGGACGGGCGTCGGGCTATGGCTTGCGCTGCTGCTCTGCATCACTTTCAGCCCGCTCCAGATTTACGTGCCCATCTTTCTGCAGCAGTTGCATGGTTTCGATCCGCTCGCGGCCGGCTTTGCCGTCGCCAGCGCCTCGATGGCGTGGACCATCGCATCGCTGGCAACTGCCGGGGTGTCGGCCATCTGGCCGGATCGATTGGTATTGACCGGGCCGGCGACCATGGCACTGAGTCTGGCGGCTATCGCGCTCCTCGCGCCGCACACCTCGACATTCGCCTTCCTGCTCGTCCCGGCGATTGCCGCGCTGGGGGCGGGTATCGGGCAGTGTTGGCCGTTCGTCGCGCACCGGATTATGGACAGCGCCGCGGCGGGCGACGAGGTCGTCGCGGCCTCGTCGGTCCCCACCGTCCAGCAGATGGGCTTTGCATTCGGCGCAGCGATAGCGGGCCTGATCGCAAACGCCAGCGGACTATCGGCTGCAATTCCGGATCAGGGAATGGCCGACGCCGCTTTCTGGGTGCCGGCGAGCTTTGTCGCGTCGGCGATGCTGACCTTCCTGGCCGGGCTGCGTCTGCGCTCCTTGCGCAAGGATTGAGCTTTTCTCACCGCCCTGCCGCCGGCTAACATCGCAAGGAGCCGCTTACTCCGCCGCCACCACCTGCTGGGCGCGCCATTGGCCGAGCAAAGCGCGGAGCGAGGCCGGCTTCACCGGCTTGTTGAGGATCGCGATGTTCTCCTCCCGCGCGGCGGCGCGGACGTTCGGGCTGCGATCGGCGGTGATCAGGATGGCGGGAATGTTTTCGCCGAAGCGGCGGCGGATTTCGCGGATCGCGGCGACGCCGTTGCCGCGGTCGAGGTGATAATCGACCAGAAGGCCGGTCACGCTGCCGCCGGACGATTCGATCGCCGCGATGGCGGAGTCCGGATCGGTGGCCGCGATCACCTCGGCGTCCCAGGCCGTCAGCAGCGTCTTCATGCCGTCGAGGATGGCCGGGTCGTTCTCGATGCAGACGATCAGCGCGCCGCTCACCGGCGTCCTGGAAAGCGGCGTGGCGCTGGTGACGGCGGCGGTATGGTTGACCGCCTTGGCGACCGGCACCGTCACCGAGAACACCGAGCCGCCGCCGGCGTTGGCGTCGATCGCGATGCCATGGTTGAGCACGCGCGCCAGCCGCTCGACGATCGACAGGCCAAGGCCGAGGCCGCGGGCGATCCGCGCGCCCTGCTCGAGACGGTGGAACTCCTTGAAGATTTCGCCGCGCTTGGCCACGGGAATGCCGACCCCGGTATCGTAGACCGCGATCTGCAGCGATTGTCCGTGACGGCGGCAGCCGACCAGCACGCGTCCGCGCGGCGTGTATTTGATCGCGTTCGAGATGAAGTTCTGCAACAGGCGGCGCAGCAGCGAGCGGTCGGATTGCACCGGCAGCGAGCAGGGCACGAAGGTCAGCTCCAGCCCTTTGGCGCGGGCGATCGGCGCGAACTCGATTTCGAGCGAGCGCATCAGGTCGGCCATCTTGAAGCTCGAGATCGAGGTCGTCATCGCCCCCGCATCGAGCCGCGAGATGTCGAGCAGCGCGCCGAGGATTTCCTCGATCGCCTCCAGCGAGTCGTCGATGTTCTCAACCAGGCGCGAATCCTCGCCGCCGTTCCGCCGCTCGACGAGGCTCGTCACATAGAGCCGTGCCGCGTTCAGCGGCTGCAGGATGTCGTGGCTGGCGGCAGCCAGGAAGCGCGTCTTCGAGATGTTGGCGTCCTCGGCGGTGCTCTTGGCCTGCGCCAGCTCGGAATTCAGCCGCGTCAGTTCCTCGGTGCGGTCGCGCACGCGCTTTTCCAGCGTCGCATTGGCGCGCTCCAGCGCTTCGGCGGCCTCGAAGCTCGGCGTCACGTCGGAGAAGGTGACGACGAAGCCGCCGCCGGGCATCCGGTTGGAGCGCACCTCGATCACCATGTGGCGGTCGGGCAGCCGTTCCAGATAGGGCTCGCCCTCGGTGGTGTAGGCTTCCAGCCGCCGCTGCAGCAGCGTATCGGGATCGCCGGCGCCGGTGGCGCTGACCGCGCCCATGAATTCGAGGATCTCCTGCAGGGGAATACCGAGCTGCACCAGGTGCGGCGGCAGTGCGAGAATTTCGCTGAACTGGCGGTTCGAGCAGATCAGCTGCAGATCGGCGTCGAATACCGCAATGCCCTGGCGCACATGGTTGAGCGCGGTCTGCAGGATCTCGCGGTTGAAATGCAGCGCGGCGTGGGAATCGTCGAGCAGTTTCAGCGCGGCCTTGGCCGATACGGTGCGCTTGCGCAGCAGCAGCGACATCACGAGGCGCGAGGACGCCGCGCCGATCGACGAGGCGATCAGGCGTTCGGCGTATTGCAGCAGTTCGAAATCGGCCGGCGCGGCCGGATCGAGATGTCCGGGATGGCCGGCGGCGAAGTTCTCGAAGGCCTGCGCCGCGCGCTCGGGCCCGAGATATTGCGCCACCGTGCTCTGGATGTCCTGCACCGTCACCGTGGTGCGCCAGCGCCGGAAGGTCGGGGCAATCGGCGCCAGCGTGTTCGGCACGAACAGGTCCGACTGCAGCCGTTCGATCGCGGATGGCTGGCGCGCGATCGACATGAACACATAGGTCAGGATGTTGAGCGAGAGCGACCAGAACACGCCATGCATCAGGGGCGGCAGCTCGGTGCCGAGCAGCGCCTGCGGACGCAGCGCCAGGATGCCGAACGGTCCCTGCTGCAACAGCAGCAGGCCGGCCGGATTGCCTTCCAGGAAGCTCGGCAGGAACAGCGTGTAGAGCCACACCGCGATCCCGACCAGCATGCCGGCCATCGCCCCGCGCGCGGTGCCGTGCCGCCACAGCAGGCCGCCGAAGAAGGCCGGCGCAAGCTGCGCAAGCGCTGCAAACGACAACAGGCCGATTGCCGCGAGCTGGGTGTTGCCGAGCGCGCGATAATAGAAATACGCCATCAGCATGATGGCGAAGATGGCAAAGCGCCGGATCCTGAGCAGGAAGTAGCCGAAATCCTTGCTGCCGTCGCGCGCGATCGGGCTGCCCTGCAGCACCATCGGCAGCACGATGTCGTTGGAGACCATGATCGACAGCGCAACGCATTCCACGATCACCATCGCGGTCGCCGCCGACAGGCCGCCGACGAACACGGCGATGCTGAGCAGCGTGGAATTGCCCTCGATCGGCAGCGCCAGCACATACATGTCGCTGTCGACGGCGCCGAACGGGAAGGTGACGAGACCGGCAATCGCGATCGGAATCACGAACAGGTTGATCGCGACCAGATAGAGCGGAAACAGCCAGCGGGCGCGGCGCACCTCCTCGGGGCTGGAATTCTCGACCACGCTGACATGAAACTGCCGCGGCAGCAGCATGATCGCGCAGAACGACAACAGCGTCATGGTCAGGAAATTGCCGATCGACGGCACATAGCTGATGGCGCGCACCGCCTCCGGCGTCTTCATCGCGCGCTCGATCAGCTCGACCGGCGTGAACATCCAGAAGGTGACGAAGGCGCCGGCGGCGAGGAAGGCCACCAGCTTGACGATGGATTCGGTGGCGACCGCCAGCATCAGGCCGTGCTGGTGCTCGGTGGCGTCGGTCTGGCGGGTGCCGAACAGCACCGCGAAGGCGGCCATCGCCAGCGTCACGACCAGCGCGATGTCGCCGATGATCGGGATCGAGGAGAACAGCTTGTCCTCGCTCAGGATCGTCTCCAGCGATGAGGCCACCGCCTTGAGCTGCAGCGCGATATAGGGCACCGAACCGACGATCGCGATCATCGCGACCGTGGCGGCAACCGCCTGGCTCTTGCCGTAGCGCGCCGCGATGAAGTCGGCGATCGAGGTGATGTTCTGCGACTTGGCGAGCCGGATCACGCGTCGCAACAGCGGCGTGCACAGCCCGATCATCAGGATCGGGCCGAGATAGATGGCGAGGAAGTCGACGCTGGTGCGGGTGGCGAAGCCGACCGAGCCGAAGAAGGTCCAGGAGGTGCAATAGATCGCCAGCGACAGCGGATAGATCATCATGCTGGCGCGGCCGCGCTGGCTCGGCGACAGGCGGTCGCCATAGCTGGCGACGACGAACAATAGTCCGATATAGGCGAACGCGGCGGCGATTACGCCCCAGTCGTGCAGCATCGCTTTCGGGTCTCCCTCTCCCGTCACTTGATGCGGACGCGCTTCTTCATGCCGGCCGGAAGCGTGCGGGCGCCGTGGCCGGAACAGGGAATATAAACGCTTTGGGCCGGCAGCGCATCGCTACCGGCCCAATTTGCGATGGGTTCGCAGGGATAGGGTTACTCGGCCGCCAGCGACTTGCGGTTCAGCTTGAGGCCGAGGCGGTCCCAGACCTGCAGCAGCGCTTCGGCGAGCTGATCGATCAGGCCGTCGTCATGGTAGGGCGAGGGCGTGATCCGCAACCGCTCGGTTCCCTTGGCGACCGTCGGATAGTTGATCGGCTGGATGTAGATGCCGTGTTCTTCGAGCAGGATGTCGGAGGCCTGCTTGCACTTCTCGGGGTCGCCAACGAACAGCGGCACGATGTGGGTGTCGCTCGACATGACAGGCAGGCCGGCGGCGTTGAGGATCGCCTTGACGCGGGCGGCGCGGTCCTGGTGGCGCTCGCGCTCCCAGTTCGAGGTCTTCAGATGGCGGATCGCGGCGGTCGCGGCCGAGCAGATTGCCGGCGGCAGCGCGGTCGTGAAGATGAAGCCCGGCGCATAGGAGCGGACCGCGTCGATGATCGCGGCCTTGCCGGCGATATAGCCGCCGAGGCAGCCGAACGCCTTGGCAAGCGTTCCCTCCAGCACGTCGATGCGATGCATGACGCCGTCACGCTCGGCGATGCCGCCGCCGCGCGGGCCGTACATGCCGACCGCATGGACCTCGTCGACATAGGTCATGGCGCCGTATTGCTCGGCGAGGTCGCAGATCTTGGCAAGCGGGGCGACGTCGCCGTCCATGGAATAAAGGCTCTCGCAGACGATCAGCTTGGGCCGGTCGGGGCCGGCCGCGATCAGGAGCTCTTCGAGATGCGCAAGGTCGTTATGGCGGAAGATCTGGCGGTCGCATCCGGCCTGGCGGACGCCTTCGATCATCGAATTGTGGTTGAGCGCATCGGACAGGATGAGGCAGTTCGGGATCAGCTTGGCGAGGGTCGAGATGCCGGTCTGGTTCGAGACATAGCCCGAGGTGAACAGCAGCGAGGCTTCCTTGCCGTGCAGATCGGCCAGTTCCTGCTCGAGTTGAACCAGCGGATGATGGGTGCCGGCGATGTTGCGGGTGCCGCCGGCGCCGGTGCCGACGCGGGTCGCGGTCTCCACCATGGCGCCGACCACCTTCGGGTGCTGGCCCATGCCGAGATAATCGTTCGAGCACCAGATCACGACGTCGCGCTTGCCCTTCGGCGAGTGCCAGACCGCATGTGGAAACCGTCCTGCGATCCGTTCGAGGTCGGCAAACACGCGGTAGCGCCGCTCGTCATGGAGGGCTGTGAGGGCGGAATCGAAAAATTTGTTGTAATCCATCGCAAGACCTGGGGCGGAACCGGCCGGATTGGCTCGGCTCTTTTTTAGAGCTTTTCCAGCTTTGATGTCTACGCGAATTCCCACATTTCGGCGCACCTCCGGGATGCTACTTAGCCGGCGCAAATGTTGATCGGGATCAACGTACTAGGCTGGATTTTCGGTCGCGGTGTTCCGGCTCAAGGCGCCCTGTGCCGCGCGCGCCGCCGCCTTTCGTACGTGGCCGTCTAGGTCGGACAAAAGCGGTGATAGTGCCGGCAGGAGTTCCGGATCTGAAAAGCGCTCCGCCAATTCGCACGCCCACTGCCGGTGCCGGGCAAGCTCATCGGTGCGAAAGACCTCGAATACCGCCCGCCAAGTTGTGACGGTAGCTTGCTGCCGCAATACCCAGGCGGCTTCCTTGCGCACGTCGATTTCCGAATCCCCGGTGAATATCTTGAACACCGATGGGAAATCCGCTTCGGCCCAAATGGAACCCAGCGCGCGAAGGGCGCTTCGTCGAGTAGCCCCGGAATCATTCGCCAGAAGAGGCAAAACGAGGTCGTGTGCTTCCCTCAAGCTCCATTCCCCGACAACATCACAAGCAGTGCGCACCACGTATTCCGATGGATCGCGGAGCGCGTTCAAGATGATTGCGCTCAACTCGCGGCCGCGCGGGTGGCGTCCGATCATCTCCATCGCCGTTCGTCTTAGAAATTGATCGTCAACCGCTGCCACGGCGGCGAGGGTTACCAACGCCTCCGCATCGTTGCGCGATCCGAGGGCTCGGATGGCCTCATGGGTGATAGGCAGTTTGACGTCGAACCCCGACATTGCCCCGCCCTGGAAAAATCAGGTGGTCCTGAACCGCAATACGCCGTCCGTGACCTCCGAGGTCAGCCGGCCCTCGACCAGCATGTAGTTGACATGCGCGACCAGCTCGCCGGCGGCAAAGCCCATCTGGTGCTCGTCCAGCACGTGCTTGTGGAACACGACGGGCACCAGCTCTTTCGAGGTCTGCGGCACTTCCCGGCAGGCTTCGGCGATCAGGCGGCAGCGGTCCTCGTGGTGGTCGGCGAGCTGCTTGATGCGGGTCTTCAGCCCGTAGAACGGCACGCCGTGGCCGGGCAGCACCATCACGTCATAGGGCAGGGTGGTGGTGAGGCTGGCGAGCGAGGCCAGATATTCGCCGAGCGAGTTCTGGTCGGGCTCGACCGCCCAGACGCTGACATTGGGCGAGATCTTGCTCAGCACCTGGTCGGCGGACAGGAACAGCTTGTCGGCGGCGCAGTACAGCATCACCTGGTCGAGCGCATGGCCGCCGCCGGTGATCACCTTGAAGCGCCGCGTGCCGATCACGACCTCGTCGCCATGCGAGATGCGGCGGTAGGAGGGCGGCAGCACCGAGACCCGCTTCAGATAGTCCTGGCCACGGCCGAGCAGCCGGTCGGTCAGGGTCTCGTCCATGCCGTGACGGCGGAAGAACAGCCGCTGCGCGTTGCGCCGCTCCTCGGTGCCGCGGTTCTGGTGATAGACCGATTGCAGATATTCGACCTGCGACATCTGCAGCGGGCAGTTGAACCGCTCCGTGATCCAGCCCGCGAGGCCGACATGGTCGGGGTGCGAGTGGGTGACGATCAGCCGCGTGACCTTGACGTGCTGCAGCGGCCCCTCGAACAGGGTGGTCCAGGCCGCGATGGATTCCTCGTTGCCGAACCCGGAATCGACCATCGCCCAGCCGTCGCCATCGGCCAGCAGGTAGATGTTCACATGGTTGAGGCGGAACGGCAGCTTGAGGCGGACCCAGAGCACGCCGGGCACCACCTCGACGACCTGATCGTGGCCGGGGTGGCTCTCGAAGGGGTATCGCAGTGCCTCCGCCGAGGACTGCACGGTGTCGGTTTTCGAATGCATGCCACCGGCTTAACGGTAGCGGCGGCGTCGCGCTAGTTGAAAAAAGCGGGTGGGGGGGCGGGCAGGGCGGGGCTACGGCTGACGCCGCCATTCCGGGGCGTCCGAAGGACGAACCTCAGGTGCGCCATTGCGCACCGGGGAATCTCGAGATTCCGGGTCTGGTCCTTCGGACCATCCCGGAATGACTGCGTTGGGGCGACTACGCCGCCCGGATGTTCGACAGGAACGCGTCGATCTCTTCGCGCAGCACGTCGGCCTCCCGGCGCAGCGCGCCGGAGGCGGCCAAAACCTCGCTGGCGGTGGTTCCGGCCTGCGTCGAGGCGCTGGAGACGCCGACGATGTTGGTGGAGACCTCGCTGGTGCCGCTGGCGGCATGCTGGATGTTGCGCGCGATCTCGCGCGTCGCCGCACCCTGCTCCTCGACCGCGGCCGCGATCGCCGTCGTCACCTCGTTGATCTCGGCGATCGTGCGGCTGATGTTGCGGATCGCGGAGACCGCGGTCTCGGTCACCGTCTGCATGCTGCCGATCTGCTGGCGGATCTCGTCGGTGGCCTTGGCGGTCTGGTTGGCGAGGCTCTTCACTTCGGAGGCGACCACGGCAAAACCGCGGCCGGCATCGCCGGCGCGCGCCGCCTCGATGGTGGCGTTGAGCGCCAGCAGGTTGGTCTGCGAGGCGATGGTCTGGATCAGGTCGACCACCACGCTGATGCGGGCCGCATTGTCGGCAAGCCCCTGCATGGTGGCGTCGGTGGCGCCGGCGTCTTCGACCGCCTTGCGGGCGATTTCCGACGAGGTGACGACCTGACGGCCGATTTCCTCGATCGAGGACGACAATTCCTCGGTGCCCGACGACACGGTCTGCACATTGGCCGAGGTCTGCTCGGCGGCGGTCGCGACCGTGGTCACCAGCGCGCTGGACTTGTCGGCGGTCGCCGACATGTTCTGCGCGGTCGACTGCATCGAGCCCGCGGCGCTCTGCAGGCTGTCGAGCGCCGTGCGAACGGTGGTTTCGAACTCGACGATGCGGGCTTCCATGCGGGAGGCGCGCTCGGTCTTGGCGACGCGGTCCTTGTCCTGCTCGGCGGACAGTGCGCGGCTCTGGATCATGCTCTCGCGGAACACCTGCAGCGAATCGGCCATGACGCCGATCTCGTCCTGGTGGTGGGTCTGAAAGACCTCGGTTTCGAGGTCGCCGCTCGACAGCAATTGCATCGAGCGCTGCAGATTGCTGATCCGGCGCAGGATGTTGCGGCCGACATAGAGCCAGACGAACAGGACCGAGCCGACCAGCGTGCCGACGCCGAGGGCGAGCATCACCATGGTCCCGAACGAAATCTCCTGTCGCGCCTGCCACGCCGCCGAGTCGGTTTCCTTCCGCACGCCGTCGACCAGCTGCTGCACGCTGATGCCGAGGCCGACATTGAGCTTGCGGGTTTCCTCCAGAATGGTCTGGCCGTAATCGTCCGCATCCAGTTCCTGCTGGCGGACCTTGAAGATGCCGGTCTTGCCATCGGCGAGCGCGATCATGTCGAGCGTTGCCTTCCGAACGACGTTCATCGCGGTCGTCTTGGGCAGCGCTTCGGCATTCGCTTTCACGCGCGCCTGCGCGGTGCGGAAGTCCTTGCCGATGGCCTCAAGCGTATCGCTATTGGTCGCCGACAGCGCGGCGATCATGTCGAACGCCATCATGTTGCCGCTGGCGGCGATGTCGGCGAGCTGGTCGGCCGTCTTGTGGGCCTTCACTGCATCGGCCTGGGAGAAGTTGGGGGCCGCGTAGATGCTGTAGAGCTCGGTCTGGGCGTCGATCGCGGCGGGACCGGCTGAGGCAATGAAACGCCGCTGCGCCTTGCGCACGGCCTCATAGAGTTTTTCGTGCTGCGCGGCGAGCCCGAGCCGCTCGCGCGAGGCCGAGCCGAGGCTCTTGATCACCTCGTCGATGTTCTTCATGTTCTCGGTAAGCGCAGCAACGACGTTTTTGTCGGCACCGAGCTCGACAATCTCGCCGAGCTTCTGCAGTGCGACCGCCTGGGTTTCCTGCATCTTCTTGGTGCGATCGTTCAGCGCTTCCTCGCTGCGCGCCGCGAGCAGCGCCGGCCCCTGGCTGGCCAGGCTCGCGCTCTGCGCCGAGAGCTGCAGACTGGCGGCAAGGCGGGGAATGTCCCGTCCGCTCAGGTCGACCATGGTCCCGCCGAGCCGCCCGAGCATCAGGCCTGCACCGGCCGAGATGACGATCGCCATGCCGGCGATGACGGCGAAGGCGGCGAACAGGCTGCCTCTCACGCCGAAGCGGAAGCCTTTGACTCGTGATTTGGATTGTACCGCCATCTGCCCACTTGCCCCGTCTACGCTACCTTGAGATGTTTCCTGGCGCGGCAGTATCGCGATACCCGGTTAACAGTTTTGGAAAAACGGAACCTTTTTCGCCATAATTTTAGCGGGCCGTGTCGCGGCATCGGTTTTTTCCGCACACCGGAAAACGCAAACAGGCAGAATCAAACAAAAAGGCCGGCGCGAACGCCGGCCGTCTGCAATCGTTGGTTGAAAGAAACTCAGTAGCGAGCGGCCACCGGGCTTGCGAAGTTGAAGCGATAATTGACGCCGAGCTTCAGCGTGTGGTCTTCGGTGGTGAAGTTGCCGAACGGCGCCAGCGCGACCGGCGTCACGAAGCGGGCACTGCCGAAATCGTAAAACATGTATTCGCCTTTGACCGACCAGTTCGGGGCGAACATGTATTCGACGCCGCCGCCGACGGTCCAGCCGTTGCTGTGGTTGCCATTGAGCAGGAAGGGAATCGGCGCGCCGGCGAGCGTCACGCGCTCGGCGTTGTCGGAAAAGGCGTAACCGCCTTTGACGTAGACGAGGCCCGGACCCCAAGTGTAGCCGATGCGCGCCGTGACCGAGCCGAGGCCGCGCTGATCGTTGGTGTAGACGTGGCCGGTGGGGAAGGTTGCGGTCAGGTTGTTCTTGCCGAGCCAGGAATACTGGCCTTCGGTGCCGAGCACCCAGTTGGGCGCGAACTGCCAGTCGAGGCCGGCCTGAACGCCGCCGAGCAGGCGGGCGCTGGAATCGCTCAGCACGGTGCCGTTGAAGTTGTTGCTGCCGCTGAAGGCGCCGCCGAGATGGCCGCCGATATAGAAGCCGGTCCAGTTGTAGAGCGGCGCCGCATAGACGGGCGCCTTGTTGTAATAGGGGCGCGCGCCGAGGTCGGCGCCGGCGGCCGGGCCTGCTGCGGCGGTGACAGCTGCGATGGCGACGAGGGCGAGCAGGATCTTTTTCATTGTGCTGGTCTCCGAAAACCGTTCGGCGACACCCGGTAGCGGGGCGCCATCCATGCCCCCGCACATAGACGGCATTTATCTAAAATGCTGTCACTCCGGGGTGACAGCACCTCATAACCCAACCCATTGGCCGACAAACGTTTTTTGTACTTAACGAAGGCCTAATCAAAGGTAAGCGAAGGGTTAATTTCGCAGCGTCCACACGGCCTCCGGCAAGCTTTGGTTAAGCAATGCGGCGGCGCACGTCGCTGCGCATCTGCTCGCGGAATGCCTGCCGGCGCGCGGGCCGCTCCTTCACCGGCACGTCGTGACGGTCGAACACGTTGAACATTTCGAGGATCGGGTAGTGGTCGCTGGCCATCGCCAGGATGCGCAGGAACTCCGCCACGGGTCCGGTCGGGCCGGTGACCTCCCACTTGCGGATGGTGTCGGCGCCGTCCTTGGCCGGCAGCCCGCAAAGCTTGGCCATGTCGGCCACCGACAGCTTCTGGCCGATGGCCTCACCGAGATGCTCGCGAAGTTTCTTCAGCTCTGCGCCGGTCACGGGTTCTCCGTCTCGAATCGGTATCTGTGAAGTACGTCACACACCGGGGGCGAGGAGAGGCGTATACGCTCCGCATAAGGTTTCCTGATGAGGAGGCTACCATGCGTCGATTACTTGAAAGCCTCGTCCCCGACGCCCGCCCGTTTTATTGGAAATGGGTCGGCGGCGTGTTCGCACTTTATGTCGTGCTGCTGCTCACCGCCGCCGGCGTATTCGTCGGTCACGAATCACCGCGCAAGCTGGCGCAACAACCGGCCATGACTGTGGCAATCGACGCCAAGCAGGATTCCGTTCCCGAGGCCACGGCGCCGCTGCGGCAGGCGGCGCGGTACTAGACGCCGATTGCGTTCCGCGTCACCACGTCGCGATAGAAGTCGACGCTGAGCTTGGGCGTCCGGCGCTGCGTTTCGAAGTCGACGTGGTACAGCCCGAAGCGCTTCTCGTAGCCGAAGATCCATTCGAAATTGTCCATCAGGCTCCACAGGAAGTAGCCGCTGACAGGCACGCCCTCCGACGTCGCGCGCTGCAATTGCCGCAGATAGTTGCGCAGATACATGATGCGGTCGAGGTCGTAGACCTTGCCGTCGGCGCGCAGCCTGTCCTCGGACGAGGTGCCGTTCTCGCTGATGTAGATCGTCTTGATGCTCCAGACCTTGGCCGCCAGCCGCGGCGCCCAATAGATGGTTTCCGGGCCGACGCGCAGCCATTCCGAATTCATGTGCGGGAACGAGGTGGGAAAGGGCAGCACGCTCCAGCCCGGCGCCTTGTCGGAGGCGGCGATATAGAATTGCGGCGCGTAGATGTTGAGGCCGACGAAATCGGTCGGCTCTGAAATGATCTTCAGTTCCTGGTCGGTGAATTTCGGCGCGTCCTTGCCGGTGAATTTGAGAAAGCCGTCGGTGTACTTGCCTTCCAGGATGACGCCGAGAAAGCCGGCGTTCAATTCGCGCGTCGCCATCTCGGCGGCGTGAACGTTGTCCGGCGTGTCGAATGCCGGCACGCAGGCCGCGATGTTTTCGGCCACCCCCACCTTGGTGCCGGCGCGGCCCTGCGCGCGGACCGCCTGCACGGCAAGGCCATGGGCCAGCGCCACATGATGGCGCACCTGGTTGACCTCGCCATCCGGCAGTTTCAGGCCGGGCGCGTCGATGCCCCAGCCATAGCCGAAATTCACGAAGCGTCCGGCTTCGTTGATCGTGAAGATCGATTTCACGCGATCGGTGATCCGCGCCGCGACATAGGCGGCATAATCGCCGAACGCCTTGGCGGTTTCAGCCGATCGCCAGCCGCCGACGCGGTCCTCGAGCGCCTGCGGCAGATCCCAATGATAAAGCGTCGCGTAGGGCTCGATGCCCTGTCTCAGCAATTCGTCGATCAGGCGGTCGTAGAAATCGAGCCCCTTCGGGTTCGGCTTGCCCGTTCCTTCCGGAAACACCCGCGGCCAGGCGATCGAGAAGCGATAGGCCTTGGCGCCGATGTCGCGGATCAGGCCGATGTCTTCCTTGTAGCGGTGGTAGTGCTCGTTGGCGCGGTCGCCGGTGGTGCCGTCCTCGATCTTGCCCGGCGTGTGGGAAAAGGTGTCCCAGATCGAGCGGCCGCGGCCGTCTTCATTGACGGCGCCTTCGATCTGATACGACGACGTCGCGGTGCCCCAGACGAAGTCTTTCGGAAAACTCGCCGGCGCCGGGCCGCCCGCGGCGGCCTGTGCGGCGGCATCGGCAGGGCGCGCCGCCAGGCCGAGCGCGGAAGCGCCCGCAAGCTTCGCAAAATGCCGGCGCGAGAATTTTCCGAACATCGCCATCTCCGGTCAGCGTACGTCAATCTGGTAGGCCGAGATCCTGTCGATCTCGAAGGCGACGGTGTTCGGCGTTTCGCCGTCGACGAAGCCGACGCCCTCGAAATTCTTCGAGCCCATCGCGAGGTTGACGATCATGTACATGGGATCGTTGAAGCCGACCGGGACCTTGATCTCGGAGACCGGCAGGCGGTCGATGAAATAGGTGATGCGGTCCGGCTGCCACAATACGCCATAGTCGTGAAACGCGGTCGGCGCGTCCTCGACACGGAAGTCGAAGCCGCAGCGTTCCACGCGCTGGGTCTCCGGGATTCGCCAATGCGTCGTCATCACGATGTCGCCCGGCCGCTGGCCGCGTCCCTCCATGATGTCGACTTCCGGCGGCCAGCCGCCGTCATCGGCGAGCATCCAGAACGCCGGCCACACGCCGGTGCCGACCGGAATTTTCGCGCGAATTTCGAAATACCCGTACTTCTGGGAAAACCGGCTCTGCGTCGTCAGGATGCCGGAGATATATTCATTGTTGAACAGCACCGCTTTCAGCGCCGGCGGGGTGCGGCTGGCGACGATCGAGAGAATGCCGTCCTTGACCCTGAACGGATCGAGGCCGAGCGGCGTTGTTTCCCGCCCGCCATAACGTGGGTCGACATAGATCTGCTGCTCGCCGTTCCAGCTGGTCTTGCGCTTGAAGTCGGAGCCGTCGCCGCCCCAGTAGCGCGCTTCCGGCCAGGCGGCGCCGCCGGCGTAATGCGGCACCCATCGGCCGCCCGTCAGCGGATGGGTGTCGAAATCATCGTTGAAGGTCCGGTGCAAAGATACCGAAGCGAATGATGCGGGGTTCGGCGCCTCGACGCGGCGGCAGCGCTCGCCGAGCATCTCGGTCGCGACCTGCAGCGTGAGCTTGCTCGTTGCGCCGGCGAGATCGGCCTGTGCGAACGCTGGAACCGAGAACAGGCTGCCGATCGCGGCCAGCGCGCGCAGCGTCAATCTTGCGGTCTCCGATTCGCCTCGATGCGACAGGAGATCATTCACGGACGATGCCCTTCGATCTGATGGTGTCCTGATAGTCTTCTGATTGCGTTCTGATGCGCTTCGGACAGCGAGCGATGTGCATACCTCGTTTGAGGTACGTAGTTATACGGGTTCCGCACTTAACGGCAAGGTAGCCTCGATGTTCAAGACTGCGATGTGCCTGAACGATGAAGCGCCGATGGCGTCGCGCGATGTTCGCAATCCGAACCATCGGCAGATTGTTCAAATTCTTTTCAGTTCTTCAACCTTGGAGAACGAACTAGTCGATAGTGTCGCGTTCGGAAATTCCTGGGATGCTCGTCTACTTTGTCACCGACGAACCGGCAAAGCTGCCGGCCATACGTGCGATGCTCGAGCCGCAGCACGCCGTGGTGCCGTGGGTGCTCGACAGCGACGGCACCGGCGTGCGCGCGCATGGCGTCTTGATGGTGGACGTCGATCTGCGGCAGATGCCGCGCGCCGATCAGCTCCGGCCCATCTTGAATGAGCTTGCCGCCATGCCGGAGCGGCTGTTCGTCGTTCCCGCCCACGCCCGTGCGATGATAGCCCAGGCCTATGCGCTCGGCGCCACCGCGGTCATCTCGCGCGCCAAGGAGGCGATGCCGAAGATCGCGCAGATCGAATATGCGGAAGCGGCGGCGGAAAAATCCGCCGAAGATCCCGCCCTGGAGATGGATGCCGGTGTCGCGGCCTTCGCCTCGATGTTCTCCAATGTGCGCCGGGGCCAGCCACTCAAGGTTGCCGATGCACAGCGTGCGACATCTCAGATCGTCAAGCGCGTCGGGCACGATGGACTGTCGACCTGGCTCGACGAGGTGCGGCGTTATCACGAGGGCACGTTTCAGCACTGCCTGCTGGTGACCGGCGTTGCGGTCGCCTTCGGGCTGGATGTCGGCTTTTCCAGCACGGACGTCTCGCGGCTCGGCATGGCGGCGACCCTGCATGACATCGGCAAGGCGCGCATCCCGCTGTCGATCCTCGACAAGCCGACGCGCCTCGATCCCGACGAGGAAGCGATCATCCGGCGTCATCCCGCGATCGGATATGATCTCCTGAAGGGCGTGGCCGGCATCAGCCCGGAGATTCTCGACGGCGTACGGCATCATCATGAATATCTGGATGGTTCCGGCTATCCGGATGGACTGAAGGGCGGACAGATTTCCGATCTGGTCCGCCTGCTGACGATTTCGGACATCTTCGCTGCTCTGATCGAGGCCAGGCCCTACAAGGCGCCCATGGAACGGGAGGCCGCCTACGAAATTCTCTGCGGCATGGAAGGCAAGCTGGAGGGGGCGCTGGTCAGGGCGTTCCGCCATGTCGCGCTGGAATCGTGATGAACCTGCGGGCCGATCGGCGCCACTGATTTCCCGGGAAGTTTAGCGTGTGGGGCCAGCTCGGTGGAACGGGCTGGCGACGCCCGCTATCATTTCCGCGACCCGAGGGCGCAAGCCATGAATGTCAGCGGCAAGGATCTCAATCAAACGCTGGAATACCGGCCGGCCACGACCATCGTCCGGCTGCTGCCGACCGGCCTTCTGCTGATCTTTCTCGGTCTCTTCATACTTGCGCTTGCCGATCCCGACCGCGAGCCGGTCTGGACGTATTTTGGCGTCGGGCTTTGTGTCGTGCTCGGCGCCGGCCTGTCCGGCTTCACGCTGTGGCGGCGCTGGCATCACGGCAAGCCGGTATTCACGCTGTCGCCTGACGGCATCCGTTACCGGATCCCCTTCGTCAAGCAGGTCCTGATCCCCTGGCGCGAAATCCAGGGTGTCGACACCATCGATATTGAAGCCGGCTATTGGTCGATCTTATGGTCGACGGACAGCCTGCGGTACAACACCTTCATCCTGCGCGGCGTCACCGTGATCCTGCTGCCGCAGCGGTTCTATCAGCAGCACCTCCACATCAATTCGTTTCTCCTGCGCGGTCCCGCCTGGAAGGCCAATTTCATACCGAAGGGCGATCTGGTGCAGATGGCGTTGCATCACGAATACGTCTCGGTCGAGCCGCGCGCACTTCGCGAAGCGGTCGAAGCGCGCTGGCGGGCATTTCGCGAAAAGCCCGCCGCGCCGACGGCGCGAACCAGCGTGCCGAACACGATGAACCCTTCGGCTGCAAAGAGCGCCGTGCCTCACCCTGCGCCGACCTATGATGTCATCGCGATGGGCGAGAACCCAAAATCCATCTCGCGGTGGGAGGCCACCAAGATCATCACCTTGCTGATCGGCATCGCCGTCGTATCAGCCAATCTCGCCGGCCTCTGGCGGGCATTCGAGCCGGGGCCGCAAGACGAAGCCCGCGCCCAGGCGCGCGCGCAACAAAAGGTCTGGCAGGAGTCGATCAAGAAGAACAGGGAAGACAGCAAGCGGCTGGAGGCGGAGGATAAAGAGCGGCGGAGGCAGCTCGACGAGGACATGCGGCGGGCATTTGGGCGATAGCTGCCTTGATGTGTCGCTTGCATTCGCTCTCAAAGAGTGGGTGCTGCGAGACAGGATTGAACTTTCGAAGACCTAATTCGGAACTATATGGCTTGCGCTAATCCGTGGACTCGCCGCCGCTATCTGCCTAGATTAGACACTGTGCTTTAGGTCAATGTTCGCATACTCCTCGGAGATCTTGCGACCCAGCCCCTCGGCCCGGTCGTCTTTCCAGTCAATACGTTCTTATAAATCGGCCCTACCATTCCATGGGCCGCGAACTTCCGCTGCCATGCTACGCGAATAACGTGGTGCACCTGCTTGCAGAATTTCGGCGCCGGCGGAGGAGCGCTCACTGGTCCGCACTCCTCGATGGTCCCGCCATATCGCTCATGGTTACCTTCGGCGGTAGATGCGACCGCGCAGCGCGACTTAAATTCCATTCGGATAAGTCGGATCGTTAGCATAGAGAGGAAATCCTGTCGTCGCTCAAAGCTCAGAGTTGCGCTTGAGTTCAGGTTTGCGGAAACGCCGGCTTGAAGATGTCCGTGAATCTCGATCAGCGGCCGCTTGAGCGATAAACGTGTTCCCGATCTTACAATGTGTTAGTTACCCACAATCGATAGGCTGCCGGCTACTTCTGGTAAATCCCCTTAGCCAAATCCGTAGGCATGAAAACCCGCCTAGCGGTCTGGACTGTAGCAGTTTTCTTTCGAGGCTCAGGGAGACGCTCCCATGCCATGATTGCCTCCCCTAAGGTGGGGCAACGTACTGAGTTGTCGCCATCGACCAGCATGGCATCGGGTTCGTTTCCATCGACGCAGATTTTATCTTCACTGTTCATAGTTGGTTTCCCTCAATCATTTACTTAGCTCGGATGGGAAGCCACCGCTCAGAACGGTCATGCACTGAGAAATTGTCGTCAAATACTCCACTCGTGTCGCGGTCGATTTCTTCTCCAAGGAATACAATATCTCTCGCGCCATATACTCGGCGACTTCGTATTTCGACTTGCCGCCAAGCTCCACCTTGACCGTATCGGCCATGCCGTTCTCTCCTCAGTTGTTGGGAAGAAGGACATCAACCTATGTGAGTCGCTGTCAAGGCGCTATCCGGTTGCGCAGGCAGACCGGGCAGACGGTAGTCCGGCTACTCCGGGGGAGGTTTAATACGGTCGGCTAAGTCGGTAGAAAAAAATGGTGCTGCCAGACAGGATTGAACTGTCGACCTCTCCATTACCAATGGAGTGCTCTACCACTGAGCTACGGCAGCATGCCCAACACTTCAGGGAATCGGCCCAAATGGCCGCCCACTAGGCGGCCGGTTCTTGCCACAAGGACCCCGCTGGCGCAAGCACGTGGGTGGGCCGGGAAGGGTCCAAATTCACCAAAAATCGGTACGGTCGATCGCATGCCGGGCCATTCGGCAAGTTTGGCCCCGGTCCGGGTTCCCGATTTCGGCCCCAACGGCCGAATCCGCACCTTGCGCCGCCCGGGCCGCAGGCGCGGCGGCGGCCGATGGGCTTGGGCGCCCGATTGCAGTATGGATGAGCAAAACCCGATCATCTTTTCGGCGACGGCGTCCCTTGGCGTCGTTCGATCAAGGCGTGTTCGACAAACCGGCGATGAAAGACAATCAAGGCAGAAGCCCGGAAGAATTTCGTGCGGATTCGAAAGATTCGCGGCGCGACCGGCTGAAGCTGGCGTTGCGCGAAAATCTCAAGCGGCGCAAGGCGCAGGCTCGCGGGCGCGATACTGCACCTTCCGAAAACGGCGATGCATCCCTAGATGACGCCGGCGGAGAAAAGCCGACCTCTTAAGCGACAAAATTCCCTCACGTCGCTCTGGCACGCTCTCTGCAAGGTTCTGTTCTGGTTTGGGGCTATGACAATGAGTGCAGATATCACGGCAGGTCCGGCGACCACCGCCAATGCTTACGCCTTTCCCCGTCACGAGCAGACCTTTCCGACGCTGACGCAGGGCGAAATCGAGCGCATGCGCCGGTTCGGCGAGCTGCGGAACTATAAAGACGGCGAAGCCCTGTTCGAAACCGGCAAGGTCGGGCCGGGCATGTTCGTGGTGCTGTCGGGCACGGTCGCCATCACCCAGCGCGACGGCCTCGGCCATGTCACGCCCATCATCGATCAGGGGCCGGGGCAGTTTCTGGCCGAGCTCGGCCAGCTTTCCGGCCGCATCGCGCTGGTCGACGGCCGTGCCGAGGGCGATGTCGAGACGCTCCTGCTGCCGCCGGATCATTTGCGCGCGCTTCTGGTGGCGGAGGCCGAACTTGGCGAGCGCATCATGCGCGCGCTGATCCTGCGAAGGGTCAGCCTGATCCAGGGCGGCGCCGGCGGCCCGGTGCTGATCGGCCCGGCATCGCTCGGCGACACCGCGCGGCTGCAGAATTTCCTGGTGCGCAACGGCCAGCCGCACCATGTGCTCGATCCCGCCGCCGACAAGGACGCCGCCGATCTCGTCGCGCGCTATGCCGCCACGCGCGCCGATCTGCCGCTGGTCGTCTGCCCGGACGGCCGGGTGCTGCGCAACCCGTCGGAGCCGGCGATTGCCTATGCGATCGGCATGATCGGCGAGCACGATCATGACAAGCTCTACGACGTCGCGGTGGTCGGCAGCGGGCCAGCGGGCCTCGCCACCGCCGTCTATGCGGCCTCCGAAGGATTGTCGGTCGCCGTGTTCGATGCCCGCGCCTTCGGCGGCCAGGCCGGCGCCAGCGCCAGGATCGAAAACTATCTGGGCTTTCCGACCGGCATTTCCGGCCAGGCGCTGACCGGGCGCGCCTTCACCCAGGCGCAAAAGTTCGGCGCCGAGATTCTGATCCCGGTCTCGATCAATTCGCTCGATTGCAGCCGCACGGACGGCGCCTTCCGTCTGGCCACCGATTGCGGCAAGTCGATGCGCGCCAAATCCGTCGTGGTGGCGAGCGGGGCGCGCTATCGCCGGCCCGAGATTGCAAATCTCGAGCAATTCGAGGGACGCGGGGTCTGGTACTGGGCCTCGCCGATCGAGGCCAAGCTGTGCCTCGGCCAGGATGTCGTGCTGGTCGGCGGCGGCAATTCGGCGGGACAGGCCGCGGTGTTTCTCTCCGGCCATGCGCGAAAAGTCTACATGGTGATCCGCGGCGGCGGGCTCGGGGCCAGCATGTCGCGCTATTTGATCGAGCGCATCGAGGCGACCGACAACATCGAATTGATGTTCAACACCGAGGTGGTCGGGATCGAAGCCGATGACGACGGCGCGCTGGCGCGGGTGCGCTGGCGCAGCCGCCTCGCGCCCGAGGAGCACACGCTCGATATCAGCAATCTCTTTTTGTTCGTCGGCGCCGATCCCGCCACCGGCTGGCTCGATGGCTGCGGCGTCATGGTCGATCGCGGCGGCTTCGTGGTGACCGGCGCGCAGTGCCAGCAGAAGGATGGGCAGCAGGCTTCGGCGCTGGAGACCTCGGTGCCCGGCGTGTTCGCGGTCGGCGATGTCCGCTCCGGCTCGGTCAAGCGGGTCGGCGGCGCGATCGGCGAGGGCGCGCAGGTGGTGGCCGCATTGCATGGCTATCTCGCCGATGCGATGAAGCCCGCGCTTTGATCCGGCCTGGAGTGAACCGATGACGAAAAAGGGCTGCAGCCATATCGCCGGCATTCAGGCGGTGACGCCGAGCGCGCTCGGCTGCGAGGAATGCCTGAAGAGCGGCAGCAAATGGCTGCATTTGCGGATCTGCCGCACCTGCGGCCATGTCGGCTGCTGCGACGATTCGCCGAACAAGCACGCAACGGCGCATTTCCATGCCACCGGCCATCCCGTCATCGAGGGGTACGACCCGCCGGAAGGCTGGGGCTGGTGCTATGTCGACGAAGTGCTGTTCGATCTGTCGACGCGAAAAACTCCGCACAACGGACCGATCCCGCGCTACTACTGATTTCTCTTCAACGAAGAACGAGGAATCTCGCATGCAATGCGTGCCGAAAATGCTCCGTGCCGTCGCTTCTGTCATGTGGATGGCATTATCGGTCGCATTGATCCCATCAGGCGGCGCTTTCGCGCAGGCGCCCCAGAGCAAGTTCGCCGAGGTCAACGGCGTCAAGCTGCACTATCTGGTGGCCGGCAAGGGTGACCCCGTCGTGCTGCTGCATGGCTTTGCCCAGACCAGCCATATGTGGCGGCCGCTGATCGCAAAGCTTTCGGACAAGCACACCGTGATCGCGCCCGATCTGCGCGGTTTCGGCCAGTCGTCGGCGCCGGAGGGCGGCTATACCAAGAAGGCGATGGCGCAGGACATCCATGCCCTGGTGAAAAGCCTCAAATACGACCGTATCCGGCTGGTCGGTCATGACATCGGACTGATGGTCGCCTACGCCTACGCGGCGCAATACCCGAACGAAATCGACCGGATCGTGCTGATGGAGGCGTTCCTGCCCGGCGTCGGCGAATGGAATAACGTCTTCCTGCTGCGCGACCTCTGGCACTTCCATTTCTTCGGCAAGACGCCGCTTGCGCTGGTCACCGGCCGCGAACGGACCTATCTCGAACATTTCTGGAACGATTTTGCCGCCGATGCCACGAAGTCCGTGCCGGAGGCCGATCGTAAATTCTATGCCAGGGAGTACGCCAGGCCCGGCAACATGAAGGCCGGGATGGAGGTCTTCCGCGCCTTCCCGCAGGACGCCGCCGAGTTTGCGGACCTTGCGAAGACCAAATTGTCGATGCCGATGCTGGTGCTGTCAGGCGAGAAGGCCGGCGGTCCGTTCCTGATCGAGCAGGGCAAGATGGTCGCGACCAATGTCGAGGGCGTGCTGGTCAAGGGACGCGGCCATTGGCTGATCGATGAGGCGCCTGATCAGGTGATTCCCAAGCTGGTCGAATTCCTCAATCGCTAGAATTCGGCCGAAGCTTTTCGGGCGTTTGCGAAAGACTGCAAACATTTCGGGCATGATACTCATGATACTACTTTGGTTGATGCGTCATTGTTTCGCGCACATGCCTGCATTGCCGCTGCTGCGCGCGATGCGTGTGGAAATTTTCCATGGCCCATCGTAACGTCTGGAAGGTTTCCAACGGCGGGGGCGCGTCATGGTACTGGGGATGAGTGTGGCGACGTTGGTATTGATACATGTGATCATCAGCCTGATCGCCATCGTCGCGGGCATTGTCGTGATGTTCGGAATGCTGAGCTCGAAGCATCAGCCCGGTCTCACCGCGATCTTCCTGATATTCACCATCCTGACCAACGCCACCGGCTTTGTGATCCCGCCTTTTCTGACCGACAAGCTGCTGCCCTCGCACATCATCGGCATTCTCTCGCTGGTCCTGCTCGCGGTCGCCTGCATCGCGCTCTATGTCATGAAGCTGGCCGGCCCCTGGCGCTGGATCTATGTCGTGACCGCGCTGGTCTCGCTTTACCTCAACGTGTTCGTGCTGGTGATCCAGAGCTTCCTGAAGGTGCCGTTCCTGCACGTGCTGGCGCCGAGCGTGCCGCCGGCCGAGCCGCCGTTCGCCGTCGCCCAGGGCATCGTGCTGGTGTTCTTCGTCATCATGATCATCGGCGTGTGGCGGCGCTTCCGCCCGGCCTGAAGTCTGATTGACACAATCTCGTCATTCCGGGGCGCGCGCCAGCGCGAACCCGGAATATTCATCATCTGGATTCCGGGTCCACGCGAAGACGCGTGTCCCGGAATGACGGCGTAGCAAGAGGAGAATTCCCATGCCCACCATCACGACCAAAGACGGCGTCGAGATCTTCTACAAGGATTGGGGCAAGGGGCAGCCCATCGTGTTCAGCCATGGCTGGCCGCTGTCGGCGGACGACTGGGACACGCAGATGCTGTTCTTCCTCAACAACGGTTTTCGCGTGATCGCCCATGACCGGCGCGGCCACGGAAGGTCCAGCCAGGTCGCCGACGGCCACGACATGGACCACTATGCCGACGACCTCGCGGCGCTGACCGCGCATCTCGACTTGAACAACGCCGTTCACGTCGGCCATTCCACCGGCGGCGGCGAAGTGGTGCGCTACATCGCCCGTCACGGCGAGAGCCGGGTGGCAAAGGCGGCGATCCTCAGCGCCGTGCCGCCGCTGATGGTGCGGACGGAAGCCAATCCCGGCGGCCTGCCCAAGGAAGTCTTTGACGGACTGCAGGCGCAACTCCTCGCCAGCCGCACGCAGTTCTATCGCGACCTCGCGGCCGGCCCGTTCTACGGCTACAACCGGCCCGGCGCCAAGCCGTCGGAGGCGGTGATCGAGAACTGGTGGCGGCAGAGCATGATGGGCGGCGCGAAGGCGCATTATGACGGCATCGTCGCCTTCTCGCAGACCGACTTCACCGAGGACCTCAAGAAGATCAGCGTGCCGGTGCTGGTGCTGCATGGCGACGACGACCAGATCGTGCCTTACGCGGACTCCGCGCCGCTGTCGGCAAAGCTGCTGAAGAACGGCACGCTGAAGACCTACAAGGGCTTTCCGCACGGCATGCCCACCACGCACGCCGACACGATCAATGCCGACCTGCTGGCGTTCATCAAGGGATGAGCGGAGCTCACCCTGACATGAAAGCGATCCTGTTTGGTGCCACCGGCATGGTCGGGCAGGGCGTCCTGCGCGAATGCCTCGTCGATGCCGGCGTCACCGAGGTGCTGGCGGTCGGGCGCGGCCCGACCGGGGTGCAGCATGCCAAGCTGCGCGAAATCCTGCACGACGATTTCACGGATTTCTCGAAGATCGAATCCCAGCTTGCCGGTTTCGACGCCTGCTTCTTTTGCCTCGGCGTCTCCTCGATCGGCATGGATCCGGAGCGCTACCGGCATCTGACCTATGACATCACCATGGCGGCGGCGAAAACGCTGGCGCGGCTCAACCCCGGCATGGTGTTCACGTATGTCACCGGCAAGGGCACCGATTCAACCGAGCGGGGCGCGCTACGATGGGCCCGCGTCAAGGGCAAGACCGAGAACGATCTGCTCAAGCTGCCGTTCAAGGCGGCCTACATGTTCCGGCCGTCCGGCATCCAGCCGCTGCACGGCGTCAGGTCGAAGACACCATGGATCAATGCGGTCTACGCACTCACGGCACCGCTATTGTCCTGGATGGTGCGCGCCACGCCGAACCAGATGACGACCAGCGAGCAGCTCGGCCGCGCCATGATCAAGGTGGCGCGCGACGGCTATCCAAAGCCGATCCTGGAGAGCGCCGACATCAACGCGGTCTAGTCGCGTACGCCTGAAGCTGGCGGCGTCAAAGGCCGACGTTGCGCGTGCGGAAAAAAACTCCGTAACGTTTTTTTTAGTCGGAATTGTCCGGCACCGGCACCACCTCAATCATCAGAAGCCGGCATCGGCCTGCTCTCCGGCGCGTGATCGCGCCGGAGTTCCGGCCCGTATCCGGCGCGCCCCAGGTCCCGCAATTCGGGCGAACAGATCAGGAGCATGGTCATGAGGAGCATCTGCGTTCTTTGCGTCGCTGTCGGCATCAGCCTCACGGCACCGGCTGCGTTCGCCCGCGGCGGCATGGGTCACGGATCCGCGACCGGCGGCGCCTTCGGGACGAGCGCCGCTGCGCCCGGCACCAATTCTCTCGGCACCGCGCTCTCCTCGACCGGCACCGGCCATGTGATGAGCGGGCCGCCGCTCGGCACCAGTCCCGCCGTCGACCGCGAGGAGGCGAGGGTCGAAAAGATGCTCAATTCGATCTGCCGGGGCTGCTGAAGGCGCGACCTGCCGACTTGCGCCGGCTCGCGCGATCGCGCTTGCCGGAATGACGGTGGCAGCGAACGCCTCGCCCCATCAAATAGCCGCAAACATCTCCACTCCTGCTGCCGATGCACGCTCATAATTTGTGCAGAGCAGGGGGGATGGATGGACCGCATTCGTATCGTCGGCGGCAGCAAGCTCAACGGCACCATCGCCATTTCGGGCGCCAAGAATGCGGCGCTGCCGCTGATGATCGCGGCCCTCCTCACCGAGGAGACGCTGATTCTCGACAACGTGCCGCGGCTGGCCGACGTCGCGCAGCTGCAGCGCATCCTCGGCAACCACGGCGTCGACATCATGTCCGCGGGCAAGCGGTCCGGCGACCGCGCCTATCAGGGCCAGACCCTGCATATTTCCGCGGCCGACATCATCGACACCACGGCGCCGTATGAGCTGGTGTCGCGGATGCGCGCCAGCTTCTGGGTGATTGCGCCGCTGCTCGCGCGCAAGCATGAAGCCAAGGTCTCGCTGCCCGGCGGCTGCGCCATCGGCACGCGGCCGGTTGACCTCCTGATCATGGCGCTGGAACAGCTCGGCGCCGAAATCGCCATCGACGGCGGCTATGTGGTGGCGAAGGCCCCCGGCGGCCTGCGCGGCGGCAGAATCGATTTCCCCAAGGTGACGGTGAGCGGCACCCATGTCGCGCTGATGGCGGCGACCCTTGCCAGGGGCACGACGGTGATCAGCAACGCGGCCTGCGAGCCGGAAATATCCGATGTCGCCGACTGCCTGAACAAGATGGGCGCGCGCATCACCGGCGCGGGCACGCCGAAGATCGTGATCGAGGGCGTCGAAAGGCTGCACGGCGCGCGGCACACCGTGCTGCCCGACCGGATCGAGGCCGGCACCTACGCCATGGCGGTCGCGATGACCGGCGGCGACGTGCAGCTTTCCGGCGCCCGTCCCGAGCTGTTGCAGTCCGCGCTTGATGTGCTGGCCGCGGCCGGGGCCGATATCACCGTCAACAAGGACGGCATCCGGGTGGCCCGGAACGGCGCCGGCATCAAGCCGGTGACGGTGTCGACGGCGCCGTTCCCGGGCTTTCCGACCGATCTGCAGGCGCAATTGATGGCGCTGATGGCCTGCGCCGGCGGCGCCTCGCAGATCACCGAGACGATTTTCGAGAATCGTTTCATGCATGTGCAGGAACTGGCGCGGTTCGGTGCGCGTATATCGCTGGACGGCGAGACCGCGACCATCGACGGCACCGCAAGGCTGCGCGGCGCGCCGGTCATGGCCACGGACCTGCGCGCGTCGGTGTCGCTCGTCATCGCCGGCCTTGCCGCCGAGGGTGAAACCATGGTCAACCGCGTCTATCATCTGGACCGCGGTTTCGAGCGGCTGGAGGAAAAGCTTTCGGCCTGCGGTGCCTCGATCCAGCGCATCAGCGACTAGCGCCGGACCGGGGACGAATTAGGAATTCTGGGATGCCAGCGGACCCGCTGAAACTGATTGCGCTCGACCCGGACGACCTTGCGGTCATCTCGGCCCATGTGCAGGACGCCCGCGTCCAGCCCTCCGATATCGTCTGGCGGCAGGACGAGAAGCGGCTGGTGGTCGGCATGTTCAGGCTCGACTGGGAGCAGACGCTGTCGGGCGGAACCGAGCCGCGCCGCCTGATCGCGGCGCTGCGCTTCGACCGCGTCCTGGCCTGCAAGTCGCGCAATATCGACCTGGCGCAGCCGGAAGCCGTGCTGGAACTGGTCGGGATTGAATTCTATCCCACCGATGCCCCCGGCGGCAGCGCGCTGCTGCTGTTTGCCCATGGCGGCGCGCTCAGGCTCGACGTCGAATGCCTGGAATGCGAGCTGACCGACCTCGGCACCGACGATCTCGGCACCAGCGACGCCGCCTTGGCCCCGATCGGGCCGGAGGGTTAGGGGCACGTCATTCCGGGATGGTCCGAAGGACCAGACCCGGAATCTCGAGATTCTCAGGGGCGCAAGGGGCGCCCCATAGTTCGATGCTGCGCATCGCCCCGGAATGACGGCCCGCCAAGTAGCTCCGCTGGCAAAGCGCAAGTGTGCCACCATTTCAACCCCGCAAACGCCTGATTTGGTGGGCTCGCGGAGCCTGTCATCGGGCGCGCATTCGCGCGCCCCGGTGGCTCAGCCCACCCTACGGCACTGGTTTCCGGGCGCGCCGAGGGTTGACGGCCCTTGGCCGGCGCGCCATTGAGCAGGGGCCTTTCGAACTCGCCTCAGAAAGCCCCCATGCCCGTTCGCCTGGATACCAGCAGCGCCGATTTCGGCACACGCTTCAAGGATTTCCTCGCCGCCAAGCGCGAGGTTTCGGCCGATGTCGAGCGCGCCACGCGGGCGATCGTCGATGACGTGGCGGCCCGCGGCGACGCCGCCCTGCTCGAGGCGACCAAAAAGTTCGACCGCCTCGAACTCGCCGCCGCCTCCTTGCGCGTCACCGCTGAAGAGGTCGACGCCGCCGTCAAGGCCTGCGATGCCAAAACCGTCGACGCGCTGAAATTCGCCCGCGACCGCATCGAGCTGTTTCACCAGCGGCAATTGCCGAAGGACGAACGCTTCACCGACGCGCAAGGCGTCGAGCTCGGCTGGCGCTGGAGCGCGGTCGATGCGGTCGGGCTCTATGTGCCCGGCGGCACCGCGGCGTACCCGTCCTCGGTCTTGATGAACGCGGTGCCGGCCAGCGTCGCCGGCGTGCCGCGCGTCGTCATGGTGGTGCCGGCGCCGGACGGCAAGCTCAATCCGCTGGTGCTGGCGGCCGCCCACCTTGGCGGCGTTTCGGAAATCTACCGCGTCGGCGGCGCGCAGGCGGTGGCGGCGCTGGCCTATGGCACCGCGACGATCGCGCCAGTCGCCAAAATCGTCGGGCCCGGCAACGCCTATGTCGCCGCCGCCAAGCGGCAGGTGTTCGGCAAGGTCGGCATCGACATGATCGCGGGGCCTTCCGAAGTGCTGGTCATCGCCGACGACACCGGCAATGCCGGCTGGATCGCCGCCGACCTCCTGGCGCAGGCCGAGCACGACGCCAGCGCGCAGTCGATCCTGATCACCGACAGCGCGCAGCTTGCCACTGAGGTCGAGCGCGCGGTGGAGTCACAGCTGGCGACGCTGCCCCGCGCGGAGATCGCGCGCGCCTCCTGGAACGACTTTGGCGCCATCATCATGGTCAAGCAGCTCGACGAGGCCGTCGATCTCGCCAATGCCATCGCCGCCGAGCATCTCGAAATCATGACGGCGGATCCGGAAGCGCTCTCGGCAAAGGTCCGCAATGCCGGTGCGATCTTCCTCGGCCCCCACACGCCGGAGGCGATCGGCGATTATGTCGGCGGCTCCAACCACGTGCTGCCGACCGCGCGCTCGGCGCGGTTTTCGTCCGGGCTCGGCGTGCTAGACTTCATGAAGCGCACCTCGATTCTCAAATGCGGGCCGGACCAGTTGCGCGCGCTGGGGCCGGCCGCGATGACCCTGGGCAAGGCCGAGGGACTTGACGCCCATTCACGCTCCGTCGGACTGCGCCTCAATCTGCCATGAACAAGCCGCCACCAGACGATGACCAGCACAACCGCATCGTCGCGGTGACGCTCGACGAGGAATCGATCGGCCGTTCCGGTCCCGACATCGAGCATGAGCGCGCGATCGCGATCTACGATCTGATCGAGCAGAATCTGTTCGCCCCCGAAGGCGCGGCGCAGGGCCCGTTCACGCTGCACCTTGCGATCACAGGCAACCGGCTGATGTTCGACATCCGCCGCGAGGACGGCGCGCCCGTGGTCGCGCACCTGCTGTCGCTGACCCCGTTCCGTCGGATCGTAAAAGACTATTTCATGATCTGCGACAGCTACTACCAGGCGATCCGCACCGCGACGCCCGACAAGATCGAGGCGATCGACATGGGCCGCCGCGGCATCCATGACGAGGGCTCGCGCACGCTGCAGGAGCGGCTGAAGGGCAAGGTGCGCGTCGATTTCGAAACCGCGCGCCGCCTGTTCACGCTGATCTGCGTGCTGCACTGGAAGGGGCAGGACGCATGACGCCGAAAAGTGCGAAGCGGTTTCCCGAAAGGGATTCGTAACGCATGGATGCGCCCCGCGCGCGCAATCCGCAGGCCGTGCTGTTTGCGTGCGGCCTGAACAGCGTGCGTTCGCCGATGGCGGAGGCGCTGCTCAAGCAGATGTTCCCGCAGGCGCTCTATGTGAAATCCGCCGGCGCCAGGAAGGGCGAGCTCGATCCGTTCGCGGTCGCCGTGATGGCCGAGCTCGGCCAGGACATTTCCGGCCACAAGCCGATGACCTTCGAAGAGCTGGAAGATTGGGAAGGGCTGAATTTCGACCTCATCATCACGCTGTCGCCGGAAGCCCACCACAAGGCGCTGGAGCTGACCCGCACCATGGCCGTCGACGTCGAATACTGGCCGACGCCGGATCCGACCGGGACCGAAGGCAGCCGCGAGCAGAAGCTCGCCGCCTACCGCGAAGTCTGCGACGGCCTCTCGATGCGCATCCGCCGGCGCTTTGCCAAGGCGGGCGCCGCGAGCGGGTAATTGTTTTCACCCTCCCCTGGAGGGGGAGGGTCGACGCGCGCGTAGCGCGCGGCGGGGCGGGGTGACGGTCTCTCCCCATCCAACAGTGCCCGTGTGGATAGATCACCCCACCCCGTCTCACATTTCGCTTCGCTCATGTGAGCCGACCCTCCCCCTCCAGGGGAGGGTCAGCAGGAACGTCCGCCAGAAACGAAAGCCGCCTCAATCACTTGCCCCCCGGTTGTGGAATGGAGTGCCTTCCGATAGTTTCCGCGCGCGCGTTCCCACCCGAATCCTTTTCCCGACAAAACCCAGCATGCTTGGCCGTCCCAAACTCGTTCTTGCTTCCGGTTCGCCGCGGCGGCTCAGCCTGCTCAACCAGGCCGGCATCGAGCCTGACGCGCTGCGCCCGGCCGATGTCGATGAGACGCCGCGCCGGGGCGAGCTGCCGCGCGCCTGCGCCAATCGCCTCGCCCGTGCAAAAGCCGATGCGGCGCTGAAATCCGTCCAGCTCGACGACGAGCTGCGCGGCGCCTTCATCCTCGCCGCCGACACCGTGGTCGCGGTCGGCCGCCGCATCCTGCCCAAGGCCAATCTGGTGGACGAGGCCGCGCAGTGCCTGCGGCTGTTGTCGGGGCGCAATCACCGCGTCTACACGGCCATTTGCCTGGTGACGCCGAAGGAGGCGTTCCGCCAGCGCCTGATCGAGACGCGGGTGCGCTTCAAGCGCCTCAGCGAGGAAGACATCCAGGCCTATATCGGCTCCGGCGAATGGCGCGGCAAAGCCGGCGGCTATGCCGTGCAGGGCATCGCCGGTTCCTTCGTGGTCAAGATGGTCGGCTCCTACACCAACGTGGTCGGCCTGCCGCTCTACGAGACCGTCACGCTGATGGGCGGGGAGGGCTTTCCGATCCGCTTCGGCTGGCTCAATGCCAGCTAAGCCGCCCCAGAATCCCGAGGGCAGCGACGCAAGCGGGGCCAAGCCGCCGCCAAAACCCTGCCCGGTCTGCGGCAAGCCGGCCGTAACAGGCACGCTGCCGTTCTGCTCCAAACGCTGCCGCGACGTCGACCTGAACCGCTGGTTCTCCGGCAACTACGTCATCCCCGGCCGCCCCACCGACCCTGAAGACGCCGAATAGCCGTTATTGACCAAATATTTGGGGATGGATCATGAGCCGGGCCCGCCGCGCCGAAGCCTCCGGCGAAGGCGGGTGGACAGGCGCTTCCGACCTCTCTATAAACCGCCCGCTCGGTGCGGCTTTTCAGCCCTCGGGTATGCCCAGGTAGCTCAGTTGGTAGAGCATGCGACTGAAAATCGCAGTGTCGGTGGTTCGATCCCGCCCCTGGGCACCATTTCTTCCCCGCCTGCTGCTGATCTCCTGTCTCGCATGGTTCGGAACCGCGGCTTCGCGCGCGTCCGACGCGGTCGTGCGCGGCCTTGATCACGTTCCAATCGCCGTCGGTAACCTCGAAAAGGCCCGCGCCGATTACGAGGCGCTTGGCTTTGCCATCAAGCCGGGCAGGCCGCATGCCAACGGCATCGAGAACGTCCACGTCAAATTTCCTGATGGCACCGAGGTCGAACTGATTACGGCGACGCGAAGCGCGGACGCGCTTTCGTCTGACTATCTCAACTGGCTGAAAGACGGTGACGGGCCGGCCTATCTCGGACTGTTCACGCCCAACCTTGACGCTCTGGCGATGGTCCTCCGGCCGCGCGGCCTGTCTCTCTTAAGCCGGGATGGTGTCCTTCTGCTCAAGGAGCAGCCTTCGCTCCGCGTTTTCTTCTCCCGCCGCCAGCATTCGCCAACCGACCGTCCCGAACATTTTGCGCATCCCAACACCGCCTTCAGCCTGTCCGGCGTCTGGCTTGCCGGCGGAGAAGCGGAAAGCGGCATCGTTCGAATATTGGGCGGCGCGCCCTCGGCCGCTGAAGGCTGCGGCCATCTCGGCCCGGCGAGGGAAGTGCAGGCCGTGCCGGAAGCAGGGTTTTATCTTCTGCCCGCAAGCGCACAGTTAGTACCCGGCCGAACCATCGTCGCGCTGACGATTTCCGTCAGGGACCTCGCGGCCGCCCGGCGCATTCTCGACAAGAGCGCGATCCGGTATTTCCGATCGGAGAACTGTCGCGAGCCTGCCGTGTGGATTGCTCCCGCGGCAACACACGGTGTGTGGCTGGAGCTGCGCCAGCAATCGTAGCGGGCGTAGCCCGGATACGCGACTCGTCCGCCGAAGCTCAACGCGCGTGGGCGGAAGCGATATCCGGGTTTTGGTTGGCGCTGTTCCAGCTTATCCCTTCCCTCATGCAGGCTATGTGCTGCTCTATCGTCGTCGACGCGGCTTGTATTTTGGAGGATCTGCCCCGGTAATTGCCCGATACCACGCGGCGTCTGATTGTGCGAGTGCCCTGCCCGCGGCAAGATCCGATTGCGCGCGATAGAACTGCGCCAGGGCGAGGTAGCAATCGGTGCGTGCCGGGCCGCGAGGTATCGCTTCGCAATTCGGTTGCGCGTTAGCAACGGCAGGAGAAGCCACCAGCAAGACGATGACGAGACTTGCGGTTCGAGGAGTCATACCGCCTCCAGGCAAGCCCGCACAGGCATGCGCATCGAGTTCAGTAAGTGCTATACCGGCGCAGGTTCGCGTCGATCATACATTTGACCACTTGCCGATCGCAGCGCCAACATTTGTTCATGCGTCCCCAGTCGCTTATCCCAGCTAGCCTGTCGGTACACCTGCCCAAGCAATTCGCGGCTCTGTCTTCGCATCGCAAATGCTGTGCATCGGAAGGTGAGTTGAGGAGCACTCCGGTGCCTATCAGCGCAATCGCGAGAAAAAGGTGCCGTGTCATGATCGGACCTCCTAAGAAACGCGGGCCACTCTAAATTCTAACGCCTCGATAAGGTTAAATCCAGAAGGTGTCGCAAGCGTAGCCTGGGTGAGCGAAGCGACATCCCGGTTGAGGTTGTAGCGAACCCGCATATCGCTTTGCTTATGCGGGCTATTTGCTGGAGCAAGGATCATGATGGCGGCACGTCGATCGTCCTTGAGCGCGGGCATCCTGATGTACCGTTGCAGCGGAACGGGGCTGGAAGTCCTCCTCGTGCATCCGGGCGGACCTTACTGGCGACGCAAGGACGAGGGCGCATGGTCGATCCCGAAGGGCGAGATAGACGGAGAGGAGGATGCAAGCGCCGTGGCGAGGCGTGAATTTGCCGAGGAGACCGGCGTCGTGCTTGCGGGTCAGCCGCTCGAACCGCTCGGCGAAATTCGCCAGCGGGCTGGAAAACGGGTGATCGCCTTCGCCGTCGAAGGCGATCTTGATGTTCACGCTATCAGGAGCAATACGTTTGAGATCGAATGGCCGCCGAGAAGCGGCAAGATGCAGACATTCCCGGAGATCGATCGCGCGGGATGGTTTGACTTCGCTGCGGCCCGGGCGAAAATTCTCGAAGGCCAGCGGCTGCTGCTCGACCGCCTTGCCGAGCTTGTCGGCCAATCAGGAACGCCGCCATGAATGATCCATTTGATCTGAGCCGTTTTGTTGATGCGCAAGCGCCGCTTTACCAGCGCGTGGTGGCCGAGCTGAGCCGTGGCCGCAAGCAAAGCCACTGGATGTGGTTCATCTTCCCTCAGCTTGCCGGTCTCGGCTTTAGCGAAATGGCGCAGCGCTATGCGATCACTTCGCGCGACGAGGCGATCGCCTATCTCAAGCACGATATCCTGCGGCCTCGGCTTCACGAATGCACCGCTCTCGTCAACGCCGTTGAAGGCAAGAGCATCCGGGAGATTCTCGGCAGCCCTGACGATCTGAAGTTTCGTTCGTCGATGACCTTATTCGCCGCCGTGTCTTCCGATCCCGCGTTTCCTGCCGCGATCGCCAAATACTATGGCGGAGTGGCCGATCGCCGAACGCTCGAGCTGCTCGGCGGCTAGGGCTCGAACCCGTCCCCCGGGGAACCGCCGCTATCTCCGTGGTTTTACGGAGGGTTTAGATAAAACATTGAGCCTGTGCGGGAACCAATACTTAAGGCTGCCGGCGCAATATCGGAGGATTGCAAAGCCTCGGCCATGCCTGTCCGCGACCAATGTGGAGTTTGCGCGGTTCAGGCGGAGTTAGTCGATGTCATGCTTGCCGGCGTTGCCATGCTTTGAGAGCGTCATCATGCCGTTCCGGCCCGCGCGGAATCGCGGCCTGTGATCCACGCCCGCAAATTATTCCACAAAGCTGCAAGAGGATTCCTGCGCAACGCCCCGCTGCAGATCGCGCTGTTCTTTCTGCCGCTGGTGTGGATCGGCTATTTCGCGATCACCTCGTCGGAGCGCACGGACGCGCTGCAGCAGGCGCGGGCGCATGTCGACAGCGTCGCCGAACTGTTCGAGGAAAATACCGAGCGGATCTTCGAACGGGTCGATCAGTCGCTGCGCGTCGCGCGCGCGCTCTACGCACAGGATCCCGCCGGCTTCAGCCTGAAATTCTGGGCCGATAAAACGCAGATGGCGAGCGGCGACGTGGTCCAGTTCGCGCTGATCGGGCTGAGCGGCTATTTGATCGAAACGACGGCCGCCTATTCCGGCCCGCGGCTTTATCTCGGCGACCGCGAGCATTTCATCAAGACGATGGAGATGGCCGAGGACCGGCTCTATGTCGCCAAGCCCGTGCTCGGGCGCGCCTCGAAAAAGTGGACCATCCAGCTCGCCAGAAAGCTGTTCGATCACGGGAAAAATCCGGCAGGCATCATCGTCGGCTCGATCAGCGTCGACCTGATCGGCAGGTTCTACGACACCGCGAAGCTCGGCGTCGGAGGAACCCTCGTTCTCAGAAACGCCGACTACATCGTGCTCGCCGCGCGGGGAATAGACCCGGGCACGGTGCTGGCGCAGCGCAATCCCGGCCACGTCGAACGCGAGCTGCGGGACGGCGCCTACAGCCAATACTGGAATTGGAGCGGCAACGAAGGCCGGGCGAACCGCAGCAACAGGTTGATCACCGCACGCAGGTCGAGCGTCTTTCCGTTGATCTTCACCGCCGGCATTTCGGAGCAGGAGATCTATTCGCGGGCGCAAGCCCGGCAGAAGATCTATCTCGGTGGCGCGCTGCTGCTCACCTTCATCATTCTGGTGGCGACCGCGCTGCATTGGCGACGGCAGAAGGCGCTCGACCGCACGCAGCGCGAATTGCGCGTTTCCGTGAGCAAGTTCGAGGACGCGCTGCGAAACCTCCCCCAAGGCCTCAGCATGTTCGACGGCAGCGATCGCCTGATCGCGTTCAACCGGCAATGGCTCGATGCCTATGGGCTTTCGCCTGACGACATCAGGATCGGGATGGATTTCCGCGAGGTGTTCGCCAAACAGGACGCCGTGCGCGATCTCGATGCCTATCTGGCCGACCTGAAGGAGCGGCTCGCCACATCGGAGCAGGTCTCGAACACCGTGCAGTTTCCGGACGGGCGCGCCATCTATATTTCCTATGGCCGGCGCGAGAGCGGCGGCTGGGTGGCGACGCATGAAGACATCACCGAGCGCAAGGCTTCCGAGGACCGGATCGAGCGGCTGGCCCATTACGACAGCCTGACCGGCCTTGCCAATCGCAACCTCTTCAGGGCGTCCCTTGACCATGCGCTGGAGAAATATTCGCAGGCTCATACGCCGTTCGCCGTGCTGCTGCTCGATCTCGACAAGTTCAAGTTCGTCAATGACGCGCTCGGCCACCACTGCGGCGATGCGCTGCTGAAGCAGGTCGCCGGCCGGATCAAGGCGCAGGCCACCGATATCGATATGGTGGCCCGGATCGGCGGCGACGAGTTTGCGCTGGTCATGACGCCGGAACTGTCCGCCCCGCGGGACGGCGCCGCCGTGCTGGCGCGGCGGCTGGTCCAGGCCATCGCCGAGCCCTATGAGATAGACGGCCACCCGGTCGTGATCGGATGCAGCATCGGGGCCGCCGTGGTGCCCGAGCATGGCACGCGCATCGATGAAATCCTGCGCAATGCCGATCTGGCGCTCTACAAATCGAAGAACGCCGGCCGCAATTGCTTCCACCTCTACTCGCCGGAGCTCAAGGCCGAAGTCGACCAGCGCAACATTCTCGAAATCGAGCTGCGCGAGGCAATCTGGCGCGAAGAGATCGAGGTGTTCTATCAGCCCGTGTTCGACCTCGGCACCGGCCGGGCGAAATCGGTCGAGGCGCTGGCGCGCTGGCGCCACGCTACCAGAGGCCTGATCCCTCCCGCCGATTTCATACCGGTTGCGGAAGAGGGCGGGCTGATCGTCGAGCTCGGCGATCTCGTGCTCGCCAAGGCATGTCGCGACGCCGTGACGCTGCCGGATGACCTCAAGATGGCCGTCAATCTGTCGGCGCTGCAGTTCGCCAGCGGCAATCTCGTCGAATCCGTGATGCGCGCGCTGGCCGACAGCGGACTTGCGGAGAGCCGGCTGGAGCTCGAGATCACAGAGAGCGTTTTTCTCGCTGACAGCCAGGAAAATCTCAAGACGCTCGAGCGTCTGAGGAATGTCGGCGTTTCCATCGCGCTCGACGATTTCGGCGTCGGCTATTCGTCCCTGTCCTATCTGACCGCTTTCCCGTTCAACAAGGTCAAGATCGACAAGTCTTTCATCCACAGGATCGGCCGCCCCGAGACCGTTGCCGTGCTCGGGTCGATCGTCCAGCTCGCCAGGACCTTGAACCTCTCGATCGTCGCCGAAGGCGTCGAGACCTACGAACAGCTCGAGAAGCTCCGCGCGCTCGGCATTGCGCTGGGCCAGGGGAATTTCCTGAGCGAGCCCGTGCCGTTCGAGGAATTGTCGCTGCAAGCGCGGTCCGGCAAGGAGCGGCAGGCGGTGGCGTAGCGGCAGGTCCGCTGCATTTTTAACCGACCTCACCGAACTCCCTACAATTTGAACCATCGCCGGCGAAGAATCTTAGCCGGCGGAAGGTACAGGTTTTTCCCGAAAACCGCGTCTCGGGGGCCCACCATGTCTTCAACGTCAGGCGAAACCTTCCTTCAAGCGATCGACTTCTCCGGCCGGCTGGTCCGCGCCGCCAACTTTGCGCTGGATCACTGGTGGCTGTGGCTCGTGGCCGGCGCCGTGCTCTGGCTCGGGCTGAAAATCCGTTCGCACCACGCCTTGATCGGCCAGCTCGACGAGCGGGCGGATGCGGCGTTCGGCGATGTCGATGCGCTGCTGATCGAGCGCCACACGCTGATCGGCAATCTGGTCGAGGTGGTCCGGGCCTTCGCGGCGAAGGAGCACGATGTGATCCGCGACGTGCTGGACTCCCGCATCGATGCGCTGGAAGCGCTCAGCAATGGCGGCGGGGTGATCCAGACCGATACGCAGATCGCCAACGTGCTGCAAAACCTGTTCACGGTCAGCGAAAAATATCCAGCGCTGGCCAGTGCTGCCCATTACGCTACGCTGCGCAACGACCTGATCCGGATCGAGGATCGCATCACGGCGGCACGCAAATTCTACAATCTCGCGGTCGAGGAATTGAACGGCGTTCGCCGCGCCTTCCCCGGCAATCTGATCGCGCGGATGGGCGCGAATACCGCGCGCGAGAAGTTCACGCTCGGCGAGCGGCGCTCGGAGTTCGCAGAGCCGGTCAAGGTCAACCTCTGATCCGCTGAGGAGCCGGCGCCATGGCGGTTCACGGCTACATCACGCACGCCGCGCACAACCGGCGCTGCACGGCCTGGCTGGTGCTGGCCTATATCGTCTCCTTCGAGGTGATCGGCGCGTTTGTGCTGACGATGCCGCTGCTGATGTGGGATCAAGAGCACACCATCCTCTCGAACCCCATCGGCTATGCCGTCCGCTACGCGTTGCCGATCGCCGCGCTGACCGGCTTCATGTTCTGGTGGATGTATCGCGGCCATGCCAGGGCCGTGATGGAGACGCTCGGCGTGCGGCTCGTGTCGCGGCAGGACGAACCTCGCTTCGTGGCGATCGCCGAGGAGCAATGCACTGCGCTCGGCGTGCGCCTGCCGCGCTTTGGCGTGATCGACGCCAGCGAACCCAATGCCGTGACGGTGGGCGAGGGGCCGACGGCGGGGCTGATCGCGGTCACGCGCGGCCTGCTCGACAGGCTTGACGATGACGAGCTGGCGGCGGTGCTCGCCCATGAGGCCTCGCATATCCGCCACGGCGACACGAAACTGCTGGCCGCCAACCATGCGCTGATGCGAACCGCCGTCATCCTGCGGCTGAACAATCCGCTGCGGTTCGAGGACTGGCGGCAGATGATCATCGTGGTGGCGCTCCCGCCGATGCTGGTGGTTCTGCTCGCCGGCACGGCGGCGTCGACGCTGTCGCTGCGGCTGGCACGCGCGGCACGCCGCAGCCTGAAGCTGGGCCGGGATTACGTTGCCGACGGCGAGGCCATCAGGGTCACGCATTTTCCCGAGGCCCTGATCAGCGCCATCACCAAGATCGGCGGCCGCGGCGTCTTCCACGGCAGCGCGCGCGTCGAGGGCCTGCTGTTCGACGGACCGGCCGATCACGATGGCGGCAGCCATCCCAGCATCAACGACAGGCTGGATGCTATCGCGACGCTCGGGCAGGAACTGATGAATCCCGCGCGGTCGCGCCGCGACAGCCGCGGCCCGGCGCAGGCGCCATTCGGACGCCGTCCGCGCGCGGTGGCGCTGAACTATCCGCTCGATGCGTCGGGACGTCCGCTGGAGAAGCCACGGCCGCCCGCCACGAACATCTTCTGGCTGTATCTCACCGATCGCGAGACGTTCCGCGAATACCACAACGCCTGCATCGCCTGGGAAGAGTGGCAACTGAACGAGCGCCGCAACGTCATCGGCCTGGCGCCCAAGCTGATGATTCCGCTCGCTGCGAGCTGCGTCGTCGCGCTCTACATTTACTGGCCAAAGGACGGCAATCTTTCCCGGCTGATCGGCACGTTCAATCCAGCCGAAATGGTCGACATCGCCCGCATGGTGAATTCAGGGCCGTTCTGCTCCGGTCCATCCTATCCGGACGGCAAATGCCCGGGAGCCAAGGACAAGCCGGTACTTCCGCCGGCGAACAGTTTTGCTGCGAAGGTTGCCGAGCCGACGGTGAACCGCGGCGGCACCTTCAGTAGCCAGCGTCCGGCCGGCAGTGTCGATCAATCGTCGCGCGCCCCTGAGCCTCCCACGCCGCCATCGAATTTCATTCCGATTCTGTTTCTCACATTGGTCGCCATTGGAATCTTCAGACCCAAGCTCCTGCGGCGCATCTTCGGCCATGTCGAGCCGAAGCAAATCATCTCGCGCCCGGCCGCCCCCGATCCCATCACGGCAGCCAGTTTCGAGCGCGCGAGCCCGCCACCCCCGCCGTGGCGGCAGGAGGCTCACAGTCCGGGGGCAAGGGCGTTCGGCCGCCGGAAGGCTTGAGCAGGCGGTTCAGCTAAAACCGCAGTGCCCCTTCGACATTCTTGTGAAATCTGGCGCGGTCCGTTCCGTGGCGATCGAGCGCATTGGCAAGCCTGATCAGGCCGCTGCCGGCCGACGCGGGATCAAAACCGAACGGCCTGATCGCAATACACGCCGCCCTTTCGCTCCCGGCGAACGCCAGCATCTGCGAGGCCAGGTCACGCAAGGCGCCTTGGGCTTCGCGCGCATTTTTCAGGTCTCGATCGTATTGCCGTATCTGCTCGGAGGTGACGCAGGTCTCGCGGGCTTGCGGCGTCGGTACGTTTGCCAAAGCAAGCATCTGATCGCGCACCGACCGTCGCAGATCGAAGAATTTTCGAACGGGCCGGCCGACGAGTTCGAGCGCAAACCACGCAAATGCGCCGGTCGTGGCGACCGAAATGAAGATCACGTACCACTGCATTGGCTGACCGCATGCGCCCCGTCGGTGGCGATCCAAGCACTTGAAGGCGGTTCCTGCCACACCATGCGGCTTTGATCGCCGGGTTTCCCGCGCCAATGATGCCATCGTGCCGGTGATTTGCCCGACGTGTCAAATGGTTCGCAACGGCGCCCGCCATGATGCCGGCAGCTGCCGGCTACTTTGCATGGGGTTGTTTTCGATATTTTTGTTAAGGGGCCCAAAAAGGGCGTTGCGCAGGCGGGCTGCCCGCGAGCCGTCACTTCCCCTCCTGCGCCTTCATCTCCTCCGCGAACGGCTTCAACGCCTGGTTCATGTCGTCGAGACGCTTCTGCCATTCCGCCCCACGCATGAACGCCAGAACCGGCGCGTCGCCGGGCGAGCTCTTGATGTAGTCCGGATCGCGCAGGCCCTCCGCAATGGCGGCTTCGAGCTTTTTCACCACCTCGTCCGACACCGCCTTCGGCACGGCAAAACCGCGTTCCGCCGTCATCGTCAGCGGGATGCCGCCTTCCTCCGCCGTCGGAACATCGGGCATTGATGGCGAACGCTGCTTCGACAGGATCGCGATGGCGCGGAGCGGTCCCTTGCTGGCGCCGTGCAGTTCGGGGAGTTCGCTGAGGCTGACCAGGCCGACCTGCAGATGGCCGCCCAACAGATCGGTCCGCTGCGCGGCCGTGCCGCGATAGGAGATTTCGTTGGGCTCGACCTTGGCGGCGTTCGCCAGCATGCGGATCGCCAGATGGCCGTTGGTGCCGGCGCCGTTGTGGCCGAACGTCACCGAGCCCGGCTGGCTGCGCAGCGCGGCCACCACGTCGGCAAGGCTGCTGAGCTTGCTGTCTGCGGGCACCACGATCACGCTGGGGTCGTCGACCACGCGCGCGACCAGGCGGATTTCATCCATGCTGTACTGGGTCTTTCGCGTCATCGGGATGAAATTGTAGCCGGGCACGTTGACGACGCCGATCGAATAGGCGTCCGGCGCGGCGCGGGCGATCTGGGCAAACGCGATCTCGCCGCTGGCGCCGGGCTTGTTCAGCACGACGAACTTTGCTTTTCCGCCCAACCGCTGCTCGACGAACGGCAACAGCTTGCGCGCCATCACATCCGTTCCGCCGCCGGGCGCAAAGCCGATGACGACCTCGATCGGCTTGTCATCCGGCCATCCCGCGGAGGCCGGTCCGCCAGCGATGATCCCGAATGCTGCTGCAGCCAGCGCGACGACCTTGCTAAGCATGATGTTCCACCCATTTTGTTGTTCGTTAGGCGGTCGGCACGCCTTGAGCCGCGCGACCGATAATTACGCGGATCGCTTGTAACGGCTGGGTTCGGCGAGGAACAGCGGTCGGCACGCATGGCCGCATGAGCGGTTTGTCCGCCATAGCTCAACGCGCGAAGGCGGAAGCGGCGTCGGGGTTTTGGCTGGTGTCGATCCCCGATCCCCGCAGGTCGCGGAGCCATGGCTTTCACGCCGGCCCGCCGTTCCTTGGGTGCAGTCCCTACGACGCCATGGGCAGGCCTTGCTCCGCCCGGAAGCGCTGGTAGGCCGCAATGGCCTTGTTGGATAGCAGCAGCGTTCGCCTCTCGCCATGCAGGATCAGGGGCTCGATGGTATCGAGCAGATGCTGGGCGGTCTGATCCGGGTTCCCGAGCTCACCCGTCGCCTCCAGATAGTCCCAGGCGATCTGGAAGGCGTTCGCAAGGATGGCTGGCCTCGTCTCGGTCATGCAGGACGAACGTCGTCAGCTCCGTCCCGTTCCTTCCCGCCGCGCTGTCGTGGTCATTCCCACGCAAAAAACCCGCCCAACCGCTAGGGTCGAGCGGGCCTGCCGCCTGTCCAGTACATCCGTGGAAAAGGCGGGGCTGGCTTAGGCCAGCGAAAGATTTTCCGCGCTCACCTTGCCGCGCATCTTGTCGGTCTTGATCTCGTAATTGACCTTCTGGCCCTCGGCCAGTCCGGAAAGACCGGCGCGCTCGACCGCGCTGATGTGCACGAACACGTCGGTGCCGCCATCGCTCGGCTGGATGAATCCAAAGCCCTTCTGGCCGTTAAACCACTTCACAGTACCTGTCGTCATTCTCTTCTCCAAGGCGCAAAGGCGCGTTTATCGCGCAGCTGTCGCGCGAACTAATTCAACGTCGTCGATGTCTTTGGAAAAGGAGCCCGCGGGCGCATTCAACAAGGCACGGCGGCTAATCGAATGGTGCCAATCTATACATCATTCACGGCTTTTCAAGGGCAGCGCCGGTTTAATTGCGACGTTCGCCCGAAAAGGGCCCGTCCGCCGCTGCTTACCGGGTGCAGGCGGAAGCGATGTCGGGGTGATCGGCCTACATCCGGATATCCGGCCTGAGCAGCCCCCGCACCGTCCACTTCATCTGTGGCTGGCTCTGCCGGACGCAGAAGCGGCCGTCGACGACCGGCACCTTGATGACGGAGGTGCGCTTGTTGCCGCAGCAGTGCTGGATGCTGTCGGGAAAGCCCGGCTGGTAGATGTAGAAGCGCGCATAGAACGGCTCGACGGTGACGACGAGATCGAGCGATTGAAGTCCGCGCGGAATCCTGTCGCGGAGATCGACCAGGCGGTCGCCGGGATTGCAGGCCAGAGCTGCGGCGATCAGGAGCCATTGCATCGGGGCAGAGTAGAGCATTTTGCGCGGACAGAAAGGGCGCGCGGCAGCTCACAATGACGACGAGGGAGCTGGCGATCAGCGTGCGATGCGGGCTGTGCGCCTAGAATCCAAAGATGCTGAAGATCGCGCCGAAGATCGCCGCGATCACGGCGGCGATGCCGAAGATCACGGACGCCACCGCATCGAGCAGCAGTTCGACCACATCCGACAGGGAGCTTGCGGCAACGATTACGACGCAGCAGGTGGCGCCGATCAGCATCGAGACGACCATGCCGAACATCGTGATCCACAGCGCGGTGAAGACCAGGCAGCCGAGAACGACCGCCACCGCAATGCGGCGGGCGGAACTGCTGTTCGACGCAGACCGGGCGGCTGGCTCTGGCGAATTCATGACAGGCGATCCTCAGGGGGCCGATGATCCGGATTGTCGCCGCCCGGCCGGAAAAGGTTCAACCTTCCCGGGAGCGGGTCCTTGAAATGGCTGATTTCCGCGGCGAAATCCTTAAAATAACCTGCCGTGAACGGTGCCGGGCGCGGCGTCAGCGGGCCTGATAAGGTGCATCCATGACCGAATGGTATTTTGTCTGGGTCGAAGGTCTGCGCGGCCCCATGCCGCAGAAATGGTCGTCGGAGGGGCTCTGGGGCCAGGTCGGCCGCCAGGACGTCATCGTCCGCTTCGCGCTTGATGATGCCGAGGCGCATCTGCCGATCGATGAACTGGCGCGGCGGCATCCCATTCCCGACCGCAAATAGCAATGGGCTTGGTCGGAACGCGTGTTCCGCGCTGTTCCCTGTCGTCATTCAGAGAAGTTCGAACCGCGCATGGCGGAACATTGCCAATTTAATTCCGTTGCCGGGTTGAAGTGGCGCAAACAGCCCCCACTGTCCCGAATTCAATTCGCGCAGGGGTGAGCGGGTTGAAGCAACCAGAAGCGAAGTGAAGGAGTCGTGCATGAAATTGAACTCGGCACAGGTGGAACGCGCGTTGACGCAATTCGAGGCCCAGGCGCTGCCCGACGATCATCCGGTGGTTCCGCAATTGAGCAGCATGTTTGGCGATCACACGTTCTTCATCGACAGCGGCGGGCTCAACGTCCTCGAGCCTGCCGAGGCGTCCAAGCCGGAAGCGCCGGTCGGCATGATCGTCAACCTCGCTTATTGGAGCGATGAGACGCTGACGAAGCTATCGCCGCACGAGCCCGAGCCGACGGGCGTCATCATCAACCTGGAATCCAGGCACTGACGCGGCGCGGCCGATAGCCCGGCTGGACTGCCTAATGTGTCCAAGAGATGTGTCGCGTGCGGCTGCGTGCCGCGCGCGGCGGCGGGCCTGCATGTCCGTCAGGTTTCGAAATGAACCCCGATCCGCGTGTCCTTCCGCCAGACGACGCGGCATGGCACGTGGATGTGGTCGACCTCGATCACCAGCGTGAATTGTTCGGGAATGCCGACGGGGGAACTGACCTCGAGCGCGGCGCCGGTCTCGGAAAGGTTGCGGATCGTGCAATCGATCGCGCCGCCGCCGAACGAGATCTTTCCCGCCTTCAACAGCCGACGTCGTGGTGCCGTTCTGTGCTCGTCCACCGCATGGACCTCCGCCATGAACGGGAAAGAATCCGCCATTGACGTTACTATCCAGTTACCGCGCATTCCAGGTGCCGTACAACGAAAGGTGGTAGGTCCCGGCAGGGCCAAGATACCCGCTCTAGTAGCCAAGGCTCTCTAGTAGCCAGTGCCCTCTAACGGCAGAGGCTCTGGTGCCAAGGTTCTAGCGGGCAGGGCTCCCCGTCCGCGCCCGCCGCCCCTCGATCGGATAGGCCGGGTCGTTGAAGCCCGGCGTCGAGGGGTGGCCGCTCACGACCAGGCGGTCGACCAGCGCCTCGTCCTCCGCCGTGAAGCGGTAGTCGAGCGCCTTGATGTAATCGTCCCACTGCGCCTCGGTGCGGGGGCCGGCGATGACCCCGCTGACGAAGGAGGAATTCAGCACCCAGGACACCGCGAACTGCCCGGCGGTGATGCCGCGGGCCTCGGCGTGCTGCTTGATCTCCTGCGCCAGCCTCAGCGATTCCGGCCGCCATTCGGTCTGCATCATGCGCTTGTCGGCGCGGCCGGCGCGGGTTTCCTTGCCGGGCGCGGCGTCCGGCGCGTATTTGCCGGTCAGCACGCCGCGCGCCAGCGGGCTATAGGGCACGATGCCGAGCCCGTAATAGCCGCAGGCCGGAAAGTGCTCAACCTCGGGCATGCGGTTCATGGCGTTGTAATAGGGCTGGCTGACGATCGGGCGGTCGATGCCGTTGTCGTCGCAGATGTTGCAGATCTCGGCGACGCGCCAGGCGCGGTAGTTGGAGACGCCGAAATAGCGGATCTTGCCCTGCCGCATCAAATCGCCCATCGCGCGCACTGTCTCTTCCAGCGGCGTGGCGTGGTCCTCCTTGTGCAGATAGTAGATGTCGATGCAGTCGGTGCCGAGCCGCGTCAGGCTCTCCTCCGCCGCCTGCATCACCCAGCGCCGCGACAGCCCGCCGCGGTTGGGATCGTCGCCGATCTGGTTGGCGAGTTTGGTGGCGAGGATCCAGTTGGTGCGCTGGTTCGAGATCGCGCGGCCAACGACCTGCTCGGACTGGCCGCCATTATAGGCGTCCGCGGTGTCGATGAAGTTGATGCCGGCCTCGCGCGCCTTTGCGATGATGCGCGAGGAGGTGGCTTCATCGGTAGGGCCGCCGAACATCATGGTGCCCAGACAGATCGGTGAAATCTTCAGGCCGCTGCGGCCGAGTTGGCGGTATTGCATGGGATGGGTCCTCGTACATGTAGGCGGCGAGCATAGCCGCCGGAGTTCGTCATTGCGAGCGAAGCGAAGCAATCCATCTTTCGGCAAAGAAAGTATGGATTGCTTCGTCGCTTCGCTCCTCGCAATGACGGGGAGAGGCCAGTGGCTTCTAACCCTCGCTCTTCAATATCTTGAACACGCCGCTCGCCATCGCGATACAGCGCTTGTCGACGGTCACTTCCGTCGTGATGAAAATCAGGCTGCGGGTGGAGCGCACCACGTGCGGCTTCGACACCAGAACCTCGCCGATCTTGCCGGCCTCGACGAAGTGGGTGTCGAGCTGCACGGTCGCCAGCGTCGGCTTGCCCGAGACGAAGCGGGCGGTCATGCCGCAGGTCCGGTCCGCAAAGGTCATGATGACGCCACCCTGCACCAGGCCGCGGCGGTTGTGGTGCTTGTCCTCGGTAGCAAGCGCATATTCATGCGTGCCATCGACCACGCGCTGCCACAGGGGGCCGATCAGGTGCAGGAAGCCTGTGGTCTCGACGATCTTCCAGCCGTCGGATTTGAGCTTGTCCGCGGCCTTGGCTGTCATGTCGTGCGTTCCGTTTCCTGCGGGCTGTCATGCTGTCGGGTCGTTTCATCCGATGCGCCGATGTTGTAGTCAAGCGGGATGGCCCGGTCATTTGACGATACCACACGGCGGAAAATCGCAGACCTCTGCGCCGCATTCACGCGGGCACCATCCATTGAGGCGACATCCGGGCTGAAGCGCGCCGCGGTCGCCATCGCGCTGACCGCGGCCGAGGCGGGCAGCGGCACGGCGTTTCTCCTGACGCGCCGCGCGGCGACGTTGCGTTCCCACGCAGCCCAATGGGCGCTGCCGGGCGGGCGCTGCGACCATGGCGAGACGCAGGCACAGGCGGCGCTGCGCGAGCTTCACGAAGAACTCGGCGTCGCCTTGCGCGAGACCGACGTGCTGGGCCTGCTCGACGATTATCCGACGCGCTCGGGCTATCTGATCACGCCCGTGGTGGTCTGGGTGGCGACCGGCGCCGACCTCATCCCCAATCCGGCGGAGGTCGCCTCCGTGCATCGCGTCGCGCTTGATGACATCGAACGAAACGATGTCTTCAGCTTCACCACGATCCCTGAAAGCACGCGGCGCGTGATCCGCTTCCGCCATGCCGGCCAGCACATCCACGCGCCGACGGCGGCACTGATCTATCAATTTGCCGAAGTGCTGGCGGGGCGGGACACGCGCGTCGCGGAGCTGGAGCAGCCCGTATTTGCCTGGAAGTGATCCGGCATTGTGAGGTGCGGTAGGGTGAGCAAAGGTGCGTTAGCGCCGTGCCCGCCATCTTTGATCAGCGCGCCGACAGCGATGGTGGGCACGCGGAGCCTGTCATCGGGCGCGCATTCGCGCGACCCGTTGGCTTTGCCCACCCTACAGCTCTGCCTGCTTGCCGAGAGCTGGATTGCTTCGGCGCTTCGCTCCTCGCCATGACGGAACCATCCGGGTTGCGCATGCCGATCGTTTAGGCGACGATGCCGGACCAACAATAAAAATAGTCCCGGGAGTTCGCCCATCATGCCCACGCGCAACACGTGGATTTGTGCCGCCGCCATTATTCTCGGCCTGATCGCGCCCGCAGCCCACGCGCAAAACTATCCGGCCCGCGCCATCACCCTCGTCATTCCATTCGCGCCGGGTGGCAGCACCTCGATCGTCGGCCGCGCCATCGCCGACAAGATGGGCGAGCTGCTCGGCGAGAAGGTCGTGGTCGATAACCGTCCTGGCGCCGGCGGCACCGTCGGCACCAAGGCGGTCGCGAAAAGCGATCCTGACGGCTACACGCTGCTGCTCGGCTACACCGGCACGCTGGCGATCGGCCCCTCGCTCTACAGGAATCCCGGCTACGACCCACGCAAGGATTTTGCGCCGATCGGCATGATCGGCAACGCACCGAATTCGCTGGTGGTGCATCCGTCGTTCCCCGCGAAAACCGTTGCTGAACTGATCGCCTATGCGAAGGCCAATCCCGACAAGGTCAATTTCGGTTCGGCCGGCGCCGGCACCGCCAGCCACATCACCGGCGAATATTTTGCGCGCGCCGCCGGCATCAAGCTCGTGCACATTCCCTACAAGGGAACCGGCCCGGCGCTCACCGATCTGCTCGGCGGCCATATCCCGATGGCGTTCGCGCCGATCCCGGCCTCGCACGCCAATGTCGCCGCCGGCAAATTGCGCGCGCTCGCGGTCACCAGCGTTACCCGTTCGAGCCTGTTGCCGGAGGTGCCGACGATGATCGAGGCGGGCCTCGCCGGCTTCGATGCCTCGCTCTATTACGGGCTCGTCGCGCCGGCCGGCACGCCGCGGCCGATCGTCGACAAGCTCAACAAGGCGCTGCGCGACGCGCTCGCCAGCGACGACGTGAAGAAGCAGCTCGGCAATGACGGCACCGAGATCACGCCCGGCACGCCGGAAGATTACGCCGAATTCATCGACAAGGATGAGAAGAAGTGGTCGCAGCTCGTGAAAACCAGCGGCGTCGAGCAGGAATAGCCGCAGATTCCCTTCTCCCCTTGTGGGACAAGGGAAAAAGTGTCGCTCCCTTCAGGGGCTGACTTCGCAGGCCCGCTTGCTACAAGGGGGCCATGCGCCTGCCTTTGATTCGCATGGGTTCCGGATTTATCGCGCTCGCGCTGCTTGCGGGGGGGCGGCCTGCCATGGCGACCGAGCCGCTTCCACCCTCGACCGCCGGCGCCATGGCGCAAGCCGCCTCGCCGCAGGCCATCGCGGAATATCGCCGCAAGCTGAAGGAATATCAGGAGGCGCGTGCCGCGTTCGAGGAGGAGGCCGGCGCCTATTGGACTGCGATCTCCGAGAAGCGAAAGGGCCGCAACGCCAAGCGCCGGGAGCGCCAGACCATTGCGCTCGATGATTACGTGCTGACGCAGCCGCCGGTCTACACCGGTCCAAAGCGCCCGGTCAGCCCGGAGCCGGAGGAAGAGAAGCCGCCGCGCGAGCGCAAGCCGCTGCCGGTGGTGGCCGATTTGCTCAAGGCCGCCGCGGACCATTTCCAGTTCGTGCCGCAACGGCCCTCATCCGAAGTCGAGTTCAAGCGCGCCTATGCCCGCTACGCGCTGGCTGCCGGCCTGACGCGGGAACAGGCCATTCGGGTCTATTCGTTCGAGACCGGCGGCAACGGCAATTACGACATGCAGTCGGGGCTCAATCCCGCAAAGCCGGGCTCGCGCGCGATCTCGACCGCGATCGGCTACAACCAGTTGCTCACCACCAACAGCGTCGAACTGCTGGCCGAGCAGGGCCATGAATTGATCAAGGAGCTGACGGCGCGGGCCGCACACCTCTCGGGCGCGCCGCGCAAGGCGATGGACCACAAGCTTGCCGTGTTGAAGAAGATGGTGGCCTTCACGCGCACCGTGCCGGACACCTGGTCCGAGCATGAGAAGCTTGCCAATACCCCGCAGGGCTGGGCGGTGCACGCCATGGTGCTCGATGTCGATGTCGGGCCGATGCTGCAGACCCACAAGCTCCTGACGTCGGTGATCTTCGCGCGCGCCAAGGGCTACAATCGCCCGCTGACGGCGGCCGAGCTCGAAATGATGAACCTGACCGGCGACGGCACCGGCCTCGACATGGTGACCATGCCGCAGGCGATGCGCGAGCAGGTGCCGACCTCGAACTTCTTCCAGCGCGGCGGCTATGAGCGCAATCCCGTCGCGATCCGCCACAACACGGTAGCGAAACTGCTGGCGGTGACCGACGAGCGGATGGATTTCAACTCCGGCAAGCCCGGCGCGAAGGAACTGGCGGCGGCGTTTTAGTCAAGCTGCGCTCCAAAAACGTCATGCCCCGCCTTGTGCGCAATTGGGCACTGGGGCAGGGCATCCAGCAAGCGGCGCTGTTGGAAAGGGCCACGAGCAGTGCGGCCTACTGGATCATCCGCCTTCGCGGATGATGACAGCTTGGCCTATCGCAACACCGCTCAATTCGAGCCGAACATGAATTTGCCGTCCCCCTCGAGATAGGGACCGGTACGCATGTAGAGCTGCCCATTCTCGCCGACGAAGAACAGGGTGCCCTTCGGCACCTTCTTGGCGCCCTTGAGCAGGAGGCCGGCGTTGTTGGTGCCCATCTTGTAGGAAAGCGTCTTGCCGTCCTTGCCGTAGGCATAGCCCATGTCCGACTTCAGCTCCCAGGGTGTCGCCGCGGCTTGCGCGAATGCGCCGGTCGAAAATCCCGCCAGCACGGCCACCGTCAAAACCGTTTTCATTGAAGCGCTCGTCATCGTCCATCCTCCCCGTCAGCCGTTCGGCCTCTTGCCCCACGCTTTGAACAAATCACGAACGGTATTGCGCCGTCAATTGGCACCTTCGCCGCATCACGCCGCCCTTGAGGCCTTGTGACTGAGACTTTGTGATTTCCCGCCTTCGACTTCGCGACTATGTTCGCCTTTCGGGCTACAAGCACGCAATGCGGAAAAAGTCAGGGGGATGATTCGGATGAACCACGTCATGAAGATCGGTCTCGGTGTTGCGCTGTCGTTCATGACGCTCGCTTCCGCAGCCGCCGACAATTTCAAGCTGTCCAACAATCAGCGGATCGCCTGCAGCCGGGGATTGAGCGCGGGCAAGCTCAATACGTCGACCTGCAAGTCCTATGCATACGTGTTCAACACCAAGACCTCGGAATATTTCCGCTGCCAGGTTTCGCTGGCGCTGACGCGCGACAACAAGGAAGTGATCAACGTGCAGGCCGACGGCAGCTGCGCCAGGAAGCCGCGCATCTTCGATACCGACGGGGACTTTTCATTCGACGCCACCGAGACCGAGCCGCCGAACACCAATTCGTTCTTCGGGCCCGGCGGCTATTCGGTGTGGGCCAGCGACAATAATAATCTGAAGGTCCGCGGCTGCATCATCATCTCGTCCGGCCTCGGCTCCGACATCGCGAAATGCATCGACATGAAGTTCGAGTGAGCCCGGCTCAGGACGTGCCGCCGGCGGCGAGCTGCGGACGGGAGCGGGCAAATTTCCGCACCGCCACCGGTTTGCCGAACAACTGGCCCTGGACCAGGTCAAAGCCCATGTCGTGCGCGGCGACATAATCGGCGCGGGTCCCGATGCCCTGGGCGACGGCGCGCGCTTCGTTGTCGCGGGCCAATTCGACAATGCGCCGGCACACCGTCTGCTTCAGCCGGTCGTCCGCGCAGCCATTGATGTAGTTTTGGTCGACCTTCAGCTCGGCGAACGGGAAGTTGCCAAGCTCCAGCAGCGAGGGCCATTCCGCGCCGACATTGTCGATGGCGATCGCGATATTGTGCAGGCGTAGCCGCCGCGCGGCATCGACCGCAAGCTCCGGATGGCCGATGACCTCGCTGCTGTCGATCTCGATCACGAGTCCGCCGAAGGCCGGATGCACCGGCATGGCGCGGCAGAGGTCGCGCACCGCCTCAGTATTGCCAAAGAACGTCACCGGCAGATTGACCGAGAGATCCACCGGGCCCTGGCTCTCGAGGAGATAACGCCAGTCCTCGATGGCGCGCCCGACCACGAATTCGGACAGCGCGCGAAAATGCGGGTCCTTGTCGTCCGGAATGAAATAGGCCGGCGGAACCACGCCCCATGCCGGATGCCGCATCCGCACCAGTGCTTCCGCGCCGCTTGGCATCAGCGTGCGCGCGTTGATCTTCTGCTGATACCACAATTCGAGCCAGCCGGCCTTCAAGGCTTCGGCGACATCGACGGCGGGGCTGGGCGCCGGTTCGGCCGGCAGCAACTCCGCGACGGTGGCGCGCAGGCTCGCCGCGCCGAACGGCGTCGGGAGCGAGGGCAGCATGGCAATTCCGTACTCCTCGCCAATTTGCCTGACCGCTTTGACCATGATCTGTTCGGGTTGGCCGATCACGAGGACCTTGCCGCCGAAGTTTTTGCGGACGATGGCTTCGAGAATTTCGCCGACATTGAGCCCGTCGACGCACACGCTGAGCACGATCAGATCGGGCTGCTCGGACTGCAGCAGCCCGGCCAGGTCGCCGGCCTGGCCGCATTCGCAGGTGATGAAGCCGAGATCCTCGAGTGCATCAGAAAGGAACAGCCGGAGGTGTTTCTTGCTGTCCACGACGCAGGCCCTGGGCGTCAGCTTCCGATGCCCGAAATGCGCCGCGCGCGAGTACTCGCTGAAGTTGATTTGCTCCATGCTGCCCTCCCAACAGATACCCCACTGCAAGTGGTACATCCCCGTTGAGGTCGCAAAGATGGAATTTTGTGACAGGCCACATGATTAGTTCAGTAGGGTTAAAGCCGCCGCTGAAAATAGTGCCTTTGAAGGATGGCCTGACGCGTCGGCTCAACTCGGTCAGATGGCCGATCGGTTGATTTCATTGGACTTCGATGCGCGGATGCTTGCTGCGCGCAATAATTGATCAGCGCCGCATGTTAACGCCTGTGGCGCGAGTCTGTCCGACGTTGGTGTCTTGGATATCCCCCGCTGGAAAATTCGTTCGCGCTCCTTCGCAGGAGCAGCAATGACGCAGTGCACGCCAGCCTGTCCCAAAAAAAGACCGCGGCCGTTGGGCCGCGGTCTCTGTTGAAATATCGCTTCCGTCTCGCGCGGGGCAGCGAGGCTTAGCCGCCGATGCCCTTTTCCTTGAAGTATTTCAGCGCGCCCGGGTGAAACGGGATCGGCGAACGGTCCTGCACCTGGTTGTCGAGCGAAAAGCTCTCGGCTTCCTTGTGCACGGCGACGATGTCGGCCTTCTTCTCCACCAGCGTCTTGACGATGGTGTAGGCGTCCTCGTTGCTCATCTTGTCGCCGGTGACGATCAAATTCCAGACCTCGGCGATGGAATTGTCCTTGTCGTAGCCGGGATAGGAGCCCGCCTTGATCGTGCTCGGCGAATAGAGCTTGCCGTATTTGGCGTTCATCTTCTCGACCAGGTCGCCATGGTCGATCAGCTTCATCTTGATGCCGGGAGTTGCCGCGAGATCGGTGACCGCGGCGGTCGGAATGCCGCCGACCCAGAAGAAGGCGTCGATCTTGCGGTCCTTGACGGCGTTGACGGATTCGGCAGCGCCGAGCCGTTCGCGCTTCATGTCCTTGTCCTTGTCGAGACCGGCGGCCTCGATGACGCGGAATGCCATCACTTCGGTGGCGCTGCCGGGCGAGCCGGTCGAGACGCGCTTGCCCTTCAAATCTGCCATGGTGTTGATGCCGGTGCCTTCGACGGTCACCACATGCATGCGGTTCGGATAGACGATGAGCAGCGCCTGCAGCGGCAGCTTGCCGCTCTTGAACTTGTCCTCGCCCTTCAGCGCATCGAGCGCGGCGTCGGCCATGGTGAAGCCCATCTCGCTTTTCCCCGCGCCGATCAGCTTGAGATTGTCGACCGAGCCGCCGGTCACTTCCGCCGTGGCCTGCACGTTGGGAAGGTTTTTTGAGAGCACGTTGGCAACCGCGCCGCCGAGCGGATAGTAGACGCCGCCGGTGCCGCCGGTGCCGATCGACATCGTCTTCTGCTGCGCGTGGCTCGCGCCCGCAAGGGCGAGAGTGGCTGATATCGTCATGGCCAGTATGGCTACGGTCTTCTTCATTTTTTTCATCCTCAATCGCTTCCCTGACTTAAGTCGTTAGTGCCGGCCGCGCGGGCGACCGTGTTCTGGCCTGCCACAGCACCACGCCGAGGCCGATGATCAGGCCCGGCACATAGGTGTAGCTGATATCGCGGCCGATGATCCATTCGACGATCGCCTCGATCAGGCTCGGGAACACCAGCAGCAACCCGGATAGCAGAAGCAGGCCGCGCTCGGCCGGTGTATTTTGTCGCAGCGCCCAGTTCTGGGCAAAGGCCGCCAGCGCCAACAGGCCGAAGGTCGTCTTGATCGTGATCTCGACGATATCGATCCAGGACCCGCCCTTCGGGATCGACAGCAAGAGGCCGGGGCCTTGCGGGTCGAGCACGAACACGAACGGCACCAGGAACGCCGGCAGCGTGTATTTCCACGACTGCAGCGTGGTCTTGTAGGGATCGCCGCCGGTGATGGCCGCGGCCGCGAACGGTGACAGCGCGGTGGGCGGGGAGACTTCCGACAGCACCGCGTAATAGAAGATGAACATGTGCGCGGCGTAATCCGGCACGCCCAGCTTGATCAGCGCAGGCGCCGCGATCACGGCACAGATGATGTAGGAGGCGGTCACGGGCACAGCGAGGCCGATGATCCAGACGATCAGCGAGGTGTAGATCGCGGTCAGCAGCAGGCTGCCGCCGGCGTAGCTGATGACGATCGACGAGAATTTCAGGCCGAGGCCGGTCAGCGTGACGACGCCGACGACGATGCCGGCGCAGGCGCAGGTGGCGGCGGCGTTGAGCGCGCCGATCGAGCCGTCGGCCAGCGCCTTCACCAGCTTGGCGGGCATCAGCGCGGTCTCCTTGCGCAGGAAGCTCAGCGCAAAGGTGACGCAGGTGGCATAGAACACCGACAGCGTGGGCGAATAGCCGATCACCATGAACACGACCACGGCGAGCAGCGAAATGAAGTGGAAGCCGTAGCGCTTCGTCATTTCGCCGAGCGACAATTCCGGCTTGAACGTGACGTCCTTGGCGCCGAACTTCTTGGCGTCCAGCTCGACCATGAAGAGCAGCGACATGTAGTAGAGGCAGGTCGGGATGGTCGCCATCCAGATCACGTCGAGATAGCTGATCTTGAGAAACTCGGCGATCAGGAACGCGGCGGCGCCGAGCACCGGCGGCGACAGGATCGCGCCCAGCCCGCCGGCGGCGAGCAGGCCGCCCGCGGCGTTCTTCTCAAAACCTGCCTTGGCCATCATCGGATAGGCCACGGTGCCGATCATCACGGTGGTGGCGACGCCGGATCCGGAGGGTCCGCCGAGCAGGAATGACGACAGCACGACGGTACGGCCGGCGCTGTTCGGCTTGCCGCCCATCAGCGCCAGTGAGAAATCGATGAAGAACTTGCCGGCGCCGGATTGCTGCAGGAATGCGCCATAGATCGTGAACAGGATGATCAGCGTCGCCGATACGTCGACCGCGACGCCGAAAATGCCCTCCAGCGTAATGAAGAGGTGACCGACCAGGCGGGCGATGTCGTAGCCGCGATGGGTCCACGGCGCCGGCAGATACGGGCCGAGCATGGCGTAAGCGATGAACAATAGCGACACCACCGGCATGATCGCGCCGGTGGTGCGCCGCGTCGCCTCCAGCAGCAGCACGATGAAGACGATGCCGACGACGATGTCCCAGCGGTCGGGCATGGTGGCGCGATCGGTGAAATCCTCGCCGCCCCACAGCGCATAGATGATGGTCGCGACCGCGACGATCCCGGGAACGACGTCCCACCAGCGCACGCGGTTGCGAAAGCGTGTCGCCAGCGGAAACAGCAGGAAGCTCAGGACCAGCGTGAAGGCGACGTGGATGTAGCGAAGTTCCTGGGTCGGAACGATGGCATAGGCCGCGTAAAGGTGAAACAGGCTCATGACCACGGCGATCGTGGTCGAGATTCGGCCCGGCCATCCCATCAGGCGGTTGGCCGCGCCTTCTTCGGCTTCGACGAAGGATTCTGCCTTTTGCAGCGCCTCGTCGGAAACCGCGACGACCTCGTCATTGGGCGGCGTTATCTTGTCTTGAGCCATGCTTTCCCCGGGGACCCGTTAACTCCCAGACCCGGTGTCCCCCGGGCCTTTCGCGGGGCGCATTCAGTCCAATTTGGGCAACCGTGGCAAGGGCCTTGTGGGCCCATGGCGCGCGCATCCCGTTAGCTTTTCGGACGGCTTGACCCGGGCTCGCCAGATGAGCAAAGCGATATCCGGGAAACGGCTGGGCTGGACGCTCGGATGGCGCGTGCATCCGGGCTACAAGACAGCAGGTCATCAGGGAGAAGAAAGTCGATGGAACGGCTCAAGGGCAAGACGGCGATGGTGGTGGGCGCGGGCTCGATCGGTCCCGGCTGGGGCAACGGCAAGGCGACCGCCGTGACCTTCGCGCGCGAGGGCGCGCAGGTATTTTGCGTCGACCGCAACGCCGCCGCGGCGCAGGAGACCGTCGATATCATCACGGGTGAGGGCGGCAAGGCGACGGCCTTCACTGCCGACGTCTCGCGCGAGGCCGAGGTCGAGGCGATGGTGGCGGCGTGCCTGAAGGCCTATGGCCGCATCGACGTGCTGGACAACAATGTCGGCATCGCCGAGATGGGCAGCGTGGTCGAAGTCACCGAGGCGGAATGGGACCGCGTGTTCGCGGTCAATCTCAAGAGCGCCTATTTCGCGATGAAGCATGTCATCCCGATCATGCAGAAGCAGGGCGGCGGCTCGATCATCAACATCTCGTCGATCGCCTCGATCCGCCATGTCGGCATTTCCTACGTCACTTACGGCGCCTCGAAGGCGGCGATGAACCAGATGACGCGCACCACCGCCGTGCAGTTCGCGAAAGATCATGTCCGGGTGAACTGCATCCTGCCCGGCCTGATGAAGACGCCGATGGTCGCGCATTCGGCGGGTCTTGCGGCCAGCTATTCCGGCGGCGACGTCGAGGCGATGTGGCGGGCGCGCGACGCGCAGGTGCCGATGGGGCACATGGGCGATGCCTGGGACGTCGCCAATGCCGCGCTGTTTCTGGCTTCCGACGAATCCCGCTATGTCACCGGGATCGAACTGGCGGTCGATGGCGGCATCACCGTGAAGTCGGCCTAGTTCGGCACCTGCGCGAACGGCGGGATTGGGCGTCGTCGTTCAACCCCGTGCGCTCATTTCCGCCCAGTCGAGTTCTTCCTCGAGCTGGTGAAATGCGTCGTCGCCGATGGCCTCGGATTCCCGCAAGGTGAGGATCGATTGCCGGGCGGCGCGAATGGCGCGGCGGCGGAGCGGGTCGGCCGGCAATTCGCCGCTGGCAACGCCGCCATCGTCGCCGGCGCGCAATAGCAGCGCGCGGTATTCGAGCCGGAGAAGCTCGGCTTCCTCGGACGGGTCGCCGTCGATCTCATCCAGCGCCGCCCGGTAGGCCGCCGCGCGGCCGTGCGCCACTTCCGATCTCACCGGGTCCTCATCCTTCAGCCGCAGTGCCGTGATCAGCGGCCGCAATGTCAGGCCCTGAAGCACCAGCGATCCCAGCACCACCGTGAACGCCGTCAGCAGCATCAGGTCGCGATAGGGAAAGTTTTCGGGCAGCGCGAAAGCCGCTGCCAGCGTAACGATGCCGCGCATGCCGCACCAGGAGACGACGATGCCGCCCTTGACGGTCGGGGCGACCATCGGCCGTTGCGGGTGGAGGAGGCGGCGCGCGATCACAAAGCGCAGCACCACGCCGTAAAACATCACCCAGGCGACACGCGTCAGGATGACAACGCCGAGCACGGCGGCGGCGACCAGGCAATACTTCCAGCGCACGGGATCGTCGAGCCGTTCCCAGATCGGGCGGAGTTGCAATCCGATCAGCACGAAGGCCAGCACGTTGAGGACAAAGACGACGGTCTCCCACACCGCATAGGTCGGCACGCGCAGCCGCGCCGGCATTTGCGCCGGGGCGGTGCGCGCAAGCGTGATCGCATAGGCGACGATGGTGAGGATGCCTGATAGCCCGAGATGCTCGGCCACGATCCACATTGTGAAGGTGCCGGCGAATTGCACGATGATCGCGCTCGGCGCTTCGGTGATCCGCTGCGTCAACGGCAGCCAGAGCCGGGCGCAGAGATAGCCGGCCACCAGGCTTCCGACCAGCGCCAGGCCCAGCGAGGGTGCAAACTCGCTCAATTTCAGATGATGGGCCGTCGCGATGCCGACGGCGACGCGGTAGATCAACAGCGCGCTGGCATCATTGAGCAGGCTCTCGCCTTCGAGGATCTTGAGCAGGCGGTAGGGCAGATTGACCTGGCGCAGGATCGCCGTCGCCGCCGCGGCATCGGGCGGGGCGACGATGGCGCCAAGCGCGATCGCCGCGGCCCAGGGCATGTCGGGCATCAGCCAGTGCGCGAGCACCGCGACCGAGGTGGTGGTGAGGCCGACGGCGACGAGGACGAGCGTGGCGACCGGCAGCCAGTTGTTGCGGAGGTCGCGCAGCGAGGTGTCGAAAGCCGCATCCAGCAGCACCGGCGCCACGAACAGCGCCAGCGCCAGATCCGGCTCCAGCATCCATTTCGGCCCGGAAGGAACGAAGGCCAGCAGCATGCCGCCGAGCGCCAGAAAGGTCGGATAGGGCACGCTGAGCCGCCGTGCCAATCCGGAGAGCAGCACCGCGCCGAGCAGCAGCCCGATGATCCATTCGAATGCTAGCAAGTCTGGAATTCCCCGCCGGTCGAGATCGATGTCGCCATCAATCTAGCACCAAAACCGGCGGGTTTTCCAAAGTCGGCCCAAGCGTGGGGTGTGGCGAGCCGTGCCCGTTCGCTATTGCGCCATCGCCAATATGCTGCCGGCGAAGGAATGCCACAGCGGCGAAAGGCTGATCGGCCAGTTCAGGAACTTGATCGCGATCAGCGCGATGCCGCCATAGACATAGACCGGGTGCGGGCGGCCGCGCGTGCGCCAGTCGAACACGATGGCGACCACGAGCAGGAGATAGGCGATGATGGCGGGCGGAATGGTCACCGGTACCGGCGGCGGGCCGAGCGGGCCGGGAGGCGCGAGGAAGGTGAGAAACCAGCGTGCGACCGCGGCGTCGAGCAGCGAAATGCCGGCCAGCAGCATCAGCCGCTTGTGGGTTTCCGGCTGACGGACCGATGCAATGGCCAGCGCGAACACCACGGCAAAGAACAGAATTCCGCTTAGCGGAACAATCGCAAAGGCGATGCCGTCGTCCGCGAGGCCGGCCGCCGCCGCGCGCTTCATCGCGTTGACGGTGACCAGGAAGCCGAAGATCGTCATCGCCGTCGCCAGCGAGACGCCGATCATGCCGATCGCGCGGTGCCGGGTAATCTTGCCGGATGCGGCAAGCCAGCTCTGGAATGCAAAATAAAGCGACCAGGCGAAAAATAGCAGGCCATGGAAATGGACGACGGGCGAAGCCGAGAACGACCGCTTCGCCAGCGGCAACCAGTAGGTCGGCGCGAAGCCGAGAAAGGCGACTGCCATGCAGGCCAGCGCCATGTAGAAATAGAAGTAGCGGGTTTGGGATTGCGCGATGACGCGCGGCGGATTGAGGTCGGTCAATGTGGTCATGGTTATTGAGTCCGGGACACCAGCATAAGGTTCATGGCAAATTTTATGACGAAGAATGTCCATTCGCGTGTGAAGGAGGTCACTCCTTTCGCGCGCCATCGTTCGGCCAAAATCTGTCCCCGGAGATGAACACGGAACGCCAAGCCGGCCGTTGTCGGAGAAGTGCGGGCCTTGCTAGAACGGACGGCAGTTGAAAGCGTATTTCCCGGATCCATCGATGCGAGGTTATCCCGACATCCAGAGCCTGCTGGCAGCGTCCCTGCTGTCGATGATGTTCACCCAAGCCGCGTTTGCGACCGGCGCCGAGCCGGCCAAGGACCTGCGCATCGATCCCGCGCCGTGCCTTGCCGCCGCGCTTGCGCCGGACCACGACAAGACCGTGAATCTCTGCGGCGCGCTGATCGACAACGCCAAGACCGAGAAGGCCGATCGCATCAAGGCGCTGATCGCGCGCGCCACCGCCTATGAACGCAAGGACATGATCGACCGCGCGATCGCCGACTATGACGGTGCGCTGCGGCTCGATTCCGCGCAGGCCGACGTTCACAACGCGCGCGGCGAACTCTTGCGCAAAAAGGGCGATCTGCCCAAGGCGGTGGCGGACTTCGCCGCCGCCATCAAGCTGAACCCCGATCATGCCGCCGCGCGGGCCAACCATCGCGCGCTGGCGCAGGAGGCGGAGCGGCAGGGCGTTTTGAAGGCGATCGCCGGCAAGCCGAGCTTCAACTGCGCCACCGCCCGCCGCAAGGTGGAGAAGGCGATCTGCGCCAATCCCGAACTCGCCGATCTCGATCGTGACGTCCAGGGCTCGTATCAGCGGGCGGCTGCAGAGAAGATGCCCCCGCAGCAGGCGCGCAAGCTGCGGCGAGAGCAGGCGGAATACATCGCCCGCCGTAATGCGGAATACGGCCGGCCCGGCTACGACCTGAAGAAGGCGATGCGCGACCGCCTGCAACAGATTAACGGGATCGATGGGTACTAGCTTCCAGCTTACAACATGAACAGTCCGAGGCCTTCGACAACTTCGCGCTTCGTTGTCTCGGTCCGGCTCCGCGCTGTTTCCGTACCGCGGCAAATCACGTCGAGCACGTAAGCCGGATCTTTGGCCAGTTGCTTCCTTCGTTCTCGCGTCGGTGCAATCAGCGCCTGCAAGATGTCTTCGAGGCGCCGCTTGATCTTGCTGTCGCCTATTCCTCCCCGCCGATACTGCGCCTTCAGCTCTTCCAGCGCGCCGCGGTCCTCGTCGAAAGCATCCAGATAGGTGAAGACGACATTGCCTTCCACTCGTCCGGGATCTTCGACCCGCAGATGATTGGGGTCGGTGAACATCGCCTTCACCGCCGCCGCGATCTCGTCCGGCGCGGCCGAAAGGGCGATGGCATTGCCGCCGGATTTTGACATTTTCGCCTTCCCGTCAATGCCCGGCAGCCGCCCCACCTGCGGAATGACAGCCTGCGCTTCCGGCAGGATGGCCCGTTTGGCGGTGGTGTTGATACGGCGCACGATCTCGTTGGTCTGTTCGATCAGCGGCGCCTGATCCTCGCCCACCGGCACGACGGTTGCCTTGAACGCGGTAATGTCCGCAGCCTGCGCCGCTGGATAGCACAGGAAACCCGCCGGGATGTCCCGCCCGAAGCCGCGGCCGCGGATCTCGTCCTTGATCGTGGGGTTGCGCTCCAATCTGGCGACGGTCACGAAGTTCAAATAGAGCATCGACAGTTCGGCCAGCGCGGGCAGGTGGGATTGCAGGCAGATCGTTGTCTTCGCCGGGTCGATCCCGACGGCAAGGTAGTCGAGCGCCACCTCCATCACGCCGACCCGCACCTTGTCGGGGGCGTGCGCATTGTCGGTCAGGGCCTGCGTGTCGGCCAGGAGCAGGAATTGCTCGTGGGTCTCCTGAAATCGCAGACGGTTGCGCAACGATCCGGCATAGTGGCCGATGTGCAGCGGGCCGGTAGTGCGGTCGCCTGTCAGAATAACGGGTCTGGTCATGAGGTGTCCTCGTGAGATGAAGGGAACACCGCATGGGGGGTCATCAAAACAAAAAGCCGCCCTTGCGGCGGCCCCAGATGCAATGAAACGTCCGGCCGCCCTGTCAGAAGGCCGGCCACCAAAGCGTGACAATGATCATCGCGCGTTTCATGGAGGTCTCCCTAGGCTATGCGCGGATACAGGTCAACACGGTGCGCCGCAGGAAGGACGACAAGGGGCTCGGCCCAGATTTATGGATGGCCCTGAGCTTCCGGCCGCATTGGCCGGATTAGGGGGTGATGCCCCCGAGCCTTCGAACCTTTGGAAGATCAGCGGCGACCTAGTGATCGGGCGCGGCATAACCGCGCGTACTTCATTTATTTTGAAGAGCCGACGATGCGATCATTTGTTTCGCGATTTGCCACGAGCGCGGCCTTTACCATTGCAATCCTGACATCCTTCGGCGCCCAGGCTCAGCCGGCCGCCGAACCGCCGGTCATTTGCGCGGCGCTTTCGGCCGCCGAGCCCGCGAAGGTGATCGAGGCTTGTACCGCGTTGATCGACAATCCGGCCACGCCGGAGGGCGACCGGTTGGATGCCACGATTACCCGCGCTGCAGCGTTGCATAACAGCGGCCAGACCGCCAAGGCCTTGGCCGAAATCGATACCGTCATATCCAAAGATCCAAATCGGGCCCGCGCCTTCCGCGCCCGCGGCGAAATTCTCCGCCAGAGCGGCAAGATGGAGGCCGCGTTCGAGGCACTCAATCAGGCCATCAGACTCGAGCCTGACAATGCCAACGGATACGCCAACCGCGGCAATGCCTTCAACAACGCCAAAAAATATGACCGCGCCATCGAGGACTACAACGAGGCGCTGCGGCTCAAGCCGGATTTCGCACAAGCGTTTTCCGACCGCGGCGCGGCCTGGTATTTCAAGGGCGAGTATCAGAAGGCGATCGCCGATTACGACGAGGCGCTTCGTCTCGAGCCGCACCGGGCCCGCACCTACAGCAACCGCTCCGCGGCCTATCGCAAGCTCGGCCGGACGGAACGTGCCATCGAAGACGTCACCACGGCGATCCGGATCGATCCGACGCAGCCGGAATTCTTCGACAATCGCGGCCTCGACCTTGCCGGCAATGGCGACTATGTGCGCGCCATCGCGGATTATGACGAGGCGATCAAGCTGCGCCCGGAGGCGAAATTCCTCACCAATCGCGGTGACGCCTATCAGGCGCGGAAGGATTACGATCGCGCGGTCGCGGATTACGATGCGGCGCTAAAGCTCGATCCGAAATTTCAGCGCGCCTATAATAATCGCGGCTCGGCCTGGGCCCGGAAGGGCGACCGCGGCCGTGCGCTGCAGGACTACGCCGAAGCCGTCCGTCTCAATCCCTCCGACAGCACCGCCGCGGCCAACCACAAGGAGGTCGCGCAGGAGATCGAACGGCTGGGCTCGCTCGCCTACCAGAAGAATCTGCCGAGCTTCAACTGCGCCACCGCCAAGCGCCAGGTCGAGAAGGCGATCTGCGCCGATCCCGGCCTCGCCCAGCTCGACCGCAACATCAGCGACGTGTTCCTGCGGGTGGTCGCCAACGCGGAAACCGACAGCCATCGCGCGGCGCTGGCGCTGACGAAGCAGCAGCGCGACTTCATCGACAAGCGCAACGCCTCGTTCGGCACGCGTGGGTATGATCTCCGCCACGCCATGGAGGAGCGGCTGGAGAAGCTCAATGCGATCGCCAGGCAGTAAGGCCTGGCCAGGCAGCTGGCCTCCCGCGTTGAGACTGCAACTTCCCGTGACCATGCGTCCGGGGGCCGCTTTGGGCTGGCCGGGCTCCCGCGGAGCGGGTATGATTACTTTGCCTCTCGCCGATTGACCTGAGGCAGAACCTGACGGTGTTACCTCAGGCCGCGATTTCAGATTTGATTTGACCCCAAAGCTTTTTTTCAAGCGTCGGGTGCGTGATGACAAATTGCAGAAATCTGTGGGGCGCGATCGCCCTCACCATTCTCTTGTTCACGAGCACTTCGGCTATCGCGGGCGGCATGCATGTTCGCGAAGACACCATAACCGTCAACGGCGGACCAAATCGCGTTTTCAGGCCGAACGAGAAAATCTCTCTTGGCTTCGAAGCGATCGATTACGAGTACGGCGCCAACAAGTTCAAATCCATCTTTTTGGCCGTGACGCCGGCTGCGCAGAATCTGTCACGGGCGAGCCGTACGGATCTCGCCAAGTGGCGCTTGTTCTGCGCGCGAATGAAAGATGCCAATCAGCGCTATCGGGCATCGAAGCCAACGCCGAAAAATGAAGAGGAACTGGATGGCCCGATGCAAGTCCAGATGAATTTTGCCGCGCCATCGGTCCCCGGAAAATACCAGGTCGTCTACAACATGATTCCGACATTCACGTCCGAGAGACTGGCCTCTGCCGGTGAGCTTGGAGAGGTCGTTGAACTGAGCGGGGCGGACCGGCCCAATGCCGAGGCGGCGATTTCGCAGTTCGTCAGGGAGTTCAAGCGCGTTGTGACGTTCACGGTAGCAAACGACGCGCCGATGGTTGAAGATTCTCTTACGGTCTATCTGAGAGCCAATGGCGAACAGCCGATCTATGCCGAGATAAAGGGAGGGGTTACAGCCAAGCCGCTGGAGTTTTCCTGGTACGTCGGTCCGGAATTCAAGCTGGACAAGAAGAAGGTCCTGTTTCGATACAAGATCTTTCCGATCGATACGGACTGGTCGGCCTGGACCGCTGAGACCAGCGTCAAATACCATTTCCTTCCGCGAGGAACCCTGAATTTCAGGGTCGAGGCAAAATACGACGACGGCAAGACGTCGTTCACGTCTCAGCCGGCCAAGTTCAATTTCGTTCTGTCCGAACATTTCGTCGCGAAGGCGACGGCCCAGACCTTGACCAAGGGGCCGAACGACAAGCAGTTCGAATCGGGAGGAAAGGTCCTCGAAAGCAAGATAGCCTTCGAGACGGTATATGCGACGAGCCGCGCGCTCATCGTCGGCGTATACAAGTTTGACGACAATTTAAGTTTTCGGGAATTCCCGCCCGACAAGATTCAGCGCGACGTCGATACGCTCGAGTCCGCTTTGGTCAGCAACAATTTCTCCGTGACCAAGGTGTTCTCGGATCGATTGAACCGCGACCAGATCATGACCGCGATGGACGCGTTCGTGGACAGCGCGAAGGAGAACGATCGCCTGTTCATCTATTTTTCGACCCATGGCTTTGCCGACAAGAATTCGCAGGCCGACGGCTACATTGCGACCAGCGATTGCCAGTATAATTCGCCGTCCGTCAGGTGCATCCGGCTGGCTGACATCGGACACCAGGCCAAGCGGGCGCTCGAAGGCAAGAAGGTCCGGCAGGTGCTGATCGCCGTGGATAGCTGCTTCTCCGGTCTCGGCGTGATCAGCAAGGCGGCCGGCGTTCCGGATTTTTCGCGCCTCGCGGTCGCACCCGGAGCCTACATGCTGACGGCGGGGATGGCGGACCAGCTCGCCCAGATCGATCCGGATCTGAAGATGAGCACCTTCACCCATTTCCTGGCGAAGGGCCTGCAGGGTGACGCCAACCTGTTCGACAAGAACGGCATCATCTCACTCACTGAACTGTTCCTCTACACCCAGTACAACGTCGCAAGACAGACCGATTCCAAACAGATACCCATGCTCGGCAGATTGACCGGCGACGGCGAAATGCTGTTCCGGCCTGCTGCCAAACCAGGGAGCGCAGCCAGATGACAACGACGTCCAGGCGGACAATGCTTCAAACCCTGGCCGGCGGGCTGCTGGGTGCGACAGGCCTTGCACATGACAGCTCCGTCGCGGCCCCATTGTCGAACACGACGGAGACGTCTCAGAAAGATTGGTTCGACGAGGTGTTTTCGTCGGGTAAGGCCGTGCAGGGCGGCCTTCACCTCTATCGCTTTTCCGACGAGATCTATGCGACCACCAGGCCGATCAGCTGGATCCCAAATCCCGGCTCGGCCAAGGAGCTCAGGAAAGTTGAAGTCCCGGCCGGCTTCATTACCGATTTCGCCAGCGTGCCGAGAATCTTCTGGTCGGTTTTGCCGCGGGACGGCGTGTACGTCTATCCGGCGATCATTCACGACTACATGTACTGGATGCAGGACGCCGTCAGGGACGTGGCCGACGAGACGTTGCGGGAAGGCATGCAGGACTTCAAGGTCGATCCCGTTTCCGTCAACGCGATCTACTGGGGCGTGCGCGCCGGCGGGTGGTCGGCATGGGCCGCGAATGCCAAGCTGAAGCAAGCCGGGGAAAGGCGGATCATCCAGAAATTTCCGGAAAATCCGCTGATGAGCTGGTTCGACTGGAAGAAGGACCCTTCCGTCTTCAGGACGTGACGCGGCGTATCGATTGACATTTTCGGTTACGCGGCCCCCCGTTACAACGGACAGGCGCTGAGAAAGCGCGGGAGTTCGTTCTGCTGCCGGAGTTACGACGTCGCGGCGTGCGGCTGAGCTATTTTGGTGTGATCTCCGCGGCGCCGTCGCGTCGGGCGACAATCTCGACCGACCCTCGAAGGAAACGGTTGAATTCGGCAATCCGTCCCGCTGGCAGTTGCCATGGTCCGCCATGTTGCGATTTCCAGAATTTCATGAAGTCGCGACCAGGCATGTTGAAGCGCCCGACAGCCATGCAATCGGGCTCTTCGAGCAGCGCAGCGTATTGATCGGCCTCGTTTCTCCCGTCGTGCGTCATGATGGTGAGCGTCGGACGATCAATGGGCGGCAAGGCGCGGAATCCAGCCGCTTCGATCCACGCCAGCCCGGCCGCCGTCACCGCGCAGCAGCATGACAGGCCACCGAAGCCGCCGCCTGTTACCCCTCTATTGATCCACCAGTCGTTTTGCCAATCCTCATAGCCGAACAGCATGCCCTCGAGCCGTTCGAAGTGTTCATTCCAGCCGCCGGATTTCCCCGAGGCATCCCAGATCAGTCTGCTCGCCGGAATCCGCCATTCTTCGCCTTGCGGCGTGTAGTAGACAGTCCGGTGTCCAAGGTAGGTCTGACCACGGCTTTGAATAGGCTTGTCGAACGGTTCATTGAACTCCTCGCGGTGGAGCACGCCCCTGGTCACCCAGTGGTCAAACCGATCCTCGCCTTCGAATGTCATCGGCGGGTACAAATCCGACATCCGCGCCAGCTTCTTTCGGCGCTCCAGCAGCAGCGGTAGTTCGTACCGCGTATGGTTCAGATATGGCATTCGATCGGATAACCGCCGGCGGAACAGGCTGATCTCCACATGCTCGGAATCCAGTTGCGCGGCATCGAAACTGGCGTTGAATGTCGCAGCGATGGCAGCGAGTGCGGCGTCATCCAGAACGTAGATTTTTTCCAGCCCGGGGTCGTCATCGGCGGTTCCAGCCAGAATAGTGCGGAGCGCTTCCAGATCGTCGACAACAAACATCGCCTGCAGAACAGGACACCATTGCTCGCGGTCAAATGCTTCGATCAGAAATTGAGACTGCGACACGGGGGACCTTGTGAACGTCGCGTTGATGGAGCCAATTATACCAGCTGCGAAGGCTGGCGCGGTGCGGGCCTTGTTGCAGGCGGTGCGATCGCTTCCGTCATCGTTAAATTTCTGGCAACCAGACCCATGCTCGACCGGTAGGGGGTGACCGAGCTGCCCGGTGCCGAAAAAATCCCTTCTTTTTTCTTGATCCAGATTAAGGTGGGCCAATCCCGGAACGGGAAGAAAAACGATAGCCGACAATAATTGCACGGGACGCGACGCCATGAACATCCAGGACAACAGCCGCTATCACGAGGTCCATGCCCGCTCGATGGCCGATCCGGAGGGATTTTGGGCCGAGGCGGCGCGCGAGATCGACTGGATCGAACCGGCGAAAAAGGTGTTCGACCCCTCGATCGGCGCGTATGGAAGCTGGTTCGCCGGGGCCGTGGTCAATACCTGCTACAACGCGCTCGATCGTCATGTCGCGGGCGGACGTGCCGGGCAGGTGGCGCTGATCCACGACTCGCCGCTGACCGGCTCCATCTCGAAATTCACCTATGCCGAGATGCTCAAGGAGGTGCAGACGCTCGCCGCGGTCATGCAGGATTTCGGCGTGGCCAAGGGCGACCGCGTCATCCTCTATATGCCGCTGGTGCCGGAGGCGGTGTTTGCGATGCTCGCCTGCGCGCGGATCGGCGCGGTGCACAGCGTGGTGTTCGGCGGTTTCGCGGCGAAGGAACTCGCGACCCGCATCGAGGATGCAAAACCGAAACTGATCCTGTCGGCAAGCTGTGGCATCGAGCCCGGCCGCATCGTGCAATACAAGCCGCTGCTGGATACCGCGATCGAGCTATCGAGCGAAAAGCCGCAGGCTTGCGTGATCCTGCAACGGCCGCAGCAGACTTGCGAACTCACTGCGGGGCGCGATCACGACTGGGCGACGCTCCGCGGCGCCGCGCTCGCGGCCGGGAAAGCCGCGCCGTGCACGCCGGTGCTCGCGACCGATCCGCTCTATATTCTCTACACGTCAGGCACCACGGGAATCCCGAAGGGCGTCGTGCGCGACAATGGCGGGCACCTGGTCGCGCTGAAATGGTCGATGTTCAACCTCTATGGCGTCAAGCCCGGCGAAGTCTGGTGGTGCGGCTCCGACATCGGCTGGGTGGTCGGCCACAGCTACATCGTCTATGGCCCGCTGATTCATGGCGCCACCTCGATCATGTACGAGGGCAAGCCGGTCGGCACGCCGGATGCCGGCGCGTTCTGGCGCGTCATCGCCGAGCACAAGGCCGTGGCGCTGTTCACCGCGCCGACCGCGTTCCGCGCCATCCGCAAGGAAGACCCGGACGGCGCGTTCATCCGCAAATACGATCTGTCGAAATTCCGCACGCTGTTCCTGGCCGGCGAACGCGCCGACCCGCCGACGGTGGAATGGGCGGAAGCGCAGTTGAAGGTGCCCGTCATCGATCACTGGTGGCAGACCGAAACCGGCTGGTGCATCGCCGGCAATCCGGTGGGCCTAGGCATGTTGCCGGTCAAGCACGGCTCGCCGACGGTGCCGATGCCGGGCTATCAGGTCGACGTCGTCGACGAGGCTTGCAAGCCGGTTGCAGCCGGCACCATGGGCTCGATCGTGATCAAGCTGCCGATGCCGCCCGGCTGCCTGCCGACGCTGTGGCAGCAGGAGGCGCGTTTCAAGGAGGCCTACCTCTCCGAATTCCCCGGCTACTACAAGACCTCGGATGCCGGCTACAAGGACGAGGACGGCTACGTCTGGGTGATGGGCCGCACCGACGACATCATCAATGTCGCCGGCCACCGGCTCTCGACCGGCGGCATGGAGGAAATCCTGGCTTCCCATCCCGACGTCGCCGAATGCGCCGTGCTCGGCATCAAGGATGCGATCAAGGGCGAGGTGCCTTGCGGCTTCCTGGTGCTGAAGGCCGGCGTGACGCGCAAGCCGGCCGAGATCGAAAAGGAGATCGTGGCGCTGGTGCGCGACAAGCTCGGCCCCGTCGCCGCCTTCAAGCTCGCGATCACGGTGGGACGTCTGCCGAAGACGCGTTCGGGCAAGATCCTGCGCGGCACCATCAAGAAGATCGCCGACGGCGAGAGCTGGGCCATGCCGGCCACGATCGAGGACCCCAAGGTGCTCGACGAGATCGGCGATGCGCTGAAGGGCAGGGTGTAGGGGGCGGCTTCGTCGTTCCGGGGCGATGCGAAAGCATCGAACCCGGAACCTCGAGATTCTCAAGGGCGCAAGGGCGCCCCATAGTTCGATGCTTCGCATCGCCCCGGAATGACAGTTTCTTCGTAATAGGTGGCTTGACCCGGGTACCCATCGCCGTCAAACAGGCCGCCATCTTTTCGATGGATTGCCGGCTCATCCCCGATCAGGTCAGGGGCAGGCGCCCGGCAACGACGAAACCCGAAGGAACAGAGCATGCGACGCAACCTGTCACTCGCGCTCCTCTTGGTCGCCCCGCTTCTCACCGGCTGCCTCGAACGCGGCCAGCCGACGATGGTCGATTCCAGCGCGGATGACGACGCGTTCTGCCGGGCCAACAATGTCGCGGCGGGTTCGAACGAATACGTCAATTGCCGCAAGAACCGCGACGTGCAGCGCGGCAATGCCAATGCCCGCGCCGACCGCGCCCAGCGCAATATGGCCGAGCAGATGCTGAACAACCCCGTCAGGCCGTGACCAGGAGGCTCTCATGAATGAAGACGTATTCAACGCCAGCCTGCGCAAGTTTCTCAAGCAGGTCGGCGTCACCTCGCAGCGCGAGATCGAAAAGGCCGTGCGCGACGCGGTCGAGGCCGGCACGCTCAAGGGCAATGAAAAGCTGCCGGCCAAGATGGTGCTGACCATCGGCGGCCTGACGCTCTCGCATGAGGTCTCGGACGAGATCGAGCTGAGCTAAGAAGATTTTTGCAAGTCCTTGCCGCGGTGGGAAGGAGGCAGGAACAACCTGTCCGCTACCACTGAGGCCGATGTTTCGAATCGATGCTATAATTCCGCGATGGAACCGATTGCTATCAAGCTGCTGGGGTTTGCCGCCGCAACGTGCACGACCCTTGCCTATGCCCCGCAATTCATCAAGGTCTGGCGAACCCGCTCGACCGAGGACATTTCGCTGGGCATGTTCCTCGTCATGCTGCTCGGCCTCGTGCTCTGGCTGGTCTACGGCCTGCTCTCCGGCGATGTTCCGCTGATCGTCGCGAACGCGATCACCATCGTCCTCGCCGGCGGAATCCTGTTCATGAAGCTGAAATACGGCTGAGCGCGCGCGGGTTCGCCAAACAAAAAGCGCGGCAGGTTGCCCCGCCGCGCTTTTTATCGGCCTGAGCCGAAAATCCTATTCCTCGTCGTCGTCCTGCTTCTTGCCGCCGATCGTCTTGAGCTTGGCGAACACGGCGTCGACGTTGAGGTCGTCCTCGCTCCGCTCGCTCGGCTCGAATTCCGGCTCCTTCTTGGTGGTCTCGGAGGCCGGCAGCAGGGTGGCGCCGCCATAGGCCGCCGGCACCGGCTTTTCCTTGGCCGCGCGCTGCACCTCGAAATCGAGCTCGATCTGCGAGCAGAGGCCGAGCGTCACCGGGTCCATCGGGGTCAGTGTCGAGGCGTTCCAGTGGGTGCGGTCGCGGACGCTGGCGATGGTCGTCTTGGTGGTGCCGACCAGGCGCATGATCTGCGCGTCCTTCAATTCGGGGTGGTTGCGGACCAGCCAGAGGATTGCGCTCGGCCGCTCATGGCGGCGCGACACCGGGGTATAGCGCGGGCCCTTCTTCTTGGCGGCCGGCGGCAGCACGACCTTGCTCTCGCCGAGCTTGAGGCGGTAATTCGGGTCTTTTTCGCCCTTTTCGATCTCGTCGCGGGTCAATTGGCCGGTCGAAATCGGGTCCATGCCCTTGATGCCCTGGGCGGCGTCGCCATCGGCGATGGCGCGGACCTCGAGGGGGTGCATTTTGGTGAAATCGGCCACCTGGTCGAAGGTCAGAGCGGTATTGTCAACCAGCCACACGGCCGTCGCCTTGGGCATCAGCGGTGCATTGCTCATGGCAAATCTCCTTTGTGCCTCGCCCACCTCTTTTGGAGGCGAAGCCTATGGTCATCGGTGATGACGGGAATTCAACGCCTATATACGCCTTCCGGCCCCATCGGCGCAATGGTCTGCTAAAGTGCCTTGACACAGGCCCAAACCAGTCCCAAGTCCTTATTCGAATTGGCCGTTCCCAGCCCGCCGGCTAGGGGTGATTCGGACCCGAGATAGCCCCATGCCTTCTGTGTCGACGTCAGCCAAACCAGACCTCAGAATCGTGCTTTGTTCTCCCCGTGGCTTCTGTGCCGGGGTGGTACGGGCCATCGATACCGTCGAGCGGGCGCTCGCCATCTATGGCGCCCCCGTCTATGTCCGGCACGAGATCGTGCATAACCGCTACGTGGTCGACAGCCTGAAGACCAAGGGCGCGATTTTCGTCGAGGAGCTCGCCGAAATCCCCGACAATACCAACGCGCCGGTGGTTTTTTCGGCCCACGGGGTTCCGAAATCGGTTCCGGCCGAGGCCAAATCGCGCAATTTCTTCTCGCTGGACGCGACCTGCCCGCTGGTCACCAAGGTCCACCGCGAGGCGGCGATCCATTTCAAGCGCGGCCGTGAAATCCTCTTGATCGGGCATTCGCACCACCCCGAGGTGGTCGGCACGCTCGGCCAGTTGCCGCAGGGCGCGGTGACGCTGATCGAGACGGCTGAAGATGCCAAGACCTTCACGCCGAAGGACCCGAACAACCTCGCTTTCGTCACCCAGACGACGTTGTCGATCGACGACACCGCCGAGATCGTTGCGCTGCTCAAGGAGCGCTTCCCGAACATCAACGGCCCGCACAAGGAAGACATCTGCTACGCCACCACCAACCGCCAGCTCGCGGTGAAGAAGGTGGCGCCGGTGGTCGATGCGCTGATCGTGGTCGGCGCGCCGAATTCGTCGAATTCGCAGCGGCTGCGTGAAGTCGCCGAGCGCGAGGGCTGCAGGATTTCGGTGCTGGCGCAGCGCGCGAGCGATCTCGACTGGTCGCGCTTCGAGGGCATCAAGAGCCTCGGCATCACCGCCGGCGCCTCCGCGCCGGAAGTGATCGTCGAGGAGATCATGGGCGCCTTCGCCGAGCGCTATGAGCTGCATGTGGAGACGGTATCGGCCGCGGAAGAGAACGAATTCTTCCCGCTGCCGCGTTCGGTGCGGCCAGACGCTGCCTAAAGGTTTCTCATGGCGGTTTACACCGACGTCGCCGCCGAAGATCTCGCGGAGTTCCTGAAAGGGTACGACATCGGCGAATTGCTCTCCTACAAGGGCATCGCCGAGGGCGTGGAGAATTCCAACTTCCTGCTGCATACCGGCAAGGGCGCCTTCATCCTCACGCTCTATGAGAAGCGCGTGGCGGTGGACGATTTGCCGTACTTCCTGTCGCTGATGGCGCATCTGGCCGAGCGCGGCGTGCGCTGCCCACAGCCCGCCAGAAACCGCAAGGGCGAGGTCTACAGCGAGCTGGCCGGGCGTCCTGCGGCGATCATCAACTTTCTCGAGGGCATGTGGCCGCGCCGGCCCAACGTCACGCATTGCACCGGCGTCGGCGCGGCGCTCGCCAGGATGCACCTGGCGGGGCGCGACTTCCCGATGTTCCGCAAGAACCCGCTGTCGGTCGGGGGCTGGCGGCCGCTGTTCGACACTGCTGCGCCGCGCGCCGACAGCGTCGCGCCCGGCCTGCAGGATTTTATCGCGCGCGAGCTCGATCACCTCGAAGCAAGCTGGCCGAAGGATCTGCCGCTCGGCGTCATCCACGCCGACCTGTTTCCCGACAACGTCTTCTTCCTCGGCGACAAGCTGTCGGGGCTGATCGACTTCCCGTTCTCCTGCAATGACATTCTCGCCTATGACGTCGCGATCTGCCTGAACGCGTGGTGCTTCGAGGCCGATCATGCCTTCAACGTCACCAAGGCGCGCGCGCTGCTCAACGCCTATGGCCGCGAGCGGCCATTGTCGGAGGCCGAGCAGGAGGCGCTGCCGCTGCTGGCGCGCGGCTCGGCGCTGCGTTTCCTTTTGACGCGGCTGGTCGATTTCCTCAACGTGCCGGCGGGCGCGCTGGTCAAGCCGAAGGACCCGCTCGAATATGTCCGCAAGCTGCGCTTCCACCAGAACGTCGCCAGCGTGCGCGATTATGGCCTGACCCAGCCCGGATTTGCCGCTTGAGCGAACTCCCCCATGTGACGGTTTTCACCGACGGCGCCTGCTCGGGCAATCCCGGCCCCGGCGGCTGGGGCGCGATCCTGCGTTTCGGCGACAAGGAAAAGGAATTGAAGGGCGGCGAGGCGCACACCACCAACAACCGCATGGAGCTGATGGCCGCGATCTCGGCGCTGGAGGCGCTGAAGAAGCCCTGCGTGGTCGATCTCACCACCGACAGCCAATATGTCCGCCAGGGCATCACGGGGTGGATTCATGGCTGGAAGCGCAACGGCTGGCGCACCGCGGACAAGAAGCCGGTCAAGAATGTCGAGCTATGGCAGCGCCTCGACGCCGCGCTGAAACCGCACGAGGTGCGCTGGCACTGGATCAAGGGCCATGCCGGCCACGCCGAGAACGAGCGGGCGGATCAATTGGCCCGCGAGGGCGTGGCGATGGCGAGGTTGCAAGAGCGGGTAGGGAAGTAGCCCCGGCGGTCGCGCGACCCCAACAGCCGTCATCCCCGCGAAGGCGGGGATCCAGTATCCCAGAGACGGTCGATATCAAGCCGAGAAGCCGCGGCGTACTGGATCGCCCGGTCAAGCCGGGCGACGACGGTGTTGTTGTGGCAGGCTTCGTCGCGCAATGACGGCTGATCTCACAGCTGCCCGAGCAGCGTGTCGCCGCCGGACACTTCCACCTTGCCCGGGGCGGGCTCGAGGTTGAGCTTCTTCACGACGCCGTCGTCCACCAGCATCGAATAGCGCTTGGAGCGGATGCCGAGGCCGTTGCCGGAGGCGTCGAGCTCCATGCCGATCGCCTTGGTGAAGTCGGCATTGCCGTCGGCGAGGAATACGGCTTCGTCGCGCTGGTCGGTGTCGCGCTTCCAGGCGTTCATGACGAAGGCGTCGTTGACCGAGACGATGGCGATGGTGTTCACGCCCTTGTCCTTGATGGCATAGGCGTTGAGGAAGATGCTCGGCAGGTGCATCTTGTGGCAGGTGCCGGTATAGGCGCCGGGCACGGCGAACAGCGCCACCTTCTTGCCCTTGAAAATATCGTCGGTGGTTTTGACCTGCGGGCCTTCCGCCGTCATCACGCGAAACTTGGCTTCCGGCAGCTTGTCGCCAACTTGGATCGTCATCGTCAATTCTCCCTCAATGAGCGCGCTTTTGTAGCCGCTGCGGCTCCGCGGCACAATATTCGCGGCGGTTGAAACGGCAACGGTCGGGGACGTTCACGCTTGCGTCATCAGGGGGCAAATCCGCCTTCGTCCAGGAAGACCTGCTCCTCGGGGGTGGTGGTGCGGCCGAGCAGGCGGTTGCGGTGGGGAAAGCGGCCGAAGCGCCGGATGATATCGGCATGGTGCTCGGCCCATTTCAGGCTTTCGGCATCTCCCGCCGCACGCGATAGCTCGACGCAGCGGAGCTGGTCGGAGAGGTGCTCCGAATGGTTGAAGGGCAGATAGAGGAATTGGCGCAACGCCGGGTCGATCCGCGTGTCCACGCCACGCTCGATGGCGCGGTGTGCCACCTCGCGCGCGAGGCCGTCGCTGGCATAGGTCCTGGCGTCGCCGCGAAACATGTTGCGGGGAAACTGGTCGAGCACGATGACGAGCGCCAGCGCGCCGTCATCGCCCGCTTCCCATGACGATAATTCGCCGGCGGCGGCCTGCTGCCACAGGGCAAGAAAGCGACGGCGCAGTTCGGCATCGAAGGCGTCGTCGCGCTTGTACCAGCGGGCGGGGCCGGCGTCGCGCCAGAACGCCAGGATGTTCTCTGGCGCGACGTTCGTCTCGGTCATCCCACAAAACCCGCGGCCCGCTCAGGCCGCGACCTTCTTCTCGTCGCGCAGCTCGCGGCGCAGGATCTTGCCGACATTGGTCTTGGGCAGGTCGGTCCTGAACTCGATCTGCTTGGGCACCTTGTAGGCGGTGAGCTGCGTGCCGCAATATTTGATGACGTCGTCGGCCGTGAGGTTCTGGTCCTTCTTGACGATGAACGCCTTCACCGCCTCACCCGATTTCGAGTCGGCAACGCCGATCACGGCGCATTCCAGCACGCCCGGATGGCTCGCGATCACTTCCTCGATCTCGTTCGGATAGACGTTGAAGCCCGAAACCAGGATCATGTCCTTCTTGCGGTCGACGATCTTGGTGTAGCCGCGCTCGTCCATCACGCCGATGTCGCCGGTGCGGAAGAAGCCGTCGGCGGTCATCACGTTGGCCGTCTCTTCCGGCCGGTTCCAGTAGCCGGCCATCACCTGCGGGCCCTTGGCGCAGATCTCGCCGGCTTCGCCGAGCGGCACTTCCTTGCCCTCGTCGTCGCGGATCGAGATGTAGGTCGACGGCACGGGAATGCCGATCGAGCCGGAGAACTGGTCGGTATCGGCGGGGTTGCAGGTCAGCGTCGGCGAAGTCTCGGACAGGCCATAGCCTTCCGACAGCGCGCAGCCGGTGACTTTCAGCCATTTCTCGGCGACCGGCTTCTGGGTCGCCATGCCGCCGCCGAACGAGGTCTTCAGCTTGGAGAAGTCGACCTTGTCGAAGCCGGGCGAATTCAACAGGCCGTTGTAGAGCGTGTTGACCGCCGGGAAGCTGTTGACCTGGTATTTCATCAATTCCTTGATGAAGCCCGGCATGTCGCGCGGGTTCGGGATCAGCAGGTTGACGCCGCCGGCCCGCATCGCGAGCAGGAAGCACGCGGTCAGCGCGAAGATGTGATAGAGCGGCAGTGCGCAGACGATGAAGAGCTGATCGACCTGCGGCGGCTTCTTCAGCGCCGGCTGCAGCCAGGCGTCGTTCTGCAGCACGTTGGCGAGGATGTTCTTGTGCAAGAGCGTCGCGCCCTTGGAGACGCCGGTGGTGCCTCCGGTATATTGCAGGAAGGCGACGTCATCGCGTGTGAGCTGCGGCTTGTTGAGCTTGATGCTGCGGCCGGCCGAGATCGCATCGTTGAACGATACCGCGCCCGGGATCGACCAGGCCGGCACCATCTTCTTGACCTTGCGCACGACGAGGTTGACGATCACGCCCTTGAAGCCGAGCAGGTCGCCCATGCTGCCGACGATCACATGCTTGACCGCGGTTTTCGCGATCACCTGCTGCACGGTGGTGGCAAAATTTTCCAAAACAACGATGGCTTCCGCGCCGGAATCCTTGAGCTGGTGCTCAAGCTCGCGCGGGGTGTAGAGCGGGTTGACGTTCACCACCGCATAGCCGGCGCGCAGCACGGCCGCGGTCGAGACCGGGTATTGCAGCACGTTCGGCATCATCAGCGCGACGCGGGCGCCCTTTTGCAGCCCCTTGCTCTGCAGATAGGCGCCGAGCGCGGCCGACATCTCGTCGAGGTCACGGTAGCTGATCGACTTGTCCATGCAGATGAACGCCTTGCGATCGGCGAACTTCCTGAAGCTCTCTTCCAGTAGCTCGACCAGCGACGAGTACTGCGTGACGTCGATGTCGGCTGGCACGCCGGCCGGATATTGCTTGAGCCAGATCCGCTCCATGGTATCTCCCCTCTGGTTCCGAGCACGGCTCTGATTGCACCAGATCCGTGTCCTAATTTTTGTTTTGACGCGTTTTCTTCACGCGAACCGGGCCCCACTTCGCTTGAAAACACGATGGTTCCTGCTGTTTCCGGGCCGGGCACGCCTTGTTTTCGGCAGTATTGTGAATGCCGCCGCCGATGGCAAGCGGCTGTGCGCTATCGACGCATTGCACCGATCTGGAATAGTTCGGCCGAAGGGCAGGAAAACTGCCTATTTACGGGGCTGCGCGGCCCGTTAACCAGCCGGCTTGTTTTCGCCCTTGGGTTTAGCGGCGGCCTTCGGCTTGGCCGGCTTCGGCGCGGGCTTGTCGCCGGCGGCCGCGGGCTTGGCGGCCGGCTTTTTCTCGGCCGCGGCGGCCGGTTTGGCAGCAGCCTCGGGCTTGGCGTTTGCATGCCGGACGGCGGCAGGCTTGGCGCTGGCTTCGGCCTTGGACGCTGCCGCAGCGGGCTTCTTCGCGGCAATCCTCGACTTCTTGCCGCGCCTTGTCGAGGCCTGCTTCTCGGCTTCGGCCGCAACGGCCGCGATCAGGGCGGCGCCGGTCTTGGTCGGGCCGGTATAGACCGGAACGGGCTCGGAGGGCTCCGGCGCGGCAGCCAGCATGTCCGCAGGCTTGACCGGCGGCTGCAGTCCCGCCGTGAAGAAGGTCACCGCGGCGCTCTCGCCGGTCGAGGCGCTGCCGTTGTTGGCGACGATGTCCGCGTCCTCGTCGGTGGCCGGCCGCTTGCGCTTGCCGTTGCACATCTCCTCGCGCAGGTTCGGCGGCGTTGCATCGACTGGAACCAGATTGTCGACGGTGCCGAGCGCGGGCTTCAGCCAGCCGAGCCCGCCTCCGCCGAAGCCGCGCTCCATCAATTGCGCCGCGCGTACGGCGCGCGCCTGCCCGGAGGAGGCGCCGAGCACCACGGCGATCAGCCGCTTGCCGTTGCGCGTCGCCGAGGCAACGAGGTTGTAGCCGGAGGCGCAGATGAAGCCGGTCTTGAAGCCGTCGGCGCCGGGGTAGCGTCCGATCAGCTTGTTGAAGTTGTGCGTCACCCTGCGGCCGTAGCGGATCGAGGGGATGTGCATGAAGTATTCGTATTCCGGCAGGTCGCGGATGACGGCACGTGCCAGGATCGCCAGATCGCGCGCCGAGGTGATCTGACCGTCCGCCGGCAGGCCGTTCGGATTGACATAGCTCGTCTGCGTCATGCCGAGCTTTTGCGCGGCCTGATTCATCATCGCGGAGAAGCCGTCGACCGATCCGCCGACGCCCTCGGCGAGCACCACCGCCATGTCGTTGGCCGACTTCACCATCATCATCTTGAGCGCGTTATCGATGGTGACCTGGGTGCCCGGAGGAAAACCCATCTTGGACGGTGATTCAGCGGCGGCGAGTGGCGACACCGTGAGCAGCGTGTCGAGTGTGAGACGCCCGTCCTTCACCGCCTTCAGCGTGACGTAGGCGGTCATGATCTTGGTCACCGAAGCGGGATACCAGGGCATGGTGGCGTTGTCGGCCTGCAGCACCTTGCCGGTATCGGCCTCGACGAGCAGCAGCGCTTCGGCCTGCGCCGCGCGCGGCGTCACGACGGCAAGCGCCGCCACGACGAAGATCCAGCCTACCGACGAATGGCGAAGCAGCGGGCGAAGAAAATGCACTGTTCCGTTCCGGTCCTCTGAGACCCGCCTTCGAAAAGGAGGTCCACTCAAGATCTAGCGTTCGGGTTTCAAGCGTGTCCGGCGCCGTCGCGTTGCGGCTGGGCGCAAACCTATACCGGCTTGCCGATCCAGAACAGAGGCCTGGCAACTAAATGGTGGACGAAATGGGCGCAATTTCGGCGGTATCCGAATCGCGGCGGCGGCCTTGCTGCGCTATTTGACCTCGATACCAGCGCGTGCGCTCTCCTGCACCATGAATTGAGCCTTGGCGAGTTCCGCAAAGCGCCCGCCCTTGGCCACCAGTTCATCAAAAGTTCCACTTTCGATCACGCGGCCGTTGTCGAACATCAGAATGCGGGTGGCGTTGCGAATGGTGGACAGGCGGTGCGCGATCACGAAGGTGGTGCGGCCCTTCATCACTTCGTCGAGCGCGGCATTGACCTTGGCCTCGGTGACGGCGTCGAGTGCGCTGGTCGCCTCGTCGAGGATCAGGATCGGCGGGTCCTTGAGCAGCGCGCGGGCGATCGACAGGCGCTGGCGCTCGCCGCCGGACAGCATGCGGCCGCGTTCGCCGGCGTGGGTGTCGAACTTCTTGTCGCTGCGTTCGATGAAGTCGAGCGCCTGCGCCCGGCTGGCGGCGAGGCGCATTTCCTCCTCCGTCGCATCGGGCTTGCCGACCAGCAGATTGTCTGAAATCGAGCGGTTGAACAGCAGCGCTTCCTGGAACACCACGCCGATGTTCCGCCGCAGCGCCGTCAGCTTGAGCGCGCGGATATCCATGCCGTCGATCTTGATGATGCCGGATTGCGGATCGAAGGCGCGGTGCAACAGCGCGATCGCGGTCGATTTGCCGGCGCCGGTCGGGCCGACCAGGGCGACGGTCTGGCCGGGCAGGGCGGTAAACGAAACGTCCTCGACCGCCGGCCGCTTGCCGTCATAGGAGAACGAGACGTCGTTGAATTCGACGAGGCCGGAAAGCCGCCCGGTGTCGACGGCGCCGGGGCGGTCGCGTACCGCCGGCACGGCATCGAGCACGTCGAAGAATTCCTGCAGGCGCGGCGCCTCCATGAACACGCTGTTGATGAAGCTCACCACCTGTTCGAGCTTCTGGATCAGCATGGTCGCAAAGCTCACGAACATCACGATCTCGCCGACCGTGGTCTCGCCCCGCTGGTGCAGGTAGATGCCGACGGTGAAGATCGCGAGCACGGTGATGGTGGTGGAGGCGCGCGTAATGACGGTGACCAGCGCCCACCAGCCCAGCACCGGCATCTGCGCGGCGAGCAGCTTGTCGGCGACGAAGCGCAGGCCCTGAACTTCGGCATCGATCCGCACAAAACTCTGCACCAGCGCGACGTTGCCGAGCGCGTCGGAGGCGCGGGCGGAGAGGTCGCTGTACTGCGCCTCGACCTCGCTCTGCATGCCGTAGGTCTTGCGCACCACCATCGTGGTCAGAACGGTGAACACCACGCACAGCGCGAACAGCAGGATCGCCAGCCGCCAGTTGATGTAAAGCGCCAGCGGCAGCAGCACGACCAGCGACAGGATGGCGGCAAAATGTTCGCGGAAGAAGCCGAGCCAGAGCCGCCACAGCGCGTCAGTGCCGTTCAGCATCACCTTCATCAGCCGTCCCGAATGGGTGCCGGTGTGGAAGGTCAGCGGCAGTTGCATGATGTGCTCGAAATAGTCGGTCAGCACCGCCTGGCGCTGGCGGTGCGCCAGCCGGTCGGCATGGAGCGCGACGAGGGCGCTGCACGCGATGGTGAACAGGCCGAACGCCACCCAGGCCGCCAGCAGCGGCCAGGCCGAGTTGGTGGCCAGCGGCCCGGTCTGCGGCTTGCCCGAGAGCACGTCGACGATCTTGCCGAACAGCACCGGTTCGGCGAATTGCGCGCCGGCGAGCAGCAAATTGGCGACGGCAAGAATCCAGCCCAGCCGCGCCTCCTTGCCGAGCAGTTCGAGGACGCGGGTGTAGAGGCGAAGCATGGACATGCGGGCAAGGACTCAAATGGAAGAGATCGGCGGGCGCCATATTAATCAGGGATGGCGGTGGAGAACCAGAGCGGGATGAATATTGTTCCGGCCACGTTTGATGGACCGCGCCCTCACATCAGGAGGTGCCAGGTCTTTCTAGGTACAGGCCCTTGCTTAATTGATCAGGCGCCCGTTGAGCGGCGGCAAAAACTGGTCGTCGAAAATGTCCGACGCCTGCGGCCGCTTCTGAAACTTGAAGTCCTCCGCGACCTGATCGATTGAGCGTTCGAAACGCGCCGGGTCGATCGCGCCGATGCCGTTGCGCCTGACTTCGCTGGTCAGGATGTTGTCGCGCAGGATGGCTTGCAGGCGCTCCAGCTCGAGGTCCTTTGAGCCGCCGTCCATGCGGCTTGCGACTTCGGCGGCGGCGCGCGCCGGCTCCTTGATCGCCAGGTTCAAGCCGCCGATCACGGCACGCACGAACCCTTTCACCGCCTCGGGCTTGCTGGCCGCCAGCGCTGGATTGACAATGATCGCGAAGCCGTAGGCCTCGCAGCCATAGTCGGCGAATCTCAATACCGCGAGATCGTCGGCCGGCACGCCGCGGTCGCGCAGATTGATCGCCGAAAGATAGGAGAAACCGGTCACGGCGTCGATCTGGCCGGCCGACAGCATCGGCTCGCGCACCGCGGCGCTGATGCTGCTCTGCTTGACGTTCTTGATCTTGATGCCGTTCTGGTGCGCCACCGCCGGCCACAGCCGGACGGAGAGGTCGCCCTCGGCGACGCCGAGCGTCTTGCCGTCGATGTCCGTCAGCGCGCGGACGCCGCGGCTTTTGCGGGCGATGATGGCGTAGGGCGCCTGGTTGAACAGCACGAACACGGCCTTGATCCGGGGCCCGCCCTGCTTGTCCTTGTCGCGAAACCGCATCAAGGCGTTGATGTCGACCAGGGCGAGGTCGCTGGTGCCGGCCGCGACGCGTGCAATGGCGTCCGACGATCCGCTGGCAATGTTGGTCGTGACGGCAAGCGCTTCGGCGCTGAACAGGCCGCCCACGGTGGCCATCACGAAGGGCGCCGCCGCGGCGTCGATCGGACGATCGAGCGAAAACTGGATCGCAAGCGGGGGCCGCGGGTCGTCTGCAGCCAGAACGCTGCTTGCCGTAAAACCCGCAATCGCGCACAGGCCGGCCATGAAAGCCAGAAGAACGCTCAAACGAGAGCGGATGGCGTTGGTCCTGATCGCACGCATGAGGCTACATCAGCATGAGGTGGGACAAGTTGACGCGCCGGTCACGTCAGCTTGATGACATCAACGACGGCATTTCTCGCCCTTGGGCGGAGGTATTCTGCAGCATCTAACCTGAACGGTCGATGACTGCCATGATTTTGCCAGGGATCGTTCAGCCGCCGTTCGGATTCGGGAACCTAGTATCCGCTCCGTGGTTAGCTATCTGAGGCCTATCGGGGCCAGCTTCCACGGAGGATGTGCAGATGTTTGCGCGAACAGGTGTGTTTTCATCGATTGGCCGGGCCGGCGCGGTGGCGACGGTCGTCGCGGTGGCGCTGACGGCAACGCCGCCGTCGATGGCTTTCGCCGGCTCCGCGACGTCGGGCAAGGCCGTCACGGCCTCGACCGGGACCAGCGACGCCACCGATATCAGCGCCCGCCGCCGGTATTATCGCGGTGGTGGCGGTGCCGCGGCAGCGGCGGCCTTTGCCGGCATCGTCGGCACCGGGATTGCGATCGCGGCCACCCAGAACCGTCGCGACTACTATGACAACGGCTACGGCTACTATGGCGGGCCGGCCTACTACCACCGCCCGGCGCCCTACTATTACGGGCCCCGCTACTATGGCAGCCCGTATTACGGCGGCTGGTAATCACGGCGGTTAAAGTTAAAGATGAATCCACCGGCCCGTCGGCCGGTGGATTTTTTTATGGTTGCAGGGCCGACCGTTAACACGCTCGCCACGGCTTTGCATTAGGTTGGCAGGATGAGTGATTCGCTCGAACGGCTTTATCAGGCTGTCCTCGCGGCCCGGGACCTCGATCCGGCAACGTCGCGCACAGCCCGGCTGTTTCAGCGCGGCCCCTCCAAGATGGCCAAGAAGCTGGCCGAGGAAGCCATCGAAGTCGTGATCGACGCCGTCAACGGCAAGGCCGACGCGGTGGTCCGCGAGAGCGCCGATCTGCTCTATAACCTGACCGTTCTGTGGGCATCGGCCGGCGTGAAGCCGGAGGACGTCTGGCGCGAAATGGAGCGGCGCGAGGATATGCTCGGCATCGCCGAGAAGCTGCCCAAGGCCAAAATGCCGAAGGCGATCGCGAGCAAGCCGGCGCCTGCCAAGGGGCTGCCCAAGGGACTACCAAAGGCTCTGCCGAAGGCTGCGGCGGCGCCTGCGGTTCGGCGGCGAATTGTCGCGCTGGAAGGCCGCTCCGCGCACAAGCGGCACTAAATCCCGTCAAAATCCTCATTTTTACGGCATGGACAAATCCGCTCCATGATGGTTCATGCGCGCATGCTGAAACGGATCTACGACTGGTGCATCAACGCCGCCGACAAGCCCTATGCGCTCTGGATCATGGCGGCAGTCGCTTTCGCGGAAAGCTCCTTCTTCCCGATTCCGCCCGACATCATGCTGCTGCCGATGTCGCTGGCGCGGCCAAAAAAGGCATGGTGGTTTGCGACCGTCTGCACCATCGCGTCCGTTGCCGGCGGCGTGGTCGGATATGCGATCGGCGCGCTGCTCTACGATTCGGTCGGGCACTGGCTGATCACGGCCTACGGGCTCAGTGACAAGGTCGAGACCTTCCGGGAATCCTACGCCGAATGGGGCGCGGTGATCATCCTCGTGAAGGGCCTGACGCCGATCCCCTACAAGCTCGTGACCATCACCTCGGGCTTCGCCGGCTACAATATCTGGCTGTTCATCCTGTGTTCGATCGTGGCGCGCGGCGGGCGGTTCTTCGTGGTCGCGGTCCTGCTCAACCGCTACGGCGATCTGGTCCGGAGCGAGCTGGAAAAGCGCCTCGGCCTGTGGGTTGCGATCGGCGCCGTCGTTCTGGTGCTCGGCTTCGTCGTCGCGTTCAAGCTGATCTAGCGCTTTGCCGCATCGCGGCTTCAAGCTACGTTTCGCAACATGTCCGATCGAATCGGCCGTTTGTTCGCGTTAGCCGGGGCGCAGCTTGCGACCGCGGGCCTCATTGCATCCATGCTGGCGATCTCCTCCGAGGCCGGCTGGCCGCAGGCCGCGCCGCCGCCGAGCCTCGGCGTGCAGTCCCCGGCGCAGCAACCGCTGCCGCCGCAGGCGGCCCCGCAGCCGGTCGAGCCGTCGCGCGAGGAGAATCCGGGCCTGATCAACGAAATCGGAAAGCTGTTCGAGAAATCCAAATCGCTGCTGCCGCCGCTGAAGAGCCCGGGCGAGACCCTCGAGGAGCTCAACGCGGGCGCCAAGGACGCTGGCGGAGGCCTGTCGAACCTCGCCAGGCCTTCGATCATGGTGAGCGGCCGGGCAGCGTGCCTGGTGGCCGCCAATGGCGCGCCGGACTGCAAGGCCGGCGCCGACCGGCTCTGCCAGAGCAAGGGCTACAAGGAAGGCAAGAGCCTCGATACCGATGCGGCCGAGAAATGCTCGCCGAAAGTGTACCTGCCCGGCTACAAGCGGCAGCCGGGCGACTGCAAGACGGAAAATTACGTGACGCGGGCGCTCTGCCAGTAGCGTATCTCCGGGTGCTATGGAGATCATGCGCAAACGCATCGCCGCCAGCGCCAAAACGCAATACTTGACACTGGAAAGATTGCCTTGTCGGTTGGTATGACGTCTGGCATATCTTAAGCCATGCCGCATGCCTGAATAACCAAAGGATCGCTCCTCTATGTCCATGCCCGCGCTGTTCAAGGGCCGTCTGTCGATACCCGTGATCGGGTCGCCGCTGTTCATCATCTCCGTGCCCGATCTCGTGATCGCGCAGTGCAAGGCCGGCGTGGTCGGCTCGTTTCCGGCGCTGAACGCGCGGCCCGCCTCGCTGCTCGATGAATGGATCGCGCGGATCAAGGAAGAGCTTGCGGCCTGGGACAAGGCCAATCCGGATCGCCTGTCGGCGCCGTTCGCGGTCAACCAGATCGTGCACAAGTCCAACAACCGGCTCGATCACGACCTTGCGGTTTGCGAGAAGCACAAGGTGCCGATGCTGATCACCTCGCTCGGTGCGCGCGAGGATCTCAATCAGGCCTGCCACAACTGGGGCGGCATCGTCTTCCACGACGTCATCAACCAGAAATTCGCGCACAAGGCGATCGAGAAGGGCGCCGACGGCCTCATTCTCGTCGCGGCCGGCGCGGGCGGCCATGCCGGCACGATCTCGCCGCTCGCCTTCGTCGAGGAGACGCGCGCCTGGTTCGACGGGCCGATCGCGCTGTCGGGTGCGATCGCCAACGGCCGCGCCATCCGCGCCGCGCGCATTCTCGGCGCCGACTTCGCCTATATCGGCTCCGCCTTCATCGCGACCAAGGAAGCCAACGCGGTCGAGGGCTACAAGGAGATGATCACCTCGTCGTCGGCCGAAGACATCGTCTATTCGAACCTGTTCACCGGCGTGCACGGCAATTATCTCAAGCCCTCGATCGTCAAGGCCGGTCTCAACCCCGACGACCTGCCGACCTCCGATCCCACCAAGATGAGCTTTGGCACCGACGCCTCCGGCGAACGCACCAAGCCGAAGGCCTGGAAGGAAATCTGGGGCTCCGGTCAGGGTATCGGCGGCATCGGCAAGGTGGTGCCGGCGGCCGAACTGATCGCGCGGTTCAAGAAGGAATATGACGAGGCGGTCGACCCCGCGCTCTGAGTGCCTGAACGCCCTCTCCCGTGCGGGGAGAGGGCTGTCGCATGTGGCCCCGGCAAGTGGGCGCATGCTCAGCTTCCGCATCGTCATGGCCGGGCTTGTGGACGGGGAGAGGGCGGCCAGGGCGCGCGAGCTTCGGCAGTCGCGTGCGGCGCTCACACGTTCAGATTCATCCACACTGCCTTCGGCTCGGTGAAATTCTCCAGCGCGGCCGTGCCGTGTTCGCGGCCGAAGCCGGAATCGCGCACACCGCCCCATGGCAGCCGCACGTCGGTGTAGCCATAGGTGTTGATCCAGACCGTGCCGGCCTTTGCCTGCTTCGCGAAACGCTGCACCCGTCCGATGTCGCGGCTCCAGACGCCCGCGGCCAGGCTGTAGGCCGTGCCGTTGGCGATGCGCAGCGCTTCGGCTTCGTCGCGGAATTTGATGACGCTGACCACGGGCCCGAAGATTTCTTCCTGCGAGATCCGCATCTCGTGCGCGACGTCGGCAAACACGGCGGGGCTGACGAAATAGCCGCGGTCGCCGACGCGCTCGCCGCCTGTGGTCAACGTTGCGCCTTCCTTGCGGCCGATATCGACGTAATCGAGGATGCTGTTCATCTGCTTCTCCGAGATGACCGGCCCCATGGCGGTGGCGCGATCGGCGGGATCGCCGATGCGGATCGCCCTGGCGCGCTGCGTCAGCCGCTCGACGACTTCGTCGTAGACGTTCTCATGCGCCAGCACGCGCGAACCGGCGGAGCACACCTGTCCGGCATTGAAGAAGATTCCCGACGCCGCCGCCTTGCAGGCCGCCTCGATATCGGCGTCGTCGAAGATCACATTGGCGGATTTGCCGCCGAGCTCCAGCGACACGCGCTTGAAGTTGCCGGCGGCGCCGCGCAGAATTCCGCGGCCGACGCCCGGCGATCCCGTGAACGTCACCTTGTCCACGTCGGGATGATTGACCAGCGCATCGCCGACCACGCGGCCGGGGCCGGTGACGATGTTCAGGACACCGGGCGGCAGCCCGGCCTCGAGCGCCAGTTCGCCGATGCGCAATGCGGATAGCGATGTCAGCTCGGCGGGCTTCATCACGATCGTGCAGCCGCAGGCCAGCGCCGGCGCCAGTTTCCACATCCCGATCATCAGCGGAAAATTCCAGGGCACGATGGCGGCGACCACGCCGACCGGCTCGCGCATGGTGTAGGTGAGCGCTTCTTCCCGCGTCGAGACCACCTCGCCGCTGATCTTGTCGGCCCAGCCGGCGTAGTAGGTCAGCGTATCGATGGCGGCGGGGAGATCCTGCCGCAGCACGCCCGCGATCGGCTTGCCGGCATCGAGGCTTTCCAGCGCCGCGATTTCGTCGGCGTGCTGCTTCATCAGCTCAGCTAAGCGAAGCAAAATCTGGCCGCGCTCGGAGGCGCGCATGCTGCGCCAGGGGCCCTCGAAGGCGCGCCGCGCCGCCGCCACGGCGCGGTCGACGTCGGCCGCGTTGCCTTCGGCCACCGTGGCGATGACCTGTTCGTTGGCCGGATTGAGGGTCTTGAACGTGCGGCCGGAGGCGGACGGGACGTGCCGGCCATCGATCAGCAGCAGCTGGGGCTTGGCGGGTGCGATGGCGGGAATGGCCTCGCGGTCGTAGTCATATGCAATAGACATCATATTTCCTCCGTTTGTTGTGCTTGAAAATAGGAGGAAGAAGGCTTTCGTAAATATGATATGGTGTGCCTATGCTTCGGAAAGATATGCAATCCATTTCATAAAGTGAGCGCCCATGCATCACGTCGAGATCGAAACCGTCTGGCGATTTCACAAGGAAGGCAGCCCGGAAACGGCGGTGGTGATGCTCGGCGTTCTCAACGAAATCCGGAAGACCGGGAAGCTCACCAGCGCGGCGAAGCACGCCCAGCTCTCCTATCGGCACGTCTGGAATCTGGTCGAGCAGTGGTCCGATTTCTTCGGCGTGCCGCTGGTCGAGACCCATCGCGGCAAGGGCACGGCGCTCACCGCCTTCGGCGAAAAACTGGTCTGGGCCGGCGAGCGCATGCAGGCGCGCCTCGGTCCGCAGCTGGAAAATCTCGCGCAGGAGCTGGTCACCGAGATCAAGCCGTTCCTGCATCAACGCCCGTCCGTCATCCGCGTTCACGCCAGCCACGGCTTTGCGGTATCGAAACTGCGCGAATTGCTGGACCGCGAGCCCGGCATCGGCGTCGATCTGCGCTATGTCAGCAACCAGAATTCGCTGGTGTCGCTGGCGCAGGGCGCGTGCGATCTTTCCGGCGTGCATCTGCCGCGCGGCGAATTGCGGGCGCAGGGCATTCGGGCCTGCAAGGAATGGCTCGATCCGCGCGAGGACCGCGTGATCAGTTTCGTGACACGGGAAATGGGACTGATGGTCAAGCGCGGCAACCCGCTCGGGATTGCGTCGATCAAGGATGTCGTCGACCGCAAGGCGCGCTTCGTCAACCGTGATCACGATTCCGGCACGCGCCTGCTGTTCGATCAACTGCTGGCGCTGCACGGGATCGACGAGGCCAAGATCAACGGCGCGCAGCAAATGGAGTTCACCCACGCCGCCGTCGCCGCCTATGTCGCCAGCGGCATGGCGGATGTGAGTTTTGGCGTCGAGGCCGCCGCGCGGCAGTTCGGGCTCGATTTCATCCGGCTGCTGACCGAAGACTATTTCTTCGTCTGCCGCCGCGCGTTCCTGGAAACCGAGCCGATGCGGCGCATCATCGACATCATGAAGGGCCGTGAATTCCAAGAGGGGGTCGCCAGCCTGCCCGGTTACGTCGCGACCAACACCGGGACCGTCAGCACCGTAAAGCAGTTTCTGGAGAGCGTGGGCACGCGCGGGGCCTGAAACCCAGCCTCAAACCGTCGCCTGACGTGGTGACTTCGACACAGCCGCTTCCACGGTGATATGCTTGCCGCCGTCCTTCACGGCAGTTGAGGTCAATCGATGGCACAGGATCTTGGCGCGCATGTCGCGTTGGTGACGGGCGCATCCCGCGGCATCGGTGCGGCGATTGCGCTGGCGCTCGCGGAAGCCGGCGCCGCGGTCGCGGTCAATTACCGTGAGCGCGCGGATGATGCCGAGGCCGTGGTCGCGAAGATCAAATCCGCCGGCGGCCGTGCCGTCGCGGTTGCGGCCGATGTCTCCGTGGCCGCATCCGTCGCCGGCCTGGTCGAACAGGCCGCCGCTGCGCTCGGGCCGATCGACATTCTCGTCAACAATGCCGGCATGGCGATCGTGCGCGGCGTCGACGATCTCACCGAGGACGATTTCGACCGTACCATCGCGGTCAACCTGAAATCGGCGTTCCTGTGCACGCAGGCGGTGCTGCCTGATATGCGGGCGCGCAAATGGGGCCGCATCGTCAATATCTCCTCGGGCGCCGCGCGCGGCGGTGGCGCCATCGGCGTGCACTACAACGCCTCCAAGGCCGGCATGGAAGGGCTGACGCGCGGCTATGCGGCGCGCCTCGTCAAGGAAGGCATCACGGTGAACGCGGTGGCGCCCTCGCTGATCGCGACCGACATGATGGGCGGCCGGACCGACCTCGCGCGCAACATCCCGCTCGGCCGCATGGGCGAGGCCGGGGAAGTGGCGCAGGCCGTCATGATGGTGCTCGGCAACGACTACATGACCGGGCAGACCATCGTGCTCAACGGCGGCATGGCGTTCATTTGACGCGCCGTCCCGCCTGTCACCTCCCGCAAATGGCGCACGGTGCTTTGCCTGCGGCGGGCTCGACTTGGCCGGTCCGAGCAGGCAAGAAGCTCGTCCCTCGATCGACAGGACCTCTCCGCTGATGGACGCCATCTTTCGCGTTGACGGCAACGACGTCGTCACCAGCCCTTTTGCCGCGGGACCATGGCATCCGAGCATGCAGCACGGCTCGCCGCCGGCCGCGCTGGTGGCGTGGGCAGCGGAGCGGATCGAAGCGCCGGTCCCGATGCGTATCGCCCGTGTGACCGTCGACCTGATGCGTCCGGTGCCGGTGGCGCCGCTGACGATCGAGAGCGAAGTCCTGCGCGAGGGGCGCAAGATCCAGCTTTGCGCCGTCAGGCTGCTCGCCGAGGGCGTCGTGGTGGTCGCTGCGGCCGTTCTCAAGATCAAGCAGCAGACGCAGGAACTGCCGCCCGAGGCCGTCACCCCGCCGGTCGATCTTCCCGGGCCGGATCAGTCGCGCGTCGAGCCCGCCGATTTTTCCTCCTCGCCGTTCGTCACCGGCATGTCGCTGCGCGCCGCGCGCGGCCGGTTCGGCTCGCCGGGTCTAGGTGCGATCTGGTATCGCGTCGACCGGCCGATCGTGGAGGACGCCGTGGTGTCGCAGGCGATGCGGGCGATGGCGGCGGCCGATTTCTGCAACGGCACCTCGCCGGTGCTGGATTTCCGCGAATGGACTTTTCTCAACGCCGACCTGACCGTGAACTTCGCGCGCGAGCCGGCCGGCGACTGGATACTGGTCGACGCCGAGACCTGGATCGGCCCCGACGGCGCAGGGCTCGCCATGGCGCGGCTCGCCGATGTCTCCGGCTATTTCGGCCGCGCCGTCCAGAGCCTTGTGATCGAGAAGCGCTGACTTCGCTGATGGCACGGTGAAGCCGCGGCACTGATGCCGCGGCTTTCAGATCATTCCAGATCGACCGCCTGGAAGCGGCCGCTCTCGTCGAGCGCGGTGCCCCAGATTTTCTTCGAGGCGGTGTGATCGGAGCGGCCGAAATTCAGCGGCACGCCGAGGCCCAGATCGAGGTTGCGGGTAGCCTCCAGCGCATCGACCAGCTTTTCGGTATCGAGCTGTGCGCCGGTACGCTTGAGCGCGTCGATCAGGATATTGGCTGCCACGAAGCCTTCGAGGGACGCGTAGTCGGGCGCCTCGCCGGGAAAATATTTGGCGAGCGCATTCTTGTATTCGAGCACCGCGCTCGAATAACCCGACACCGCCGGAACGACCTGGGTCACCAGCACGCCCGTCGTGTAGCGCGGTCCCAAGAGCTTCAGCTCCTCGGCGAGCGACGAGCCGCCGACGCCGGAGATGCTGGTGAAGATCATCTCCGGATAGAGGGTGCGCGTCTTCTCGATGAACTTGGCGGCGGCCCGGTAGGAGGCGGACATGATGACCGCCCTGACCGGCACTTTCTGTAGCTTGAGCAGGTTGACGGCCTCGTCGACCTCGATGGTGTTGCGCGGATAGTTGAGCCGCAGCAGCGCGCTGTCGTTGATGCCGAGCGCGCGATACGCCTTGGCGACGCCGGCATATCCGGCATCGCCGAGATCATCCTGCTGGGCGAACACGGCGATCTGCCGCACCGGGATGCGGCGGATCTTGACAAGATAATGCACCGCGGCGGCGGCTTCCTCGGCATAGCTCGGGCGGTAGTTGAAGACGTAGCGATCGGGCGGATCGCGGCGCACCACCATGCCGCCGGTATAGGCCCCGAAGAACAGCATCCGCCGCTCCAGCGCGTAAGGCACCGCGACGGCGGCGGTCGCCGTGCCGATGCTGCCGATGATGCCGAAGATCTGATCTTTCTCGTAGAGCTGCTTCACGGCCTGCAGCGTCCGCGCCGGCTCGTTGCCGTCGTCGGCGGCGATCAGCTTGAGCATCCGGCCGCCGATGCCGCCGGCATCGTTGACCTTGTTGAAGGCGGTATCGATGCCGATCTTCATCTGACGGCCACGCTCGCGCACCGGGCCGGTGAAGGCCGCGGTGATGCCGAAGCGGATTTCGTTGTCGGAGACGCCGCGGACCGGACTGACCGGATTTCCGAAGCTGACCGCAGGCGGCGGCGCGGCGGCGAAAGCCGGCGCGGTCGGGGCGGCGGCGGCCGGAGCGGGCGCAGAGGGGGTGAGCGACTGTTCGAGGTCGGCCAGGCGCCGTTCGGCCGTCTTGCAATCCAGCCGTCCCGTCGACACCAGGTTGCGTCCGTCCGCCACGCTGCGATCGAACAGTTGCGCGAGGTCGGACCGCTGGGCCTCGTTGGCGGCCGCATCGCGGATGACAGCCACAAATTTTTCGATCACCGTCTGGATGCGCGGCCGCATGATGTCGGGGCACGAAAGCGCCGAACCGATCACCGGTCCGACGCGGCCGGCAAGGTCGCGGACGAGTTCCGCCTTGTCGCCGGGGGCCGCTTTCGCTGCAGTTATGAGAAAGAAACTAAATAGAAGAGCAATCCAACGCAGGTTTACTGAGATACGCACTACACAACTCTTGAATTTTCTTGGGTTGAAGTTTCTTGGATTCAATTTTTCCGGAATGCCGGCGAGCCGCATCGCGGGCGCAATGATTGCCCTGGCGACGCGGCTGCACCGGTAGTGATTCGATCATTCGAGTTCGAGCGGCTGGTAACGCCCGCTTTCGTCGAGCGCCGTGCCCCATACCTTGTTGGAGGCTTGGTGCTCGGAGCGGCCGAAGCTGAGCTGCGTGCCGAGACCCAGATCGAGATTGCGCATGGTCTCCAGCGTGTCGATCAGCCGCTCCGTATCGATCTGCGGGCCCGTCCGCTTGATGCCCGCGATCAGGACGTTGGCGGCGACATAGCCTTCGAACGAGACATAGTCGGGCGCTTCACCCGGGAAATACTTGGCGAGCGCATTCTTGTATTCGAGCACCGCGGACGAATAGCCCGACACCGCCGGCACCACCTGCGTCACGATCACGCCGTTGGTGTAGCGCGGTCCGAGCAGCTTCAGTTCTTCGGCAAGCGCGGTGGATCCGACGAACGAGACGTTCGAGTAGATCATGCCGGGATAGAGGTCGCGGGTCTTCTCGATGAACCGCGCCGCGGCCCGGTAGGTCGCGACCATGACGACCGCCTTGATCGGCGGCTTTGCGAGCTTCAACTGGTTGATCGCATCGTCGACGTCGACGGTGTTTCGCGCGTAGTTGAGCCGAAGGATCGCGCCGTCGTTCACGCCCATCGTGCGGAACGCCTTTGCGACGCCTGCAAATCCGGCGTCGCCGTAAGAGTCCTGCTGCGCGAACACGGCGATCTGCCGCGGTTGCAGCCGGCGGATCTTGACGAGGTAACGGACGACGGCGTCGGTTTCCTGAACGTAGCTGGCGCGATAGTTGAAGACATAGCGATCCGGCGGGTCGTTACGCAGGATGTTGGCGCCGGTGAAGGCCCCGAAGAACAGCATCCGGCGTTCGAGCGCATAGGGGATCGCGACCGCCGCGGTCGGCGTGCCGACATTGCCGACGATGCCGAACACCTGGTCCTTCTCGTAGAGCTGCTTCATGGCCTCCGCCGTGCGCGAGGGCTCGTAGCCGTCGTCGGCGGCGAACAATTTGAGCATTCGCCCATCGACGCCGCCGGCATCGTTCATGCGGTTGAAGGCGGTCTCGATGCCGAGCTTCATCTGCCGGCCGAGCTCGCGCGCAGAGCCGGAGAACGGCGCTGCGATGCCGAAGCGGATTTCCTTTTCGCCGATCCCGCGCGGCAGCGGACCGGCCGGAACGGTGGCGGTCGGCGCGGTCGCAGCCTGTGCGGCGGTTGCCGCGGCGGCGGGCGAAGGGCCGATGACGCTGGAGAGGCTCGGCCCTGCGATCGAGCGTTCGAGATCGGCGAGCTGACGGTCGGCCCGGATGCAGTCTACTCTGCCCGAGCTGACGGCGGCACGCCCTTCCGCCACGCTGCGATCGAACGTCTGGGTGAGGTCGGAACGCTCCGCCTCGTTCGACGAGGCCTCCCGGATCACCTGCGTGAATTTATCGACGATGGTCTGGATGCGTGGGCGCGCGATGTCGCGGCACGCCTGTGCCGAGCCGATCACGGGTCCGACGCGGCTTGCGAGGTCGCGCACGACCCCGATGTCGCCGGCGGCCTGGGCGCCGCCTGCGAGGCCCAAAAGCACGGCCCCGACCAGCAAGGTGATGCGGCGCGAGATCATGGAACGCTCCTTGAGAGCAAGATGGTGGAAAGTCGGTCCCCGGACATGGTCATTCCTCCATCAGGATCATGGGTTGGCGCGTTGCGGCGCTGCCTGATCCGGCTTCTCGCGCCACTGCATGAACTGCTGGAGCAACTGCCCCGACTGCTCGGACTGCGCCGGAGCGCTCGGCGGCGTGGAGGCGAGAAGGGCCTGGAATTCATTGATCGCGGGCTTTTGCGAAGCCTCCTGGGATTGCGACAGCGCGCTCTTGATCGACTGCGCGACACCGGAGAACGCCGACGCCTGCGCCGCCTCCTCGCCATCGCTCTGCCGGGATCCGGGCACCGCCACCACGAAGAACAGCGCCACCATCGCCGCGACGCCGATTGCGGCCGCGAAGCGCGCCGCGACGCTCCACAATGCCTTCTTCGACTCCAGGTCGGGTTCGTCCATTATCTCGGGATCGAGCGGATGGCGCAGCGCATTGGAGACCGCGCTCTCGAGCTGGGTGTCGAACGAGTCCGGCGCGAACGGCGTCGCTGCGGCGTTGCCGTTGCGCTGCGAAGCCGAGCGCTCGCGCAGCCAGCGCGGCGCGTAGTACAGCGGATCGCGGGGATTGATCTGATCCTGCTCACTCACACTACTCATACCCGTACTCCTCGTGTCGCTCGTCGGATGATCCGGCGGACTGGTTTGCGGCGAAACGGCTGCGGACGTATCGGACAGGAGTTCAAGCTCATGGAGCAGGTGTTCGGAGGAATCCGCCTCCGCCCACCCATCGCCAAGCTTGGTTGGAAGATTTGAATCAGATTGTGGGGCGTCGTCCTTGTTTTCGACGACACCTGTCTGCGAGAAATGCTCTCGCGACGACTCCATCCCCACGGCTTCCACTGCCTATTCCCCTGCCGGCATAGTCCGTCTGCCCGACGGAATGAGCTGTCCGGACCGCACATCCGGGCAGCACACATAAGTTTGTTGGAACCGCGCAAGGACGAATTTAGGTCGGAAACGTGACGAAAGTAAGTTGAGGCCCTGTTAACTACAACCGCGCGGACCCCTGTTTTAAAAGGCTTTAATGCGCATCCGCCTCGATTAGTCGCCGGAATCGGCCACAAATGCGCCGGATTCGTCGCCCGTTTCGCGAATTTCTGCGCGCAATGCGGGTTCCCGCGGGAATTACCCGTTAATTACTCGTTAACCAAGTTGGTCGATTCTTAACCTTTCAATAAGAAAGGCGAGTCGAACATCATGGACGTCCGAGCGGATCCCACGCGTCAACTGGTTCGGCTGCGCGGCCGTTCCTATGTCGCGTTCGTGTTCAGCCCCGTCGTACCGATCGTGGAATGGCTCGCCGAGATCGATGCGACGCTGGCACGCTCGCCGGGCTACTTCGTCGGCAAGCCGATCGTGCTCGACCTTTCCGCCGTCGACCTTTCCAGTTCCGCCATCGCCCATCTCCTCGGCAGCCTCGGCGAGCGCAACATTCGCGTGCTCGGCATCGAGGGCGTGGAGGAAGAGCGTCTGGCCGAGAACATGCCGCCGCTGCTGACCGGCGGCCGCGCCTGCGTGATCACGCGAAGCGAACCGGCGCAGAAGCCCGAACCGGAAGCCAAGCCGAAGCCGACCTCGCTGCTGCTCGACTGCCCGGTGCGTTCGGGGCAGTCCATCGTCTTCATGGAAGGCGACGTGACGGTCCTTGGTTCGGTCGGCTCGGGCGCGGAGATCGTTGCCGGCGGGTCGATCCATATCTACGGAACGCTGCGCGGCCGGGCGATGGCCGGCGTCAACGGCAATTCGTCGGCGCGGATCTACTGCCAGAAGATCGAGGCCGAACTGCTCGCCATCGACGGCTACTACCAGACCGCTGAAGAAATCGACGTCTCGCTTCGCAACCGCCCGGCGCAGGCCTGGCTGCAGGGCGACACCATGAAAATTACCCCGCTGAATTAACCGGCTAAGGAGATTATGTATGGCCAAGGTCCTGGTCGTTACCTCGGGCAAGGGAGGCGTTGGAAAAACCACTTCGACGGCCGCGCTCGGCGCGGCGCTTGCGCAAAGCGGGCAAAGCGTCGTGGTGGTCGATTTCGACGTCGGCCTGCGCAACCTCGACCTTGTCATGGGCGCCGAACGCCGCGTGGTGTTCGACCTCATCAACGTGGTGCAGGGCGTCGCCAAGCTGCCGCAGGCGCTGATCCGCGACAAGCGGCTGGATAATCTCTGGCTGCTGCCGGCCTCCCAGACCCGCGACAAGGATGCGCTCACCGAGGAGGGCGTCGGCCGCGTCATCGAGGAGCTTAAGTCGCGCTTCGAATGGGTCTTGTGCGACAGCCCGGCCGGCATCGAGCGCGGCGCGACGCTCGCCATGCGCTATGCCGACGAAGCCGTGATCATCACCAATCCCGAGGTTTCCTCGGTGCGCGATTCCGACCGCATCATCGGCATGCTCGATTCCAAGACGGTGAAGGCGGAGCGCGGCGAGCGGGTGGAAAAGCACGTGCTGATCACCCGCTATGATCCGGCGCGGGCCGCACGCGGCGAGATGCTCAATATCGACGACATCCTGGAAATCCTCGCGACGCCCCTGCTCGGCATCATTCCCGAGAGCCAGGATGTGCTGAAGGCATCCAACGTCGGCTCGCCGGTGACGCTCAACAATGCCGAAAGCGCGCCGGCGCGCGCCTATATCGACGCCTCGCGCCGCCTGATGGGCCAGCAGGTCCCGATGGTGGTGCCGGCCGAACGCAAGGGCTTCATGGATCGGCTGCTGGGACGGAGGGCGGCATGAGCATGAGGCTGCTGCGGCTGTTCGGCAGCCGCGATGCAACGGCCCCGGTTGCCCGGGAGCGGTTGCAGATCCTGCTGGCGCATGAACGCGGGCTGCTCGGCCAGTCCGATCTCCTGGTCACCCTGCGGGAAGAGATTCTCGCCGTGGTGTCGAAGCACGTGGCGCTCGATCCCGACAAGGTCATCGTCAAGCTGGATCGGGGCAAGACCGTCTCCACGCTCGAGGTCGACATCGAAGTCCCCAATGATTTCGAGAAGGCGAAGCGGGCGGCCGAACGGCGCATGGCCGGCTGAACACGACGCGCGACCCGGCTTCCGATGACGGGCAGCGCCATTCTCCGATAGATTTGTCGCGCATCTCGATCCGTCATCTCAGGATAAGCGCGCTGCGCTTATCCAACCATCCGCTCGCGGCCGGTCCAGAAGCCTGCTTTCAGCACCTTCTTGTCGACCTTGCCGACGCCGGTCATCGGCAACTCGCTGACGAACTGGATATGTTTTGGCGCGTGCGCCGAACCTTTCTTCGCCTTGACCAGATCGATCAGCTCCTCCGCGGTCGGCCTGGCGCCTTCGCGCGCCACGACGACCGCGGTGACGGCTTCGCCCCATTTGTCGTCGGGCACGCCGACCACGGCCACCATGGCGACGTCGGCGTGCTGCGACAGCACGTCCTCGACCTCGCGCGGAAAGATGTTGAAGCCGCCGGAGACGATCATGTCCTTCTTGCGGTCGAGGATGAACATGTAGCCGCGCTCGTCGACGCGCGCGATGTCGCCGGTGTGCAGCCAGCCGTTCTTCAGCGTCTCCGCGGTGGTGTCAGGCCGCTTCCAGTATTCGGTCATCACGTGGGTGGCGCGCACGCAGATCTCGCCGGCCTCGCCGGTTGCGACCTCCTGGTCGTCATTGTCGAGGATCTTCACCTGACATGCGGCGATCGGGAATCCGCAGGACAGGAACAGTTCCGGCGCCTTGGGGTCATGGTCCGCCTTGCGCAGCACGGAGACCGGATAGCATTCGGTCTGGCCGTAGAGCTGCGAGAACACCGGGCCGATCCGCTCGATGCCCTCGACCAGCCGGCTCGGCGACATCGCGGAAGCGCCGTACAGCAGGAGGTCGAGCGAGGAGAGGTCGGTCTTGTCGAGCGCGGGGTGATCGAGCAGGACGTAGATCATTGTCGGCACGAACAGGGTGAAGTTGATCCTCTCGCGCTCGATGGTCTTGAACACCGCCTCGGGATCAAAACCCTTCAGCATGTGCACGGTGCCGCCGCGCATCAGCGTCGGCAGCACCTTGGTTCCCGCCACGTGGCTGATCGGCGCCACGGCCAGGTAGCTTGGCGTGTCCGGAATTTCGAAATCGGCGAGGATCGCGGTGGCGAAGCCGCTGATATTGCGGTGATGGCGCAGCGCGCCCTTGGATTTGCCGGTCGTGCCGCCGGTGTAGTTGAGCGTGGCGACATCGTCTGATCCGGCGAAGTTGCGCGCCGTGGCGCTGCCGCCGGTCTCGATCGCCTGCAGGAGGTCGGCGCCATAGCCGGCCGGGCCGAGCGTGAAGACGGTCTTCAGCCCCGTGGCACGCGCGGCGAGCTCGCCGCCCCGGTCACGGAACGTCACGCCGTCGACGATCAGCATCTGCGCTTCGGAATCCTCGAGCTGAAACAACTGGTCATCGAGCGATCCCAGCGGATGCAGCCAGGTGATGGCGAACCGCGACAATTGCGCGGCGACCCCGGCGCACCAGGTGTCGGCGCGATTGGCCGTGAGCAAGGCGACGCGGGCGCCGGGCGCAAAGCCGAGCTGCATGAAGACGCTTTGGATGCGGCCGATCATGGCGGTCGCGCCGCGATAGGTGAGCGATCCACCCGGCCAGGCGAACGCCGTCCGCTCGGGGTAACGCGCCAGCGCCCGCAAGGTCTGCTCGCCCACCGCCGGAAACGCGTACAGCGCATTGCTCATTGTTCTCTCCCGCCCGTTTTGTAATTGGCCTTCGATCGTGCCAATCTCGGCAACAACGCTAGCACAATGATCACGCTGCTCAAGCCGGGAAGAAACGACTTGCCATCCACAGATCTGCTCTCGCGCTTCCGCGACCGCCTCGGCCTGCCGTTGATCGCGGCGCCGATGTTTCTCGTCTCCGGTGTCGAGCTCGTGGTCGCTGCCTGCCGCAACGGCGTGATCGGCTCGTTTCCGACGGTGAATTGCCGTACCGCGGAACAGCTTGAGCAATGGCTCGGCGAGATCGAGGGCCGATTGCAGCGGCATTCCGATGCCAGCGGCAAGCCGGCCGCGCCGATTTGCGCCAACCTGATCGTGCACCGCTCCAACGCGCGGCTGCAGCAGGATCTTGCGGTGCTGCTGCGGCATCGGCCCGAGATGGTGATCACCTCGGTCGGCTCGCCGGCGCCGGTGATCGAACCGTTGCACGATGCCGGCGCGCTGGTGTTCGCCGACGTCGCCTCGATCCGCCATGCCGAACGCGCCGTCGCTGCCGGCGCGGACGGGCTGGTGCTCTTGACGGCGGGCGCGGGCGGCCAGACCGGCTGGCTCAATCCCTTTGCGTTCGTGCGCGCCGTGCGCGCGTTCTTCGACGGGCCGCTGGTGCTCGCGGGTGGCATCACCGATGGCCATGCCCTTCGCGCCGCCGAGGCGCTCGGCTGTGACCTCGCCTATATGGGCACAAAATTCATCGCGACGCGCGAGAGCATGGCGGACCTCAGATACAAGGAGATGCTGGCTGCCAGCAGCGCCGATGATGTCCTGCTGACGTCGGCGTTTACGGGGTTGCAGACCAACATGCTGCGCCCCTCGATCGAGGCCGCCGGGCTCGATCCGGACAATCTGCCGACGCGCGGCGCGATCGATATCGGCAAGGATATCGACATCGGCGCGCGCGAGAATAGCCCCAGGCGCTGGAAGGATGTCTGGAGCGCGGGCCATTCCGTCTCCGGCGTGACGGAAGTGCTGTCCGCCGACGAGATGATCGCGCGCACGCGTGCGGAATATCAGGCGGCCGCTGCACGCATCAGGCTCGGCTAAGCGCGCCGGGCTTCACGCCCCTCATTTCGCCGCGGTTTGCCAGGTTCCCGGCGATCCCGTGCAAATGCCAAGAGAAAGCCGTCTGAGTGGCAAACTTCCGACACAGGACGGCGGCGAAAACGGGCCTTCCGACATGACGCACGTTTGAAGGTGAAACCGTTCCGGTTTTGCCGGCGGGCGCGTTTTATCCAACGAGGCCCTCGTGTCGCACAAATTGCTCTCCTCGATCCTGCTGGTTTTCGTCCTGTACGCTTTCCCGGCGTTCGCGCAGCAAGGCGCTGCGCCGCCAGTGCCCGCGGCCGGCAATGCCGAGGCGCTGACGGCCGATCAGGCGAAGCGGGCGCTCGAGACGCTTTCCGACGACAAGAAGCGCGCACAGGTGATCGACACGCTGCGTGCGATCGCCAATGCCTCGCCGCAAGCAGCCGCGGCCGAGCCGAAATCCGCGATGCCGCTGACGGCCGACAGCCTTGGCGCACAGCTGCTGCTGATGGTGTCCGAACAGGTCGGCGAGATTTCGCGCGAAGTCGCCGACGTGGCGCGGACACTGACGCACTATCGTGCCTTCTATTACTGGTTCCTGCGGACCGCCAACGATCCCTCCGCCTATCAGCAATTGCTCGATATCGCCTGGAAGCTGGCCCTGGTGTTTCTCTGCGCCTTCGCCGCCGAATGGCTGGTGTTCCGCCTTATCAAGCGCCCGGTGGCGCTGCTCGAAGCGCGGCTCCCGCAGACCGCGCAGGCGCCGGTGCAGACGCTTCCCTTGGCCGATCCGCCATCATCGATGGCTGACGTTGCCGCGGCACCCGCACAGCAGCGGCGTCGTCTCAGCCTGGCGCGCACCTGGCAATCGCTGGTCAGATTGCCCTTCGTCCTGGGGCGTCTGGTGCTCGAATTGCTCCCCGTGCTCGCCTTCATCGGCATCGCCACGATGCTGCTCGGCACCGGGATCGGCGATCTCGCCACCACCCGGCTCGTGATCCTCGCGGTCGTCAACGCCTACGCGCTGTCGCGTGCGCTGATCTGCATCGTGCGGGCGCTGGCTTCACCCTTCGGCCTGTTTCGCATTCGTGCCGAGACCGCGGCCTATATCGAGATATGGGCGCGGCGTATCGTGACGGTTGCCGTATCAGGCATCGCCTTCGCCAATGTGGCGCTGCTGCTGGGCCTGCACCGCGCCGGCTATGCCGCCTTGCTTCGCCTTGTGATGCTGGTCGTGCATCTCTTTGTCGTCGTCGTCATCCTGCAGTGCCGACGCCCGGTCGCCGACGCCATTCGCGCCCCGGCGGGCCGCGAGGGTCTCGCGGCCAGGATACGCAACCGCGTCGCCGGCCTCTGGCACCTTCTTGCGGTCGCACTCGATCTCGCCTTGTGGGCGGTATGGGCGCTCAACATTCGCAACGGTTATTCGCTGCTGCTGCAGTATTTCGTCGGCACCGTCGCGGTCGTGCTGATCGCGCGCCTCGCCACCATCCTGGTGCTGAGCCTGATCGATCGCGGCTTCCGCATCAGCCCGGATCTGTTGCGTCGCTTCCCGGGCCTGGAGGCCCGCGCCAACCGCTATCTGCCGCTGCTGCGCAACATCGTCTCGGCCGTGATCGCCTTCATCGGGCTGGTCGCGCTGCTCGAGGTCTGGGGCGTCGACGCCATCGTCTGGTTCTATGGCGGGCAGATCGGCAGCCGCCTGCTGTCGGCGGTGGTGACCGTCGGGATCGCCGCGCTGGCGGCGGCGGCGATCTGGGAGGTCAGCAATGCGATGCTGGACCGCAAGATCAATGCGCTGTCGCGCGAGGGCCACTACGCGCGCGCGGCGCGGCTGCGTACCTTTCAGCCGATGCTGCGCACGGCGCTGCTGGGCGTCATCGTCACCGTGGTCGGCCTGACCGCACTCAGCGAAATCGGCGTCAACGTCGCGCCATTGCTCGCCGGCGCCGGCATCGTCGGCATCGCCATCGGCTTCGGCTCGCAGAAGCTGGTGCAGGACCTCATCACCGGGCTGTTTCTCCTGCTCGAGAACACCGTGCAGGTCGGCGACAATGTCACGCTGTCCGGCCTGTCGGGCGTGGTGGAGAACGTCTCGATACGCACCCTCCGCCTGCGGGCCGGCGACGGCTCGGTGCACATCGTGCCGTTCAGCGCGGTGACGACGATCACCAATTCGAGCCGCGGCGCCGGCAATGCATCTGTCAGCGTCAACGTCTCCTACAAGGAAGACACCGACCGCGCCGGCCAGATCCTCAAGGACATCGTCGCCGAAATGCGCCGCGAGGCGGAATACCAGCACCTGATCCGCGGCGATCTCGAATTGTGGGGCGTCGACAAGGTCGATGGTTCGATGGCCTCGATCGTCGGCCAGATCCGCTGCACCGATGCCGGCCGCTGGCCGGTGCAGCGGGAATTCAACCGCCGCATGAAGCGGCGCTTCCAGGAGTGCGGCGTCGAAATCGCTGCCGCCAGTCAAACCATTCTGATGCAGGTGCCGGCGCCTGCCGAAATCGCCGCGGATGCGATGCCGAGACGTGCGGCCGGCTAGGGTAGGCGATGTACTATGAAGGCGTAGATGTCCGCTTCTGACGGCCAAACGGAAATCTTACGATCAGTTGGAGCATTGCCGCTCGTGATCCGTTGCGGACCTCGGCAATCCGCTTCTGCACGTCGCCGCGCGGCAGCGGTCGCCTTCGGCATTCGGCAAGTCGCGAGAACTCAATATTGCGAGATATTCAGCGCTCCGTACGTCAGATTGCGCATCGCCGTGGAATAATCGCTGACCTTTTCTGGTGCGACCTGGATCATCTGTACAGCGATCATCTTCTGCGCCGGATCAACCCAGAACTGCGTCCCCCAAACTCCACCCCAGCCAAAACTGCCGGCTGACCCGCCGCTGGTGCGAATGGCAAAGCCGAGGCCAAACGTTGTCCCATGGTCTAGGCCGACACTGCGGCCCACAAAGCTAACATCGTATGGTAGCGCGTTGGCGGTCATCAGCTTCACTGTCTCAGCTGCGAGTATCCTAACTCCGTCGAGCTCACCGCCATTGAGCAACATTTGGCAGAAGCGCAAGTAGTCGAGAGCCGTCGAGGCAAGTCCGCCGCCACCTGAAAGGAGCTTGCGCGGCTTTGTGATGTCAAATTGAGGAGGCCGCGTCGTTGGTGCCTCGACCACGCGGCCGAGGTTTTCGCTCGGTACGTAGAAGCCGGTGTCAACCATCCCGAGGGGCTTGAAAATGCGGCTCTGCAGGAATTGATCAAACTCCTGGCCGGAAGCAACTTCGACAATCCTCGCCAGAACATCTACGCCCCAGCTGTATTCCCAGACCTCACCCGGTTGGTGTGCCAGCGGCAAGCTCGAAAGACTTGTCACAAACTCGGCGAGGGAATTGTCCGGCTTGAAAGCGGCCTTAGCGTAGAGCCTGTTGATCGGCTCATCTACAAATTGCGACGGATAGACCAAGCCGGAAGTATGACGAAGCAGGTCGCGCACGGTCATTGGTCGCTTCGGCGGTTCTAGCGCAATGTCGATCTTCCCTGACGCCGGGTTAGGCTTCGCGGTCGCGACTTGCATGGTCTTCAGCTCGGGCAGGTATTTCGCGACCGGAGCATCGAGATCGAGCTTGCCGTCGTCCACCAGCATCATGGCTGCAACACTGGTGATCGGCTTGGTCATCGACGCGATCCAGAAGATCGAGTCGGTCGTCATGGGAATGGTCTTGGCGCGATCTTGGAAGCCAATGGGTTGAAGATAAGCAAGCTTGCCCTCTTTAGCTATGGCGATGACTGCACCCGACAGGTCCTTGCCCGAAGGGTCGACCGCACCAATCCGTTTCTTGTACCAAGAAGTAATCTGCGAAAATCCCTCTATCGAAGGGTTCTTGATAGCAGGATAGATAGCTGTCGAGAGCGCGACAGTCATAAGAACACATCCGATTGCACTGAAGAATGCCAGGGCCTTTATCAGTGAGTGTTGCATATGCGTCATGGCGTGCTTCCGCGAAGATAAAGTGGCTCGCTCTGCGTGCGCTTGTGGCACGTTCAGCATATCGATTTGAATGAGGTTTGTCGCTCTCTGCTGCCGTTACGGTGCGCAATGTCGCTTATTGGCCCGACTCGGGTCTCCTGTGAGGTCCGCTATAGCGCCGCTATCGAGGGCACAGCGGACTTCATATGCGCTCTGACTGCGGCGCGGGTTTTATGAGCACACGCCCCAGTTCGACCATTCGTATCTCAGCGCACGATCCGTCCCAGGATGCGCGCGGCCTGGTCGATCTCCTTGTCGTTCCACGCGGCGAAGCCGAGGAACAGGCCCCGCTCTGCGGTCTTGTGATACAGCATTTTGGTCAGCGCCCGGCTGACGACACCCGCCTCGAGCAGCCGCGCAGCCAGTTGCTGATCGTTGGTTTGCGGACGGCACCTTGCCAGCAGCTGCATGCCGCCGGCCGGAGTTTCGACCGCGAGCCGGTCGCCGGCCTCGGCGGCGAGCGCCTGCAGCATGCGGTCGCGCCGTCCCTTGTAGAGGCGCGTCATCTTTCTGATGTGTCCGAGATAGGCGCCCACGCCGATGAATTCGGCCAGCGCATCCTGCATGGTGATCGAGGTCAATATTCCCATGTGGCGCTGCGCGAGTTCAAAGATTTCGATCAGCGCTTCCGGCACGACGACGTAGCCGATGCGAATGTCCGCATAGGTCGCCTTCGAGAAGGTGCCGAGATAGAACACGCGCGGTGACGGCGTGAGCCCCTGCAGCGCGGCCACCGGGCGGGCCTCATAATGGAATTCGCCGTCATAGTCGTCTTCGATGATGCAGGCGCCCGCGCTCTCGGCAAAGTGAAGCAGTTCGAGGCGGCGGCCGATCGGCATCAGCCGCCCGGTCGGATACTGGTGCGACGGCGTGACGAAGATCAGCCGCGGCGTCTCCTTGCGGGCGGCGATGATCATGCCCTGCGCGTCGAGCGGGATGGCGGAGATGACGGCACCGGCGGCCTCAAAGGCGACGTTGGCGCCGACATAGCCCGGGCTTTCGACCCAGGCATGGTCACCCGGTTCGAGCAGCGCATTGGCGATCAGCGCCAGGCCGGCTTGCGCCGTGGGCACGAACAGGATCTGGCTGGCCACGGCCTTGACGCCGCGATGCACCACGAGATGCCTGAGCAAGGCTTCCTGCAGCGGCGGATGGTTGATGGGGCGGTCGCGGCGAAGCGGTGCGTTCCGCGCCGCGCGCCGCAGGCAGCGGCTCCACTCATCGTGCGGAAACTCGCGCTCATCCGCCAGACCGGGCTGAAACGGCCGTGGCCGCCCGGTGTGAATCGGCCAGGTCGCCCGTTGGAGGCTGCCCGCCCAGGCCGACAGGCTGATCCGCACGCCTCCGCTGCGGCTCTTTCGCGATGACAGCTTGCGGCGATCGAGCGACAGGCCCTCGGCCACTTCAGGACGGCGCCCGGCGGAAAGGGTGAGATAGCCTTCCGCAGCCAACTGCTCGATCGCGAACGAGACGGTGTTCCGTGACAGGCCGAGCGATTGTGCGAGCTGACGGCTCGACGGCATGCGCTGGCCGGGTGCGAGGCGGCCCTTCGTGATGAGGCCTCGCAACTGATCGGTAAGCTGGCGCGTCAGCGTCTCGCCGCCGTCGCGCACCAGATGCAGCATGCCGGGTAGCAGGTCATCCATAACTGGCTCTAACAAATCGACAGGACTGGTTCTTTCATTAGGGCCAGTTCAGGGGCTAGGCAATGTGGGAACGCATCAGAACGGGACTCATCTGGCATGGCCGGTGGACTTTCAACCCGCAACGCGGCGGTGCTGCTCGCCGGCGTCGTGCTGGCGTGGGGCACCAACTGGCCGGTGACCAGGATGGTCGTGCAGGACGTGTCCCCGCTATGGGCGACCGCGCTGCGCTGCGCGATCGCCGCCGCGACGCTGGCCCCGATGTTGTGGGCGCAGGGCGCTTTCATCGTTCCGAAGCGCGGCGACCTGCCGGTGGTGTTCTGCACCTCGCTGCTGCATCTGGTGGTGTTTTCCGCGCTGGTCGCGACCGGGCTGCAATTCGTGCCGGCGGGCAGGGCGATCGTGCTCGGTTATACGACGCCGCTATGGGTCGCGATCGGAGCAGCCATGTTTCTTTCCGAGCCCATCACGCGCCGGCGCGCGATCGGGATCGGCTTCGGCTTGGCGGGCCTTGCCGTCATCTTCAATCCGCAGACATTGAACTGGGGCGACCGCAACGCGCTGCTCGGCAGCGGCCTGATCCTGCTCGCGGCGTTCTGCTGGGCCGGCAATATTGTCTATGTCCGGGCCCATAAATGGATATCGACGCCGTTCCAGCTCGTGTTCTGGCAGGTCCTGCTGGCGGCTGCGCTGCTCTCGGCCATCGCGCTGGTGACGGAAGGCCCGCCACGCATCGTGTGGAGCAGCCGTCTTGTCGGCCTGATGCTCTATACCGGGATCGTCTGCACGGCGTTCGCCAATTGGGCGATGACGATGGTGAACCGCAGCCTGCCCGCCGTCACCACGTCGCTGTGGCTTCTTGCGACTCCCTTGCTTGGAATCTTCAGTGCCACATTGATCCTGAAGGAGCCGCTTGAACCATCGCTGTTTTTTGCGATGACTTTGATCATTGGCGGGATCGCACTCGGGACCGTCGCTGGACCGTTGCGAGTAAAGCCAGCCTAGTTCGCCACGAAATACCAGTCCTTGTCGTAGCGGACGAGCTGCGTCGGCGGCGTGTGTTTGAACTCGAAGAACTTGTTGGGATCGCCGCCCGGCGGCACGCGCAGGAAGCCGGTGAAATAATGCTTGAGGCCGCGCGTGGTCAGGAACAGCACGTAGCTGCCTTCGTCGGCTTCCTCGACCACGATGTCGTTGCCGCCGGCGGATACATTGGGCTCGCGGTCGCCGAGCGCGATCAGGTTCTTGTTGTAGCTGACATTGGGTTTCAGTTCGCCGGCTTCGACGCGGGCCACGATCCGCTCGCGGCTGTCGCGGTGCCAGTAGAAATTCTGCTGCAGGGCGATCCGGTGCAGCGGCGCGTAGGCGAGGATGGCGAGCGTCAGCGCGCAGATCAGGAAGGGGAGGGCGAACTTCGCGCCACCGGTTCGGATCTTCGCCAGCAGCGTCGCCGACCATACGATGCAGCCGAAGAACAATAGCGCCACCAGCGGCACGATGACGAGCAGGACGAAGCCGGACGGCCAGTCCGCCATCGCCAGCTCGAAGGTCGCGATCGACAGCGTGAAGACCGAAATGCCAATCGTCGCCGCCAGCGCGGCGCGCACCGATGGCGCGGCGGATGTCGTCCGGGAGATCGCTTCAGCCATGCCGGGGCGGTTCCGCTTTCCTCGTTCGGCGCGGCCCGGGATCGCCCCGGTCCGAAGCTTAACGCGCCGTTAACCATATCCGCCCCAACAATAGCCCCAGAGGACGGTCCGCCGCCACGGCCGGACGGACGGCAATGAGGGGGCTGAAGATGGATTTCGACCGGTATCTTGCTGCCAAAACCACGGCAACTCTCGCGGAGATCACGCAGCGGGTGGCCTATGCGCTCGATCGTCATCCGCTGTGCCGGGGCATCGAATTCGAGATCGTCAAGATGCCCCGCAGCCGCAAGAGCAACTGGACCGTCACGCTGCAGCAGGTTGCCCCCACTGCCCTGTGGGAGGCTTCCGAGATCGTTGCCGATATTCAGGAAGCCTATGAGCTGGCCGTGGCAGCCTGATTCTGGGCCATTTCGGCGCGATTTCCCCACCTTTTCGATGGCATCAGAGCGCCCATCGGCATCGTAAAGCCTCAATTGTCATCCAGTTTTCGGCAAAAGGGCCAATCATCGGCGGGAATGGAGACCTTTTTGACCAAAACCATGACGATCGTCGCGCTGATCTGTTTTCTCGTGGTCGGCGCTGCCGTCACGGCGATTCTCGGCCGCGATAGCGTACCTATGGCGCAGCCCCAGCTGGCGGCGGCTTCTGCCGTTGCCGTTCAGGCGCCGGTGTCGAACAAGGAAGGCAAGAAGGACCGGCTCGCCGTCGTGAGCTATGCGGCCGCCGCCTTTGAGCCGCCGCAGACCACCGCGGCGCTGAGCGAGCCGCTCCGCCAGGCCTATGCGTCGACCGCCCCTGCCGATCTCGGACTGCCGAAGGAAGTTGCGCCGAGCGTCACGCCGGTCGCACCGCCGCCGAAGCCCAAGACCGTCGCCAAGCCGCCGCAGCCGCAACCGCAGAAGAACTATGCGCTGCTCAGCGACGCCCAGATCGCCGGAATCAAGGATCGCCTGAAACTGTCTTCGTCGCAGGAGTATTACTGGCCGCCGGTGGAAACCGCGCTGCGCGCCGTTGCCCGCAAGATTCACGCCGGCCGTCAGGCCAACCCGACGGCGGCGGGCGTGCCGATCGATCCCGAGTCCGCCGAAGTCCAGCAGTTGAAATCGGCGGCGATGCCGCTGCTGTTCCAGTTGCGTGAGGACCAGAAGAGCGAAGTCCGCTCGCTTGCCCGCATCATCGGCCTGGAAAAAGTCGCCGCGATGATTTGAGCGCGCGCTGCGATGGCAGCGCCGCCAGTTCCAGCTTCCACACATTGAAATGCCGGAACATCGGCCCCATCCACGCGTTTGCCCGCGAGGATGAGGGAGCCGAACTATGCGGACATCAACAGCTTATTTTGCAGGCATCGGAACCGTGATCTTCGCGGTCGGCGCAGGTCTCGGCGGCGGTTATCTGGCGGCGAACATCGCCCACCCGCCGGTGCAGGCGGTTTCCAAGCTGGAACGCAGGATGTCGGCGGAACCGATTCCCGTTGCGACCGCGCCGGCGGAGCCGGTGCCTTACTCCGCCGCGCCTGTGACGACGAATTCAAGCCCCGCGCCTGCGGAGCAGCAAGCTCAGCCGCAACCGGCGCAGCCGCAGCCACCGCAAACACAGGCGGCAGCTCCTGCCGCCAATGCTTCACCTGCCGAAGAGAAGACCGCCAACAGCGTAGCGGCCATGCCGCCCGCGCCGCCGCAACCTTCGAAGGCCGCGGAGCAGGTCGACGACAGGACCGCCGCGCCTCGGGAATCCTATGCGAAAGCCAGCGACACCGACATCAAGCGGGCGGCGGCCGAAAAGCGCCGCGCCGAGCGGCGGCAGCAATGGGCCGACAAGCGGCGCTGGAAGCAGCCGCGGGAGCAGGAGCTTGACGCGGTCGAGGACAGGGTCCGCGAAGCGACCGAGCCGCGGCGGATCAGGATCCGCGAAGAAGGCGAGCCAAGGGGTTTCTTCGGCGAGACCGGGCGAAGGGACATGTTCGCCGAACCGGCAAGAAGCGAGGCACCGCGGATCAAGCTGTTCGATCAGGATGATTGATCGGCTTGCGGCGATCGCAAATGTCTGGGGCGTGATGACGTTGGATCGTCATCGCGCTCCTTTTGCTTGGGCGTGATCGCCTCGCGCGGTTCAGAGAGAATGGGCCGCGACAGAATCAGCGCTTACCCGCCGTGCGATTCGATCACCTTGCGGCAACCATCCGACAGTTTCGTCTTGTTGGCGCGCAGGCAGGCATTCATCTGCGGCGGCTTGCCGATGTGCTCGGCGCATAATTTTCCGGCATCGGAACGGCAGGCCATTTGTTCCTGGGGCGTGGGTCCGGACTGTGCCTGCGCCAGCGAGCCGGCGGCGAGGGAGAGGATCAGCGCGGCGGCCGCGGCGGGGACCGATTTCATCATGATTAGCCTTTCGACGAGAATGTGAGGGTTGAAAGCGCGCGAAAGCTCGTCGAGGTTGCGCGTCTGGTCCATGCCATGTTCATGGGCGTCGGAAAGCAGGGCTGCCGAGCCTGCCGCGCGCTCACACCATTTTCATGGGATGTTGCCACGCCCTGCATTGGCCCATGTACATCCCGCGTCGGCTGCGGTGACCGATCGGTACATCGCAAGGCTGCACGTCCAATTCGGGAGAGATGACACATGTTGAGGAAGACAGGTTGGCTGAGCGCTGGTCTGACGCTTGCTGCGGTTTCAGTGCTTGCGTCGTTCGCGCCGGGCGGTGTGGGCTCAGCCCAGGCGGCGGTGGTCTACTGCAAGACGGTCGGTGTGCCGAAGGGCTGCGTGGCGCGGCCGACGCCGGTTGCGAGGGCCGTGGTCGCCACGCCAGTCGTTGGCGTCGGCGCTGTCGGCGTGGGCGCTCCGGGTGTGGGCGTTCGTCCCGGCACGCCCATGAACCGCGGCGGTCCGGTCAACCGCGTCGGCCGTCGCTGAGACAAGACGGGAGCCGATGAGGCGGCGTGAGGACCGCGGGGCGGAGCCGCTTCTACTTTGCATGGGGTTGTTTTCGCGATTTTGCCTCTGGGCTGCGATTCCGAAGGCCACCTGCCCTGCCAAACTAGCCGGCGGCGGCGTCGCTGTCGGGGAAGCGGTGGGGCAATGTCAGCCTCACCCGTGTGCCTCTTTCGGGTCCTTGGGCGCAGGAGCTCAATTCCAGCTCCGCGCCACAGCGCGCGGCGCGGTTTCGCATGTTGCGCAGGCCGCGCGCTGATTTCGCGGCGCCTGCGGCCCCGCCGTCGGGCGCGATCTCAAATCCCTTGCCGTCGTCCTCGACGGTGATGCAGCCGCGGTCGAGCCCGTCCTGGCCGGTCAGCGTCTCTATTCTCACCGTCACACGCTTTGCTTCGGCATGCTTCACCGCATTGGTCACGGCCTCGTCGAGCAGCCGCACGATCTGGATGACGTGCCATGGCCGCAGCTCGGGATGAACCGGCACGCCCTGCGGCGTCACCGCGCGCCAGTCGAGCGCGATGTCGTGCGGGCGCAGCTGCGCCATCGCGCGCTCGCGCCAGGAGCCCAGCGCCAGCATCAGGTCGCCGCCGATATCGTCCATGGAGTCGATGACGAGGCGCAGATCCTTCAGCGCCGCGCGTGCCGCATCGCCGATTCCCGCGCTGCCATTGCCGCGTTCGCTGAGCGCCACGATGCTCACGAGCTGGCCGCCGAGCCCGTCATGCAGGTCGCGCATCAGGCGGGTGCGCTCCCGCGCCAGCGCCGCCGCCCGGGCGCGTTCCTCTTCGCGGGCGAAACTGGCCTTCAGCTTCTCTTCCGCCTCGCGCACCTGGGCGACGAGCCGGCCGGCAAAGCCGTCGACCTGGTTCAGCGCGCGGGCGAACCGCCAGGTCAGCCCTGCGCCGATCGCCACCAGCATCACCGAATAGGACAGCCGTGAGACGAAGATGCGGTTCGGCACCACCTGGAACACCGCGAGCAGGTCGGCGATCCAGCATGTCAGCATGATCGTGACCGCGCAGCCGAGCAGGAAGCTCGCGACGTTCTGCCGTTTCAGCGCCGAACGGGCGGTAACGATGGCCATGATGACCAGCGACATGCCGACCATCGGAACAGCGAGAATCAGGAACATCGCGCGCACCAGCGCCTGATTTCCGATCAGGCCGACCAGTGCCAGCAGCGCGCCGGGAATGAAAAGGATCCAGCCATAGCGCTGCCATTTCCAGCCCGACAGCAACAATGCGAATGTCAGCACCAGGGCGCTTTCGATCGGCGCGGAGGAAATCAGGACCACGTTGAGCTTGGAGAGCGGCGTCTCGCCGCCCATCGGCGTTTGCAGGAAGGCCTGTCCGACGCCGACCGCCATCGCCGCCGCGAGCACGCCATAGGCCGGCTCGTGTCGCCGCATCACCCACATGATGCCGAGAATGACCGCCAGGATCGCCTGCCAGGACGAGAACACCACCGGCAGCGTGACGAAGAGCAGCGTGCGCTGGTCGTAGCTCGGGCGCAGCAGCTGATCCGGGCCGACATAGATGCGATCGAGGAAGCCCGTGATCGGTCCCCAGATGAACAGCCGGATCGCGATCGCGTTGTCGCCGTCGCGCAGCAGCGATGCCGGGATCACTGCGATGGCCGGCGTATTGCGATCGGGGCGGTTGGCGGCGGGATCTCGCCGGCTGTCGAGGACGACGACGCCGTTGACGGTGACCTCGACGCCGTTGGTGAAGCGCGGCAGATACACCGACCAGGCCTCGGCGGAATCGCCGGCCGGGCGAACAAAGTGTCCGCTGAAGCGCGGCGGATCGTTCATTGCATTCCGCAGCGGTGAGAAGTACGGCAGCATCACAGCGCGCTCGGCGCCGGCTTCGCTGAGATTGAACGCCGCGACCTGGTACTGGGCCGGAGGGCCGGGTAGCGATTGCAGCAGCGCGAGTATGCAGACGGCGGAAATCACCGCCTGCAGCAGCAGATACTGGATCAGGCGCGACGTCTGCAGCCGCCGGCGCTCGCGGGCCGGCAGGTCCGGTTGCGCGTCGTCGCCGTGATCGTTCACAGCTTGATCAAGCCTTGCTGGACCGCTTCGAACACCGCCTCGCCCCGGGTGTGGACTTCGAGCTTGCGATAGATGTTCTTGATATGCCCGGGCACCGTCTGACGCGACAGGCCGAGATGGCTGGCGATCTCGGCATAGCTGAAACCCTTGGCGATGCCCCAGAGGATGTCGATCTCGCGCGGCGTCAGCTTGGCGGTGTTGAGCGCGGGGCCGGGTGGCGGCTCCGGCGTGCTCTGGGTCCGGCGCACGATGAAGCGCGCGATCGAGGCCGAGATCGGCGAGTGGCCGGCGACGAGGTCGCGCACGGTGGCGGCGATGTCGGTCGGGAAGGCGTCCTTGAGCAGATAGCCGGTGGCGCCGACGGTGATCGCCGAGATCACGCTTTCCTCGTCGCCGAGGATCGAGATCACCATGATCTCGGTGTCGGGATAGCGCTGGCGGGTTTCGCGGATCAGATCGACGCCATGGCCGTCGGGCAGTTGGAGGTCGGTCAAAAGGACCCGCGGCGCGCCCTCCGCGAGGCAGGCGCGGGCTTCCGAAAGCGTGCCTGCGGCCCGGACCTGATAGCCGGCCTTGACGAGCGCGTCCTGCAGCCGCCACAGGGTCGGGGCGTCGTCCTCGAGCAGCACGACCGTGATGGCCTCCGCCTGCGGCCCGTCGCCCAATGAATTCATCTGAAAACTCCGGCTGCCTGTCCCTGCAGCCCGGCTGACTGTACCCCCGCGGCGGCTTTTGGCGACACCCATGTTCATGGGACGGGATTTCTGCGGAGACATCAGCCGGCCGCCGGGCGTGCCGTCGCGCCCTCGATCAGCCTGTCGAATTCGCGCAAGGCTTTCTTCATATCCCGGGCTCCCTCGGTCGTGGCGCGGCAAGCCTTCGATTGCCGCGGTCACGAATTTCTGAACAAGAACGTTTGAAAGGGCAAGGCCACGATTTGAGGCAGGCATGGCAGGCGGAAAAGGCTTATACGGTGGCCCTCCCAACGAGGCTGCCAGATGCCGAAAGCCCCCAAGAACGCCCCGCCGAGCCAGTCCGCTGCGCAAGCCGGCCTCGCCGTGACACCAGACGACGTCAGGGCCGCGGCCGCGGCCATTTCCGGCGCGGTGATGGTCACCGAATGCGACCAGAGCCGGACGCTGAGCACGATTTGCGGTTGCGAGCTCTGGCTCAAATTCGAGAACCTGCAGTTCACCTCGACCTTCAAGGAGCGCGGCGCGCTCAACCGTCTGCTGGCGCTGTCGCCGGAGGAGCGGCGGCGCGGCGTGATCGCGATGTCGGCCGGCAACCACGCGCAGGGCGTCGCCTATCATGCGAGCCGCCTTGGTATTCCCGCGGCCATCGTGATGCCGGTCGGCACGCCGATGGTGAAGATCGAGAACACGCGGCGGCACGGCGCGGAAACCATTATTTCCGGCGCGACGCTGGAGCTGGCAGCCGATTTCGCGCGCGAGCATGGCAAGGCCAAGAACCTGACCATGATCCATCCCTATGACGATCCGCATGTCATCGCGGGGCAGGGCACCATCGCCTTCGAAATGCTCAAGGCGGTGCCGCAGCTCGATGTGCTGGTGATCCCGATCGGCGGCGGCGGGCTGATCTCCGGCATGGCGATCGCGGCCAAGTCGCTGAAGCCGGAGCTGCAGGTGGTCGGCGTTCAGGCGCAGCTCTATCCCTCGATGTACAACGCCATCAAGGGCGAGCACCTGCCGATGCGCGGCGACACGCTGGCCGAAGGCATCGCGGTGAAGTCGCCGGGCCGGATCACCACTGAGATCATCCGCCATCTCGTCGACGACATCATGCTCGTCACCGAGGATCAGATCGAGCGCGCGGTGGCGATGCTGATCGCAATCGAAAAGACCGTGGTCGAAGGCGCCGGCGCGGCGGGCCTTGCCGCCGTGCTGGCCGCGCCCGAGCGCTTTGCCGGGCGCAAGGTCGGCCTCGTCCTGACCGGCGGCAACATCGATACAAGGCTGATCGCCTCCGTGCTGACGCGCGAACTGGCGCGCGAGGGACGGCTGACGCAGATCGCGATCGACATTGTCGACCGGCCCGGCCAGCTCGCCGCCGTATCGGCGTTGCTTGCGGACGCCGGCGCCAACATCATCGAGGTCTCGCACCAGCGCACGTTTTCCGATCTTCCCGCCAAGGGCACGCTGCTCGAAGTCGTCATCGAGACGCGCGACCGCGCGCATCTGGAGGACGTGATGAAGCGGCTCGGTGAAGCGGGTTATGTCGCATGGCTGCCGGGGCGAAGGTGAGCCAGCAGGAGCTGCAATGACGCGATCGGTACATGTTCCTTCCGGGCTCTTTGACAGCCGGCGCTACGGTTTTGCGCAGGTCACCATCGTTCCGACGGCGGCGGGCGACGCTGTGCATGTGTCGGGTCAAGTTGCCTGGGATGCAGATCGAAACATCGTCGGTGCCGGCGATATCGGCCGACAACTTCAGAAAAGCCTGGAAAACCTTGCCGTCGCATTGGCATCGGTTGGCGCAAGACTCGATCAGGTCGGCGCGTTACGCCTTTACATCAAGCAAAGCCACATCCATGAGGGTGGCGCCATCGGTAGCGCTCTCAAGGCGGTTTTTGGCGATAATCCGCCGTGTGCAACGTGGATCGGGGTGCCGAACCTCGCCAACGATGAATTCCTCGTCGAGGTAGAACCTTCCGTCGTTTTTCTTGCGCGAGAGTAGATGGCGCCCTAGTTCACCAGCCGCACGGTGCCGGCCTCGCTCGTGTCGTACCCACCGAGCTCGCCCGCGCGCTCGCGAAATCCCGGCTGCCGCATGAACTCGAACAACGCCTGCGGACCCTTCATGAAGTAGTCGCGCTGGCGCATCACCAGATCAAAGCGCTCCCAGGTCAGCGGCAGGAAATCGAGCCCGGCCGCTTTCGCCACGCTACGCGTCGCAATCCCGCAATCGATCCGGCCGGCGCGGATGGCTTGCGCGATATCGGGGCCAGTCGGGAAGGCGGGCTTTGCGAGTTTCAGATCGTCGAGCGCGATGCCGGCCCGCGCGAGCAGCGCCAGCAGCAGCAATTGCGCACCGGCCCCAGTGGGGCGCAGCGCCATCCGTGCGCGCGACGTGGCGATCGAGGCCATGTCGCTCAGGGACAGCGGATTGCGAGGTGCAACCAGAATGCCCTGTTCGCGCCTGATAAAGCCGAGCACGACCGCATCGTGCAATCCGGGCGTATCGCTGACGGCATCGAGGTTGGCGGTTTCGTCATCGCCGTCGAGGCGATGCAGATGGATCGCCGCCATCATCACCTCGCCGCGGACGAGCCGCCGCAGGCCTTCCTCGCTGCCCTCGGGCAGGTTCGCCAATCCGCAACGGCTTTCGCGCAGGCCCCATTCCAGCAGCGGATCGTGGCTGCCGCCGACGATCGGCGGTGCCGCGACCTGTGCCAGCGCGGCGGGCGCGATCAGCCCGGCGGAGACCCAGCGGTCGAGCGCGGCGCGCGGAAACAGCCAGCGCCCGGTCACCTTGCTGCAGGGCACTTCGCGGCTTGCCACCAGCTCATAGAGCTTGCGCTCCGAGAGCCGCAGATACTCGGCCGCTTCGTCGGTGGTCAGGAGTTCGGGCATAGGAACCTGTATGCATATGGATGCATTTGCTACGAAAATTGACCACATGGGCGGCATCTGCGCAAGATATCTGCTAAACGGAATTTCCATGTCCCACGACGTATCAGCCCTCCAACTCGTGCTCAGCGGGGATCCCGCGCTGTTCGCCATCGTGCGGCTGTCGCTCTATGTCAGCCTGTCCGCGGTGGTGCTCGCGGCGCTGATCGGTATTCCCTTGGGCGCCTGGATTGCGCTGACGAAATTCCCGGGACGCCAGGGCATCATCGTCCTGCTCAACGCCCTGATGGGGCTGCCGCCGGTCGTCGTCGGCCTTGCCGTCTACCTGATGCTGTCGCGCTCCGGGCCGCTCGGCTCGTTCGGCCTGCTGTTTACCCCGGGCGCGATGATCGTCGCGCAGACCGTGCTGGTCACACCGATCATCGCCGCGCTGGCGCGCCAGACCATCGAGGATCTCTGGATCGAATATCGCGACGAACTCACCGCGATGAATCTGGGGCCGCTTGGCCGCGTCGCGGCGTTGATCTGGGACGCGCGCTTCAGCCTCGTCACCGCGCTGCTGGCCGGCTTCGGCCGCGCGGCGGCGGAAGTCGGCGCCATCATCATCGTCGGCGGCAATATCGAAGGCTTTACCCGTACGATGACGACGGCGATTGCGCTCGAGACGTCCAAGGGCGACCTGCCGCTCGCGGTCGGTCTCGGCCTCGTGCTGATCGCGATCGTGATCGCCGTCAACGCGCTGGCCTGGACCGCGCGCCGCGCCGGCGAACGATTGGCGGGATGACGATGCGCGCGCCTTCGAGCGAACTGCCGATTGAATTCGATGGCGTGACGGCCGCGGCCGGCGGCGTGACGATCCTCGACAATGTCTCGCTCACCTTGCGCGCCGGCCCGCCGACGGTGCTGATCGGGCCCAACGGCTCCGGCAAATCCACGCTGCTCCGCCTGGCGATGGGACTGCTTGCGCCTTCACGCGGACGCATCACCTGGGGCGGCGTGGAAGATGTCCCGCCGCTCAAGCGCGCCATCGTGTTTCAGCGCCCGGCGATGCTACGCCGCAGCGCCGGCGCCAATATCCGCTTCGCGCTGCGGGCGGCGGGCGTCCCGCGCGTCGAGCATGCGCGCCGCATTGCCGAATTGCTCGAACTGGTCGGCCTGGCCCATGTCGCCGATCGTGCCGCGCGCCGGCTCTCCGGCGGCGAGCAGCAGCGGCTGGCGCTGGCCCGCGCACTCGCACGCGATCCCGCCGTGCTGTTCCTGGATGAGCCGACCGCGAGCCTCGATCCGGTTGCCACCAAGGCGGTGGAAGACATCATCCGCGCGGTGAGCGAACGCAACATCAAGGTCGTGATGGCGACCCACGATCTCGGCGAGGCGCGCCGGCTTGCCGGCGAAATCGTCATGCTTCACCGCGGCCACATCGTCGAGCGCGGCACCGCGCCCGCATTCTTTGATGCGCCGCAGACGTTCGAGGCGAGGGCATTTCTCGCCGGAGAGCTTTTGATTTGAGGAGAAGAGAAATGAACATGCTCACGCGCCGTTTGATCATCGCGGCGACCGCTGGTCTCGTATTCGCCGGCAGTGCCTTCGCCCAGGACAAATCCATCGTCGTGGCCTCGACCACTTCGACGCAGGACTCCGGCCTGTTCGGTCACATCCTGCCGATGTTCAAGGCCAAGACCGGCATCGACGTGAAGGTGGTGGCGCAGGGCACGGGGCAGGCGCTGGATACGGCGCGCCGCGGCGATGCCGACGTCGTATTCGTCCACGCCAAACCGGCGGAGGAAAAATTCGTCGCCGAAGGTTTTGGCGTCAAGCGCTACCCCGTGATGTACAACGACTTCATCCTGATCGGCCCGAAGGCCGATCCGGCCGGCATCAAGGGATCGAAGGACATCGTCGCAGCCCTCAGTGCGATCAAGGCCAAGGGCGCCGACTTCATCTCGCGCGGCGACAAGTCCGGCACCCATCAGGCCGAGCTCAATCTCTGGAAGGTCGCCGGCATCGACATCGCCAAGGACAAGGGGCCCTGGTACAAGGAGATCGGGCAGGGCATGGGCGCGGCGCTGAACACCGCATCGGCCTCGAATGCCTATGTGCTCGCCGATCGCGGCACCTGGCTGTCGTTCAAGAACCGCGGCGACCTCATCATCGCGGTCGAAGGCGACAAGCGCCTGTTCAACCAGTACGGCGTCATGCTGGTTAGTCCGGAGAAGCATCCGAGCGTCAAGAAGGATCTCGGCCAGCAGCTCATCGACTGGCTGGTCTCAGTGGAAGGCCAGAAGGCGATCGCCGACTACAAGATCAACGGCGAGCAGTTGTTCTATCCCAATGCCAGCGATTCCGGCGCGTGATGGCCCTGCGGATTTCTGCGCTTCTGGCGGCTCTGGCGATCATGACGGCTCCGGCGATGGCGGAGGAAACGGTATTGCTCCACGCCGCCGGCAGCCTGCGCGCCGCGCTGAGCGAGGTCGCCGGCGATTTTGAAGCGGCAGGCGGTGCCAAGGTGCAGGCAAAATTCGGCGCCTCGGGTTTGCTGAAGGACGAAATCGCCGCCGGCGCAAAAGCAGACGTGTTCGCGTCCGCCAACATGGAGCATCCGCAGGCGCTCGCGTCGGCGAAACGCAGCGGCCCCGTGGTGCTGTTCGCGCGCAACCGGCTGTGCGCGCTGGTGCGTCCCGGGCTCGATGTCACTTCGGCATCGCTGCTCGACCGTATGCTCGATCCGCAGCTCAAGCTCGGCACCTCGACGCCGAAGGCCGATCCATCGGGCGATTATGCCTGGGAGCTGTTTCGCAAGGCCGAGAAGATCCATGCCGGCGCTTATGCAATGCTTGAGAAGAAGGCGCGGCAGCTCACCGGCGGGCCGACCAGCCCGCCGGCGCCGCAGGGCCGCTCGGTCTACGGCGACCTGATCGCGCGAGGCGAGGCCGATCTTTTCCTGACCTATTGCACCAATGCGCTTGCCGCCCAGCGCGAGAACCCGGCGCTGACGATCGTGCAACTGCCCGATACGCTTGCCGTTGGCGCCGACTACGGCCTGACCGTCATGAATGGCGCATCGGCGCCGGCGCAACAATTCGCGCTCTTCATCCTGTCGGCGGACGGCCAGCGCGTCCTCGCCAAACACGGTTTTGCCGCGCCGGCCTTGCCGCAGTAGGAGATTTCGATGCTTCGCCCGGGCCTTGCCGCCATCGCACTGATCGCCTTGCTTGGACCGACCAATGCCGCCGACGATGGCTGCGAAAAATTCGCGTGGTCGCTTGCGCGCCAGCGCGAGGCATTTGCCGCGCCGGAAAAAACGACGATCGCGGCGGGCGAGGCGCTGAACGCACTGCCGGCAGGCGCGCTGGTCATCCGCCTGCAGCCGGGCGCGCAGGCCGCCTTTGCGATGCCGCCGGAGCGCAAGCCGCGAACGGAGCAGTGGCACGGCGGGATGGTGCGCCTACCCGCGCTGCCGAAGGCCGGCATTTACCAGATCACCCTGTCGGACGACGCCTGGATCGACGTGATCCAGAACGGCCGCTACGCCCGCTCGGTCGGCAGTACCGGCCGCGGCGATTGCCCCGGCGTGCGCAAGAGCGTGCGGCTTGATCTCGACGCGAGCCCGGTCGTGCTGCAGCTCAGCGGCGTCACGCCGGATACCATCGCCGTTACGATCGAGGCGGCTCAGTAGGTTTGCAAGTCGTGTTTGGCTCGCCCGAAGCGTCTGCGTCGGGCTGAACAGCCGGAGCGTTGATCAGCCGATAGGTCGGCACCCAGGCGGTGGCCCATGTCTCGAGGGTGGCGCCGCAAACAACACATTCGAAGCTGTCGATCTCGCGCGAGGACGCCATCGCCTCGGTGCGATGATAGATCGCGCCACATCTGCATTGTCGCTGTTTTTCGGTCACTGCGAATCATTACGCCTTGGTGCTTCACCGAACAACGCTACTCTCGTCGCAGGAACTGCCGTTCATCTGCCTGAACATTCGTTCACGACCGGCGATCGCGGTCTTTATGTCGCACGCCGGAACGTCACGCGCGCCGATCGGTTAGGATCGGACACGTTCACTGGAGTTCGACGATGAAGAAGTTAGCTATCGTGTTTGCCGTCGGTGCCGCCGCGCTGATGGGTGGTTCTGCCGCCTATGCGGCCGACAATGCGGTGAAGGCGAAACCTTCGACCAATGCCGCGCAGACCCCGACCGACATCAGCTCGCAGCACCGCCATCACCACCGGGGCCATCACCATTGGGGCGGCCACCGGCACTGGGGCCATCATCATCACTACCGGCCGTATTATAACAGTTACGGCTACTACGCGCCGCGCGCCTACGGCTACTATGGGCCACGCCACTACGGGCCGCGCTATTATGGCGGTGGTCCCGGCGTCACCTTCAGTTTTGGCGGCGGCAGCTGGTAGTCCGAGAACACGCCAACAATAGACAAGAGCAAAGAAGCCCGCGTGACGCGGGCTTCTTTCGTTTGACGGTAGGAACTATAATTCCCGAGCCTTCGACGATTTGGTCCGGCCGGATTCCGATGCTAGGCGCATGACGGATGGCTTGCCGGGCTTGCGTGCCTTTGACGCCAGCAGGACAGCTTTGGTCTTTGCCGCGCCGGCACGTCTCGCCACAGTGCTTGCCGCAACACGCAGCTTTCTGACGATGGCGTTCCGGGTCTCGGCAGCCTCGGCTTCGGCCTTGCGCACCAGCGCACTGGCGGAAGGCGTCAGGTCGACATTGATGGCTGCGGTCTGCTCCTCCCGCGACAGGCCGCCGACGCCCTCGCATGGCGCCTTCTGCGGCAGATCGGTCGGCATGTAGACCGTGCCTTCTTCCTCGATCCAGGCTTCGGCCTTGTGGCCGGTGATGATCTTGACGTAAGCGCGTGTCTCCTTCGGCAGCGCGCTGCGCCGCGACAGCCATTTCTCGATCCTGCCGCCGCCTGCATTATAGGCCGCCGCCGCAAGCCCGAGATTTCCGAACTGATCATGAAGCTTGCGCAGGAACCGTGCCGACGCCGGAATGGCCTGCAGCGGATCGAATGGATCGCTCAAGCCCATCTCGACGGCGGTTTGCGGCATGAACTGCGCAATGCCCTGCGCGCCGGCCGAACTGACCTCCGCCGTTCGAAACCTGCTTTCCTGCCAGAGCAGGCGCGCGAGAAATCCGATCGGGATGCCGTGTTGCTCGGCCGCCGCCTTCACCGCCTCGCAGATCAAGTCGGGAGCGACAGCTTCTTCGCCGATCGAAGCGGCTGCACGCGCCGTATCATCGGCTGTCGCCTGCGGGGATGACGCGTAGCCAGCGTGTGTTGCGTCAGACGTCGGCGCGGCTTCGATCCAGGCGACCGCGGTTCCGCCGTGCGAGCGCGTATCTCGAAGCGTGTCGGGGTTCGTTCGGGTGACAGGCTCTGATTGAGCTTCGGCTTCAGCGACGATGAAAGCCGATTCCGTCCATACTGACTTGATACTGGAACTTTCAAGATCCGCAGCGAATGCAAACACAGCTGTCGCAGCGGCGAAAAGATATCGCATCAATGTTCATCCATGGTGTGTGATGGCCGGCCGGATAAAAGTCGGATGTGGACATTTCGCGGATGAACTGCGGCAGAGCCGTGTTTTCTGACCCGTAGTTCTACCGAGAGGAACTTTGAGATGCGCGTGCGCGCGTCTTCAAACGAGAATCCGCTTGTTCCGGTGCGATCGAACAGCGCGGACTCGATCGGCCGCCCCGTAGCTGGCCTGGTTTGGC